>Ga0307516_10003415_pt1 | contig 20419 bp, 35 predicted proteins | sample 19_EM_MG_FD_203310 | JGI IMG/M metagenome (GOLD analysis project Ga0307516, IMG submission 203310) | Populus trichocarpa ectomycorrhiza microbial communities from riparian zone in the Pacific Northwest, United States - 19_EM | ecosystem: Host-associated > Plants > Roots > Unclassified | place...
TAAAGTTTTTCTTTTAGGGAGACAAAAATGCTGATAGCTTGATATACGTCTAGACAGTTTAGGTAAGTCTGTGGTAAGTTTTATCTATCTGCATATTGTCCACCAGGCCCGGCGTCAACCGGGCTTAAAACCCTAGGATTCGTCCTAGGGTTTTTTTTGTTTAGTGAGCCAACACTACTCCTGTTTGAGAATTTCTGTCCTCAGAAAAATGTTTGTCGGCATTTCTCTTCAACAAAAACTCCTCAAAATCCAATTTTTCAATTAATTTTTTGTATTCAAAATCCAAAGCAAATTTTTCTGCCTCGATTCTTTTCATTTGTTTTTTTAAAAACCTTTTAACAACGATCTCTTCCTTCATCTTCAAAGCCCCTTTTTTATGTCGTGCGAAATATTTTCCTGGTATTGCACCTCATCTCTCCATTCTTCATTGTCATGCCTTAAAATACTTCCAAGCTGGTCTTTCAGTGTGGAGATTTCGAAATCAGGCTCTAGACTGTCAAGAAAATCTATCGTCTGTTCGATGTACATGGTAAAAACTTCCCATGCATCCTCATCGAATTCTTTATTTTTTTCACCTTTATAGTGATCAATCGCATGCCCTATCTCCGGCCTCCACTGCTCAATGAAGGACTCACAATAAAAATCCAGGTGATCAAGAGTGAGCTGTTTGTCTTGACTAAAACCCTGCTTTATCCAATCTATAAGAAATGACCTGAGCAGATCCCTGAATGGCCTGTCTTTGTCTTCATCAAAGATTTTATATCCTTTAGGTTTTTTCATTCTTCTCCTGATTTTCTTCAGATCTCATCAGGATGCAATAATCCCTATATGTCCTTTCAAGGGTTTTTTTCATGTTTTCTGGAGTCATTTTGTAGGCATTTGCAATAGTTATAATAAAACAGGTCATCAAAACCGAAACTTCAAAGATTGAGAGCTCTTCACTAAAAGAACCTAAGACTTTCTTTGATTCATTAAAAATATATTGCTTAACTTCTTCAGGAAGATCATAGTCGTCAATAAAACTTGATTTTACTTCATCCATTCTCATTCTCCCTTAAGGCATGTGATTAGCCTATCTAAAATAGGTTGTGGGTCTATTTCGTAATTCCATTTTTGAATTTCTTCACACAATATGTGTTTGAATTTTTCTCTAAATCTTTCGACGTTGATTGATATGGTGACAGGATTTGATGAACTCACAAAAATTCCAGGATCGCAATTAATAACACCATCATAAGGTTTTACAACATCATCCATTCTCATCCTCCTTTTCATAAAGACCATCAATCAGCTCTTCAGTTAAAATATCGTCAAATACATCGCCATTCTTCTTTTTGTGATCACTAATAATCTTGGCAAATCTTAATCTACACAAATGTTCATCAGGGCCCATATCAAACGTTCCCCTCCACCTCCACATTCTTCCCGCTGGAGATTTCACTACTATGTGTTCCAGGCTTGTTGTTCGGATCGTAAATTTTTTGCTTCTTTGGCCTTTCGATACTCTGTGATCTGACTTTTCCATTAGTTGCCCTCTCTATTGCACCCGCAGTTGATCTAGTTACTTTCCTACCGTCTAAAATTTTATAGACAGTGATTTGTGAAATGCCTGCTTCATACGCGATGTCGTACGCGTTCTTATGATTTTCTCTCATATATTGTCCTAAATCCATAAATACCTCCTGTTGCGACGAACATACAACAATGTATAATTTTGTGCAAGGGTGATTTATTTTACTCATTTTGGTTGACTTGAAAAACTGAGATATGCTAAGATGGCGGCATCAAATCGAGTTCTCCCCTAGCGCCAAGGCGCAACGGTTGCAGATAACGAGGTGATGTGAATGTAAAGCGGCTTTACAAAGAAGGAGAGTAGATGAAGTGGGTATCAGTCAAAAAAGGAATGCCAGAAGATGGCGCTCAAGTCATAGTAACAGGAGTTTCAGGGTTGGAGATTAAGGCAAGATTTAAAAAAACAGATTCAGGGCCTAAGTTTGTGTCTGAAACAGATGGTATAATGATTTGGTGCCAAACAGAGGTAACGCACTGGAAGTACTCTGATAAGAGTAAATAAAAAAGAAAGGGGGCAAGCTACTCACTTGCCCCCAAATTGGAATACCAATGAACGAAAGGAGATTAAGATATGAGCAACGAAGTTGTCAAGAGGGAACCTAGTAGGGTTGCCTATTCTCTGCCACAAGGCCAGGAGCTGGCTCAGTTGATGGATTTGTGTAGAACCCTTGGTACATGCCCATACTACATAAAAATGGGCGCTGGCGGCGTTCTTGCTGTTGCATTGACAGCAAGAGAACTCAGACTACCACTTATGATGTGCCTTAACGGTGGCATGTACACATTTGATGGTAAGGTCAGTTTATCTGCTCAACTCATGAATATGATGATAGTGAATGCCGGTCATAGAGCAGATGTACTGCGTTTAGATGACCAAGGATGCAAAATCAGATTCTGGCGCTGTGATAGGAAGTCTGGACATGGCGACACGTTCGAATATGAATATACTCTTGAAATGGCTCAAAAAGCAGGTCTTCTCGGAAAAAACAACTGGAAAACAAATCCTAGGGACATGTGTTATAGCCGGGCTTTGTCCGGAGGTGGACGTAAGTTTATGCCCGATTCTCTTATGAACTGCTATGCATTTGGAGAGATCGTGGATGCAAATTTTAGTGACGATCATCTTGTCAACGTGATGCCTGAAGTTGTTGTAGAAGGAGACAACTCAGTTCAAGTACAGGAAACAGAAACGAAGGTCATTGAATATGTTTCAAAAGAAGACTCCAATAGGCTGCAAGAATTGATTGATCGACTCGGCGAAGAGGGTACGAAAATAGCAGAATTCATCAAGTCAAAACTTAGCATCTCTTCACTTGATCAAGTGCCTGCAGACAAACTGAAGGGAATTCAAGCATACATAGAGAAGGAAAGCGCAAAATTAACACAACAACAAGAACAATCATTAACTTAGGAAACTTATGTCACTTGTCATTGAATCGATGAAATATTTAGAAACTCCAGGACAGGCACAGGATGGGGTAATCACAGCGGTGGTTATTACAAGATCCATTGTAAGATACAAGTGGGTGCCACGAAAAGATGGAGGTGGTAATTTTTTTGCATCTCCAGGACTGAAACTGCCAACATCCGGAGGAGATAAATATTTTTCTGGCCATGATTTTGATTCGAGTGTTGATAAAGAAGAATTTGAAAAAGCTTCTTTAGAAAAAATAAAAGAATCACAGCAGAAGGTTTCCATGGCTCCGCAAAGTGTTCATGCAACATCCAAGCAACCACTAAACATGCCTACCCCGCAATTCGAAGAACCAATCGGCGAATGCCCGTTTTAAGGAGAGGTTATGTATTTTCACGAAGCTTGGGAAGTGATGATGAGCGGCAAAGAAGTCTTCTGCACTGAACTAAAAAGAAGGTGCAGAATTATGAAAGAGCGCAGGGTTATTGGAGAGACAGTTTTACACGAAGCTGTTGATTTAGAATTTTATGATGATGAAAACAAAAACTGGGACTATCAATTACCAGCAGCACACCATTGTTTACGTATTTTTCTTAGCAATGATTGGCATCAACTCTAGGATGTAAAGCCGCTTTACATCAACCCAAGACCATATTCCTGGCGTCAGGAATATGGTCTATCAAATGACCATCAAATAGCTTACACATATACCAAGAAAGGGAAAATGAAGAAAATTTCGCTTGAACAGAGATCGCCAGAATGGCACGACTATCGCAAAGGAAAGATCGGCGCTAGCATGATCGGTACAATCATGGGAGTTAACCCATATGGTACGGCTTTACAGCTCTACGAAGAACTGAAAGGCATCAGGCCACCAAAAGAAGAAACAGAGGCAATGCGCAAAGGTTCTAGACTTGAAGAAAACGCACTCGCTTGGGCATCCGACATGTTGGGTGACATTTACTTTCCTGCTGTCGTTGAGCATGACACCAACAAGCTATTTTTCGCTTCACTTGACGGCCTGTCACATGACGACAAAAATATCATTGAGATCAAATGTTCTGCGAAAGCATTAGAGGCGGCTAGGCGCAATGAAATTCCTGAATATCATATCTATCAAGTGCAATGGCAGCTCATGACCACAGGTCTTAAGAAAGCCTACTACGTGGCATATAATGAAGTGGCAGGTGTAAAAGACGGCAATATAACCGAAATTAAGCGAGAATCCGACGAATTCATGCAAAAAATGGCACAATTTGCCGATAATTTCTTGGATTGCCTCATGTTATCTATCCCTCCTGCCGCTGTCGAAGCCGACCATGTGCGCACTGAGATAGACAAAAAGCAAACCGCAATCATTGAGCATTACTTCAAAGTTGTGGAAGAACGCAAGATTCTGGAACTGGAAGAAAAAGGGATGAAGGACATAATCACATCATGGAGTGACGATGGCAATATGTTGCTTTGCAAAGACGGATCACCTGTGCTAAAAATGACGCGCATTGAGACGAAAGGTCGTGTGGATTATGAAAAGCTGTGCGAAGCGCATAGCATCACAGAAGACGAGAAAAACAAGTACAGGGCAAGCCAGATAGGTTCATGGCGATTGACGAGGGCAAAATGACAAATGTTGAGTGGATAAGTGTAGATGATGCATTGCCTACAGGAGGAATGGAATACTCTTGTTTAATCACTGATGGAGAAGAAATTTCAACAGGATGGTATGAGCCTGAATATTTTGCAGAATCGAAAGACGAGGCACTACAATATTCTAGTGATTGCTGGCATGACGATAGTGGACATTTAAATTCAGATTGCGGCGGATGGCCACAGGTGACACATTGGGCAAAACTTCCCAGTCTTCCCAGGAAAAAAAGGAGAAAAAATGACAACGTTTGACATGATGGCTCTTATTGGTGTTCTGGCAGGTTTTTTATATTGGATGAAATCGGACTTGAAAGGTCATATAGATCTCATCAGAGGAGACATTAGCAGATTAGACGCTGATGTCAAAAATCAGGGAGTAAGGGTCGATAGACTTTATCAGATGTTTGTTGATTTGCTTAAGGATGGGAAAAAATAATGGAAATGATCTCACAGAACTGGATAGAATATCATGGGGATTTTTATAATATAGATCAGTTTTTCCATGTTTGGATCGAAGAAAAATATGACGGAACTTTCTATGTTTGTGGAGATACACAAGTCGACTCAGATGTTGTATTGATGGATGGGTTTAAAGAGAAAAAAGAAGCAATAGAATTTCTAAGATCAAAGTTTCAGATTGGATCGCAGAGGGCAAAATAATGTCATGGACACAAACCCTCATGATTATCATCACCTTTCTGGGTGTCGCGTACTATATTCACAGGGATATACAAGAGGCGCTGAGAAAAAATAGCGCGAAAACAAATAGGCTGTACGAGATGTTTATTAACCTTTTGAAAGAGGGTAAAAAATGACAAAACCTGACAGGTCAGAATGAAATATTATTTTGATTTTAAAAACGAGCAAGTGATTGTAAGATTTGAATACATAAAAAATGTATATGCAAGGGCTTCTTTTAACGTAGAACAAGCATATGAATTTAGCGAAAAACTTAGAAATTTTACGGCAGAAAATGATGCATCTAGGATTTTAAGAATCGTCCCCAACCATCCTCACAAGGACATAGGCGCAAAGAATGAGAACTAAACAAATTCCAACAATCATAATCAAATTCCTAACTCTTTTTCGACGACATCCTCAACAACATCCTCCAGGATCTCTTCTACTAGACTGGATGATTTTGCGTGACATTGATTGTTTCCATTTGTGGAAAAACAACCGGTTGACAATATCACTAAACTACCTAATAAGAGCAATAAAACAAAAAAGCGATTGAGAAATTTACTCATCTTCCTTCTTGGATTCCTGGGATTGTAAAAATCGAAAAAAAAACAGCCCTTAAAGCTGTTCGTATAAGGAATCCAATCGCCATGACTACGCATTAGACAGTCCACCTCTTTCAGGATCTGTAAAGTGCTCATGGTAGCCCTATATGGTGACTTTATTTTTTCTTTTTTTTCATCATCATGTCGCATTTGTCTAGCTTTTTGTCATGACGTTTATCCATCTTCAAAAGCCCTTTAGTCTCTTTGACCGCGGCTTTTTCTTTCCTAAGAACTTTTTTTATTTTTTTGTCCATATGCCTTTATCTTTGCGTGTGCAGCAATTCGCTCGCGTCTTTTAGAAAAATCATTGTCCCACTTCTCTTCCCTTCTACTGTCTTTGGCTGATTCCTTCAACCCTTTCTTGCTTTCTTGTTTTGCTCTTTTGGCGGCGCCTTGGCCTTCCTTCTTGGCTAGCGTGGCGAAGGTTTTCTCGCGTTTTGCTACTTTGAGAAGATCTTTTTGTTTCTTGGATATCATTTTTTTGCTCGTGGAATTTTTGCTCCTGATTTTCTGGCAACATTAAGAGCGGCCGCGATCGCTTGTTTTTTTGGGTGTCCTGATTTTTCCATCTCAGAAATATTTTTACCGATCGCTTTCTTTGACTTACTTTTGATTAGTGGCATTTGTGACCTTCGGTATAGGTAAGGGTATTTCAATACCTGTTTCTTTTTTTATCAGCGCCTCAGCTTCTACTTCAACAATCTCTTCAGCATCTTTAGTGATTTCGCTATCTGGGCCAAGACATTCGTAAGACACCCCTACAAAGATTACAGAGGCGGCAAAGAAGATAAGTAACACAACAAGAGACAGGTCGTAGAGTTTCATGCGAACCTCAGTAATAATAAAATGACTGACAAATTCGCTTGTACCACGCACGCAGATTTTCTTCATTCAAAAATTGTTTTTCAGCCCACAATTCATACCCGTTGTAATTTCCATAGGAGATAAATGGAGCTTCAGAGAACTTCACAATGCTTATTCCTTCCATTTTTGACGCGACTAGAGTTGGCGCATCGATATACTTGCCGTCCTTCTTAAACATCCGCCTTGCATCAATGTCAACAAGCATCCATTTTTCCTCATGAAACACCTCAATCATCAAATGCCCATCATCAAACCCATTGGTTTTTTCTTTTGTGATGAACTGGACAATGCGAGATTGGTAGCCTTGTTGATTAAGCAGATATTTTGCGAATCTAGTTATGTCTCCACAAGCGATCGAAATTTTTGAATGTAAAGCCGCTTTACATAAGTCTTCGTTAGAGAATCCAGCGTGCTTAAAGCCGTGAAGATGGAGCCATGTGATGGATTCTAAGAGTTTGAATAAGTCTTTCTTGTAGACTATGACTTGTTCTTGTTTCTGTGGATGAGATCCATAACGATAAATGCCCTCATTGGGATATTGTGGGCATGGAGAAATTATTAGAGAAGTTGCTAATATAATATCTAAAATCATAGATATTCAGTAAAGATAGCAATCCCATTCGCTCCGGCAGCTCCTGCGGCATTGCCAGCTGTTCCATAAGAAAACGCTCCAGAAGCTCCTCCACCATAACCACGCCCTGTATCTCCATTATGATTGGTATTTGCAGCTACAGTAAGTTGAGGCACCCCTCCAAATCCTAAAATTGTACTACCACCTCTTCCTGATTGACAAATTGCGGCTGCAAAAAATCCCCATCCCGAATCGGCAGGAAGACCATTTGTTGTCATCAAAATAGAACCCGTTCCTGTTGTAACAACTCCTGCGGCTCCTCCATTTGGTGTTGCTGTTGTAGAAGCTGCCGATCCTGCTCCTAAACCGCCTCCTCCTGCCGTCCATGCAGATGCTGTTGCTAAAGTTGTGTCTCCTCCATTCCCTCCATTATTATTTCCAGCAGCTCCACCTGTTCCTCCAACACCAACACTTCCCATTTTTGAAGCACCAACCTGTGCAGCTGTTAGTAAAAACCTAGCGTACCCTCCCCCTCCTCCTGCTCCAGATATGGCTATATTTCCTATTGTATTATCTACTCCTCCAGATCCACCACCGGCACCAACAAGTTCAACGATTACATATTGCATTCCTGTTGTTGGTGTGTATGTGAATGCTCCTGTAGCAGTGAAAGCTTGTATAACTACTTGAATAGCTAAAGCCGGATTAGTCTGCCAAGACGGAGGAGCGCCACTATTAGCAGTCAACACCTGGCCGGCCGTGCCATTAGCAAGCAATGAAGGAACGTTTGCGTTGCTTGTGACTAGAACACCATTTGCTGCTGCTGTAATCTGGTTGACTACGTTTGTGGCACTTGAATAAAGGATTTGATTCGCTGTCGTAGTGCTAGGATATGTGGCAGTGCTGTAGCTTGGATCAGCACCAGAATTATTTTGAAGAACCGCTCCTGTGTTTGCTGTGGCTGCAATCTTAGTGATCGTGTCTGTTCCTGCACCAACAAGCAAGGCGTGGTTAGTTAATCCCTGAAGCTTTGTTACGAGTGTATTGCCTGAACCCGACGTTACGGTACTGCCTGAGCCACGAATGAACCAATTTCCTGCAACAGGAGAAAGAACTACACCATCATCACCGGTGATTGTCTTACCGACCGTGGAGCCGCCTGCAATCGTTCCCGATATTGTTCCAGACCCAAACGTCCAAGTGATCGAACTATCAGAGCTTGTAAGAGAGCCGACCTTGACATGAGGACTTGCAGTAGACCCTATCCACATCTGACCGTCAGTGGTTATTTTACCACCACGCTGCGTTCCGTCAAAAGAAGCATTGTCAGCGAACATGATTGTTTCATCGCCAGTGATGCTAGAAAAACCCATTTAAGTCACCAATGTATAATTATGTTGATAAACACATTTTATCCATCTTAAAAATTCAGACAATGACATAGTGTGTTTAGCGATATTACAAATTCTGCAGCATGGCACACAGTTAGACAACTCATATCCCTTATCATTGTCAACCCTATCAATTCCTTGACATGCAAAAATAGTATTATTGTTTATTTTAGAATAAGTAGGATAGTCCTTTTCGATTGGATCGCATCCACAATAATGACACTTAGATTTTATTAATTTTTTAAAATCTTCAAAATTCATATTTAATCCAAACTTCTTATATCTATTTTGCACTCTACGAATACATGCTGGCTCATAATCGTAATTTTTAAATTGTTTTGCTTTTGCTTCTGCAATTTTTATTTTAAACTCTTCACTTCTTTTTTTGCCTGCTGTAGACTTCCCAATTTCACTCATTCTTTCTTTTCGTCGTTTATTCCAAGATTCCACTACATCTAAAGGTTTAGAGTATTCAGGCTTTCGACATTCTCTACACACGCTCCTTCTTCCGTCTGGGCTTCTTTTGTCTCTATGAAAACAGGAAAAGGTTTTTTTATTTTTACAACGATAACATTCTTTTTCATGCATATCACCCTCTCTTTCTTGAGGATTATACGCCATTTAATTGTTATGACACAAAGGTGTAATCAGACAACACCCTCCAGTTAATCGTTGCCCCTAAAATTCCCTGAACTTGCAGAAGGACGTTATTACCACTTGTGGTAAAGAACACATCAGAAGCCGCCATTGCAACATCTTCAAAAACAACATCCACATCAGAACCTATTTCTGTAGCTGTTGCCCCATCAGTTCTTGCAGATCCTTCGAAAAAATATGTACCACCCCTTCCAGACGCTGGAATGAAACCAGAGAATCTTCCTTCAAAAGAAAAAACTCCTGGAATTGCACCAAGTGAAAATGTTGCAATCGTGGTCAACGTGGCATTTACTGTTGTTGTTGTTGCACCAATGCGATTAGTCAAAAGAGTTGTGACGGTATTGCCAGAACCTGTTGTTGTGATTCCGTTATTGTTATTTGATGTAGATGTATTCCCTAGATCATTTAAGACATTTGCTGCTGGTACCGCTGTTCCAGAGTCCGTGACAAACGAAGTGGGCACAGAAGGAGGTACTGGGCCGCTAGACAAATTTTTTATAATTTGCGACATCTAACCTCAAAGATTTTTTGCGTAAGTGTAGGAAATCGAAAAAACATTAGCTCCGGCCGCACCTTTTGCGTAAAATGTGTCCCCAACTGAAAACGTATAATTTGCAGCAAGTCCATGTGCTGCTCTCATATCTAAAACAAGGGCTTCTCCTGCAGGGAAGGTTCTCCAAACGTCCGTTGTCTGATTTCGCAAAATCTGAATTGGAACAGTGGATTGATTGTCGAATATAATTTGAACAGGGTTTTGAGGAAGAACGCCGATAAAATCGGCGCCCCCTGTAAGCACTGTTGTGGCAAGCTCAATGCCAGTTTCTGCGAATTGACTATTATTGATTGCCATCAGTTTTCCTATTCTGTTTTGATTTCTTCCACTTTCACAGAGTCTTCTAGAGCTTTTTGCGCCTTTTGAGCCTCTTCGATTTCTTTCGCTCGCATCAAAATGTAGGCTTTGAAATCTTCTACACATGAAAGAAGAAAGCTCACAGGAGATTTTTCACTAAACAAAAATGTACAGTCATGTTCGTCTAGTCTTTTTACGAGCTCGCCTTTGATTTTCAGTTCCATAAAGTCTCCATTTTAGGTTGTGGTTTTCGAAATGTAACCACAAACTAAAATTTTTACAATCAATTCATCACCCAGCCTACGACAGTTATGTTGGAAGTGGTAGTTGTTGCTCCCGTGCCATTGGTAAATGTCAGGGTAGATTGACCAGCACCATTGACAACAGACTTCAAACTAACTGCAGATCCTGTCGTAGTGCCAAACCAGGTATACATGATATCTGTGTTTACGCCAGTGATTGTACTGTTGTTAATGACCAAAGCCTGATCAGCAGCAGCGGCAATAGATACTCCACTAAACACGACCTTAAAGTGTCTGTTGTTGGCTGTAAGCGGCGATGCGCCCGCAGACACATCTGTAGGAGTCACCTTGATACCGCCAACGTTTGAAAGCACGTCAGCAACCGTTACGCCGCTTGAAGTAATCGAAACCGGAACTCCAGAGCTAGAGGCTCCGTTAACTGTAAGAGCTACAGCAGCACCAGAAGCAAGCGTGTGAGTTGTTGGGCCGTTAATCGCGATTGTAGAGGTTACTTGTCCCAGTGTGATTGCATGTACTGCGGCTCCAGTACCAATATTAACAGCGCCTGCACGGGTTGCGCCAGAAGCTAACAAGTTGAATGTTTGTGTGCCAGCCGATGCCGCACCGCACATAATATTCATAGTTGTGCTTGCAGCTGGAGTAGCACCGTTCAAAATATTCACTGTAGAAGCTGCTGTTGCGGTGCTACCAGATGCAATATTGATAACCTGCGCACCGGTATTTGTTGCGTTACCGAATTGGAAGGTTGCGCCACCTGCCGCCGTACTTGGGCCGATGATGATAGCTGTAGCACCTGTCTGAGCAGAGCCGCCGATTTGAATTGTACCGCTTGTCATCGCATTTCCGATTGACACAGTACCCGTTGTCGTGGTATTGTTGATGGCAATTACGTTAGCCCCAGTTCCACCAAGAGTGATATCGGTTCTTGCGGAACCTGTGCCAAGTGCGATAGTTTGTGTAGTGCCAGTTGAGTTACCAGTCAGGATATTGACAGCATAAGTACCAGCAGATCCTACGCCCGTCATCAGGTTGAATGTTTGAGAAGCAGCCGGTGTCGCACCTGCAAGAATTCCTACGATGTTTGTTCCTGCAATCGAAGCGCCACTATTGATAAGAACGGTTTGGCCTGTTGCGTTCGTTGCTTGGCCGAGGGTGATTGTGCCAGTACCAGCCGTTCCTCCGACTGTCACCGTACCGCTTGTAAGAGCATTACCGATCGCTACAGATCCTGTCGTTTGCGTGTTACCGATTGTGATCACGTTGGCCGCTGTGCCGCCGATTGCTATCGTTTTAACCCCTGTGGTACCTGTACCGATGTTGATTGCGCCCGCGTTCGTACCAGTAAAGAGGTTAAAAGTCTGAGTACCGCCAGAGGCGTTACCAGTGAAGATATTGACCGCATGGGTACCGGCAGTGACAGCACCACTAAGCAAGTTGATTGTAGAACTAGCCCCCGTAGCGCCGTTGTTGATACTTGTGGTATTGGCCCCAGCAGTTCCTTCACCAATGGTTGTAGTGGAAGCTCCTGCGCCACTTTGAATTTTGACTGTGGAGGTTGCAGAAGAAGAACCAAGAGTGATGGTGCCTGTTGATTGAGCAGTACCGCCGATGGTGATTGTGCCGCTTGTGGTTGTTGGCCCGATTGCATATGTAGATCCGGCTACACCATCTAAACTAAAGTTGCCAGTACCAACAAGCATTGCAATCGAGGCAGCTCCCGTAATGCTACCTAGTGTGATTACGTTAGCCGCTGCGCCATCACCGATCTTAATCGTGTTACCGGCAGTTGCTGCGCCTGTACCGATTGCGATTGTGAGCGGTCTTGTGCCTGTACCTAGATTAAGTGTCTGACTACCTGCTGTACCATTACCAGAAAGGATGTTGACTGTTTGGTCGGCTCCTGAAGCGCCTGTAGAGATGTTAACAGTTTGTGCAGCCCCGTTAATTCCTGTGGCGATATTTAAAGTATTACCGCCTGTTCCTGTGGAAACGTTCGTTGTATTGATACCATTTCCAATGCCCAAATTCAGGGTATTTGTTGCACTTGAATTACCTACCGTAATAGCACCTGTCGATTGTGCTGTACCGCCGATGGTAATCGTTCCTGTGGTAGTTGATGCACCGATAGCATAAATTGTTGCCGCGCCACCATTGGCAGTCCAATTTCCGCTTGCTCTTAGATTTAAAGCCGTAGCTGATGTGCTACCGATTGTGATTGTTCTTGCAGCTGCCGTACCGATATTGATTGCGTCAGCCGAGGCGTCTGTACCTAGAGCTAGTGTAGTACCGCCTGTTGCGATAGATGCGCTTGCAAGCCCTGTGATAGTTCCATCAAGAGCCGATGTTCCTGTAACATGCAATGATGTAAATACTGCGGCTCCTCCAGCTGCAATTGCGTCAGCAACCTTAAGAGGAGTCATGATAGTCGCATCATCAACTCCAGCAACAGCCTGCGCGGCAGTTGCAAGCTTGGCAATACCTTTTGTTGTTTCTGATGCATCAGGAGCTCCAGCGATTGCAATAAGACCTACTGTATGCGGCGTCATTGCAAGATCTGTTGCCGTTCCAGTCGTTGCTTCTGCATCTGTTGCTATACGGATAATTCCAGCTGTAGTTGTGGTAGCAGCTGCATTACCACCCGCTTGCCATGTAGAACCATTATAAATGTATTCTGTAGGAGGGGTGGTAGAGATATCAAAATATTGCTGCCCAAGTTGTCCTTGAAAACTAGACACAGGAGCCCCACTTCCCTGAACAGGACCAGGAGCCACATTTACAAGTCCACCGAGTCCATACACTTGAGCCATAAAAACCTCTTGTTAAATTTAAATTTCAAATTGTTCCTATGCTAAAATTATGTCAATGTTTTATTTTAAATATGGACATTTGTAGACATTCTGATACAATTGAGGACACAATGAAGATGTTTTATTCGGTTTCTGAATTCGCAAAAGAAACTCGCGTCTCAACAAAAACAATATTTAGAGCAATAAAAAAGGGCCGCATAAGTGCTTTTAGGCCGGGTTCCCAGAATGGGAAAATAAGAATTCCTGCTTCAGAGATCGAGAGGATGGCAATTGCTAATCTTGAAGAGATCGTTCAGGATATGATGGAAGAAAGGAGTAAATAACATGGGATATTTAGTATTTTTTTTATGGATTGGTATTATCTCTTGCATGATATCTTGCTCAGGAAACAACGACACAAACTTAGAGAAAGCAAAGCAAGGAATGGTCAGTAAGATCGAGTATCAAGGGCATTCTTATGTGGTATGGGGAGTTAATCTTGGCGGAGGAATAACCCATGACCCTGACTGCAACTGCTATAAAATCAAGGATAAACAATGGAAAATGCCGGAATAAGAGACTGGACGTCACATATTGAGTTTATGGTATTACTCACAACCTTGATTGGGGGTTTTTATCTTCTAGACGGGAAGATCGAAACTCAAAGCGCAAGAACGGACAGGATCTATGAAATGTTCTGCCAGCAGCAAAAAGAGTTCGATCAGAAATTTTATGACTTATTGAAGGAGGGCAGGAAATAATGGAAACAAGACAAGTGATTTCATGGCAACCAATTATTGAATTGTCGATCGTTCTTTTCACAATCCTAGGATCGACAATCCCATTGTATTTACACACAGATGGAAAAATCGAAGCTATGCACACAACAATTGAAGCAATTCGTCAAGAGACCAAAGACTTTCATGGAAGACTATGCTCTATTGAGGAAAGAAACAGGGATGCTAAAAAATGATTTTTATTTTTGGATTTATAGCACTGATTGTTTTAGAAAGAATTATAGGAGAGGACCTATTCGGCTCTAGTTGATTTTGTTTTTTTGTTATGTTTTTTTTGTAATTCAATATCTTCAAGTCTTTGAATTTCAAATTCAATATCTTTTACTCTTTTCTCAGCAGCATCCCACTGTTTTTTCATAATATTAAGTTTTGAAACATTGGTTTTTGATATTGGCCTCTCAATAGAATAATAAAAATCCTGGTATTGACCGCCCCTCATATCTCTTTTCTTCATCGCATCTTCTTGCAACGATCTCAATTGAGATATTTTGCTTATCTTCTTCTCTCCTGTTTTTTTACTTTTTTGCTCTTTTGGAATTTCTTGATGATGAGAAATCTGTTTCGGCTCTGGTCTTCCTGTAACTTCTCCCATTTCAGAAACTTGAGCGTTTTTTTGTGGAGTAATATCAATCTTCTGACCTTCTTGTGGCGCCTTTTTCTGTGCAGCTTTATCCATCTTGGCATGCTCTTTATCTAAAATCTCAACCTCTTTCTCAATCGACTGAAACTCTTTTTCTGCTGTCTCAAAATCACCTTTTTTGAACGCTTTCAGCCCCTTATTCCATCTCAAAGCCAGTTGAGGCTTGTCAAGAGTTGCTTGCCAGATTTTTTTAGCTGTTTCTTTGACTAGTCCATATCCAAGTTTCCATTTAGCAAACTTTGGATGTATAGCAAAGGCGGCTGCATTTTCAACAAGATAGTTGAATCCATTCTTGTCTGCTGCTCGCAACATCTTTGCAGCTTCTTCGGAACTCATCAAGTCTCTAGTGAGTTGTTTGAATTCATGATACCCTTGTGGCCCTAAACCACGTTCAAAAGCTCTTGAAGCCGATGAATTTCCAAGAAGAAGATCTTTGCCTTTCTTGTAGTTAATCTTCCCATCAAAAAGATCTCCAACAAACTTGTCCATAACCTCCGCGTCCATGATCTTTGCCCATTGCTCATTAGACGACTTGAATAATTTTGCAAACTCAGAGTTTGGATATTCACTTTCAATCATCTGTGCTAAAGCTTTGTTAGCATCTTGTAGAGCCGTTTTCTTTCCTGCATTATAGGCAGAAGACTTGCCAGGCTCGTATAAACGTCCCATTTCTTTATTGTTGAGACGGTATTGAACTACCAGATCACGAGCTGTTAAAGGCTTCTTCGGAGTGTCTTTTAGGATCTGTTTGATGTGTTCAACATAAGATTTCTGCTCCTCTCCTGGAATAAATCCCATTCCCTTTCTCTTTTTTAGAGACATATCAACAAGAGTTTTTTTGACCTTTTTACTAGGAAACTTCCCAGGGATTTCATCGGCCAATCTTTCAACGTCTCTAAATGCTTCTGAAGCCGCTTCCTTAAACTCTATACCTTTCTTCAGTTGTGTTGTGGTGTCGGCTATTGGGCTAGAAGACTGAATACGTTCATGAATGGATTTGAAATCTTGTTCAAGAGTATCTTTAATAATTGCAAGACGCTTTGAAGAAACTTCTGTGGGCTTCTTGATTTTTTCAAATTGACGTTTGGTTAACCCTGAAGGCTTTGTTGATTTCTCAACAGAAACGGTTGGCGTCATGTTAGCAACTCCACCAGCAGCTAATAACGCTCCTCCTTCAGCAACCTCTTCAGGAACGCCTGCCGCTTGTGCAGTTGCTGAGAATGCTGGAGCTGTAATAGCGCCTCCAGGAGAAAAACCTCCTCTGCCTAAACCTCCACCCATACCGGCTAGTTCTACAAGTTTTTGACCCCCTGTTTTTGCTTGTAGAGGCAATCCTGTCTTATTTTCAATCCCTCTTGATATGTTTTCAACAGTTGGAAATGATTCTGCTGCCTCTCTAGCAGCTTCAAGATAGGATTGTTCATCAAAAGGAATTCCTTCACGCTCTGAGATTTTTCTAATATGATCCATCTCTTCAGGATCAAGCGCTTCAGAAACACCAACGGCATTAATAAGATCTAGATAAAAAGTTTTTGCTTTAGCGAATCCTTTAGGTAATTGTGCAGCATAGCGAAAAGTACTTGCTAAAGATCCCTCTTCAGGTTCTTGTTCTTCTTGAGGTTCGACATGTAAAGGAGTTCCACCATACTTGCTTTTACTTTGAGCAACCTTCTCGTCCCCTATGGCTACACCACCGTATTTGCTTGTCACAATACTTCTCCAGCCTTATCAGACAAAAACTCTTTAACGCTTTCACTTGGAATTCTTTCTAGATGTCCATCGTTAAACCTTACTAGCACCTGACCTTTAGGAAGTGTTTTTTTGATCTTTGAAATTTCCTTACTTTCTTCCCTATCAAGTGACGATCCAATAGATTGAAATTCTTTTTTTAGTCTAGAAACTTCCTTTGCTGATCTTTTATCGGCAAGTCTTTCTGCCACATCAAAATCGACATTTCGAATACCACCATGATCATCGATTACTTCTTGTAATGCATTCGCGTGTGCCAAGTTTATGTCATTTATTATTTCAAGTTGTTGTATGATCTGCTCGCGACCTTCCTCAGAATTTGCAAGAGTTGGCAATCTCTTCATAAACTGAATCAAGTCAAAATTTGTGACCCTAGATCCATAAGAGTCTTTAGCGTTCCTAGTGAAGTCATTAATCGTTTTAACATATCTCTGGGCTTCAGCAGATGCAGCGGCAGGAAGAAATAAGTCGCCACTTTGAGGATTGATATTGATTCGTTCGACTCCTGCAATCTTTGGAGAAAGATCTTTAAGAATTTTTAAGTTATCAGATTCTGCTTCGGCAGCTCTCTTTTTTTCAACCATTTCTGTTATGAGAGGTAGATTGATCCTATAGCGATCATCTTGTCGTTTAACCTTTTCTTCTTTGGTCAATCCTCTATCATAATCCATCTTTGTTTTTTTTGGATTTATAGACGGGATTTCAAAATTTTCACCTTGTTCTTTCTGATCCGATTCCACATCAACAGGAACTCCAGCCTCCTCCCTGTCCTCATTGAGTTCATTTTCAAACTCTCCTCTAGCTTCCCTTTTTATCAGGCTATTATACATGGCTGTCTTTCCGCCTTCACTAGCTGCCTTATAAAGATCCGCTTGTTTCTGGCCATAATATTTCAAAACAGTTTTGTATCTTTCGTCTTCTAAGTCTCCTTTGCCTTTAAGTTTTTGCGCTTCCTCTTCTCTAGAAAGTCTGCTTCCTAGCAACTTTTCAGCCACAGTCTTCCTAAACTCCTCAGGAACTTCCCTAAGGTCATACCCAAACTCTTTCTTAATGAACTCGCTCATACCAGCAAGCTCATTAGCCTTCTTGCGCGTAGCCATACCAGTCAACAAGCCCTGCCCAGCCCCTTGACCAAGAGATTTACCAAGACGCGACCCAAAAGACTCGACTTCAGGCAAGATTTGAACCATACTGCCCTCCTGATCTTCCTAGAGTATTAGTGAAGGCACTATATTCAGAACCACTATTCGATCTTCTATTTCCGAAATAGCTACCTAAAGCATTTCCTGCGAAAGGTATCGACTCGGTGAGTAATTCCTGCCACCATGGCCTTGATTTTTTCGTAAAGAACGTCTCAGAAGGTCTCTGTTCAAGAAGATCACTGCTCATCCCCATCAAATCTTTGATGGCATTTCTTTGTAGCTCTTGACGCCTTGATTGAAGATCTTGAGCGAAGTTTGAGGTGGCGGCATTTTGTTGGTTCTGAAAACCACTTCCACGCCTTGCTCCCATTCCCATGCCACTAAAACGTGAAGCATTCTGTCCCTGTAACTCATTGAATTGTCGAAATGCCGGAGCCTCCATTTCGTTGAATAGAGATTCATCCCCTTGAGCAAGTCTTGATGTGTAGCTATTAGGCCCCACATTGCCAAACATGCTTTCAAAAAGCTGCATCTGCTGAGGAGTGTAGTTTTGAATGGTTCCTTGCTGATACCCCTTAGGAACTTTGTTCTTCAAGGAACTTGTTGGGCCCATGCCGCCTGCTAGACTATTCATATGAACCTCAATGTAAAGCCGCTTTACATCATTGTATTAAATATTTGATATCCACTCCAGATCTATAAACCCAGAGACAATGGGATTAGCTCCGGCACCTGCCAAAATAATAATATTTGTAGGGCTTACCCAAAAGGAAATTTGACCAGCTATTGGATTGCTATCAGCATAGATCACACCAAACCAATTGGTTCCATCGGTAAAAGACCCATATGATCTTGGGCTAATCTTGATTGCTGAATTCCACTGAATCCCATGAGCAATAGAACCCGCTGCCGTGAACTGATAAACTTGTCTTAACGACTGCTGTGGCGTAGATGTGAAGTACCACTTCTCTCCTGTAATAGCAGCGAAATTTATAGGGTACAATCCTATTGTTCTCTCGTTGACCCTATTAGCTATGTCTACATAGCTTTTGTCAAGTTCTACACCTAACTCTTGAGAAGAGCTATTGGGAAAATTCCTTTGTCTTGGAAGATAAGGAGAACTTTGTAGGTTAGCCATTTTATTACGCCAGTAAAGGCCCAGGAGCCACGTTTAGTTGCATCCCATGCAATGCAATTTCACTTGTTGCATAGGTTAGATTGCGCATCTGTGTATCGCTTAATGTCAGTCCAATTTGCACAGAATCTCCGATTAAACTGGTATTCATACGATGCCAAATCTGAAACTGTCCTGGAGCGGTTGGCATCTGTAAATTAAAGTTAGGAGCTGTTAAACCGGTTACACTATCTTCTGGACATGTATAAATGAGTTGAGAGTAGATCAACGAGGAGTTTGTCACACCTGTATCAGGAACGATATTTCCTGAATTGTACACAGCATCAGGATCTTGGCTAAGAGAGATCGTGATGGTCGCTTGAGCATTTGCAGTCCTATCTAAAAGGTACTTCTGCGCCATAAGACGAACCTTTCTTCCTTGAGCCCAGTAGAAAGGAAATTGCTTAGTCTGTAAAAGCGGTTGAGAAAGCCTTGTGTAGGTACCAAGACCAAGATATGTACCTGCCGTGAATGGAATATCAACAACAAATGTATCGGCATCCGGAGTGCTGATCACAAGACCTATCTGACCATTTAGATAAGTGCTTCCTATACAACTCTGAAAATAAAGATAATCCCCAAGACCTTGCGAACCTGTATCTCCTGAATTAACGCAATGATTGACAGAGGTAATTTGAGTATTCCCCATACCGTCATTTGCTATAGCTGCAATAACTCCTGTAGGTGCCTCGCTTGTTCCCTCACCCTTGATTACAACATATCCTTGTGGATTTCCTGCTATTATGGAAGGGAATAGAGCTTGTGATGATCCTGCATTCCAAGGCTCTCTCCACTGCGCCCAAGTTTTGAATGGAAGAGTTGCCCATGTATATTGGTTGATTCGCCTAAAAGTCCCATGATGGGTAAAATTTTCTCTTAATATTGCCCATGTATGATCTGAATAATTCCAAAGAAAACTTTGTGAAGGATACTTCCAGGAGCCATTTGTAGTTTTGCCATCTCCTGTAGGATAGGAAAAATAAGCCCATTTTCTAAAAAAGTCTCTAACCGCGTTGACACGATTTTGACCATTATTTTTAGCCTGAATCTGAAATACCTCATCTGGGATATCATCATCAATCCTATCACATTTCTGTTGTGTTGTAAGAGTAATTCCATAATCTCCAACCTCAACAGCACCATCATCGAATGCAAGCCCTGAGAAGGTGCTATTGGAAGGGAATTGAGAATTTATAGAATAGAAAACAAAAGGCTGAAGATCATTGTTTGTATAGACAAAGCGAGTTTTCTTTCCTGAGCCCCCAAAGCCAATGAGAATGACATCTTCATTAGCAACGGCTGTACCTATGGGTTTAGACACCCCAGCAGGTAGATATCCACCAAAGCCCGTTTGATCCACATAGTAGGCTCTTACATCATAAGTTTCTGTACCATTTGAGTTTGTCGGTACAAGAGCATTGTAATAAGGGGTGCCGTTCCAGCTCCACAATACAGTATCTTGAAGTGGTCTTTGAATGACAGAACCTGTGCTAGTCTGTATTTGAGGCCCTAAAAATAACAATCTATCCTTAAAAGGGATGATAGCAAGCGCTCCCACAAGATAGTAGAGACCAGAAGACTGATCATTGATAGAAACAGTGGTTGCAGTTAATGGA
>Ga0307516_10003416_pt1 | contig 20413 bp, 17 predicted proteins | sample 19_EM_MG_FD_203310 | JGI IMG/M metagenome (GOLD analysis project Ga0307516, IMG submission 203310) | Populus trichocarpa ectomycorrhiza microbial communities from riparian zone in the Pacific Northwest, United States - 19_EM | ecosystem: Host-associated > Plants > Roots > Unclassified | place...
AGCGCAGCAGGTTTTCGTCGTAACGCTTCGCCTCGAAGTCCTCGTTGTTGAAGTACTTGACGGTCTCGTAGTTCAGCAGCGAGTCGATGGCGCGGCTGTGCGCCGACGAGTCCAGCTCGTTCATTTCCTTCCTGAACTTGGTGCGCCACTCGGTCACCGTCACGGTGAAGGTGATGTAAAACACCAGCGCGATGATGGTGATGCCGGCAAACCAGATGTCGAACTTGACCGCCAACAGGGTCAGCACCAGCGCCACCTCGATCAGGGTCGGGATGATGCTGTACAGCGAGTAGGAGATCAGCGAGTGCACGCCTCGGGTGCCGCGCTCGATGTCGCGCGTCATGCCGCCGGTCTGGCGCTCCAGGTGAAAACGCAGGCTGAGCGCATGCAGGTGGCGAAACACCTCCAGCGAGATGCGCCGCGCCGCGCCTTCGGTGGCCTTGGCAAACACCAGCTCACGCAGCTCGGTGAACAACGAGGTGGACAGCCGGAGCAGGCCATAGCCGACCAGCAGGGCGGCCGGCACCACCAGCACGACCTGCACGTCGCCGGGCTTGAAGCTCATGGCGTCGACCAGGTTTTTCAGCAGCAGCGGCACGCCGACGTTGGCGACTTTGGCGCCCACCATGAAAGCCAGCGCCGCCAGCACCCGCCACTTGTACTCCCACAGGTAGGGAAACAGGCGCTGGAGCGTGGCCCAGTCAGAGCGGTTGAGGTCGGGCGGGACGGGTGCGCCGGGGGGGGCGGCGGAGGGAACAGGAGCAAAGGAGCGCATCGGAGACAATTGTCCTGTTTATTGATTTTCCTTACCTGATTGTGCCTATGTCCACCGAAACCGGCCTTCCCCACGACCCCTTGAGCGTCAAGCTGCCTCTGGACAAGGAACTGGTCCTCAAGGTGATCCCCATGCCCGCGGACTGCAATGCCAACGGCGACATCTTCGGCGGCTGGGTCATGGCTCAGGTCGACCTGGCCGGATCGGTCATCCCCGCGCGTTATGCCGAGGGCCGCATGGCCACGGTGGCGGTCAACGAGTTCATCTTCAAGCAGCCGGTGCGCGTGGGCGACATCCTGTCTTTTTATTCGGAGCTGACCCGGATTGGCCGCACATCCATGACCGTCAAGGTCGAGGTGTATGCCGAGCGCTTTCGTTCGCAGGGGCGTTATATCAAGGTCACCGAGGCCAGCCTGACCTATGTGGCGATTGACGACAACGGCCAGCCGCGGCCGGTGCCGGCGTCTTCCTTGCCGCGGCCGCAGTAATTTGCTACTGTTTTAATAACTATCACCCCCCGATCGACGGGGGCTGCAGCCCGATTTGATGCTCAAGGTCCCTCGAACCTGCCATGGCGGCCCTGGCCGCCGGCAAAACGTGCCGCCCCCTGCAGGCCTTCGCCGATACACGCCCGGCCACGGTCCCACTCCTGCTTGAGCGCCTGCGCCACAGGCAGGTCCCATTGCGCATAGGCGCTCTCGCGGTCAGCCCGCATGGTTTTTTGCGGAAAGGCCGCCAGCTGGCGCGCCAGCAACACGGCGGCCTCGCGCGCCTTGCCCGCAGGCACCACGCGGTTGCACAGCCCCATCTGCAGCGCCTCCGCGGCGTCGACCTTGCGGCCGGTCAGGATCAGGTCCATCGCGTGGCCCATGCCGATGAGGCGCGGCAAGCGCACGGTGCCGCCGTCGATCAGCGGCACGCCGAAACGCCGGCAATACACGCCGAAGTAGGCGTCCTCCTCCATCACACGCATGTCGCACCACAGCGCCAGCTCCATGCCGCCGGCCACGGCCGCGCCGCTGACGGCAGCGATCACCGGTTTGGACAGGCAAAGGCGAGACGGTCCCATCGGGCCCGCCGGCTGGGGGTCTGCGGCCTCGAAATCCAGGCCGTCAAACACGGCGGCGCCCGCACCGGCCTCGCGCAGCATCTTCGCGCCGGACTGCAGATCCCAGCCGGCGCAAAAATGCCCATGCGCGCCGTGGAACACCGCCACCTTCGCGCCGTCGTCGGCGTCGAAGGCCAGAAAAGCCTCGTACAGCGCCTGCGCATGCGCGCTGTCCACCGCATTGCGCACCTCCGGCCGGTCCAGCGTCACCACGGTGAGGTCGCCGTCTTTTTCCACCAACACGCTCATGATGTTTCTCCCCACCACCCGACACGTGGCGCCGCCAGGCAGGCCGCCAGTTCGTCGGGTGGAACCTGAATTTCCATGCGGAGCAAGGCCGCGGCCATGGACTTGCCCAGGTTGTCCAGCCGCAGGTTGCGCGCACCGCCGCCCTGCAGCGCGTCGTGCAGCACCAGCTTGATCGCCAGGATGTTGGGCAGGGTCCAACACTCGACGCGGCCGGGAAGCCAGGGCGCAAAGTGCGCCTGCACCCGTTCGGCCGTGACTTCACGCGCCAGCACGGCGTAGCCGGCCGCGTTCCAGGCGAACAGGCCGAAGTCGACCCAGTCGGCCTTGTCACCGCTGCGCGCATGGGCCAGCCGCGCGAGCTGGACGGTGGAGGAGGAGGAAGGGGATGTCTTCATGTCTGCAGCACCTCCACCCGCACCTGCGGCTCCACCAGCGTGCGGTCCATCAGGGCCGGCCAGATGCCCAGCAACTCGCTGGTGTTGTGCAGGCCGTGAAAGCCGCAGGTGTAGGCCGGCCCGCTGAGCCCCATCCACGGAAACAGGCGGCCGAAACCGTCGGCGGCTTTTTTGTCGCGGGTGCGCAGCACCATGCGCACCCAGACTTCATTGAGCCCGGCCAGCGCCTGCCGCTCTGGCCAGGGCGCCAGTGCGCCGTGCGCGGAATTGAGACCCGGAAACTCGACAAACAGGTCCTCGTGCGGCACGGCCTTGTCGGCCAGCTGGCTTTTGACCATCTGCACCGCGGCCAGCGCCTTGTCATGCGCATCCGGCCAGCTGAAGCCCCAGGTCACTTCGGCCTTGAAACCGTCGCGGTAACCGCCCACCACCTTGAGCTGCCCGGTCCGCGGATGCCCAGTGGCGCCTGTCATGCGCACCCGGTCCTGGCCCAGGTCGTCGAGCCGGACGGTGGACAGGTCGAGCACCACGTCAGGCGAAAAATAACGGTTCGGGTCGTGCACCTCATACAGCAGCTGCTGGCGCACGGTGTCGAAGTTGATGCGCCCGCCGGTGCCCGGCGCCTTCATGATGACGGCGCTGCCGTCCTCGTCGACCTCGGCCATCGGGTAGCCGATGTGCGCCAGGTCGGGAATCGCCTTCCAGGCCTCGAGGCTGCCGAAGTTGCCGCCGCTGCCCTGTCCGGAACACTCGAGCAGGTGGCCGACCGCGAGCCCCTGGGCCAGGCGGTTGAGGTCGGCGGCTGATGCCGGTGTTTCATCACCCAGGTTCCAGTTGAATTCGTGCACCAGCGGCGCCAGGAAAAGCGCCGCGTCGGCCACGCGCCCGGTGATCACGATGTCCGCGCCCTGCTGCAGCGCAGAAACAATCGGCCGCGCGCCCAGATAGGCGTTGGCAAACACCATGCGCTCACGCACGGCATCGAACGGCGCCGCGCTGAACATGTGGGCAGGCGCAAGCTCGGCGAGCTGCCCCAGGGCCTCGTCGCCTGTCACCACCGCGACGCGCGCCGCCCAGCCTTTTGCCGCAAAAGCGGCCCGCACCGCGCTTGCCGCACCGGCCGGATTGAGTCCGCCCGCATTGCAAATAAAACGGACCTTGCGCTGCGCCATCGCCGGCCACAGGGCCAGCAGCATGGGCACCACGTCCCTCGCGTAGCCGAGGGCGGGATCGCGCTGCAGGTCTTTTTGCAGGATGGCCAGCGTGAGCTCCGCGAGATGGTCGCTGGCGATGTATTGCGCGCCGCCGCGTTCGATGCTGGCGAGCACCGGCTCCCACGCATCTCCGTAGAAACCCAGCCCGGCACCAACCCGGATAGATTTTTTCATTGAATGCAGCTCATGATCAGCCCGTCAGATGTCAGGCGGGAAGGGGCCGCGGCCTGCGTCCTTTCCGCTGTGGGTTTATTTTTACGAAGCAGATGCTTTGTAAAAATTAATTGTGGAGTAAAAGTGCAGTTATTGCAATTGATCATCAGCGGCATCGCACAAGGCTGCATTTACGGGCTGATTGCCCTGGGTTTTGTCCTCATCTACAAGGCCACCGAAACGGTGAGTTTCGCGCAGGGCGAGCTGATGATGCTGGGCGCCTTCGGCGGCCTGGCCTGCATGACCATGCTGGGTTTTCCCTTCTGGCTGGCCGTGATCAGCGCGATTGCGGGCATGGCGCTGTTCGGCGTGCTGCTGGAGCGGCTGGTGATACGGCCCATCCTGGGCCAACCGGCGTTTTCCATCGTGATGCTGACCATCGGTGTCGGTTATGTGGCGCGTGGACTGATCACCATGATTCCTGGCATAGGCACGGAGACCCACACCCTGCCCGTGCCCTACAAGGACATGATCTGGCAACTCGGCGGCGACGCCGCCGGACAGGGCGCGCTGATCCTCAATGTCGAGCAGATGGCCGTCATCGCCAGCACGGCGGTGTTGTGCCTGGTGCTGTTTGCGCTGTTCCGCTACAGCAAGCTCGGCATCGCCATGCAGGCGTCCTCGCAAAACCAGCTGGCCGCGTATTACATGGGCATTCCGGTCAAGCGGCTCAATGGCCTGGTCTGGGGCCTGGCCGCCGCCGTGGCTGCCGTCGCCGGCCTGCTGCTGGCACCCATCACCTTTGTGCATGCCAACATGGGTTTCATCGGCCTGAAAGCGTTTCCGGCGGCGGTGGTCGGCGGTTTCGGCAGCCTGCCCGGCGCCATCGTGGGCGGCCTGATCATCGGCATTGTCGAATCGCTGGCCGGCTTCTACGCGCCCGACGGCATCAAGGACATCGCTGCCTATGTGGTGGTGCTGGTCATGCTGATGGTCAAGCCCAACGGCCTGTTCGGTGAAAAACTAAGAAAAAAAGTATAGATATGGCCCCCACGCTTTTCACTTCGTGTAATGCGCTTCCCCCCGCGGGGGGCGCTGCGCCTGCGGGCCGGCGAAGCCGGACCCGCGGCCCCTGCTTGAATTTGAAAACCTCGCGCCCGCTGTCGTTGCAATCAGAAAAATAAACTCATGAGATTCATTTTCAAGACCGACTACGGACAGGACATCAAACTGGCCAAACACGGCGGCCATGTGTTCTGGTATGGGGCGCTGATGCTGCTGCTGGTCGCAGCGCCCTGGCTGTTTGCCGAGTACTGGCTGGCGCAGCTGACCTTTATCCTGATCTACTCGATTGCCGGCCTCGGGCTGATGTTGCTGGCGGGCTTCACCGGCCTGTTTTCGCTGGGCCACGCGGCTTTTCTCGGCGTCGGCGCCTACACCCAGGCGGTGATGACCAACGCCGGCGTCCCCTTCCCGATTGCGCTGGCCTGCGCCGCCGGCCTGTCGGCGGCCGTCGGCCTGGTGGTCGGCTTGCCGGCCCTTCGCGTGAAGGGCATTTACCTGGGCATCGCCACGCTGGCCTTCGGCTTCATCGTCGAGGAAGTGTTTGCGCGCTGGGAAAAAGTGACGGGCGGCAATGCCGGCATCCATATCAAGGCGCCCGACCTGTTCGGCTGGAAGCTGGGCAGCGGCGAAGCCTTCTATTTCCTCTGCCTGGTCATTGCCATAGGCGCCACGCTGGCCATCCTCAACCTGCTGCGCTCACCGACCGGCCGGGCCTTTGTGGCCATCCGCGATTCTGAAATCTCGGCGCAAAGCATGGGCATCCATCTCGCACGCTACAAGACGCTGTCGTTTGCGCTGTCCGCCGCGCTGGCCGGCATCGCGGGGGCCCTGTATGCCCACAAGCTGCAGTTCATCTCGCCCGACCAGTTCAACATCCTGCAGTCCATCGACCTGCTGCTGATGATTGTGGTCGGTGGCGTGGGCTCGGTGCACGGCGCTTTTCTGGGCGCCATCTTCCTGATCTCGATGCCGCAGGCGATTGCGCTGGTCAAGGATTACCTGCCCGCCGCCATCGGCCAGGCGCCCGGCCTGCAGGGCGTGGTTTACGGCATGGTGCTGATCGCCTTTGTGCTGTTCGAACCGCTGGGCCTGTATGGCCGCTGGCTGAAGATCCGCACCTATTTGCAGACCTTCCCCTTCTATCGCAAGGGCATGTTCAAGCGCCAGAAATCCTTTCAAAAGTCGGACCGCCTCAAATGAGCGCCACACAAGCTTCAGCCATGCAGCCCCTGCTGTCCGCAAGAAACCTCAGCGTGCGTTTCGGCGGCGTGCTGGCCGTCAACAATGTCAGCTTCGATGTCAGGCAAGGCGAGGTGTTCACGCTGATCGGGCCCAACGGCGCAGGCAAAACCACGGTGTTCAACCTGATCAGCCGCATCTACACGCCGACTGCCGGCGAGATCGACTACATGGGCGCCAGGCTGACCGACCAGCCGCCGCACAAGATCGCGGCGCTGGGCATCGCCCGCACCTTCCAGAACATCGAATTGTTCGAACACGCGACGGTGTTGCACAACCTGCTGATCGGTCGCCACACCCACCGCCAGACCGGCCTGTGGAGCGAAATTTTCTTCACGAAGAAAACCCGCGAGGCCGAAATGCAGGCGCGCGAAAAAGTCGAGCAGGTGATCGACTTCCTGGACCTGCAGCACCACCGCGACTCCTTTGTGGCCGGCCTGCCCTACGGCGTGCGCAAGGTGGTGGAGCTGGCCCGCGCCCTGTGCACCGAACCCAAACTGTTGCTGCTCGACGAACCCTCGTCCGGGCTGAATGTCGAAGAGACCGACGACATGGCCTTCTGGATCCAGGACATCAAGAATGAGCTGGGCATCACCGTGCTGATGGTCGAGCACGACATGACCCTGGTCTCCAAGGTGTCCGACCGGGTGCTGGCTATGAACCAGGGCGAGGTGCTGGCCATGGGCACACCGCGCGAGGTGCAGAACGACCCCGGCGTGATCGAGGCTTACCTCGGCTCCATCGACGACGTGTCCTCGCTGCGCCGCCAGCACAAACCCGTCAATGTGCATGCGGGAGGCCAGTCGTGAGCGCCGTGCCGCCCCCCGTGAGCGACCAACCGGTGCTCAAGCTGCTCAATGTCGAGAGCTCCTACGGCCCGATCAAGGCCATACGCGGGGTCAGCCTGCAGGTGCGCCGCGGCGAGATCGCCACCGTGCTGGGCTCCAACGGGGCCGGCAAGACCACCATTCTCAAAACCATCTCCGGCATCATCGACCCGCGCAAGGGGTCGATCGAGTTCAAGGGCGGCAACATCACCGCGCAGGACCCGGCCTACATCGTCCAGCAGGGCCTGAGCCACGTGCCGGAAGGCCGCGAGGTGTTCCCGCTGCTGAGCGTGCGCGACAACCTGCTGATGGGCGCCTACACCCGCAAGGACCGCGACGGCGTGGCGCGCGACATCGAGGCTGTCTTCGGCTATTTCCCCATCCTGCGCGAGCGTGCGCTGCAGGACGCCGGCCTGTTGTCGGGCGGCCAGCAGCAGATGCTGTCGATCTCGCGCGCGCTGATGGCCTCGCCCGACCTGATCTTGCTGGACGAACCCAGCCTGGGCCTGTCGCCCAAGCTGACCAAGGAAATTTTCGAGATCGTGGTGCGCATCAACCGCGAGCGCGGCACCACCATCCTGCTGGTGGAACAGAACGCCAACATGGCCCTGAACGCCTCCGACTACGGCTACGTGCTGGAAAACGGCCGCATCGTGATGGAAGACACCTGCGCCCGCCTGCGCGAGAAGGAAGACATCAAGGAGTTCTATCTGGGCATGAAAGAAGACGGCGTGCGCAGTGAGCGCCGCTGGAAGAAGAAAAAGACGTGGAGATAAAGCTGTGAGCACACTTGGCGAGGGGCCCCACACCGTGGGGATCGACATAGCGCGAACGGCTTCGCGAGCCGACACCTGTTTGCCAACGTATCCACCAGCTTCCGGGAGGCGAGAAGATCGCCCCAGGCAAATTGAGAAAAGACAGGCAGCAACATGAGCAATCTCTGGGACCTCTCCCACATCCAGCCCGAGACCCGCGTGGTGCTCGAGGGTGACACCATCCCGGCGCTGTTCTGGAACGGCGTGGCACAGCGCCAGGACAAGGTCTGGATGCGGCAGAAAAAACTCGGCATCTGGCGCAGCTGGAGCTGGAACCAGACCGGAGAAGCCGTGCGCGAAATCGCCGGCGGCCTGATGAGCCTGGGGTTTGCGCCGGGCGAATGCGCCTCCATCCTCTCGAACACCGTCATCGAGTGGGTGCTGGCCGACCTGGCGGTGCTCAGCTGCGGCGGCGTGGCCAACGGCATCTACCCGACCGATGCGGCCTCGCAGGTGCACTACCTTTGCGAAGACTCGCGCACCACCCTCCTGTTTGTCGAGGACGACGAGCAGCTCGACAAGGCGCTCGAGGTGCGCAGCCAGTTGCCCGGCCTGCGCAAAATCGTGGTGTTCGACATGGAGGGCCTGCGTGAGCTCGACGAGGCCGATGTCATCAGCCTGGCGGCCTTGCGCGAACTCGGGCGCAGCTACCTGGCCCAGCACGCTGGCGCGCTGGAGGCGCGTGTCGCAGCCTGCCGCCCGGAGGACCTGGCCATCCTGGTCTACACCTCGGGCACCACCGGCAAGCCCAAGGGGGCCATGCACAGCCACCGGGGCCTGGTGTTCACGGCGCGCGGCTACAACACGCTGGTGGCGCAGGACGGCAACGATGAACGCATGTGTTTTTTGCCGCTGTGCCACATCGCCGAGCGCATGGGCGGCGAATACTTTGCGATGTACACCGGCGCCAAACTCAACTTTGTCGAAAACCCCGAGACCATTCCCGAGAACGTGCGCGAGATTGCTCCCACCGTGTTCACCGCCGTGCCCCGCGTCTGGGAGAAGTTTTACTCAGGCGTGATGATTTCGCTCAAGGAAGCCAGCCGCCTGCAGCAGGCGGCCTATGCATGGGGCATCGGCGTGGGCGGTGAGATCGCCGACAAGGTCATGGCCAAACAGTCCGTTAGCGGCTGGCTCAAGCTCAAGTTCAGGATCGCCCGCTGGATTGCGCTGGACAACACACGCAAGCTGATCGGCATCCACCGCGCGCGTTTTTGCGTGACGGGGGCGGCGCCGATCTCACCCGAACTGGTCAAGTGGTACATGGCGCTGGGCGTGCCCATGCTGGAAGTCTGGGGCATGACCGAGACCTGCGGCGCGGCCACCGGCGTACCGGCCAGCCGCATCAAGCCGGGCTCCATAGGACCGGCGGCCGGCTACAACGAGATGAAACTGGACCCTGCGACGGGCGAAATCCTGGTGCGCGGGACCAATATTTTCATGGGTTACCTGAACCAGCCGGAAAAAACCGCCGAGACCATCGATACCGACGGCTGGCTGCACACCGGCGACGTCGGCCTGGTGGACGAGGAAGGTTTTTACCGCATCACCGACCGCATGAAGGACATCATCATCACGGCCGGCGGTAAAAACGTCACGCCCAGCGAACTGGAAAACGAACTGAAGTTTTCGCCTTACATCACCGACGCCGTGGTGATTGGCGACAAACGGCCCTACCTGACGGCCATCGTCATGATCGACCAGGAAAACGTCGAGAAGTACGCGCAGGACCATGACGTGCCTTTCAGCAACTACCTGAGCCTCACGCGTTCGGCGCCGGTGCAGGAGTTGATCCAGGCCGAGCTGGACCGTGTCAACAAGAAGTTCGCACGCGTCGAGCAGATCAAGAAGTTTTTCCTGCTCGAAACGCAGCTGAGCGCCGAGGACGAGGAGTTGACCCCGACCATGAAACTCAAGCGCAAGCTGGTCGAGAAAAAATACGCCGACCCCATCGAGGCGATGTACCGCTGAAGCTTTCAGCACCTTAAGTAGTTTCCCTTGCGTACTTACGCCAGCTTGACTTTCAGGGTCCGGCGTCAAGAATGCATTTGTGTTCCGAGCCTGTCGCATGCAGGCACTGCCCTTTATTACAAGGAGACTTTCATGACCATCAAATCCACACTGGCCCTGGCCGTGCTGGCCCTGGCCGCCGGCCACGCCATGGCCCAGCAGGGCGTGAGCAAGACGGAGATCACCCTGGGTTCCATCCAGGACTTGTCCGGGCCCATCGCCGGCTTCGGCAAGCAGGCCCGCCTGGGCATGTTGCTGCGGGTCGATGAAATCAACGAGCAAGGCGGCATCAACGGCCGCAAGCTCAAGATCATTGTCGAAGACTCGGCCTACGATCCCAAGAAGGCCGTGCTGGCCGCACAGAAGCTGGTCAACCAGGATAAGATTTTCATGATGGTCGGCCACATCGGCACGGCACAGAACCTGGCCGCCATGCCAGTCCAGTTCGACAAGAACGTGATCAACTTCTTCCCGATCACGGCGGCGCGCGAGATGTACGAGCCCTTCCACAAGCTCAAGTACTCGTTTGCGGCCACCTACTTCGACCAGATGCGCCATGCCGCACCGAAACTGGCCAAGGAAAAGGGCGCGAAGAAAGTCTGCACCATGTACCAGGACGACGAGTTCGGCCTGGAGGTCATGCGCGGCGGCGAAGCCGGCCTGAAAACCATAGGCATGGAGTTCGCCGAAAAAACCTCGTACAAACGCGGCGCCACCGACTTCTCCTCGCAGGTCGCCAAGATGAAAGCCTCGGGCTGTGACATGGTGGTCCTCGGCACCATCATCCGCGAAACCATAGGCGCCATCGGCGAGTCGCGCAAAACCGGCTACAACCCGGTCTTTCTCGGCTCCAGCGCGGCCTACACCGACCTGATCCACAAGCTGGGCGGCAAGGCCATGGACGGGCTGTACGCGACCATGACGGTGCAAAACCCCTACCTCGACGAGGCTTCGCAACCCATCCGCTTCTGGGCCAACAAGTACAAGACCAAGTTCAACGAGGACCCCACCGTTTTCTCGGTCTATGGCTACAACATCATCGACACCTTTGCCAAGGTGGCCCAGAAAGCCGGCACCAACCTGAACACCGACAGCTTCATCAAGGTCATGGACAGCACCACGATCCCGCCGGACATGTTCGGCAGCGCGCCAGCCAGCTTTTCCCCGACCAAACGCCTGGGCAGCGACGTGTCACGCCTGTCACAGATCACCGACGGCAAGTGGAAGCCGGTGTCCGAGTACATCCGGTAAGCCGCCACGCCTTATGAAAAAGCCACCTGCGGGTGGCTTTTTTCATGACACGATGTAAGCGCCCGCCCCGGTGGACAGCAGGGTGCCGTCGGCCCCGAGAAACTCCATGCGGGTGCTGGCCACGCGCGAGCCCAGGCGCATGACCTCGGCGCGCAGCTCGAAAAACTCGCCGATGGCCGGCCGCAGGTAGTCCACCCGCAAATCGATGGTGCCGAGTTTGGAGAAACGCTGCATGCGCTGCGCAGGTGTCTCGTTCATGTGGCGCGCGCCGATGGCGGCCATGATCGCCAGCCCGGCCATGGCGTCCAGCCCGGCGCTGACCACCCCGCCGTGGATGCGGTTGTAGGCATAGTGGCCAACCAGCGAAGGCTTCATCTCGATGCGCCCCGTGACGCCTTCCGGGCGGATAGACACCACTTTCAGCCCCAGGGCCTGGTTGAAGACAATTTTTTCCTCAAACAGGGTGGTCAGGGCGGCCAGGAATTCGGGCTCGAATTCGACAGAAGCGGCGGCAGTGGCGGTGGTTTTGCTCATAGGCCCAATTGTCGTGCAGCGAGGTCTTTCATGATCTCTTCGGCGCCGCCGCCTATCATCATGACCTTGACCTCGCGGTAGATGCGTTCGCTTTTGGTGCCGCGCATGAAACCCATGCCGCCCAGGATCTGCACCGCCTGGTCCGCACAAAACTGCATGGTTTGCGTCGCATGGTTTTTCAGCAGGCAGACATGCGCCACCCAGTCGGGGCCTTCGTCGCCCGCATCAACCCGCGCGGTGAGCGCCTCCAGCCAGGCCTGTGTGGAAGCAATGCGCATCTGCATGTCCACGAGTTTGTGCCGGATCACCTGTTTTTCCGACAGTGCGCTGCCGAAGGCCTGGCGCTGGCGCGCCCAGTCCAGGGCCTCGTCGTGGCAGGCCTGCGCAAATCCCAGCGCCATGGCCGACATGCCCAGGCGCTCGGCGTTGAAGTTGCTCATGATGATGCGAAAGCCCGCGCCCTCCTCGCCCAGCAGGTAACGCGCGGGCACGCGCACGCCGTCCAGGCGCAGGTGGGCCGTGTCCGAGCACCACCAGCCCATCTTGTCGAGCCGGGTGCGCGACAGGCCGGCCGCATCGCCCGGCACCAGCAGCATCGAGATGCCGCCCGCGCCGCGTGTGTCGCCGGTGCGCACGGCCATGGTGATCCAGTCGGCGCGCATGCCTGAGGTGATGAACACCTTCTCGCCGTTTATCACCCATTCATCGCCGTCGCGGCGCGCGGTGGTGCGCAGGGCCGCCACGTCGGAGCCGGCTCCGGGCTCGGTGATGGCCAGCGCGGCAATGCGCTCGCCACGCAACACCGGCGGGACCACCTCCTGCTGCAACTGGGGCGAGGCGTAACGCACCACGGGCGGCAGGCCGATGTTGAGGGAAAACAGGCTGGCCATCAGGCCGCCGCTGCCGCCATGGCGGCTCATCGCGATGGACACAGCGTTGCGCAGGGCAAACGGGGCGGGGGTGCCGCCCAGGGCCTCGGGATAACCGAGGCCGAGCAGGCCCAGCGCCGCGGCGTCACGGTAAACAGAACGCGGAAACTCGCCGGCGGTTTCCCAGGCCGGCAGCTGCGGCGTGATTTTCTCCAGCGTGAAACGCCTGACGCTGTCGGCCAGCAGCGTTGCGTCAGCGGCGAGCTCGGGGTTCATGGCGTTTCAGCCTCGAAAACCACCAGCACCTGCGAGGTCGCAGCCTGCTGACCGGCATCGACCAGCACGGCCTGGACCACGCCATCGCGCGGTGATGCCAGCGCATGCTCCAGCTTCATGGACTCCAGCACCAGCAAGGTGTCGCCGCGGGCCACCCGGGCGCCCGGCGTGGTGTTGACGGCGATCACCCTGCCGTTGAAAGGCGAGCGCAGCTCGCTGGCAGACGCGCCGTCCGCTGCGCCGGCCGGTGGTTCAAAAGACACGTCCTCGATGAACAGGTCGGTGCCGCCGGACTGCACATGCCAGCGCCCCTCGGACAGCCGCACGGCGACCGCGCCCGCCACCGGCAGGCCATCGGCCTCACGCACGCGCAGCTCATGCACGGCGGCACGGTGCCGCAAGCGCAGCGGACGCTCGAACGGGTTGGCCAGCGGTGCGGCCGGTCCCGCAGGGAAAATGGCCGCCAGCCCGCATGCTGTGGCTTTGTCCTGCTCCTCTTTGTGTAGCGCCGCGCGGATCGCATCGCCGTGCTCCGCCAGGAAGGAAACCAGCGCCTGTCCCGCGCGGAAGGCCGGGTGGCGCAGGCACGCCGCCAGCAGCATGCGGTTGTTCGGCAGGCCCAGCAGCTCCAGCCGGTCCAGGGCCCCCGCCAGCGTCTCGATCGCCTGTGCGCGTGTTGGCGCATGCACCACCAGCTTGCCCAGCATCGAGTCGTAAAAAGGCGGCACCGCCAGGCGGCGCTCCAGCGCGTGGTCAAACCGCACACCGGCCGGCTCCCGGAAATGCAGCACGGTGCCGCTGTGCGGCATGAACTGCTCGTCTTCAGCGCAAAGCCTCACCTCGATGGCGTGGCCGCTGAAACACAGCTGCGCCTGCGCCAGCGGCAAGGCCTCCCCGCGCGCCACACGGAGTTGCCACTCGACCAGGTCCAGGCCCGTCACGGCTTCGGTCACCGGATGCTCCACCTGCAGCCGCGTGTTCATTTCCATCAAAAAGAATTCGCCGTTGTCATCGAGCAAAAATTCCACCGTGCCGGCACCCACGTAGCCGGCCGCCTGCGCCAGCGCCACGGCGCAGGCACCCATGCGCTCACGCAAGTCAGCGTTCACTGCCGGACTGGGCGACTCCTCGATGATCTTCTGGTGCCGGCGTTGCACCGAGCAGTCGCGCTCACCGAGGTGGATGCAATGGCCGTGTGTATCGGCGAACACCTGCACCTCCACATGCCGCGGTTTTATCAAGGCCCGCTCCAGCAGCAATTCGCCCGATCCGAAGGCAGACAAGGCCTCGGACCGGGCAGACTGCACCGCTGCCGAAAGCTGCGCAAGGTCCGTCACCAGCCGCATGCCACGGCCGCCGCCACCCGCCGCCGCCTTGACCATGAGCGGCACACCGATGCGCTGCGCTTCCGCCGCAAAACGCGCATCGTCCTGGACGTCACCGGCGTAGCCCGGCAGGCAGGGCACGCCGCGCGCCTGGGCCAGCGCCTTGCAGCCGGACTTGCTGCCGAGCTGGCGGATCGAAGCAGGCGGCGGGCCGACCCAGGTCAGACCGGCATCGACGACGGCCTGCGCGAAGTCGGCGTTCTCGCTCAGGAAGCCATAACCCGGGTGCACGGCATCGGCCCCGGTGGCCAGCGCGGCCGCGAGCAGCTTGTCGATGCGCAGGTAGCTGTCGGCAGACAGCGTGCCGCCCAGCGCCCAGGCGCTGCCGGCCTGCTGCACATGCGGCGCGTGGGCGTCCGCATCCGAATACACGGCCACGCTGGCGATGCCCATGCGGTGCGCCGTGCGCATGATGCGGCAGGCAATCTCGCCGCGGTTGGCAACCAGCAGCCGCGTGATGGCCGGGCGCGTCATGCAACCCATCCCGGCGGGCGTTTGCCGGCAAAAGCCGCCAGGCCCTCGGCGGCTTCGGTACTGCGCAGGTTTGCTGCGAATTTGATAGCGGCCTGGCCAGCAAAATCAGGGGCTGACGACTGATTCAGCATACAAAGCAAGGCCTTGGTGTGGGCCACCGCGCCGGGGGCCGCCCGCCGCAGGGCGGTGATGCGCCGCTGGACCGCGTCCTCCAGATCGCCGGCCACCTCGTCCACCAGTCCCAGCGCCAGGGCTTGCTGCGCATCGCATGTCGCACCGGACAGCAACATCTGGCATGCCAGCCTGTCGCCCAGCCGCCGGTGCAGCACCGGGGCGATCTGCGCGGGCACCACGCCCAGCGTCACTTCGGGCGTGGCGAACACCGCCCGGGGCGTGGCCAGCACAAAGTCGCCACAACAGGCCAGCCCGACACCGCCACCCATGGCGGGCCCGTCCACGGCGGCCAGCAGGATCTGGGGCAAGGCGCACAAGGCCTGCAGCAGCCGGCCGAAGCCGGCGTTCATGGCGATCAGCGGGTCCACCGTCCCGGCGGGCAGCGCCTGCCCTATCGTTTGCGCAAAACCGGCCAGGCTGCCGCCCGCGCAAAACGCGCCGCCCTCACCCTGCAACACGACAAAACGCAAAGCGGGGTCCGCCGCCGCGCGCGCACAGGCATCGCCCAGGGCCTCCACGGTGGCCGCCGACAGCGCGTTGCGTGTGGCGGGATCGCTGAGTGTCCAGCGCTCTACATCCCCGCTGCGGGTGATCACCAATCTGGCGGTCATGGGCGGCCGCTCATGCTGCGGGCTTTCTGCTTTTGGCCAGTCCCATGTATTTGGCGATGATGCCCATCATCACTTCGTCGGCGCCGCCACCAATCGAGGCCAGGCGGCCGTCGCGGTACATGCGCGCCACCTTGTTTTCCCAGGTGAAGCCCATGCCACCCCAGAACTGCAAACAGGTGTCGGGCACCAGCCGGTTCAGGCGGCCGGCCTTGAGCTTGGCCATGGAGGCCAGTTCGGTGACGTCCTGGCCCTGCACATACAACTCGCAGGCGCGGTAGGTCATGGCGCGCAGGCTTTCAACTTCGGTCTTCATCTCGGCCAGCTTGAACTGCACCCATTGCTGGTCGGCCAGCGTCGCGCCGAACAGTTGGCGCTCGTGCGCCCACGCCACCGTCCACTCGATGCAGTTGGTGAGCGACTGGATGCAGCTGGCCGCGCACCACAGGCGCTCTTCCTGGAACTGCATCATCTGGTACATGAAGCCCGAGCCTTCCGCCCCGATCAGATAGCGCTGCGGCACGCGCACCTCGTCGAAATAGATCAGGCCGGTGTCGCTGGCGTTCATGCCGATTTTTTTGATCTTTTTGCCGACCGCTATGCCCTTGCGCAGTTGGCCCTTGTCGCGCATGGGCACCATCACCAGGCTTTTGTTCTTGTGCTGGGGACCGTCGCCGGTGTTGACCAGCATGCACATCCAGTCCGACTGCAGGCTGTTGGTGATCCACATCTTCTGGCCGCTGATCACATAGTCGCCACCGTCCTTGCGCGCGTGGCTTTTGATGGACGCGACATCGCTGCCGGCGCCCGGCTCGCTGACGCCTATGCAGCCGACCGTGTCGCCGGCAATGGCCGGCGCCAGGAACTCGCGCTTGAGCTCATCGCTGCCGAAACGCGCCAGGGCCGGCGTACACATGTCGGTCTGCACGCCAATTGCCATCGGGACGCCGCCGCAGTCGATGTGTCCGAGCGCCTCCGCCATCGCCACGCCATAAGAGTAGTCCAGCCCTGCCCCGCCGTATTCTTCGGGCTTGGTCAGCCCGAGCAGGCCCAGATTCCCGAGTTTTTTGAAAACTTCATGGGCCGGAAAAATTTCAGCCGCCTCCCACTCATCGACATGCGGGTTGATCTCGGCGTCGATAAAACGCTTGAGGGTTTTCTGGATTTCCAGGTGTTCGTGGGTGTAGTGCATTTGTCTTGTCTCCTGAACCGGTTCACATGCGTGCCACGCCAAACTGCATGGGCCTCAATTGCCGCGCCGCGGCGTCCGCGCACATCGCCAGGCACTGCGCCAGCACCGCGCGTGTGTCGCGCGGGTCGATCACGCCGTCGTCGAGCAGCAGGCCCGAGGTGTAGAAGGCATCGGCCTGCGACTCGAACACGGCGACGATCTGGTCGAATTGCGCCTGCGATTGCGCCGCGTCCACCGCGATGCCCTTGCGCGCCATGGCCGCCTCAGTGACGATCTGCATGGTGCGCGCCGCCTGCTCGCCGCCCATCACCGCGGTTTTTGCGCTGGGCCAGCTGAACAGGAAACGCGGCGCGTAGGCGCGCCCGCACATGCCGTAGTTGCCGGCGCCAAAAGAGGCGCCGCACTGGATGGTGATCTGCGGCACCGTGGCGCTGGTCACCGCCTGGATCATCTTGGAGCCGTGTTTGATCATGCCGCCCTGCTCACTGTCCTTGCCGACCATGTAGCCGGTGGTGTTCTGCAGGTAGATCAGGGGGTGGCCGAGCTGGCACATCAGCTGGATGAAGTGCGTTGCCTTGTTGGCGCCGGCCACATCGATGGGGCCGTTGTTGCTGATGATGCCAACGGCATGGCCATTGATGGCCGCTTGCACACACACGGTGGCCGCGCCATACAGCGCCTTGAAGGGCAGGAAGTCCGAGCCATCGACCAGCCGCGCGATCACCTCGTGCATGTCCACCGGCTGGCGCAGGTCGCCAGCCATCAGGCCGAGCAGCTCCTCGGCCGGGTACAGCGGCTGATCTGCTCCTGAATTCATAGCTGTCAGCTCCCGTTCCACGGGGGCTGAAGCCCGATTTGACCATGCAGTCCGGGCCACCACCTGCCTGGCCAGGCCGAGCGCGTGACGGTCATCTTCGGCGAGCTGTTCGCCCAGGCCGGAGACACTGGTGTGCATCTCCGCGCCGCCCAGTTCTTCTTCGCTGGCCACCTCGCCGGTGGCCGCCATCAGCAGGGGCGGCCCTGCCAGGAAGGCGCGTGAACGCTTGCGCACCATGATCACCACGTCCGACAGGCCCGGCATGTAGGCGCCCCCTGCCGTGCCCGAGCCATGCTGCACGGTGATGACCGGAATGCCGGCGCTGGACAGCCGCGCGAGGTTGCGAAACAGCGCGCCACCGTGGACAAACCCCTCGACCCGGTAACGCATCAGGTTGGCGCCAGCGCTTTCCACCAGGTGCACAAACGGCAGCTTGTTTTGCAGCGCGATCTCCTGCACGCGCAGGACCTTGTCCAGCCCCATCGCCTGGATGGCGCCGGCGTCTATGCCCGAGTCGCTGGCCACCACCATGCAGCGGGTGCCTTCGATCAGACCGATGCCGGCGACGATGCCCCCTCCCGGCACTGAACGCGCCGGGTCCGTGCCGTCCTGCAGGTAGCCGGCCAGGGAACACAGGGGCAACCAGGGCGCACCCGGGTCCAGCAGCAAGGCCACCCGTTCACGCGGCAGCAACTGGCCGCGTTTGTCGAACACCGGTTTCGACCGCGCCGACGCTTGCGCCGCCCGCTCTTCCAGCGCCCTCAGGGCCGCGATGCGCGCCAGCATGGCTTCGCGCCGCTGCAGCGCGGCGGCGCCCTGCGCATTCCAGGCCGACCGGAAAACGGTCACGGCTGAAACACTTTCGGTGTGGCCGCGAGGTGAAAACCTTCAAAGGGCTTGACCGCGTCACGCTGTTGCGCCTGCGCGTCGGGCAGGCGCATGGGCCAGCCCATGCGGACCTGGGGCCGCGCCCCATCCACGCGCAGGACCGTGCCGCTGACGAAGCTGGCCGCCGGGCTGAGCAGGAACACAATCGCGGCCGATGTTTCGGCCTCGGTGCCGAAACGGCCCAATGGCACGGTGTTGCGCATTTCGCGCAGCATGGCGCCGGCTTCTGGGGGGTAGTGGTCCATGCCGCTGGAGGCGATGTAGCCCGGCGCCACGGCGTTGACACGCACGCCGCTGTGCGCCCACTCGCTGGCGGCGGTCTCGGTGAAGCTGACCATGCCAGCGCGCGCCGCGCCGCTGTGGCCCATGGACGGCATCGAGCCCCAGATGTCGGCCACGATATTGACGATGCTGCCGCCATGTTCGGCCATGGACTGCAGGTAACACTCGCGCGCCATCAGGAAGCCGCCCGTCAGGTTGGTGTTGATGACGGCATCCCAGCCCTTGGCGCTGATGCTCTCCAGCGGCGCGATGTACTGGCCGCCGGCGTTGTTGACCAGCGCATCGATGCGGCCATGCGCCAGCACGATGGCGGCCACGGTGGCCTGCACGGCGTCTTCCTGGCGGATGTCACAAGGGTGAAAACTGGCGCGGCCGCCGGCTGCGACGATTTCTCCGGCCACATCGTGCAGCTTCTCCAGCTTGCGGCCTATCAGCACCACGTGGGCGCCCAGCGAGGCCAGCTCGTGCGCGGTGCAGCGGCCTATGCCGGAGCCGCCACCCGTGACCACCACCACCTTGCCGGCAAACAGGCCGGGACTGAAGACCGATTGGTAACTCATGCGCGGGTTTTCCTTGTGGGTTTCTTTTTCGGGTCGGTCCCGATAAACAGCGCCATCGCCGCGTCGGCCAGCTCATCCAGCGACGCGCCTTTTTTTGCATCGAACCATTGCACCGACCAGTTCAGCGCCCCGAAAATCAGCAAGCGGGCCAGCTTCACGGGGCACTGCAAGCGACCCTCGCTGCTGAGCGCCTGCAGCACGGGCGCCCAGACCGATTCGTAATCGCCTTGCAGCCTGGCCAGTGAGGCCCGTTGCCTGGCCGTGATCGAGCGCGACTCGTACAGCATCACGGGAATGAAGTCGCTGCCGGTTCCCAGCAGCACATCGAAATGGTTTCGGACCAGCACCCGCAACATGGCCGCTGCATCGGGCAAGTCCGTCGCAGCTTTCGGCGCCGCAGCGGCCAGCGCCGCCGTCTGCCGCAGGATGGCCGACCGCATGCCCTCGTCCATCACCGCATACAGCAGCGCGCCCTTGCTTTTGAAATGGTAGAAGGGCGAGCCGCTGTGCATGCCCACGGCAGCCGCGATGTCACGCGTGCTGGTGGCGTCGAAACCCTTGCGCCGGAACAGCTTTGCCGCGGTATTGACCAGCTCGACCCGGCGGTTGCCGTCGTCGCGCTCGTCAAGGGTCTTGCGCGGCCGCCCGCGCGGGCGTTTTCCCGCGGCGATGGGCGAGGAATGGCCGTCGGCAGCAGCGAGAACAGCGGAACGGGCGCGTGCGGCGGGTTTGTCCATGACGCAAACCATACCAAAAGCAATTATTTTTAGCAAGCACGTGCTTTGTGAAAATAGGATGCCCGACCCACAGCACCCGGGCAGCGAACTCAGGCGCCTGAAGGCACCGCCCTCCCTGTGCGGCTGGCCCCGTACTCGTCAAATCGAGGCCGTATCAACCCGACCAGCATCGCCACACCGGTATACAGACCCGTCAAGTGCGTGATTTCGATCAACGCTTCTTCACTGAAATGCTGGCGAATGGCTGCATACAGGTCATCAGGCACCCTGAGTGTCTGGACGAGTGCATCCACCAAGGCCATGACGGCAAACTGGTCCGCACGCCACAGGGCTGGGTCGGCCTGGCTACACCGGATGTCGGCGATCTGCGCTTCGGATAGGCCCATGCGGGCTGAAATGGTCTGCACATGCAAATTGAACTCGTAGTCGTTGCGGGCGGCAACACAGGTCCGGAGAATGATGGTTTCCCGCAGGTCTTTGGGGATTGCGCGCCGGTCAAACAGGCCTGTCGGGCCA
>Ga0307516_10003417_pt1 | contig 20406 bp, 17 predicted proteins | sample 19_EM_MG_FD_203310 | JGI IMG/M metagenome (GOLD analysis project Ga0307516, IMG submission 203310) | Populus trichocarpa ectomycorrhiza microbial communities from riparian zone in the Pacific Northwest, United States - 19_EM | ecosystem: Host-associated > Plants > Roots > Unclassified | place...
AGGCGCGGAAACTCCTGCGGCAGGCGCTTGAGGTTGTCGATGGTGGCGCCGCGCCAGCCGTAGATGCTCTGGTCGTCGTCACCCACGGCGGTGAAGGGCGTGTCGCTGCCCACCAGGGCCTTGAGCAACTCGTACTGGACGGCATTGGTGTCCTGGTACTCGTCCACCAGCACGTGCTCGAAGGCACTGCGCCACTTGGTGCCGGCCGGGCCGCCGTCGTGCAGCAGCTTCAGCGGCAGGCTGATCAAGTCGTCGAAGTCCACCGCCTGGTAGGCCGACAGGCGCTCTTCGTAGAGCTTCATCACGCGCGCGGCCACGCGGGCATCGTCGCTGTCGGCCACGGCCGCGGCACCGTCGCTGTTGAGGCCCTGGTTCTTCCACAGGCTGATGGCCCATTGCCAGCGCCGCGCCAATGCGGCGTCGGTGCTGCCGCCCGCGTCGCGCAGCACACCCAGGGCATCGTCGCTGTCCAGGATGGAGAAGCTGGGCTTGAGCCCCACCGCTTCCCCGTCGGCGCGCAGCATGCGCACGCCCAGCGAATGGAAGGTGCTCACCGCCAGGTCGCGTGCGGCTCGCGGGCCCACCAGGGCGCGCGCGCGTTCGCGCATTTCGGCCGAGGCCTTGTTGGTGAAGGTGATGGCCGCGATGCGCGCGGGCTCGATGTGTTCCTGCAGCAGCCGCGCGATCTTGTGCACGATGACGCGCGTCTTGCCGGAGCCCGCGCCGGCCAGCACAAGGCACGGCCCAGAGAGGTGATGCACCGCTTCGAGCTGCGCGGAATTGAGCGAATCGGCCATGGGGACAGCAGGGAGCGCGGGGCAAAAGAAGCAAGCCGGGCATCATAGCCAAGGCGATACGGTTGTCCCTGCTTACAGGTGTGTGTTTTGCGGGGGTCGCAGGCCTTGCACGCGAGCATTCGGTCACGCTGCGACGCCCCTGAAATCGCGCGGGGGAGGGGTCCTTGCAGGGCCGTGCGAAATGGCGCAAGCGTTACTCGTTCGGGGTGTTCACGCGAGGGCCCGCGCCGCACATACTTGCCTACAAACAAAGTCTCGATCTTTCCCTGATCTTCCCCCTTACCGTCCCTGCTCTCACATGCCCGCAAGTTCACTGCGCAGTAGTACGCGGCCGGTCGCCGGCCGCACGCTGTGGCGGCGCACGCTGCGCTGGCTCGGTCTGTCCTCGATGCTGTCCATCGACAAGGTGCGCAGGTTGTGCCTGGATGTGATCGACGACGTGCCGCCGTGGCACAAGCAGGGGCTCGTGTCGCGCATCTCGCACCTGCGCCATCAGTCTGATCTGCCGGAGATCAAGCCGCATCTGTTCGAGGCCGTCTGCATGCACCTGGGCGAGCGCGAAGCCCGCGCGCGCATCAACTGGCTCGACTCGCTGCTGTCCTGACTGAGTGTGGGCACCCGGCCCCGGCGTACCGGTGCCACCCGCCGAGCGGGTGCTCAGCCGCCTTGGGGCGGCCCGGCGCCGGCTGAGCTGCTCACTGCGGCGCGGCTAGACTGCCGCGCATGACCCGCGCCACCCTGCATCCGCGCCGCCGCGCCCTCACGCTGGCATTGGCCGGTTCCCTGGGTGGGACCTTCGTCCCCGCCTTCAGCCGCCACGCACGTGCCGCCGACGTGCCGCGCTTTGCGCTGGGTGTGGCCTCCGGCTGCCCGCGTGCGCAAAGCCTGGTGCTGTGGACCCGCCTCACCGGCGCGGACTTGCCCGAGCGCGTGGACGTGCACTGGGAACTGGCGCACGACGAGGCCTTCACGCAGGTGGCGGCACGCGGGCGCGAGGCGGCCGACACAAGCGGGGCCCACAGCGTGCACGCAGAGCCGGCCGGCCTGGCGCCCGGGCGCTGGTACTGGTACCGCTTCACGGCCCTGGGCCAGCGCAGCGCGGTGGGCCGCACGCGCACCGCGCCCGCGGCCGATGCGCCCGCCGGGCTGCAGCCCTTGCGCTTTGCCATCGCCTCCTGCCAGCGCTGGGACCACGGCCACTACGCCGCCTGGCGCCATCTCGCGCACGAGGGCCAGGAGGAAGGCCTGGACCTGGTGCTGTTCCTGGGCGACTACATCTACGAGGCAGGCCCGGTGGCCGGCCGCGTGCGCCCGCACGAAGGCCAGGGCCCGGCGCACAGCCTGGCCCAGTACCGGGCCCGCTACGCGCAGTACAAGAGCGACCCGGCGCTGCAGGCCGCGCATGCGGCGGCGCCGTGGCTGTGCGTGTGGGACGACCACGAGGTGGCCAACGACTACGCCGGCCTGCAAGGCCAGGACCTGGAGCCGGGTTTTGCGGACCGGCGCGCCCACGCCTACCAGGCCTACTGGGAGCACATGCCGTTCCCCGCCAGCGCACGCCCGCGCGGCCCGGACATGCGCATCCACGAGCGCTACGACTGGGGCCTGCTGGCCCGCATCCACACGGTGGACGACCGCCAGTACCGCGACCCGCAAGCCTGCCCGAAGCCCGAGCACGGCGGTGGCGGCAACACGGTGCGGCTGAAAGACTGCGAGGCCTTGCGGGACCCGCGGCGCACGCTGCTCGGCGAGCCGCAGGAGCGCTGGCTGGCGCAGGGGTGGAGTGGGCAGCATGGATGGAACCTGCTGGCCCAGCAGACCTTGATGGCGCGTTTCAGCTGGACTGACCCCTCCTCCGCGGAGGGCGCCAAGGTCTGGACCGACGGCTGGGACGGCTATGCCCCCGCCCGCAAGCGCCTGCTGGACGTCATCCAGGCCCGCCGCGTGCCCGGCGTGGTGGTGCTGGGCGGCGACGTGCACAGCAACTACGTGGCCGACCTCAAGGCCGACTTCGACGACGCCAGGTCGCCGGTGCTGGCCACCGAGTTCTGCGGCACCTCCATCACCAGCCAGGGCCTGCCGCAGGCACGCATCGATGCCGCGCTGCCCTGGAACCCGCACATCAAGCACGGCCGCAGCGACGAGCGCGGCTACATGCGCTTCACCTTGGACGCGAAGCGCCTGCAGGCGCAGCTGCGCGTGCTGGACGACGTGCTGCGGGAAGACAGCGGCATCCGCACGGCGGCCCGCTTCGTGGTGGAGGCGGGGCAGGCGGGGGCGGTGGCCGCGTAGCCGCCCTCGGCCACAGGTGGGCTACGGCGCCTCGCACAGGCAGTGCGTCACGGCCGCAAACGGCGGGCGGCCTTCGCCCATCTCCGCCAGCCAGCCCAGGTCGCGCTGCGCCTGGCGCACCAGGCCCTCCGGCAGCCCGGCCGGGCCGATCGACCCCATGGGCCCGCTCGGCAAGTCCAGTTGCTGCGCCAGCCACTGCGCCACGGCGCGGCGCCCCAGCAGGTCGAACAGCCAGGCAAACCGCCCCGGCTCCTGCTCCATGTAGCGGATGCGCGGCTCGGCCCCCAGCTTGGCCCGCGTGGCGGCGGCGGCCAGCGCGTCGGTGAAGTTGCCCATGCGGTCCACCAGGCCGCGCTCCAGGGCCTGCGCGCCGGTCCACACGCGGCCCTGGCCCACGGCGTCGATGCGCTCGGGCGTGGTCTTGCGGGCCTGCGCGGCCTTGGTGGTGAACTCGCTGTAGATGTGCCCGATGGAGCGCTGCACCAGCTCCGCAAAACGCGGGTCGAGCGCGCGGCGCGGGTCGTGCGCGCCCACCAGCCAGGTGGTGCCCACGCCGCCGGTGCGCACCGAGAGTTTGTCGAGTGTCTTGTCGGCCGTGGGCAGCATGGCGAACACGCCGATCGAGCCGGTGATGGTGGCTGGGTCGGCAATGACTTCGTCCGCGGCCAGGGAGATCCAGTAGCCGCCCGAGGCCGCCACGTTGCCCATGGACACGACCACCGGCTTGCCGGCCGTGCGCGTGAGTTCCAGCTCGCGGCGCACAAGCTCGGAGCCGAAGGCGCTGCCGCCGGGCGAGTCCACGCGCAGCACCAGCACCTTGACCGCGTCGTCATCGCGTGCCTTGCGGATCAGCTCGGCGGTGGAGCGGCCGCCGATGGCACCGGCCGGCGCCATGCCGTCGCTGATCTCGCCCTGGGCCACCACCACGCCGATGGCGTCGCCGCTGCGCGGCGGCTGCGGCTGGCGGGCCACGTAGTCGGCCAGTGCAATCTGCCGGAAGCTGCTGCTGTCCGCGTCCTTGGCGCCGCGCTCGATCAGCGCGGCACGCATCTCGTCGCGGGTCTTCAAGGCATCGACCAGCTTGCCGTCCAGTGCCAGCTTGGCGGCATTGCCACCGGCCGCGGCAAAGCGCTTGGGCAGGTCCTCGATGCCTTGCGCCAGGCTGCCGGCCGGCAGCTTGCGCGCCGCCTCCACGTCTTCGGTGTAGGTCTTCCACAAGGCGCCGTACAGCAAGGTTTCGGACTCGATGGTTTCCTTGGAAGGCCCGTTCGCGAAGTAGGGCTCGCCGAAGTTCTTGTAGGTGCCCACGCGCAGCACATTGGCACTCACGCCCAGCCGGTCGAGCGCGTCGCGGTAGTAGCTGCGGTAGCGCCCGAAACCTTCGATGGTGACCGCACCCATGGGATGCAGCCACACCTCGCTGGCCTGCGCGGCCAGGTAGTACGCGCGCTGGTCGTAGGAGGAGCCCCAGGCCAGCACCGGCTTGCCGCTGGCCTTGAAGCGCGTGAGGGCCGCGCTCACCTCGCGCAGCGTGGCCAGGCCGGTGGCGCCGAAATCGTCCAGCGCCAGGACGAGGGACGTGATGTGCGTGTCCTTGGCTGCGGCATCCAGCGCCAGCAGCACGTCGCGCAGCCGCGTCTGCGGCGCAGCCTGGCCGCTCACGCTGGCCAGCAGGCTGTTGCGCGCATTGCCGTCGCGCTGCTCGACGATGGGGCCGCGCAGGTCGAGCACCAGCGCGGTCTTGTCGCGCAGCGCCGGCGGGCCGCCGGACAGTGCGGCCACGGCCAGGGCAATGAGCAGCACGAGGAACAGCAGGTTCAGCACCGCGCGGCGGGTGCCGTCCAGCCAGGCCCAGCCGCGGCCCAGAATCCGCAAGAGGCGCGGGCGCCCGTCGGGGCCTTGTGAGGTGGACATCCTGGCTCCTTTGAAGAAGGGCCAAGCTTAGAGCATGCAGGGCACCCGGCAGCGGACCTCGGTACCACCCGCCGAGCGGGTCCTCAGCCGCCTGGGGGCGGCCGGCGATACTGCGCGCCCATGCAAGCCATTCTCGCGGTCACCGTGCCCTTTTTTGCGCTGGTGCTGGGCGGGTATCTGGCCGCGCAGGGCCGGGTGCTGCCGGAATCTGCCATCCCGGGGCTGAACGCCTTCGTGCTGTATTTCGCGCTGCCCTGCCTGCTGTTCCGCTTCGGCGCCGGCACGCCGGTGCTGCAGTTGCTGGACCCGCTGGTGCTGGCGGTGTACCTGCCGGTGGCGGGCCTGATGATCGTGTTCACCCTCGCCACCACGCGCGCCCAGGAGGCCAGCCTCAAGGACGCCGCCTTTGGCGCCCTCGTGGGCGCCTTCCCCAACACCGGCTTCATGGGCGTGCCGCTGCTGGTGGCCCTGCTGGGCGCGCAGGCGGCCGGCCCGGTGATCTGCACGGTGCTGGTGGACTTGTTCTTCACGAGTTCGGTGTGCATTGCGCTGGCGCAGGCCCGCAAGGGGGGCCGCGACGGCCCTGCCGTACTCAAGGGCTTGCGCGGGGCGCTCTCCAACCCCTTGCCCTGGGCCATTGCACTGGGCGTGCTGGCCTCGGCCGCGGGGGCGCGCCTGCCGGGACCGCTGGACAGCGTGGTGCGCATGCTGGCCGACGCAGCCTCGCCGGTGGCGCTGTTCACCATCGGCGCGGTGCTGTGGCGAGGCGGGCAGCATGCGCACAGCCGCACGCCCTGGGCACGGTTCATGCCCGTGGCACTGACCAAGCTGGTCATCCACCCGCTGCTGGTGGCGCTGGCCTGTCTCTTCGTGCAGCGGCTGGGTGCGCCGCTTGCTCCGTTCACGGCCATGGTGCTGGTGCTGGCCGCCGCGCTGCCGAGCGCCAGCAATGTGGCGATCCTGGCCGAGCGCTATGGCGCCGACAACGGTCGGGTGGCACGCATCATCCTGGCGTCCACCGTGCTGTCGTTTGCCAGCTTCTCGCTGCTGGCGTGGGGGTATGGGGTGCGGCCGGCGGGTTGAGTGCAAGCACCCGGCACCGGGGTACCGGCGCCACCCGGCGCCAGCTGAGAGGTTCAGCCGTGGGCCAGGCCGCGCGCCTGCAGTTGCCGGGCGCAGTGCTGCAAGGGCTGGTGCCGGCTGTTGCAGCCGCGTGCGATGCAGTCGTTGGCATAGGCCGGGTCGGCGCGCCAGCGGCCCATGTCGATCCAGAAGCCCAGGCCTGACATCAGCCACTTGAAGTCAACCAGCAGCAGCATGTCTTCGCGTGCGGACAGCGCTGCGGTATCGGGTGCGCCGCCTGCCGGCAGCGAGCGGTACGAAGAGACGAGGATGGGGGAGGAAGAGCCCATGATGATCCGGCTGCTTCAGCAGCCCGGCTCCTGAGAAGGTTCGTAGGCGCGGAACAGCCGGGCTGACACGGAGCGCAGGCGGTCGTCGCCGCTGCGGCGGCCAAGCGCGATTTGTTCACGCGCATGCATCGGGTCGTAGATCATGCGTGCCAGGCTGCTGGGGTGACCCAGCCAGTTCATTGCGGCGACGAACTGTTGCAGGTCCTCGATCGCCAGCAACTGGTCGTTCAAGGCCACGATGTGTCCGTCACGTGTTTGCCAAGCTTCAATCAACGTCAGCTTTCCTGTCATGGCGCACTCCTGGATGACCTGCCGCCACGATAGAGGCAGCCTGGAGGCGCAAACACTCGAATAACGGGGTGAGATACGGCCCGTTTACGGGCATGGATTCAGGCCTGGCGCCGGTCAAGCAATTGGTCACACAAATGGGGGGTGCCAGGATCATGAGAACAATGAGGCACACGGCGTGCCAGCCCCGGGCTGCTGCTGCGGTTGCACACGGCGCTTGCAAGTTGCACCAGATCCCCTATGCAGGACTGCGCTTTTTGAGGGTTTTCCTTAGGGCACGAGGGCAGATCGTTGATCTTCAGCCGGGCTGCATCGCCGAACACAAAGCGTGTGCAAACCTACGATGCCAACGAATCGCGTCGGTGGTTGGCGAAGTCCGCCACGGCCTGTTGCGGTCGCGTAGCGCGCGTTTCGCATGGATGCAAGGTCGCGACCCGCCCGGTGGCGAATAATCGGCCCATGGTTTCAGTCTTTTCCCGTGCGGCCGGGATGTCCCGGCGACAGGCCCGTGCGTGCCGGCTCGGCGTCCTGGCGCTGGGCAGCGCCATTGCGGGCAGCGTGCCGGCCAACGGGCCGCCGGGCACGTCCACCGACGCACCGCCCGTGGTGAGCGCCGCGCCCACGTGCAATCTGGCCGACTTCCGGGCCGAATTGTTGCGTCGGGTCAACGAACTACGGGCTGCAGGGGCCGATTGCGGCAACCAGGGCAACTTTGCGCCGACGCTGCCGCTGGCCTGGAGCGAGGCCCTGGCCAAGGCAGCCGAAGGACATTCGCGCGACATGGGCACGCAGGACTACCTGGAGCACGTGGGCCGCGACGGCAGCACGCCGGCCGTGCGGGTGGACGCCCAGGGCTACGCCTGGAGCATGGTGGCCGAGAACATCGCCGGCGGCCAGCCCGGGATTGCCGAGGTGATGGAAAGCTGGCGCCGCAGCCCAGGCCATTGCGCCAACCTCATGAAGCCGGGCCTCAAGGAAATTGGCGTGGCCTGCGTGCGGGCCAGCGGCACGCGCTACCGCCTGTACTGGACCATGGTGCTGGGAGCGCCGCCGCAGCTGTAGCCGTGGCGGTGGGGTTGCCGGACGCGCCGCATAAGCCGGCCCGGATCCCCGCGGGGTTGTCATTAAACTTCCCCACCCATGACCCTCAGCCCCGATGCCGTGCTCGCTCTCGCGCCCGACGCCGCATCGGCCAAGGCGGCGCGGGGGCTCACCGGCGCCGGCCAATGGCCCGTGCGCGGCCACAACGAGGCGGCGGTGTGGGGCGAATGCCAGGGCAGTGGCGCCAAGCCCTACCAGACCCAGGTGGACCTGGGCGGGCCGGCCTTCCGCTGCTCCTGCCCCAGCCGCAAGTTCCCCTGCAAGCATGGCCTGGCGCTGTTGCTGATGCGGGCCGAAAACGCCGCGGGGTTCGCGTCCGGCGAGCCGCCTGCGTGGGTGGCTGAATGGCTGGCCTCGCGCGTGCAGCGGGCCCAGAAAAGCGAGGAGCGTGAGCAGCGGGCCGAGGAGCGCGAGGCCGAACGTGCCACGGAACGTGCGGCCGACCCGCAAGCTGCCGTGGCGGCCGATGCACAGGCCGCGACGGCCCGCGAGGCCCAGCGCTGGCGGCGCATCGAGGCCGGCATGGACGAGCTGGAACGCTGGATGGGCGACGCCATCCAGCGCGGCCTGGCCAACCTGCCGCCCGACGCGCCGGCACAGTGGCAGCACTTCGCCGCGCGCATGGTGGATGCGCAGGCCGGCGGCCTGGCCGCGGCAGTGCGTGACTGTGCCGAGCTGCTCCACGCCGGCGTCCGGCAGCCCGAACGCCTGCTCGCCCGCCTGGGCCGGCTGCAGCTGGTGGTGGAGGCGGTGCGGCGGCGCGACCCCCTGGGCGCGGACGTGCGGGCCGACCTGCGCGCCACGCTGGGCTGGCCGCTGGATCGCGAGACAGTGCTGGCCCAAGGCCCGCGGGTCGAAGACCGCTGGACCGTGCTGGGCCAGGTGAGCGAAGAGCGCGAGCACCGGCTGGTGGAGCGGCGTGTCTGGCTGTGGGGCCAGTCCACCGGGCGGCGCGCCTTGCTGCTGGACTTTGCGCCCGGCGGGCAAGGCTTCGAATCGGCCTGGCTCACCGGCTCGGCGCTGCAGGCCGCGCTGGTGTTCAGCCCTTCGCGCGTGCCCTTGCGCGCCTGGGTGGCGCAGCGCGGTGCCGCGCCGGTGGATGTGGCCTGGCCCGACCCCGCGAACACCGAGGAGTGGCAGGCCCTGGCGCAGCGCCTGGCCGGCCACGCCTGGCTGCCGTTCGCGCCGCTGGTGTTGAGCCAGGCCCGTTTGCGCAGGGCCGGCGCGCAGTGGCACCTGGTGGCGGGCGATGTGCACGTGCCGCTGGTCCTGGGCGACGAAGACGCGTGGCTGCTCATGGCCGCCGCCGGCGGTCACCCGGTGACGCTGGCGGGCGAGTGGGACGGGCAGGTCCTGCGCCCCTTCAGCGCCTGGGGCGGCGAAGGTTTGTGGACGCCCATGGCGTCACGCGTGATATGACCACCCCGATGCGCCTTCGGCGCCTCCCCTCAAGGGGCCACACCAACGGACCGGCAAAGCCGGATCCGTGGTGTCCGCTTGGTTCCCCCGTGCCATTCTTTGCAGGTGGCGCATGGCGCCATGTAGCACTGACATGACGGCCTGGGCATTGCTGCTGCCGGCGGCCCTGATGGGCACCGAGCGCTCGTCGCAATGGCAGGCCACGGCGCTGGCGGCTGCGCAAGCCGGTGCCGGCGATGCCGTGCAAGCCCTGCTCGCGGCCGTGCTGCAGGCGGATGCCACGGACACCGGGGCGGGGTCGTCCAGCAGTGTGCTGTTGCGTGCGGCGGGCGTGATGGCCGTGGGCGAACGGGCGGGCGGGGTGGGCCTGCCGTCGGCCCTTGTGTCCGAGCCCATCCCTTCCGCTGCGACCGTTGAGACCCTGCCGGCGCTGGACGATCCGCGCTGGCTCGCCTTGCTGCAGCAGGCCTGGCAGGACATGCCGGCGCGTCTGGTGCACGAGGCCGCCACCGTGCTGGCCCAGCGCGGCTGGCGCCTGCCGGCACGGCTGCTGCCGCTGGCCCTGGCGCGCGCCGTGCGCGAAACCTCCTTGCGTGCACCGCTGGCTCCGGTGCTGGGCGAGCGCGGGCAGTGGCTGGCCGCGCAGCACCCTACCTGGCAGGCGGTGATTCGCGCGCCGGCCGTGCCCACGCTGGAGCACTGGACGCACGGCAGCCTGGAGGCCCGCGCCGCGTTCCTGCGCCACGAGCGCGGCCACGACGCCGCCGCGGCGCGCGAGCGCCTGGTCCAGGACCTGCCGCAACAAGGCGCCCGCGAGCGCAGCGACCTGGTGGCCGCGCTGGCGGTGGGTTTGTCCATGGACGACGAGCCCTTGCTGGATGGCTTGCGAACCAGCGACCGGTCCCGCGAGGTGCGCCAGCAGGCGGTGACCCTGCTGACACGCCTGCCCGGCAGCGCGCATGGGACCTGGCTCACGGCGCAGATCGACGCCCTGCTGCTGCCCGCCTCACCCGGCGGGCACTGGGGCATTGAACCCCCCGAGCGTGAAGACCCGGCCTGGAAGGACCATGCCATCGAGCCCGCCCGGCCCAAGCAAGAGGCGCTGGGCGAGCGCGCCTGGTGGCTGTACCAGCTGGTGCGGCAGGTGCCCCCGGCCTGGTGGTGCGAGCGCCTGCAGCTCGCCCCGGCCGCGGTGCTGGCGGGCGCCCTGGGCACGCTGTGGGCCGTGGCCTTGCTGCGCGGCTGGCGCGACGCACTGCTGGCAGCACAGCCGGGGCCTCGCACCCATGAATGGGCCCAGGCCTTGCTGGGTGCCTGGTCGCCCGAGGCGCTGGGGCCGCACAGCGCCGCCGTGCAAGCCCTGCTGCCCTTGCCGCTGCGCGAACGGCAGTGGCAAGCGCGCCTGCCCACGGCCGTGGACATCGCCTGGGACCCCACCGAGCTGCTGCACGAGATCGCCGCGGCCTGCGCCCCCGGCGAGGGCTTGTCGGCCGACCTGGGCAGCCGCCTGGCGCAGCGCATCCGCGCCATGGTGCTGGCCCAGGGCAGCGCCGCGCTGTACCCCCTGCAGCGCGAGGTGCTGCTGGACGTGTGCGCCCTGTTGCCACCTGCCTCGCTGGCCCTGCTGGCCGCCCTGCCGCGGCCGGATCCCGTTACGCCTTCGCAACTGGAGACCCTGGTGCAGATCGGCCGCCTGGTGGCCCTGCGCCAGGCCTTGCCCGACCTGCCCGCGGCCCCGGCTCGCGACACCCTCAGCCTCTGAGCGCACCGCACGAAAGTACCCCATGAGCACCGTTCTCCGCCAACACGCCGAAGTGCAATACGCCGAAGAACTGGCCGCCCTGAAGAAGGCCGACACGCGCCAGCGCCCGCCCAACTGGGCCTTGTCGCCGTGGGCCGTGACCACCTACCTGATGGGCGGCCGGCTCGACGACGGCTTCGAGGTCAGCCCCAAGTACATCGGCGAGCGCCGGCTGATGGAGATCGCCGTGGCCACCTTGGCCACCGACCGTGGGCTGCTGCTGTTCGGCGTGCCGGGCACGGCCAAGTCCTGGGTTTCCGAGCACCTGGCCGCCGCGGTGTGCGGCGACTCGACCTTGCTGATCCAGGGCACTGCCGGCACGAGCGAAGAGCAGTTGCGCTACGGCTGGAATTACGCGCAGTTGCTGGCCCACGGCCCTTCGGAAAAGGCCCTGGTGCCCAGCCCCTTGATGAACGCCATGCGCCAGGGCCGCATCGCGCGGGTGGAGGAACTCACGCGCATCCCGGCCGACGTGCAGGACTCGCTCATCACCGTGCTGTCGGAGAAGACCTTGCCCATTCCCGAACTGGGCAGCGAGGTGCAGGCGGTGCAGGGCTTCTCGGTCATTGCCACGGCCAACAACCGCGACAAGGGCGTGAACGAGTTGTCCAGTGCCTTGAAGCGCCGCTTCAATACCGTGGTGCTGCCGGTGCCGGCCACCGAAGCGGAGGAGATCGCCATCGTCGTCAAGCGCGTGGCCGAACTGGGCCGCGCGCTGGCCCTGCCGGCCGAGCCGCCGGCGCTGAAGGAAGTGCGCCGCCTGGTGCAGATCTTCCGCGAGCTGCGCAATGGCCAGACCGAGGACGGCAAGACCCGCCTCAAGTCGCCCAGCGGCACCTTGTCCACCGCCGAGGCCATCTCGGTGATCAACAGCGCCATGGCGCTGGCGGGGCACTTTGGCGACGGCGTGATGGGTGCGCGCGACCTGGCCTCCGGCCTGATCGGGGCCGTGATCAAGGACCCGGTGCAGGATGGCGTGGTGTGGAACGAGTACCTGGAGACGGTGGTCAAGGAACGCAGCGACTGGAAGGATTTGTACCGGGCGTGCCGCGAACAATCGTGAGTGCGCCGGGCTCACCGGGCCGGTGATCCGGGGCCACAATGCGCTCGCTGGCGGCAAGCCGGCCCTGTCGAGTTCGCGATCCCTGCCCTGCCTACACAAAGCCCCCAGGCCAACCCTTCGGGTTGTCCGCCCCCCAAGGGGGTAAGTCGCCTCGGGGCGGCCCTTCGTCAACTTAGGAGATGTCATGAAGCCTTACGGTGCGGAGTTCCTGGGTACGTTCTGGCTGGTGCTCGGCGGGTGCGGCAGTGCCGTGCTCGCGGCGGCGTTTCCCGGCGTGGGCATCGGCCTGCACGGCGTGTCGCTGGCCTTCGGGCTGACGGTGCTCACCATGGCCTATGCCATCGGCCCCATCTCGGGCTGCCACCTGAACCCGGCCGTGTCCATCGGCCTCTGGGTGGGCGGCCGGTTTCCGGCCAACAAGCTGGCGCCGTACATCTTGGCTCAGGTGCTGGGCGGTGTGGCCGCTGGCGGGGTGCTGTACCTCATTGCCAGCGGGGCCCCGGGCTTCGATGTGTCCAAGGGCTTTGCGTCCAACGGCTACGGCGCCCATTCGCCCGGCGGCTACTCGCTGCTGGCGGCCTTCATCACCGAGGCGGTCATGACCTTGTTCTTCCTGCTGGTCATCCTGGGCGCGACCGACCGGCGTGCCCCGGTGGGCTTTGCACCCATCGCCATCGGGCTGGCCCTCACGCTGATCCACCTCATCAGCATCCCGGTCACCAACACCTCCGTCAACCCGGCACGCAGCACCGGCGTGGCCGTCTTCGTGGGCGACTGGGCCGTGGCCCAGCTCTGGCTCTTCTGGGTCGCGCCGATCGCGGGGGCGGTGCTGGGGGCGGAGATCTATCGGTGGCTGGCGGGTGAGGAGCGATGAGCATCGGGTTTCGATGGATGGTGGGCAGGTGTCGGTATCTCGTGGCCGGCCTCTTCGCGCTGGCGCTCTTGGCAGTCTTTGCCGTGAAGAGCTTGGGCCATGAGGCGTATCAGGCGCAGAACTACGCCCAGGAGCGGCAGGCCTACAAGACCCATCTGCGGCGAGCCGGGCCCTCGCCGCAGCCCTACGAAAAGTTGGCCCTGCCGGCGAACGCCGCGGAGGTCACGTACCCCTCCGGAGACCTGCAGCTCAAGGCCTGGCTGGTGAATCCCAAAGGACGGGCCGAGCCCCTTGCCACCGTCATCTACCTGCACGGAGGCTTTGCCTTTGATCTGGGCGACTACGAGGCGGCGCTGCCTTTCGTTGAGGCCGGGTATGCCGTCATGTACCCCTTCCTGCGCGGCGAAAACGGCAACCCCGGCAACTTTGAACTCATGTATGGCGAAGTCGATGACGCCCTGGCTGCCGCGCGCTGGCTGGTCGCGCGGGGCACGCCAGGTGCCACCCGGATTGCGTTCTTCGGCCACAGCGTCGGTGGCGGTACCGCCGAGTTGGTGTCGCTGCGTCATGACGGGCCGCTTCTCCTGTCGGGAAGTGCCGGTGCGTTGTATCCGCCGGAGGCCTTCCGGTCGTGGAGAGACTGGGCCCCCTTTGATACCGCTGACCAGAAGGAGGCGCGTCTGCGCACGTTCGTGCCGCACCTGCCTTCGTTGAAGCGGCGGCATGTGGCCTATGTGGGCAGCGAGGAACTGCAGGCCGCCCTGGTCCCGGAATACAGGGAGATGGCAGCCAGGCACAACGCACCGCTTTCCATCGTGATCGTGCCAGGCGACCACCAGGCCAGCCTCGCACCGGCCGTGCGGGCGTTCCTGGCGGAGCTTGGCAAGCTGCCGTGACAAGCACCGACCCCTCGCTGCGCTTCTTCGGCGTTCGCCACCACGGCCCCGGCTGCGCCCGCAGCCTGGCGCAAGCCCTGGCGCAATGGCAGCCCGATTGCCTCCTGATCGAAGGCCCGCCGGAAGCCGATGCCTTGATCGCCCACGTGGCCGATGAGGCGATGCGCCCCCCCGTGGCCTTGCTGGCGTACTGCCCGGACGAACCCCAGCGCGCTGCGTTCTACCCCTTCGCGGTGTTCTCGCCCGAATGGCAGGCCTTGCAATGGGCGGCGCAGCGCGGCGTGCCGGCCCGCTTCATCGACCTGCCGCGGGCCCATGCGCTGGCGCTGGACAAGGCCCGCGAAGAGGCGCCGCCTGCCGACACCCCTGAGCCCGCAGAGGCCGCACGCGACCGCCCCGCCGACCCGCTGGACTGGCTGGCCCAGGCCGCAGGTTATGGCGATGGGGAGTCCTGGTGGAACCACATGGTCGAAGAGCGCGGTGACGGCGCCGATCTCTTTGCGGCCATCGCCGAAGCCATGGCCGAGGTGCGCCGCGACTGGCCGCCCACCACGCCGGCCCGCGCGGACCACGAAGCCCGGCGCGAGGCCCATATGCGCCAGTCCCTGCGCGCCGCCCGCAAGGAAGGCTTCGCCCGCATCGCCGTGGTCTGTGGCGCCTGGCACGTGAGCGCCTTGCAGCCCGAGGTCAGCAGCGTCAAGGCCGATGCCGCGTTGCTCAAAGGCTTGCCCAAGCTCAAGATCGAGGCCACCTGGGTGCCCTGGACCCACCGCCACCTCACGTTCGCCAGCGGCTACGGCGCCGGCGTGCAGTCGCCCGGCTGGTATGGCTTTCTGTGGCGCCACGACGCCACCGTGGCACCGCGCGCGGTGGCGTGGCTGGCGCGCGTGGCGCGGCTGCTGCGCGAGCACGACCTCGACTGCTCCAGCGCCCACGTGATCGAAGCCGCCCGCCTGGCCGACACGCTGGCCGCGCTGCGCGAGCGCCCGGCCCCCGGCCTGGCCGAGCTCACCGAAGCCGCGCGCAGCGTGATGCTGGCCGGTGAGGCGGCGCCGCTGGCCTTGATCGAGCGCATCCTGCTGGTGGGCGATGAGCTGGGCCAGGTGCCGCCGGCTGTGCCTGCCGTGCCCTTGCAGCGCGACCTGGAGCGCCTGCAGAAGACCCTGCGGCTCAAGCCCGAGGCGCTGGAGCGCACGCTGGACCTGGACCTGCGCAACGACACCGACCTGGCGCGCAGCCACCTGCTGCACCGCCTGCGCCTGCTCGACGTGCCCTGGGGTGAGCCAGTCCCGGGAGGCCGGGCGGCCAAGGGCAGCTTCCACGAGCTGTGGAAGCTGCGCTGGCAGCCTGAGTTCGTGCTTGGGCTGATCCACTCCAGCCGCTATGGCGGCAATGTGGAACGAGCTGCCAGCGCCTGCCTGCTGGAGCGCAGCGCGCAAGCCGGCAGCGTGGACGAACTGGCCCGTGCAGTGGACCAGGCCTTGCTCGCGCAGTTGAACGAGGCCATTCCCGGCGTCATTGCCGCGCTGGAGGCGCGCGCCGCGCTCACCGGCGATGCGCTGCAGCTGCTGCGCGCCCTGCCGGCTCTGGGCAACGTGTTCCGCTATGGCAGCGTGCGCCGCACCGACACGCAGGCAGTCGCCCACGTGCTGGACCGGCTGATCGTGCGGGCGGCCATCGGCCTGCCCTTGGCCTGTGCCGCGCTGGATGCCGAGGCCGCGCAGGACCTGCGCGAGCCGCTGCTGGCCGCGCATGCCGCCGTGGCCTTGCGTGCGGCCGAGCCGCAGACGGCGGCCTGGCAAGCGGCCCTGCGCCAACTGGCGCTCTCACCCGGCAGCGCGGCACTGCTGCGCGGCCTGGGGTGCCGGCTGCTGATGGACGAGGGCGTGTGGCCGGCCGACGAGGTGGCGCCGCAACTGTCGCGCCACCTCTCGGCCGGAGCCGAACCCATGGACGCCGCGGCTTGGCTGGAAGGTTTCCTGAACCGCAATGCCGTGGTGCTGCTGCACGATGCGGCTCTGTGGTCGCTGGTGGATGGCTGGCTGCGGTCGTTGACGGACGAGGCTTTCACCCGTGTGCTGCCGCTGGTGCGGCGCACGTTTGCCGGCTTCAGCGCCAGCGAGCGCCGTGCGCTGGGCGAGCGCGCCAAGGCACCTGCCGCCGCCCCGGCAGTTGCCACCGTGCTGGCCTGGCACCCGGCGCGTGCCGCGCTGGCCGTGCCCTTGCTGCGTGAATTGCTGGGAGTGCCCGAATGAGCCAGGACCTCGATCATCCGGCCGAGCCTCTGCACCGCTGGCGCCTGGTCCTCGGCAGCGAGGCCGAAGCCTCCTGCGGTGCCCTGCAAGGCGATGCCGCCGCGATGGACCGCGCCCTCGCCGCGCTCTACGAACCCGACGGCCCCCAAGGCCTGAACGGGCCTCGGAGCGCCAGCCGTGGCGGTTCGGCCCTGAACGTGGCCCGCTGGCTGGGCGACATCCGCCAGTATTTCCCTGCTTCGGTGGTGCAGGTGATGCAGCGCGATGCCTTGCAGCGCCTCAAGCTGCGCGAGATGCTCACCCAGCCTGAGATGCTGGAGGCGGTGCAGCCCGACGTGCACCTGGTCGCCAGCCTGGTGTCGCTGTCCCAGGTCATCCCGGCCGGCACGCGCGAGACCGCGCGCCGGGTGGTGCGCAAGGTGGTGGACGAGCTGATGAAGCAGCTGGAGGACCCCTTGCGCGCGGCCGTCAGCGGCGCGCTCGACCGCAGCCAGCGCAACCGCCGGCCGCGCCTGGCCGAGATCGACTGGCACCGCACCATCCGCGCCAACCTGCGTCACTGGCAGCCCGAGTTGCGCACCGTGGTGCCGCAGACCCTGGTGGGTTACGGCCGCAAGGCGCGCCGCCCGCAGCGTGAGGTGATCCTGTGCATCGACCAGAGCGGCTCCATGGCCGCCAGCGTGGTGTACTCCAGCATCTTCGGCGCCGTGCTGGCCTCGCTGCCGGCGGTGGCCACGCGGCTGGTGGTGTTCGATACCGCGGTGGTCGACCTCACCGAGCAGTTGCAGGACCCGATGGACCTGCTCTTCGGGGTGCAACTGGGTGGCGGCACGGACATCGAGCGCGCCGTGGCCTATTGCCAGGGCCTGATCCGCGAGCCGCGCAACACCATCTTCGTGCTCATCTCCGACCTGTACGAAGGCGGCGTGGCGGCCAAGCTGCAGAAGCGCGCGGCCGAGCTGGTGGAGTCGGGCGTGATGTGCGTGGCCTTGCTGGCCCTCAGCGACGAGGGTGCGCCGGCCTACGACCGCGACCTGGCCGCCCGGCTCGCGGCACTGGGGGTGCCTTCGTTTGCCTGCACGCCCGATGCGTTTCCGGGCTTGATGGCCGCCGCCATCCGGCGCGACGACGTGGCGGCCTGGGCAGCAGGCCGCGGCCTGGTCACGAGCCGCGCGTCGGCGTGACTACGCCGGCGTGATCAGGACCCGCGCTTGGCGACCTGGCCCGGGGTGCCGGGCGTGGCCTCGGCGGTGTCCTGCGGCAGGGGCAGGGGGGCGGTCTGGAACACCGGGTTCCAGGGCTTGTCCACCGGCCCGCGGTTGACGGTACTGAGCGATGCCACGGCGCTGTCCTGCGGAGCCTTGTGGCCGGCAGGGGCTGCAGCCGGCAGGGTGTCCAGGCTGCAGCCCTGGCGCAGCAGCACGGCCTTGCCGGCCACGCTGACCCGGGTGCCTGCATCGCAGCCCGGCTTGGCGAGCGCCGCCGGTGCCGGGGCGGCAGGCTGGGTCGCGAGATAGCGGAAGTCGAGGTGGGTGTAGCGCTGCTGCCGGGCGCCTTGCACCGGCTGGGCCAGCGGGCAGGTGATGCGAAAGCCTGAGTCGGCCTGCTGGTACCAGGTGATGCCGTCTGCGCCGCAGAAGGTCTTGATCACCTGCAGCGTGACCCGCGGGCGGGCGGCGGCATCGCCGCGTGTCTGGATCTGCAGGCTGCGGTCGGCCGCAACCTTGGCACTGGCCTGCGGCGCCGGGGCGTCCTGCGCCCAGACGATGCTGCTGGCGCACAAGCTGGTGATGACGAGCGCCAGCGCAAAGGCCAGGGCAAAAGTGTGCAGTTTCATGATCCGACTCCTGTTCAATCGACGCACGTGCGGGAAAGCATTGAGGGGGCGGATTCCATAGAGCGAGATCTCGACCAGGGGCCGCAGTATTACATCGGGTTACCGAAGCTGGCCGACGGAGACGATTGCTTACGGGAAAGTGAGAAAAAAACATCACCGCCGCGGAAGCGGCCACTGGCCGGGGCGACGGCGCCGGTCTGCACCGACGGGGTGTGATGCGGGGGCGACCGGCGTCGGCATGGCGGTGCTCCGCGCGAGTGCCGGCCTTGGTCGGCGGTGGCCGACAAATGCCGGCACCTGCCTACCGCGAGGTGGGCGCCCTACTGCGCCGACGCGATCACACCGCCGCCCAGGCACACCTCACCTGCATACAACACGGCACTCTGGCCCGGCGTGACGGCCCATTGGGCCTGGCCGAAGTGCAACTGAAAGTGCCCGGCGTCCAGGCCCCGCACCTCGCAGCCCGCATCGGCCTGGCGGTAGCGCGTCTTGGCCGCGTGCGGTGTGCCGTTGGCCTGCGGCGCCTCGGCCGGGCCGGCAATCCAGTGGGCGTCCGCGGCCGTCAATTCGTGCGACTGCAGCCAGGGGTGGTCGTGGCCTTGCACGACATAGAGCGTGTTGTGCTCAAGGTCCTTGCGGGCCACGAACCAGGGCTCGTGATCGCCGCCGCCGCGCGGCGCGCCGCGCTCCTTGACGCCGCCCACGCCGATGCCCTTGCGCTGCCCCAGCGTGTAGAAGCTCAGGCCCACATGCTCGCCCAGCGTGCGGCCGCGCTCGTCCTTGATAGGCCCCGGCTCGCGGCTCAGGTAGCGGTTCAGGAACTCGCGGAACGGCCGCTCGCCGATGAAGCAGATGCCGGTGGAGTCCTTCTTCTTCGCGTTGGGCAGGCCGATCTCTTCAGCAATGCGCCGCACCTCGGTCTTCTTCAGTTCACCCACCGGGAACAGCGTGCGGCTCAACTGGGCCTGGTCCAGCCGGTGCAGGAAGTAGCTCTGGTCCTTGGCCGGGTCCAGGCCCTTGAGCAGCTCGAAGCGCCCCGCCACCTCGCGCACCCGCGCATAGTGGCCGGTGGCGATCTTCTGCGCGCCCAGCCGCATGGCGTGGTCCAGGAAGGCCTTGAACTTGATCTCGGCGTTGCACAGCACGTCGGGGTTGGGCGTGCGGCCGGCCTGGTACTCGCGCAGGAACTCGGCGAACACCCGGTCGCGGTACTCGGCCGCGAAGTTGACGTGCTCGATCTCGATGCCGATCACGTCGGCCACCGCTGCTGCGTCGATGAAGTCGACCTTCGACGAGCAGTACTCGCCGTCGTCGTCATCCTCCCAGTTCTTCATGAAGATGCCGATCACCTCATGCCCGGCCTGCTTGAGCAGCCAGGCCGTGACGGCCGAGTCCACGCCGCCGCTCAGGCCGACGACGATGCGGTGCTTGGGGGCAGGGGACGCTGTCACGGGCGGGATTATCCGGGCGGGGCCTATGGGCCTGCGCCGCTTGAGGGTGGGCACCCGGCACCGGAGTACCGGTGCCACCCGCCAAGCGGGTACTCAGCCGCCTTGGGACGGCCCGGCGCCGGCTGAGAGGTTGCAGATGCTGACAAAGTGACCGTGGTGCCGTTCGCCGACGGTGGGCGGGAATGAATGGCCCTTGAGTAGGGGGGCTGTCGTGGGCCTGGCGGCCAACCGCGGCTATAACTCCGGCGTGACATCCATCCTTTCATTCGACGAAACCCAGTTGTCGGCCGAGCTGGTAAAGCTGCAAAGCAAGGGCCGCATGGCCTTTGCCGCTGCCGTCGCGTGCCGGCCGCTGGGTACCTGCGAGCGGTTCGCCGGGCAGTCGGGGCTGGCCAGCGAAGCTCGTCCGCGCGAGATTGCCGTGCAGTTGTGGAGTGCCCTGCTGGGGGACACCTCGGAGCGGACCACCTGGGTCGTGGCGCTGGAGGAGGTGATGAACTTCCTGCCCCAGGCGTCACCTGCTGCGCCCGATGCGGCGTCCTTCGCCCACGGGCTGGTGGACGACGCGCTGTCGTCGTTGGTGTATGCCATCCGCTGCCTGCTCTCACCCGACGCCGACGAGGCCGCCTGGGCCGCACGCTGCGCCTACGAGTCCATCGGCCGGGCCGCGCTGCGCGCCCTGCGGCTGCAGGCCGACACGCCGGAGGCCGAGGCGCAGGTGCTGGCCCATCCGTGGGTGCAGCGCGAACTGGACCGCCAGCGCCGCGACCTGTCGGCCTTGCTGGCCGATCGCAGCCCCGCGGCGATGCGCGTGCTCCAGCAGCGCAGTTCGGCCGAAGAGCTGTTGACGGCAGACGAGGCGCTGACGCTGGGGTGAGGCTGGCCCCGACGCCCTAGTGCAGTGTTCGACGCTATGCGGCACATAAAGCCGCGCCTTTGCCGCCCTGGCGTCGTTGCAAATCCTCGCGATGCCACGGGGCATCGCTGTGGTTTGCGCCTAGCCAGG
>Ga0307516_10003418_pt1 | contig 20404 bp, 20 predicted proteins | sample 19_EM_MG_FD_203310 | JGI IMG/M metagenome (GOLD analysis project Ga0307516, IMG submission 203310) | Populus trichocarpa ectomycorrhiza microbial communities from riparian zone in the Pacific Northwest, United States - 19_EM | ecosystem: Host-associated > Plants > Roots > Unclassified | place...
CGGCCGCGACCTGGCGAGCCTGCGCGCCGAGCGCGAGCTCGAAGCCGACACGGCACCGGCGGGCTGACCGATGGCGGGGCGCTACTCGTGGTCGGCCGTCGTGCCGCCGGCGGCATGGCGCAGCCCGTCGAGCGCCGGTTGCACGACCGCGGCATCGGACTCTTCGGCGAACACCGCATAGGCCGGGTACAGGAACTCCGGTGCACCGCGCACGCGGCGCAGCTTGCCGCTCTCGATGTGGCGGCGAACCACGGCAAGCCGAAAGTAGCCTGAGCCGCCAGCCGCTAGCACGTATTCACGGCCGAGCGGCCCGAGTCCGGCCATCACGCCGGTGTTGCCGAGGTGAGGGAACGCAAGGCTGTGCTGCGCGGCGAACTCGGGGCCCCAGTCGACGTAGACGTAGTGCTCCGGGTCGAGTTCATGGCCCTTCTTCAGCGTGGTGACCAGCACGAGCTTCTCTTCGATCAGCAGCTCGATGCGCAGGCCCGGCCGCTGTTGCGGCGCATAGACGACCGCGATGTCGAGCATGCCGGAGGCGACGCGGTCGATCAGGTCCGATGGGAAGCCGACTTCGGTGCGCAGGGCGAGGTGAGGCGCCGCCGTGCGCATCCATAGCAGCCAGTCGAGCAACAGCGGGTCCCACAGGCTGATCTCGCAGCCGATCGTCAACACCGACTGCCGCCCCGGCGGCACCGCCACCTGGTGGCGTGCGCGCTCCCACACCTGCACCAGCATCGAGGCGTAGCGCGTGAACTGCTCGCCCGCGGGCGTGAGCGTGGCCCCCGCCTTGTTGCGGACGAAGAGCTTGGCACCCACCTGCTCTTCGAGCGTGCGCACGCGGGCGCTCACGGCCGTCTGCGTGACGTGCAGCCGCTCGGCGGCGTTCACGAAGCTGCCAGCCGCCACGATGTCGAGAAAGGTTCTTGCGAGCGTGATGTCCATGCCGTGCTGCCCTGTGAGTGCCGTTCACCACAAAATTATTGCATTCAAGTGGCAATAAAACTCGCTTTACTTGTTGAGTGGTGGCACCCAATATTCCTTCATCGACAAGGCATCACCGAACCAGGAGTGGGCAGATGGAAACGCACCGTCAACAGATCGCTTCGAGCCAGACGTCGGCATCCACCCGGAAGCCGTCGTTCCTGATCGATGTTGCTGAGCGCGTTGCGCTTGCTGTCGAGTGGTTGCGCAATCCGGTGGTGCTCCGTGCAGAACGGCACCGCGTGCGCACCGTCGCGGACACCTTGGTGGGCGTGAGTGGCGCCTGACTCGATTCACTCAAATAACTGAAGGAAAAACATGAAGACCTCCTCGAACCAGTCGCCCCTCGCGAACGAACTGCGCGCCCTCATCGCTGCCACGCCGCTGGCGGTATTCCTGCGCGCAGTGCGTGGCGACATCTCAACCCGCGCTGCTCGCGCCACCCGCACCACCGGGATGTGGGCTTCGGCCTGACGGGAGCATGGCGATGGCCTCGATCACCGGCCGCACCGCCTCCGTGAACCGCACGCCTGCCGTGGGTGAGGCCACGCTGCAGGCCTACCGGATCACGTCGCCTCGCCCGGACTCGCGCAGCGCCTTCGCGCGCTACAAAGGGCGAGAGGTCGATGTGAACGTGGTGCAAGACGTCGTGCGCGAAGGCAGCTACATCGCCGTGCTGATCCACGGCACGCCGCATGGCGAGCCCAGCCGGACGATCGAGTACATCACCGACTACGCGACCTTCGACGAAGCGCTGAGCGCGGGCTTCGACATCGCACGCGCCGCGATCGACAGGCGGCAAAACTAGAACGGCGCATTTCGGCGCCAAGTGCGTCGGGCTCGTACCATTGAAGGCAAGCTGGGCAACCAGCGCCGATTGCCTTCAAGGCCGAGCCCCGCATGACATTGATCCCTTCATCCGCCGACGCCACGCCCCGCCCCGTCACCGGCTTCAGCCCCGACTTCCCGTTCGCGTTCGACGACTGGATCAAGCACCCGGCCGGGCTGGGTTCCATCCCCACAGCGCACCACGGTGCCGAGGTCGCGATCATCGGTGCGGGCATGGCGGGCCTGGTGGCCGCCTACGAGCTGATGAAGCTGGGCTTGAAGCCCGTCGTCTACGAAGCCTCGAAGATGGGTGGGCGCCTGCGCTCGCAGCGCTTCGAGGGGCCGGCGGGCGTGATCGCCGAACTCGGCGGCATGCGCTTCCCGATCTCTTCGACGGCCTTCTATCACTACGTCGACCAGCTCGGACTGAAGTCCGAGCCCTTCCCCAACCCGCTGACCGACGCATCGGGCAGCACGGTGATCGATCTGGAAGGCGAAACCCACTACGCGCGCCACCTCGACGACCTGCCGCCGCTCTTTCGTGAAGTGGCGCAGGCCTGGGCCGAGGCGCTGGAAGACGGCGCCAACTTCAACGCCGTGCAAGACGCCATTCGCCACCGCGACGTGAAGGCGCTCAAGGCCCTGTGGAACCGGCTCGTGCCGCTGTGGGATGACCGCACGTTCTACGACTTCGTGGCCACGTCGAAGGCCTTCTCGAAACTGTCGTTCCACCACCGCGAAGTGTTCGGCCAGGTGGGCTTCGGCACCGGCGGCTGGGACTCCGATTTCCCCAACTCGATGCTTGAGATATTGCGTGTCGTGGTGAACGCCTTCGACGAGAACCAGCGGCTCATCGTCGGCGGCGTCGACCAAGTGCCAATCGGCCTATGGCAGCACGCGCCCGAGCAGATGGCGCACTGGCCGCAGGGCACGACGCTCGCCTCGCTGCACGCAGGCGCTACGCGCGCCGGTGTCGCGCGCATCCGCCGCGAGGCCGACGGGCGCCTGGCCCTCACCGACTGCTGGGGCGACACCCGCCGCTACGCCGCGGTGCTCGCCACCTGTCAGAGCTGGCTGCTGACGACGCAGATCGACTGCGAGGAGACGCTCTTCTCGCACAAGATGTGGATGGCGCTCGACCGCACGCGCTACATGCAATCGTCCAAGACCTTCGTGATGGTCGACCGCCCGTTCTGGAAAGACAAAGACCCGGCGACCGGCCGCGACGTGATGAGCATGACGCTGACCGACCGGCTCACCCGCGGCACCTACCTCTTCGACCACGGACCCGGCAAGCCCGGCGTCATCTGCCTCACGTATTCGTGGATGGGCGATGCACTGAAGATGCTGCCGCACTCGGTCGAGAAGCGCGTGCGCCTGGCGCTCGATTCGCTGAAGAAGATCTACCCCAACGTCGACATCGCGAGCCACATCATCGGCGACCCGATCACCGTCTCGTGGGAGGCCGACCCGCACTTCCTGGGCGCCTTCAAGGGCGCGCTGCCCGGCCACTACCGCTACAACCAGCGCATGTACGCGCACTTCATGCAAGACGCGATGCCGGCTGCGCAGCGTGGCATCTTCATCGCCGGCGACGACGTGTCGTTCACGCCCGCGTGGGTCGAAGGCGCGGTGCAGACCTCGCTGAATGCGGTGTGGGGCATCGTCCGCCACTTCGGCGGGGCCACGCATGCCGACAACCCAGGCCCCGGCGATGTGTTCCGCGAGATCGGCCCGATCGCCCTGCCGGAGTAAGTGCCGTGTCACCCACGCTTCGCGTCGCGCTCTGGCAATGCAACCCGTTGCCGCTGGACGTGGCGGGCAATCTGCAGCGGCTTGACAGGCAGGCCGCCATCGCGCGCGCGCAAGGCGCCGAGCTGCTGGTCTGCCCGGAGATGTTCCTGAGCGGCTACGACATCGGAGTCGACGCCGTGCAATGGCTCGCCGAAGCGGCCGACGGCCCGAGCGCGCAAGCCGTGGCCGAGATTGCACGCCGCCACGGCATGGCGCTGGCCTACGGCTACCCGGAACGCGGCCCGAACGGCAGCGTCTACAACGCCGCGCAGTTGCTCGGCGCCGATGGCAGCACGCTCGGCCGCTGCCGCAAGACCTGCCTCTACGGTGATCTCGACCGCTCGATGTTCATGCCCGGAGACGCCAGCGAAGCGCTGGGCTCGCTGAACGGTTGGCGCATCGGCCTGTGCATCTGCTACGACATCGAGTTCCCCGAAACCGCACGCCGCCTCGCCATCGCGGGTGCCGATGCCATCGTCGTGCCCACCGCCAACATGGAAGCCTTCGACGTCGTCACCCGTGTGCTTGTGCCGGCGCGCGCCGTCGAGAACCAGGTGTTCGTGGCCTATGCCAACTACTGCGGCAGCGAGGGCAGCCTGCGTTACGGTGGGTTGAGCTGCGTGGTGGCACCCGATGGTGAAGCGCCCATGGTGGCTGAACGCGACGAGGCGCTCGTGATCGCCGAGTTGAGCAGCGAGCGCCTGGCCGCATCACGCCGCAAGTACACCTACCTGTCGGACCGCGTGCAAGAAGCCTGATTCACACGGCAGCCGGCTTGCACGGCACGCTGAAGTCAACGTGGTAGTGCTCGTCATGACGCACCCACGGCTTGCCCTTCATGAACGGCAGGTTTTGCTTCAGATACGGGCCACGCGGTGTCGAGAAGAGCTTCGGCAGGAACGCGTTGTCGAGGATGACGAGTGCCATGCCGACGCGCCTGGCCTTGGCAGCGACATGCAGCTGGTACAGGTGCTCTGACAACGCCACGAAATCGATCTGGTAGTCCTCGTACTTCGCGTTCGCATCGAATTCGATGTCGTAGCCCAATTTATTGGCCGGGCTAGTGGGCAGCGGAAGCGACTTGCCCGCCTTGTTTCGCACCGGCACGAAGAAGTCGACGGACAAGCCGTTCTGGTGAGTGCGGTGAGGCCGGATACGACCGCCCGACGGCCAGCCCGTTTCCCCATAGACGTAGGTGACGGACGGGTCCGCAGCTGCGAGCGCCGCATAGGCCGAGACGATCACATCCATGACCTTCGAATGGACATGCGTGCGGCCGGCGGTAGCGCCCAGCGTGCTGTATGCGGTGAAGTTAGGCCCGCTGACAGGGAGCTTCACGCTGCCTTCGATCCGACCATTGCTCACCGTTCCGAAGCACTGGCTCTCAATGGCCTGAGCTGCTCCGACTGGTGCACACATCATGGCAACCCAGAGCAAGGCGAACAGATGTGTCGTCGGTCGGAACATGCAGGCTGAGACCTCGAGAAACGCGAACCGTACCAGACGCCGCATCTCATCGAAGCTCTCAAACTCGAACAGATCGCGTCAACAGACCGAGAACAACCGAGCGTTGACCGGCTCAAAAAATGGGCACACAATCGCCCTCGCTCCGGGGTGCACGTGGACAGCGTGCTGAGATGGTCAACAACCAAACCCGCGAACTTGATCCGGCTAGTACCGGCGAAAGAAGAGCTGTCACCCTTGACCCCAAGGCCCATCGTGGCCGGGGCTGCCGGGGTCACCTTCGGAGCATGCGTAGCCACTGCTCAGGAAGGAACCTCGATGAACGCACCCGACAAGCTCGAAGCCCTGCTCACCCTCACGCGTGAGCCGTTCCCAGCCTCGCAAAAGACCTACCTGACCGGTAGCCGCGACAACGTGCGCGTGCCCTTGCGCGAGGTGAGCCTGACGAACGGCGAGACCGTCGCGCTGTACGACACCTCGGGCCCGTACAGCGACCCGACGGCAAGCATCGACGTGACGCGCGGCCTGCCCGGCGTGCGCGATGCATGGATCGCCGAGCGTGCCGACACGGAGAGCTACACCGGCCGCATCCGCCATGCGCTGGACGACGGCATCAAGCACGAGGCCTACGAGGCCGACCGCATCGAGGCACTGCGCCGCGCCGCCGCCGCGCTGCAACGCACACCGCGGCGCGCCAAGGCCGGTGCCAACGTGACGCAGATGCACTACGCGCGCCGCGGCATCGTCACGCCCGAGATGGAGTACGTGGCGCTGCGCGAGAACGGCAAGCGCGAATGGATGGCCGAGTACCTGGCCGACGAGGCACGCGAGCAGCGCCTGCGCGGCAACCCGATGGGCGCCAGCATCCCAAAGATCATCACGCCGGAGTTCGTGCGCGAAGAAGTGGCCCGCGGCCGCGCCATCATCCCGGCCAACATCAACCACCCCGAGGTGGAGCCGATGGCGATCGGCCGCAACTTCAAGGTGAAGATCAACGCCAACATCGGCAACTCGGCGGTCACCTCCAGCATCGAAGAAGAGGTCGAGAAACTGGTGTGGGCCACGCGCTGGGGTGCCGACAACGTGATGGACCTGAGCACCGGCCGCAACATCCACACCACGCGTGACTGGATCGTGCGCAACAGCCCGGTGCCCATCGGCACGGTGCCGATCTACCAGGCGCTGGAGAAGGTGGGCGGCGTGGCTGAAGACCTCACCTGGGAGATCTTCCGCGACACGCTGATCGAGCAGGCCGAGCAAGGGGTCGACTACTTCACCATCCACGCCGGCTTGCGGTTGCCCTTCATTCACCTGACCGCGAACCGGCGCACCGGCATCGTCTCGCGCGGCGGCTCGATCATGGCCAAGTGGTGCATCACCCACCACAAGGAAAGCTTTCTCTACACGCACTTCGAAGACATCTGCGACATCATGAAGGCCTACGACGTGAGCTTCTCGCTCGGCGACGGCCTGCGCCCCGGCTCGGGCGCCGATGCCAACGACGAAGCGCAGTTCGCCGAGCTGCGCACGCTGGGCGAGCTGACGCAGATCGCCTGGAAACACGATGTGCAGACCATGATCGAAGGCCCGGGCCACGTGCCGATGCACCTGATCCAGGCCAACATGGACGAGCAGTTGAAGCACTGCGCCGAGGCGCCGTTCTACACGCTGGGCCCGCTGACGATCGACATCGCGCCCGGCTACGACCACATTGCGAGCGCCATCGGTGCCGCCATGATCGGCTGGATGGGCACCGCGATGCTCTGCTACGTGACACCCAAGGAGCACCTGGGCCTGCCCGACCGCAACGACGTGAAGCAGGGGATCATCGCGTACAAGATCGCGGCGCACGCGGCCGACATCGCCAAGGGCCACCCTGGCGCGCGGGCACGCGACGAGGCACTGTCGAAGGCACGCTTCGAGTTCCGCTGGACCGACCAGTTCAACCTCGGCCTGGACCCGGACACCGCACGCGACTTCCACGACGAGACCCTGCCGAAAGACAGCAGCAAGGTCGCGCACTTCTGCAGCATGTGCGGGCCGAAGTTCTGCTCGATGAAGATCACGCAGGACGTGCGCGACTACGCGGCCGCCAAAGGCGTGGCCGATGCGGCGGCGCTGGAGAGCGGCATGGCCGAGAAGTCGGCGCAGTTCAAGGCGGGCGGCGGCGAGATCTACATCCCGATCCACGCAAAAACCTGAAGCCATGTCGTCGACCATCGGCATCGCCGGTGCGGGCCTGCTCGGCCGGCTGCTGGCGTGGAAGCTGGCGAGAGCCGGCCATCACGTCAGCGTATTCGACCCGGCGCAAGCGCCGCAGCCGAGCTTCGATGGTCGGCAGGCCGCTGGCTACACGGCGGCCGGCATGCTGAGCCCGCTGGCTGAGCTCGACAACAGCTCGGCGCATGTGGCCGCGCTGGGCTGGCGCTCGATCGCGTTGTGGCGCGAGATCGTGTCGGCCTTGCGAGCCAGGCCGCACTTCGCGGAACGCGGCAGCCTGCTGCTGGCGCATCGCAGCGACATCGGCGCAGCGCAGCGGGTCTTGTCGCGCCTGTCGACCGCAGCACCCGGCACACCGCAAGCACAGGCCTTGTCATCGAACGACCTGCAATCGCTGGAGCCCGCGTTGCAAGGCGCAGCGCACGCCTGGCTGCTGCCGCAGGAAGGGCAGATCGACACGGTGGCCACGATGCTGGCCTTACAGGCCGAAGCGCCCGACGTCGCCTGGCATTGGGGCGTGTCGGTCGACACCTTGCGCCCCGGCGAGTTGAGCCTGAGTGACGGCTCATGGCACCACTTCGACTGCGTCTTCGATGTGCGAGGAATCGGCGCACGGCCCGCGCTGCCAGTGCGCGGTGTGCGTGGAGAAATCATCTGGCTGCACGCGCCCCGCCACGGCCTCGCCCGCCCCGTGCGACTGCTGCACCCACGCCACCGCGTCTACCTGGTGCCGCGCTCCAGTGACGTGGTGCTGGTGGGCGCCAGCGAGATCGAGAGCGAAGACCGCTCGGCCATGTCGCTGCGCAGTGCGGTCGAGCTGATGGCGGCAGCACACAGCGTGACGCCCGCGCTGGCCGAAGCCCGCATTCAGCGGCTGGACGTCAACCTGCGGCCCGCTCTGCCCGACAACGAACCACGCGCCGACATCGAGCCCGGGCTGGTTCGCATCAACGGCCTGTTTCGCCATGGCTGGCTGCTCGCCCCCGCGCTGGTGGAAGACGCGTTGCAGCGCTGCGGCCTCGGCGCCACGTCCGCCACACCGGAGATGGCGACATGATGTCGACCGACACGATCACCGTGCAGCTCGACGGCCGGCCCGTGCCGCTCGCCGCCGGCACCACGCTGGCCGAGCTGGTGGAGCAACTGGGTCACGCGCCGCAAGGCGTCAGCACCGCCGTCAACGGCCTGTTCGTCGCGCGCGGCCAGCGCGCCGGCTGTCTGCTGCAAGCCGACGACGCGGTGCTCCTCTTTCAACCCATCGTGGGCGGATGACCATGAACAACCCCTTGAACGACGACTCCTGGCACGTCGGCGACGTCACGCTGCAAAGTCGCTTCCTGCTCGGCACGGCCGGCTACCCATCGCCACAGACCTTGCATGACGCGATCGTCGCTGCGCGCACGCAGGTCGTCACCGTCGGTCTCAAGCGCACGCTCGCCGCGGCTGGCGACAACGGCTTCATCGCGCTGATCCGCCAGGCCTTGCGCGAAACGGGCGCGCGCCTGCTGCCCAACACCGCCGGCTGCCGCAGCGCGCGCGAGGCGGTGCAGCTGGCACAAATGGCGCGCGAGCTCTATGACACGCCGTGGATCAAGCTCGAGGTGGTGGGCGACGAGCACACGCTGCAGCCCGACCCGTTCGAGCTGCTCACCGCGGCCACGCAGCTCGCACGCGAAGGCTTCACCGTCTTCCCGTACTGCACCGACGACCTCGTGCTGTGCCGCCGCCTCCTGGATGCCGGCTGCCCGGTGCTGATGCCCTGGGGCGCACCCATCGGCTCCGGCCAAGGCCTGCTGAACCCTTTCGCGCTGCGCACGTTGCGCAAGCGCCTGCCCGATGCGACCTTGATCATCGACGCCGGCATTGGTGCGCCCTCGCACGCCGCGCAAGCCTTGGAGATGGGCTTCGACGCCGTGCTGCTGAATTCGGCGGTGGCGCAAGCGCGTGAGCCGGTGGCGATGGCACGCGCCTTCGGCCTGGCCATCGAGGCAGGCCGCACGGCGTGGCGGGCGGGTGTGATGGCACCGCAAGACTTTGCCGTGGCGAGCACGCCGGTCGGTGGCGAACCCGTCTTGCTCGGCGGGGCGGCATGAACACGCCCCCAATCATCTGGAGCATTGCAGGCACCGACAGCGGCGGCGGTGCCGGCCTGAGCGCCGATCAACGTGCGGCCGATGCCTTCGGCGTTCACCTCTGCCCCGTTGTGTCCACCGTGACCGCGCAGAACTCGCGCGCCGTCACGCACATCGAGCCGATGCCCGCCGCGCTGATCGACAAGCAGCTGCATGCGTTGGCCGACGACATGCCGCCGCGCGCGATCAAGACCGGCCTGCTCGGCAGTGCTGAACAAGTGCGACTGGTGGCGCAGTGGGTCGACCGGCTGCGGCAAGCCGGCCCGGTGGACCTGGTGGTCGACCCGGTGCTGGCCGCGACGACAGGCACGCGCTTCGCCGACCCGTCCACCCTGACCGCATACCGAGATGAGCTGCTGCCGCGCGCCACCGTCATCACGCCCAACCGGCGCGAGGCCCTGCAACTGCTGGGCGAGCCCGTGGACTCGACGGTCCTTGCTGCGGGTGACTTGCCCGCGCTCGCTCGGCGGCTGCGGGCTGCCGGTGCGCAAGCCGTCTGCATCACCGGTGGCGACAGCGGCGACGTCGATGGGCTCACCATCGATTGGCTGAGCAGCGAGCATGCCGAAGGCTGGCTGGCGCTGCCGCGCATGCCGACGGCTCATCACCACGGCACCGGCTGCACCTTCGCCAGCAGCGTGGCCGCGGCACTGTCGCTCGGCTTCGTGCCGGCTGACGCGGCGGTGCTTGCCAAGATGGCCGCCACGCACGCACTGCGGCACGCCTACGCGGCCGGCCAGGGTGCCGGCCCTGTGCATGCGCGCACGGGGTTTGGCGATGACGCAACGCTGCTGCCGTGGATGTCGTGGGGCGAAGCGACCCGCTTCGCAACGCCGCCCGCTGCCACACAGCAACGGCCGCTCGATCTTTACGCCATCGTCGACAGCGCCGAACGCGTGCACCAGGTGCTGGCCGCTGGCGTGCTGACCGTGCAGCTGCGCATCAAGGCGCCAGCCGAGCCGAACGCTGCGCGGCAGTTGCGCCTCAGTGGCGAGATCGGCCGCAGCATTGCCGCGTGCCGCGCAGCGGGTGCCGAGCTGTTCATCAACGACCACTGGCAACTGGCACAGGCGCTAGGTGCCAGCGGCGTGCACCTGGGGCAGGAAGACCTGCTGGCCCTCGGCGAAACCGGTCGGGCGGCGCTGCAGGCGAGCGGCCTGGCCATCGGCATCAGTTCCCACAGCCTGTGGGAACTGTGCCGTGCCCGCAACCTGCCGCCACGCTACATCGCCTGCGGCCCGGTGTGGCCCACGCTGACCAAGGCCATGCCGTGGCGCGCGCAGGGGCCGGACAACCTGGCGTGGTGGCGGCACATGGCGCCGGCGCCGGTGGTCGCGATCGGCGGCATCCTGAGTGCGAACGAGGTGCGACAGGCCGCTGCCTGCGGCGTCGACAGCGTGTGCGTGGTGAGGGGCCTGGGGGCCGACCCGTCACACACGGTGCGAGAGCTGTGGCAGGCATTGCGAATGGGCCGCGCCGTTGCAGAGTCATCCGGACCGCCCACCCTGCCGCACGCATCACTGGCTCGATGACGCTATCCTGCGAGCCGTTGCATCCGTTGTTCAGGTACGGCCCTTCTTGGAGGAAGCGATGAAGAAAACTCTGATCTCGTTGGCGATCGGTGCGTGCGCCAGCGCCTTCATCCATTTGTCGGCCATGGCACAAACGCCACCCGAAGTGACGCTCACGCGCTTCGACTGCGGCACCAGTGCGCCGCCCAGCGACGTCGGCCGCTTCTCCGACACCTTCTCGTACAACGGCCTGATGCTGCAGCTGGTGTTCAGCTGCTACCTCATCAAACACGGCGCCGACTACATGGTGTGGGACACCGGGCACTCGATGAGCGCCGGTGCCGTGGCCCCGAAGGTGAGCCTGGTCGACCAACTCGCGCAGTTGCAGCTGAAGCCCGAGCAGATCAAGTTCGTCGGCATCAGCCACTACCACCCGGACCACACCGGCCAGGCGGGCTCGTTTCCGCAGTCCACGCTGTTGATCGGCAAGGGCGATTGGGACGTGCTAACGAGCGCCAAGCCGCCGGGCAATGCGCCCACCACGCCGTTCGCAAACTGGATCAGCGGCGGCGGCAAGGTCGAACCCGTGCCGCTCGACAAGGACGTATTCGGCGACGGCAGCGTGGTGATGCTGTCCACCCCCGGGCACACGCCAGGGCACCACAGCGTGCTGGTGAAGCTGCCGAAGATGGGCAACGTGCTGATCACCGGCGACCTCGCGCACTTCCACGAGAACTACGAAAGCGGCGGCGTGCCGCCTTTCAACACCGGCCGCGCCGAAACGCAGGCGTCACTCGATCGCGTCAAGAAGATCGTTGCGAACCTGAAGGCCACAGTGATCATCCAGCACGATGCCCGCGACGTGGGCAAGCTGCCGGCGTTTCCCGCCTCAGCGAAATAGCAGCCGGCTCACCGCCTGCTTGATGACACGGAACGAGAGGCTTGCCCCGGTTTGCCGAGGCGCGCACTCTTATTGAAAAGGCGAGCAGCTTGCTAGCGCTTTGCACTCTTCAATGTTTCAACGATCTTGTCGGCATGCTCTTCGATCAAGCCCTTCGATGAGCCCCATGCAGACGGATTCTTTGATTCGACCTTGAACTCGGACAGCACCTTGCCTGTCGCCGGCTCCTTGATCTTCACCGTGCTCTGGATGTTGTCTGATCCAGCCATGATTCCGGCCATCGCTCGTGCCGCCCCGTGCCGCATGTAGTAGTTGGTGACCGTGACTTCAACCACCTTGCTCGAAGCATCTGTGCTCCCTGCCAAGAGTGCGCTGCTCGAGAGTTGTGTTGTCAGCCGCTCTCGAAGAATCGTCATGCCTTCTTCACTTGCGGTTGGAGGCGTACTGAGTTGAAGCTTCAGCTTCTCGCCTTGGGCAAGGCGGTATTCGGTTTGAACGATTGCCGATGTGCCAGCGCAACCTGCCAGCAAGGCGCCGGAAGCTACCAGGATGGCTGCAATGAGTGTTCGCATTCTTTCTCTCTTTGTTGATGGGAAAAGGGACGTGTCAGTCTTCGAGACTGCCGGCGTGCGCCGACGCGCGATCCTATTTCAGTTTGATGAAAGGTCCCCCGTGCCAGTGGCAGCAGGCTGCCTGGCACAAGCGGTGGCTGGGTTTCGTGTGAGCACACCCGCACCCGGCTGAGCGCGGGCGACAGGAGCCAGCGCTTTGACGGCATCGCCTCACGGCGAGGCCGTTTTGCTGTCAGGGCACCACGGCCCTGCGCGTGTTTGAGAACTCACGATTCGACGAGCGGCTGCCAACCGCCGACGGCGCGTGCCGTCAAGGCACCGAGCAGGCGTAGTTGGTGGCCAGTGCCGCCGCGGCAGCGTCGTTGGCGGGCCCGGTGTACCGCGGGTACTGCGGATACGGGCACAGAGGCCGGCTGAACTGAGTGGCTCCGTTCGACACCTTGGCGGCGGTGAGCGTGCCGGGCGCAGCGCCCTGGGTCACCCAGGCATCGAGGGCGGTCAGCAGGTCGGTGGTGTCGGCGCCTGGGCCGCCTGCACAGTGGTCGACTCCTGGCGCGATGTAGTAGCGAACGAACGCGTCTGCATTGGCCTGGCCGCCAACGGCGGTCGTGACGCCCTGGTAGAAGGCCGTGGTCGCCTGGTAGCTGAGCGCGGAGTCATTGCCGCCATGCCACAGGATGAGCTTGGCGTTGCTGTTCTTGAAGGGGCGCAGGTCGGTGTTGGTCGCATCGTTCAGTGCGGCCATGCCGTACAGGGCGTTCAGGTCAGAGTCCCAGGTGTAGGTGAGCGAGTCCTGGGCAGGATTGCGGGCGAGGTAGTTCTTGACGGTCGTGTCCTGGAACAGGTACTGAAGCGCGCCTTGCACGTTGCCTCCACCGGTGACCCACGCCGGCCACGCGCCGAGGTCGTCCTCGTTGCCGCTCAAGGCCCAACCCGGGTTGGTGTGAGCACCGCCGGCCCAGGAGGCGGGCGACGTCCACGAACTGACGACGGCCAGTTGTGCGTCCGACAGGCAGGTGTCCCCTGTGTCCGCGCCGGCTGCGCAACGAAGAACCGCAGGGTCGAAACTGCAGGCCTGCGGATTGGAGACGACGCCATCGGTGATGCCGTCGTTCGCATCACAGGCATCGCGTACCGACTTGGCCAACAAAGCCAGCTTGGCGGCGTTGAACTGGCCTCCCGGAGCGGCGAGCGCCTTGGCCGTGCGGTTGAACTGGCCCATGAAGCCGACCCAGTTGTACGCAGGTGCCCGCGAGATGATCCCGTCGAACAGATTCGGGTTGCGCTCGGCCGCCATCAATGCTTCGCGTCCACCGTTCGAGCAGCCCTCGAAGTACGAGCGATCGGGAGCCTTGCCGTAGGCCGCCTGCAGCATCTCTTTGGCAGAAGACGTCACTGTCGGTATCGACAGCGAGCCGAAAAGGTTCGCAGCATAGGTGTCGTTCAGCGCAAAGGCCGCCGACAGCACATTCCCCGAGTGCCCGGAGTCGCTGTTGACCGTGGCGTAGCCCTGTTGGAGCGCCGTCAGGTTGTTGCCTGACAGATCTGGAATGGCACCGTTGTAGCCACCGCCACCGCCGTAGTACAGCTTGCCGTTCCATTGCTGCGGCAAGCGCAGTTCGAGGTTGAGTTGCGGCGCGATGGTGGCCGCCACCCTGCAGTAGACGGGCGCTGGGCCGCTTGCCGCGACCGTCGCCGCAGCAGTCACCGTGGCTGCCGCAAGCGTCTTCCCCGACAAGGCCGAGCAGGCTTGCTCCGCCGTTGCCACGCTGGGGGTTGCGGGGTCGTCATCGTCACCACCGCAACCGGCCAGGGCCAGTGCTGACAACATGGGAAGGGTGACCCGATACAGCAGCGAATGTGATGGGCTCGGCATGTTGTCTCCTTGGTGGTCACGGACTCACAGACTCACACAAGAAGTTTGTCACCCGGGCCGCTTTGACAATGTCCGTCGCTAGACATTCCGGCCGATGAATGATGAGGACTTTCCCTGGCTCACAGCGGCACGCGCCGTGCCCCTTCAGTGCATCCCCATCATTGCCGGCGCACCACCGATGGAGAGTGGGTTTCTCCGGTTTGCGACGTCCTCAAATCAGCATAGCGTCCGTCCGTTCAGTCGAATTCTCACGAGGTGCTTTTTGAACGAGTCTCCCCCAGCCATGCGCGATCGCCTTCTCAAGGCTTCATTGGCACAACACCTCACCGCGCAGCAGTTGGAGCGCGTCGAGCAGGAAACGCTGGTAGCCAAGTACGCGGCTGGGTCCACCATCTGCCAGGAAGGCGTGCCCGCGCAACATTGGGTCGGCGTGCTGGACGGCATGGTGAAGGTCGACACCGTGTCAGCCGATGGACGCGGCACCACCTTCATCGGCGTGTCATCCGGCGGTTGGCTGGGAGAGGGCTCGCTGCTCAAACACGAACTTCGGCCTTACGAGGTGGTTGCGCTGCGCGACAGCTGGATCGCCCTGATGCCCGTGAAGACCTTCGACTGGCTGTTTGAAACCAGCCTGGCGTTCAATCACTTTCTCGTGCATCAGTTGAACGCGCGGCTCGGCCAGTTCGTCGCCGTTGTCGAGAGCTATCGCATCCAGACCACCACTGCCCAGGTGGCGGTTTGCATCGCCGACCTCTTCAACCCGGCGCTCTGCTCGGCCACCTCGGATGTCTTGCGCCTGTCTCAGCAGGAGATTGCGCGCCTGAGCGGCCTGTCTCGGCAAGTGGCGAACCGAGCCTTGCACGAACTGGAGCAAGCCGGCCTGGTGCGAATGCAGTACGGCACCATCCATGTGTTGGATGTCGATGGTTTGCATGCTGTTGGTCGGGGCGCCGAGCCCTTGCCAAGCAGCAGCGCACGATCTGGGCTGGGTGTCAGCCAAGCACACTAGCGAGCTCCATCGCGTGATGTGCGGCGGGATGCCCCCACCGCGATCGCGAGCCCGACAACGAGCAGGATCGCAGCGACTGCAAACGTGACGCGCATGCCCATCGCCATGGCCTCGGGCGACGCGGTGTTGATGTCGGCCGCCGCCGATGCGAACGCAAACACCGCACCCATTACCGAGGCGCCGGTGACGAGCCCGAGGTTGCGCGACAGGTTGAGCATGCCGGAGACGACACCTCGTTGGTCAGGCCCGACATCGGCCATGACGACGGCGTTGTTGGCCGTCTGGAACAGCGCATAGCCGACGGTGACAACGACGATGGGCACGACGTAGCCGGCAATGCCGAGATTCACTGGGAGCAAGGACAGCGCAAGTGCACCGGTCGCCATTCCGACGAAGCCGACGATCGCCATGCGCTGTGCGCCGAAGCGGTCTGCGATGCGCCCGGCCGGTACACCAGCCAACGCGGCGGCAAGCGGCCCGACCGACAAGACGATCCCGACGAGCGCTGCGCTGAGGCCGAGCGCACGAGCGAGATAGAACGGCCCGACCACCAGCGTCGCCATCATCACCGTCGAGACGAGCGCGCTCATCGCGAGGCTCGCGCTCAGCACGGGGTCGCGGAACATCGCCAATCGGATCAAGGGAGATGCGGCTCTCGCTTCGACGAACAGGAACAGGCCAATGCCGAAGACTGCGGCCGCAAGCAGTGCCATGTTGAGCGCACCGAAACCACCGCGCCCCACCGTCACGGCGAGTGCATACGCCGCGAGTGCCAGCGCGAGCAACAGCGTTCCCACGTGATCGAAGCCGCCCTTCTTCGGCGCCGGGCGATCGGCGGGCAGATGGCGGCGCGCGAGAAGCCAGGTCAAGACGCCCAGCGGCACATTGACGAAAAAGATGGCCCGCCAGCCGAGCCCGGCGATCAACACACCGCCAAGCGACGGGCCAAGCGCCGTGCCAATGGCAGACATGGTCCCGAGCAGCCCCATCGCGCTGGCAGTCCTGGCCTTCGGAACCGTCTCGCCGACAAAGGCCATGGTGAGCGCCATCATCACGGCCGCTCCGACGCCCTGCGCGGCGCGGGCGGCGATCAGCGACCCGAGCGTAGGGGCGAGGCCACACAGCACCGAGGCCACCGTGAACACAGCGATGCCGATCAGTAGCAAGCGTCGGCGGCCGATGAGATCACCCAGCCGCCCGGCGCTGACAACCAGGGTGGTGATGGCAAGCAGGTACGCGAGCACGACCCACTGCACTTGCTGGAAGGAGGCGCCGAACGCCTGCGCCAAGGTCGGCAAGCCCACGTTGGCGATGCTGATACCGAGCGACGACATGAGCATCGACAGTGACAGGCTGGCCAGCGCCCACCGGACCACAGGCACCTGCGCCGCATCGGCAGACCCTGCCTCGCCTTGCCCCGCAATGATTGGCTTCATCATGAACTCCCTCTGCTGCAACGCCCGATACGGGACTGAGCAAGACTAGCCATGGGCTCGCCATGGCGGAAGGCGCGCCGTTTGCACTGTGTCCCTGCGTCTGACGCCACATCACGATCGGCGCTTTGTTATGGTCGATGCATGTCGACTCCCGATCTCAACCTGCTGGTCACGCTGGACATGCTGCTCGCGGAACTCAGCGTGGCAGGCGCAGCCCGGCGCTTGCGGCTGAGCCCGTCGGCAATGAGCCGGACACTGGCGCGACTGCGCGAGACGACGGGCGATCCGCTGCTGGTGCGGGCCGGGCGCGGCCTCGTCCCCACCCCACGCGCGCTCGAGTTGCGCGAGCGGGTGCGGCAGCTGGTGCAGGACGGAGAAGCCGTGCTGCGCCCCGCCGAGAAACTCGACCTGGCCCGGCTGGCGCGGACCTTCACGCTGCGGACCAGCGAAGGCTTCGTGGAGAACTTCGGGCCGGAACTCATTGCCCGCGTCGCCCACGAAGCGCCAGGCGTGCGCCTGCGCTTCATGCAGAAGCCCGACAAAGACAGCGCGCCGCTGCGCGACGGCACCGTCGATCTGGAAACGGGTGTCGTGGAATCAACGACAAGCCCGGAGCTGCGGACGCAGGCCTTGTTCCGCGATCGGTTCATCGGCGTGGTACGCATGGGGCACGCACTGAGCCAGAGCGAGGTCACGGCCGCCCGCTATTCGGCCGGCAGGCACGTCAGCGTCTCGCGGCGCGGCCACGACAAGGGGCTGATCGACGAAGCCTTGAGCCCGCTCGGGCTGGTGCGAGAGGTCGTCACGATCGTCGGCGGCTTCTCGACCGCGCTGGCCCTGGCCCGCGCCTCCGACCTGATCGCCAGTGTTCCCGAGCGACACACCGAAACGCTGCGCGCCGGCATGCACAGCTTTCCGCTTCCGTTTGTCACGCCCGAGATCACGGTGTCGATGCTCTGGCACCCGCGGCTCGATGCCGATCTGGCTCACCGCTGGCTGCGCGGTCACGTGCGAGCCGTAGCGCGATCTGTCCCGCCAGTTGATCACCTCGCCACCGAACCCGAGCTCGGGTCGTAAAGTCGCACAACAACTCCCACACTCCAAGGAGATCGCATGGAACCCGTACGCTGGGGCGTCTTGTCGACAGCCCGCATTGCCACCAAGAAGGTCATCCCCGGCATGCTCAAGAGCTCGATGCTCGTTGTGTCGGGCCTCGCGTCGCGCGACCGGAAGAAGGCTGACGCGGCAGTGGCCGAACTGGGCATCGCACGCGCCTACGGTTCGTACGAAGAGATGCTCGCCGACCCTGAAATCGAAGCCGTCTACAACCCGCTGCCCAACCATCTGCATGTGCCGATGACCCTCGCGGCAGCGCAGGCCGGCAAGCACGTGCTGTGCGAGAAGCCGATGGCGATGACCGCCGCCGAACTGGAAGCGCTTCGCCCCTACGCATCGAAAGTGCACATCCGCGAGGCCTTCATGGTGCGGGAGCACCCGCAATGGATCACTGCGCGCGAACGGGTGCGGCAAGGTGCTATCGGCGAGCTGCGGTTCATGCAGGTCGGGTTCAGCTACTTCAATGACGACCCGTCGAACATCCGCAACCAGGCCGACATCGGTGGAGGTGCGCTCTACGACATCGGCTGCTACGCGACCGCAGCGGGCCGCTGGTTCTTCGAAGGCGAGGCCCAGGGTGCCATCGCGTCGATGGACCTCGACCCGGCCTTCGGCACGGACCGCAGCACGAGCGGCCTGCTCGACTTCGGCGGCGGGCGCCAGCTCAGCTTCGCGGTCTCTACCCAGGCGTCACCGTACCAGCGCGTGGTGCTCGTCGGCACGCGAGGCCGGCTGGAGATCGAGATTCCGTTCAATGCGCCGCCGGACGAGGCCTGCCGGTACTGGATCGACGACGGCAGTTCGTTGAATGGCGCCAGCCGCGTCGAGACCGTGCTGCCTGTGGCCGATCAGTACCAGCTGCAAGCTGAAGCGTTTTCGCGTGCCGTGCGCAACGAGCGGCCCGACGCGAGCGCGCTGGACGATGCCGTGTGGGGCATGCGCACGATCGACGCGCTGTTTGCCTCGGTGAAGTCCGGACGCATCGAGCGTCCCTGACTGGGAGCCGCAGTTCGGGCTCAGCCCGTCAAGAGACAGGCTCTTGACGCTTCATTACTAGGCTTGCAGCAGACGGCCCATCAGCACCAATGCGCCGCCGCCCAGGCTCAGGGTCACCAGGCAGACGGTGGCCAGCTTGACGAAGCCCGCACGTTGCTGGCGACGCCGGCGAACGGAGCTGGGCGCAGGCTGCAGCGCGGCGTAGCCGGACAGGGCCGAGAAGCCCGAGGAGTGGCCGAAGTCCGTGGGGCGCTCATCAGCCGGCTCGCTGGCCCAGTCGAATACTTGTGTGCTCTTGAAGGGTGGCTGGTGACGGCTCATGCGGCATTCTGCGAGCGAGGCGGTGTGAGGCTCAACCCTTGAGCGAGGGGATGAAACCCACTCGATCAGGGGACGAGCCTCAGGTGCTCACCCCATGCGCAGCCACCGCGTGGAGTCGCGCGACACCCGGGTTATCACCATGCGTGGCATGCGCTGTTGAGCGCTGACGGCTCTTCGCTTCGGCGAGGCACTCAAATGGCGAAGTTGATGATGCTCACTGCATCGCCTGCCCATTCGCATTGAACAAGTGGCAGCCTCCGGCATCCAGTTGCAAGCCGACGATGCCTGCTCCACCTTCCGCCACCCGGGTGGACACCGGCACCTTGGCGCAGACTCTTTGCTGGTTGTGCAGCAGCGTGGTGTGCACGACCTGGTGATCGCCCAAATGCTCCACGAACTCCACGCGCGCAGCAAGACCGTGACCCTGCGGTGCGATCGAGATGTGCTCCGGGCGCACGCCCAGCGTCATGGCTCCGGCGTCACGCTGCGGCACGCCGCGCGGCACATGAATCTGGTGGCCGCCGCCCAGGTCTACCTGCGCACCGGACTGCGGGGCGTGGTCTGCCCTGCAGGGCAGGAAGTTCATCGCGGGCGAGCCCAGGAAGGCGGCGACGAACCGGTTGCCGGGCCGCTCGTAAAGGTCCAGCGGGCGGCCCATCTGCTCGATGATGCCGCTGTTGAAGACGGCGATGCGGTTGCCGAGCGTCATGGCCTCCACCTGGTCGTGGGTCACGTAGATCATCGTGGTGCCGAGTTCCTGGTGAAGCTTCGCGAGTTCGATGCGCATCTGCACCCGCAGGGAGGCATCCAGGTTCGACAGCGGCTCGTCGAACAGGAAGACCTTGGGCTTGCGCACGATGGAGCGGCCGATTGCCACGCGCTGCCGCTGCCCGCCCGACAAGGCCTTGGGCTTGCGGTCGAGCAGGTGCGAGAGCTGCAAGATCTCGGCCGCGCGGCCCACCGTGGCCGCGACCTCGCTGGCAGGGGTGCCGGCCATCTTCAGCGCGAAGCCCATGTTCTCGCTCACCGTCATGTGCGGGTACAGGGCGTAGCTCTGGAACACCATGGCCACGCCGCGCTGGGCGGGCGCCACGTCGTTGGTGCGCTGGCCATCAATCAGTAGATCACCCGAGCTGATGTCTTCCAGCCCGGCCACCATGCGCAGCAAGGTCGACTTGCCGCATCCCGAAGGCCCGACGAAGACGACGAACTCACCGTCGGCGATGGTCATGCTGACGTCGCGCAGC
>Ga0307516_10003419_pt1 | contig 20403 bp, 18 predicted proteins | sample 19_EM_MG_FD_203310 | JGI IMG/M metagenome (GOLD analysis project Ga0307516, IMG submission 203310) | Populus trichocarpa ectomycorrhiza microbial communities from riparian zone in the Pacific Northwest, United States - 19_EM | ecosystem: Host-associated > Plants > Roots > Unclassified | place...
AGTTTTCTTCACTATCGACGAGTTCGAGATTGCCCTTGCTCCTGAACCTGAGCCAGTCCCCATCACCGACTACTCCATGCACCAGCGAATTGTTACCACCTGGCAACCCAAGGCTTTCGTCACCCCCAACTACACCCTTCCACCGGTCGGGGCCCACGGTGGCCACAGCTACATGGCCGAAGCCCTCGAGAGCCTCCTCGTCAACGCGAGGACTCGGACCAACCGCTTCGTCTCTCGGGTTCTCGACCTCGACTCCACTGATTCCATTGCCCGCGCTGTCGACACCAAGTTGTCAAGCCTCTTGGCCACCCACAGATTCTCCGTCGATTATTTCGCTGCTGGTGTCGATGGAGAGTCTGCTGACGTCAAAGTTAATGCCCTCCGCTACCCCCACGGTCGCTCGACCATCATCGATACTGCCACCTTCTCTTCGCAAGGCGTCTCAATTCGCACTGCTACCGTCGATGTGATCCTTGCCAACCTCGACATTGCCAAGACTCCCACTAATCTCGACCTCCTTCCACAACTCCTTGCCCCATCTGGCGCAGCTATCTTCCTCATCCACTGTTCGTTCTCTCGCTTTTGCTTTACTCCATTTCGCTCACTTGTCTTTTTTTATTAGCCGGAGGCGCCCCCTCTGAGGAGGAAGGATTCTCTTCCCTCACTGTACAGGAGTTCACCTCTAAGCTCGAGGCCCTCTCCGCCCAGGAAGTCCAAGTCCGTCAACTTCCCGCCGGTCAGACCGTTGTCGTCGCTAGGAACTTCACTCCTGCCTCCGCCCTTCCTGAGGAACTCACCACCAATGTCGTTATCCACCACTTCCTCCACGGAAATGAGGGTGAGCTTGTTGAAAAGGTCAAGACTATGCCGACCGAGGGAGAGTTGTGGATCGTTGGGAACGACGATGCCACTGGTATCGGCGCTTTGGGTGTTGCTGCTGGTCTCATTGCCGAAGAGGCTCAGTTCACCGTACACTCCATCCTCTTCGAAGACACTACCTTGTCTGATGAGGAGCGGGAGGGGTGGATCCATACTATCCGTCAAAACCCCAAGATCCTCGAAGACCACCTTAAGGTTACCGACGCTGGTGAAGTCTTGGTCCGCCGTGCTGTCCAAGGATCCCCGAGCATCAAGCCCGCGGAGATCAAGAGTGTTGGATACTCGAAGAACGTTCATGGTCACCGTTCGGTTGCCGCCGCCTATCCTTCACCCGTTGGCCCCGGAGAGGTTGAGGTTGCCGTTGAGGCATTCGGTCTCACTGATCTCGAGGCTGAGACTCCCCTGACTGCCTTCGTCGGAACCGCCGATGGGCAGAAGGTCCTCGGATACTCTTACCAGAAGCTCATTGACACCGTTGTCGTCGACAAGGCTAGCATTACCCCTCTCATCGATTCGGTCTCTGTTACCGACGCCGTCTCCCTGCCAACTTCGGTCCTCCCCGCTTGGACCGGTCTCGTCGAGCTCGGAAGGATTGAGAAAAACTCGGTCGTCTTGGTTCACGATGCTCTCTCTCGTAAGTTTTCCCGCTCAGTTTCATACGCGTGGGTGCTTAATGCCTTGTTGTAGGCGTTGGACGCGCTGCCGTCCAGATCGTCCAGGCGTCGGGTGGGCCCGCCTTTTACACCGTCTCTTCCACAACTGAGGTCGAGGCTCTCTCCGTCGAGTTCGGCATCGATCCAAAGTACATCGGTGTGAATGCCTCCGCCACCACCGCGCTCGCCTCCGCAAGGGCTTGGCTCAAGGGTTCTAGTCTCGACTCCTTCGACATCATCTTCAACACCAGCGGAAGCTCCGACCTCGCCATCGTCGAGGACCTTCTGTCTGCGTTCGGTTTCTATGTTCATTACAAGCACTCTGCTGAACCAGTCAGACTCCCCGCTGGTGTTTCTTCGGCTCGCATCGTCGATGTTGTCTCTTTGATCAAGGGGTACCCGACTAAGTTGTCTTCCTTCCTCGGTGCCATCCTCAGCGCGCACTCCACTACACCCTTCAAACTTTCCCCTGTCACCGTCTCGTTCTCCGACCTCGTGCGCCCCGTCGAAAACATCAACTCCGGGCAGGTTCTCGTCATCAAGACAACTCGCCCAGATAGCGTCCGCGTCGACCCAGCTGCTCAGTTGTTCGATCCCCGTAAGGTCTACCTGTTGATCGGTGGGTGTAGTGAGTTCGGTATCGGAATCACTGTCTGGATGTTCAACCACGGAGCCCGCCACATCTACCTCACCTCCCGTCGTGGTCGTAATGCTCTGTCCCCAGTCGACAAGTTGTACCTCCGCGACATCAACAACAAGGGCGGTGACGCGAAGGCACTCTCGGTCGATGCTTTAAGCAAGGAAGACATGGCTAAGCTCCTCAATGAGTCTGAGGATGCCGGACCTCTCGGTGGTATCATGCTGATGACAGTTGTTTTGAGGGATTCTTCCTTCGCCAACCTTACCCAGCAGCACTTCAACGATGTGTATCAGTCCAAGGTCGCCGCATTGAATGTCATCCTCGATCTCGTCGACTTGACCAAGGTCGACTTCAACCTCCTCTTCTCGACCATTGGAACCGTCTTCGGTAATGCCGGTCAATCTCCATACCTCGCTGCTCAGCTGTACGTTTTTTGTTTTCCTTCTACACTCCTCGTTGCTAAATCCGTGACTCGACAGCTACCTCGATAAGATTGCCGAGAGGTTGCCCAACACCATCTCGATGTCCTTCCCTCCCATCACCGACTCGGGTATCTTCAAGCGCCTTGTCCAGTCGACCAAGGGTGGTGCCAACACCGGAAAGCTCAGCAAGGTCGGAATGACGACTCCCCAGGTCTGCGAGTTCATCGGTGATTCCATCATCCGCAAGATCCCCCATTACTTGCCCCTCCTCAACCACAAGGACTGCCCGGAGGTTTTCGATACTTGTGATCCTCTCTTATTCTGGCACTTGCTCCCTCCTCAGCTTTTGGCTGCGGATGGTGGTTCCAAGGACGAGGGTGGCGAGTCCCCAGCGACTTTGCTGTCTGGTCTTCTCGGTCTCGCAGTTGACCAGATTTCCGACAACGCTCTGATCACCTCCTACGGTCTCGACTCCTTGGCTGGTACGTTATTTGTCGTCGCTTTCCATGCAACCTTCTCACCCCGATCGTACAGCCACCCGATTCAGCTCTCAGCTCAAGAGCGCCTTTGGCATCAACGTCAGCCAGATCGAGCTCTTGGGCTCCATGACGATCGGTATCCTTAACGACATCGTCGCCAAGTCTCGCAGCAGCGACACTGGCGTTGCTTCGTCTACTGCTCTCGATGACGGTTCCGGCAAGTACGGAGAGCCTCTCGTGCCCATCCTCAACGACCGTTTGGCCTACGATGAACCCTACACTACCGATGCCTCCCCCCATCAATACCGTATCTGGTTGGCTCAGCTCGAGCACGACAACTCCAAGAAGAGGAATGTTGCTATCGTGGATTCTGCCATGAAGCGCTTCGGTGCTACTCAGTGGGATACCCACGAGGGGTACTTCGTCAGCATCAACTCGAAGATCCCTCTCGATCTCGAGCGGATGACCAAAGCCTTCGAGGAGACCGTCAATCGTCACGGTTCCTTCAGGACCACTTTCCATTGGGATGAGCAGAAGGGTAAACTCATGCAGACCATCCACCCCTCGGTCCACGTCCACAACACCTCTACCGTCGATCTCAGCGAGGAACCAAACCCATACAAGAAGGCGTACGACATGTCTGTGGCTAACAACATGAACCCCGACTTCAGTCTCGACAAGCTCCCACTCATATCCTCGGTCGTGTACAAGTTGGGTGGCGAAGGTTATGCTTTTAACATCACCGTCCACCACATTATGACCGATGAGACATCTCTTGGTGTCTTCTTCTACGAGTTGTTCCAGCTCTACGTTCATGGCATCGACAGTCTTCCACCAGTTCAGCTTCACTACTCCGATTTCAGTGACTGGTTGCTCCGCACTGCCGATTGTCGCGCTGAGCTTCGCGATGAACAGATCAAATACTGGAGTCAGAAGTTGCAGGGCGTCCAACCACTCATCCTGACCCTTGCCAAGCCTTCTGAAGTTGAGCAGAGCCCCATCACCCAGATCGAAGGACAAATCGATTCCAAGGGTCTCAAGAGGTACAACGACTATGTTGCCACCACCTCCGCCACGCCCTTCGCCGCCTTCTTCGCCGTCTACAACTTGCTCCTCTACAAGTATTCTGCTCAGAACTCTTTCGTCGTTGGCACTGCCGTCACCCAGCGTTCAATGGCCCAGCTTCAGGAAGTCATCGGTTTCTTCGCCAACATGCTCCCGATCCGCACCACCATCGAGGACGATATGACCTTTGCTGAATACTTGGAGCTCTTCCGTTACGATCTCGTCAACGACCTCGCTAACGACGACGTCACCTACGAGGACATTGTCTCCCAGACCAAGTCTTCTTCTCAGGACCGTTCCTACTTCAAGCATCTGTTCGCTCCCGGTGGTCTCAACATGCGTATCGTCAACCAGCTTAACACTTCCGATATCTCTGCCACTTCCATCCTCTCTCTCCCCAATGGCGAAGAGAAGTACGAGTTCCTGCTCACCGTCCACTACAAAACCGGCGAAGTCATCCTCCGTTTCGACAACTACTTGTACACTGAGGAGACCGCTTGTCAGTTCTTGGATGCATACCTTGGTCTTGTTGATACCCTCGGAAGGAACCCGCATGTCAAGATTGGTGATATCTCTGCTGTTAGCGACGACGAGGTCACCCGCCTCATCAAGGAGTTGTCGACCTCTGGACCTGTCAACCCAGTCGAGCACAAGTTGCACCAGCTCGTTGAGGCTCAAGCTGTCAGGACGCCCACCGCCGTAGCCGTCGAATATGAGGATCAGTATCTCACCTATGCTCAGCTCAATTCCAAGGCCAACCGCCTTGCTCGCATGTTGAGCCAACAGGGTGTCGGCCCCGACAGCATTGTCGCTATCTGCTTCGAACGTGGTATCCCCCAGATCTTGGCTATCCTCGCCATTCTCAAGGCTGGTGGTGCCTTCCTTCCTCTTGACCCTGATGATCCTACCCTTCGAAAGGAGATGCTCATCGTTGACACGAACGCGAAGATCCTCCTCGCTACCTACTCGCAACGTCGTGATTTCGACAAGGTTCTCGCCTCGAAAGTTATCGTAAGTAATTTTGTCAACTTTCATGCTATAGCGTTTCACCATCTATCGCAGGTCGCGTACATCGATGATGCCACCTTCGAGAAGAGGTTGCTCAAGTTCGACGACAGTAACTTTGAGGTTCCTGGGCACTCCCCTGCCAATCTTGCTTATGTCATGTTCGTCCCGCACCTATGCACATTCCTGTGGAAATGCTTACATTTTGTATAGGTTTACGAGTGGAAGCACCGGCAAGCCAAAGGGTGTCATGATCGAGCATCGTTCAATCGCCAACTTGGTCCACAACTCTCAGCCATACGGCTACCGCAAGGGTGCTCGTGTCCTCTCTTCTCTCGCCTACACCTTTGATCCGTTCGTCGCCGATGTCTTCGGGACCCTCTCCACGGGTGCCACTCTGGTCACCGGACGCAAGGAGCTCGTGCTCGGTGATATTGGGAAGGCTGTCAAATCTCTCCGTATCAACGTCGTCCACTGCACTCCGAGTATCCTCGCTGTAGTTCCTCTCGACAACTACCCGACCCTGGAGACCGTCGTCGTTGCTGGTGAAGCTCTTGGCAAGAAGTTGATCGAGGATTGGTCTAAACGTGTCAAGTTCATGAACATGTACGGTCCTACCGAGGCTTCCGTCGACTGTGTCTACACCCACGTTACGGACGTTTCTCTCACCGGTGTCATCGGTCGCCCTCTCCCAAACAACCGATTGTACATCCTTGACGAAAACTTGCGCCCTACCCCCATCGGTGTCGAAGGAGAGTTGTTCGTCGGTGGCATTCAGCTCGCTCGTGGATACCTCAACCAGCCTGAGCAAACCAAGAAGTCATTCATTACCAACCCCTTCGTCCCTGGAGAGCGTCTGTACAGGACTGGTGATGTTGCCATGTACCGCACCGATGGTAACATCGTCTACTGTGGCCGAAAGGATCGTCAGATCAAGCTTCGTGGCCAGCGTATTGAGCTGGGAGAAATCGAGGATATTATCAACAAGTACCAATCCGTTCAGCGCGCCGCCGTCCTCATTCGAACCTTCCATGATGCTCCCGCTGTCGTTGCCTTCGTCGAGTTCAAGTCTTCCGTTGCTGAGGATCAGGTTACCGACGAGAAGGAGGCTCTCAAGATGCACATTTCGGAGCGACTGCCAAGGTTCATGTACCCATCTCTCATTGCCCACCTCCCTGTCCTGCCCACTTCCACCAGTGGAAAGGTCAACCGCCGAGAACTCAAGGAGTTGGACCTCACGCCGTTCCACGATACCAGCGCCGATATCGGTCTTCCTCAATCCGACGTTGAGGTCACCCTCCATAAGGTCTTCTCGGAGATCTTGAAGACCGACCCAAGCCAACTCGGTGTCACCCACGATCTCTTCTCCGTCGGTTTGAACTCTTTGCTCGCTGTTCAGGCTGCCGTCGCTGTCGGTGAGAGCTTCAAGCTCAACATTGGCCTCAACAACATCTACCTGAGGTTCGTTCCGCTCTCACTCACTCTCATTATTATGTTTTGGCTTACAGTTTCGATAGACCAACCATTCGCGAGTTGAGCAACGTCATCATTGACGCTATGGGTCAAGACCAGAGGCAGATTATGGCCGCAGAGGACTCGGAAGACGACTTCTTGATTGAGTTCCTTCCCATCAAGAAGAAGGGCATCCACCCGCGCATGTTCATCGTCCACGATATCACCGGTATGGCTACTCCATTCATGCGCCTAGGTGCCTACATGCCCAACGAGATGTGGGCCATCGGTGACAAGTACTTCGGCTCGGTTGACGGTTTCACTTCCATCGAGGAGATGGCGGACCACTACATCTCCCTCATCAGGGGAGTGCAGCCCCACGGACCATACGTCATCTCCGGTTATTCCATGGGTGGCCTCGTCGCTCTCATGATCGCGGCCAAGCTGAAGAAGGCTGGGGAGGTCATCACTCACCTCATCATCTTCGATACCATCTTCATCCCCGCTCGTGAGCGCCAGAGTCTGAAGTCCTCCGACTGGACCGCTCGTGCCATCGACCGTATCTCACAGAACTTCCCTGAGATCGGTGAGAGGTGGAAGGCCAAGCTCTCGACGGAGATTAGGAAGAACTTGGACTCGATGTGGGAGTTGGATCCTCCTCATTACGACGGACCGACGACCCTCGTCGTTCCCAAGGACCGTGTCTGGTACCGGAGTGGACATGCCAGTGACTTCGACACCGGTGCTGACAACCTCAACGGTTGGGAGCACAGGATGTCCAACTTGACGATGAAAGTTTCCCCTGGGCGTCACGATACGATGTTCACGCCCGCTCACGTCAAGGGTCTCGCCGCCGTTTTGAAGGAGATCTTCGCTGAGTTCCCTGCACCGGAGGTATGTTATCCGCTTGGCCCAAACCCGCGTCCTTCAGCACTGACGGGATCTCTCTCACAGATGGAGTAAATGATTCCGTTCGACTTTACTCAAGGGCTCAATGGGTTTTCATCATCTCGTGGTTCCTCGCATTATTCCTTCCGTCCACCAACAATGACCAATCGATTAGTACCATGACAGTTGCAACACACATCACCGCTACCTCTACCCATACGTAAAACCAATATTGTTATCACAGCTTTCATTTGTATTCGAGTACGCTTTGCTTTTAATCCTTTTCAATAAAAGTCGTCGCAAATAAGCTGGTGTGTGCTGATGCATGATGCTCGGCGAAGTATACCCCCGGTCAGTGGGCGGTGGGGTTGCGATTTCTTGATCTCTTTGATTGTTTGCGGAAGTAGGCGTTTTGAGGCCCACACCCTGCGCGGCGCCATAAGTTGTTTCGGGCCTCCTAGCCGTGGTGTATTTACGCCCACATCTATGTGGATCGTAGTGTGGTTTCGACACCGTCGAGAGGGTGGATGTGAGAAGCCTGAAGCTGTTGCGCGGCGATCTTGGTATGACTAGTACTTATGTATGTCGGATCGATTGGTTTATGCCGACGATCGATCACACTCTCCGAACGCGGGTGGTAGTAGGGCGCCTTTGTAAAGGGGACAAATCGGTCCCCCAGAGTACAGCTCGGATGGGGGACGAAGAAATACGTCTCGTGGACGAACCACAATGGCCTTACCCGACGTAGCCCCGAGGTCGCGAGAGGGGGTTGTTGATGGAGAGATACGCCCATCGTGTCGGAGGAACACGAGGTGAAGGCCGCTGAGAGCGAGACGTGAACACCGCAAGGAATCTCAGGAACCCTGGCGAGACTTGACGCGGGGATTCTCGTGCTTTCCCATCGTACTCCTATCAGCATCAACGCGATTAGAACTTTGACGCGGGCGCGCAGAACTTTGTGAAAGTGATGGATGGATGAGGTTAGATCCCGCGTCTGGCATCTGCAGAGCTAGAGCGCTCATGTGAGGATGTTTTTAGTCTGGCGAGCTTCACCCCCCGCCTGCTCCCTGCGAGTAACCCTCCCCTAGCGACGAGGATGGCGAGGCAGAACCCCAGCACCGGCTACCCCATAGCGACAAAGGCAAAAAATGAGCGGGAGACACCCAGAAGTGGGCGCAAATGAACTGGTAGAAAACCCTTTCCGACGTGCTCAGGTGCCTTTCGGCTATGCCCCCTTGACACTCTCCCCCTCTCCGTCGGCGGGGTTTTCGGGTGGGGATCTCGGGAAACGCACCGGTCCAAAGCCCTGAATAGATCTTTTAGTTTCTACGCACGTCCTCGAACGCCGGGGCTTTACCGTTCCAAGCAAGTGAGGGTGGATTTGAGGGGAACCCCAGATGTCACGTTACTCGGTGGTGACCAATGACGTGAAGCGCTCGCAGCGGTTTGTGTTGAACCGAACGACCGGCTGGGGTGATCCACTGGTCGACGGCTACGACCTGTGTCAGCCTCACCCATGTCGTCGACCGTCCCAAACCTCCCGGAAACCTTTTCTCCTCCCCCAAGGAGCACCCTCGCGTCAGGCGGCAACGATGATAATAGCGACCAGCCAAAGTCTTCCTCACTTTATCTGTGCGTCCTGCGTCTCTCCTTCGCAACGACCGCAAAAGAAGACTAACATTCTGCAGGTTCACGTTCTTGTCGACCCTTTTCTTGCTTTTGGTAGTCTCGACGGCCATCGTCCTTCGATCGTTCCTGCTCAGGAGACGGTATCGGTTGCAGTTGGAGCAGCAGTTTGACGATATCTTCCAGCAGGCTGGTGGTACGCCCGGGATGTCGAGAAGGAGGCACATTGGAGCAAAGCCGAAGCTTTGGGATACCTGGGTAAAGCTGGACGAGGAGGAGAAGGATTCGAAGAACGAGTTGGCAGACATCAAGGTGTGTTGCATCTTCCGCCTCCCCTCCTGTACAATCCCAATCTTTGTCGTTACGACCCCACAGCCGCTCGCTATTATGTACGTTCCGCAAGAGACAAACAAGCCCAACAACTCGTCTTCCTCACAACCAGCACCTCAGACCGCACACGACCGTCGGGTTGAGAGGTCTTCCGCCTTCTTGTCTAGCCTTCTCGCCCACCCAATCACACTTCCGCGACACCTCCCCTCTGAAAATGGGCGGCCCGGAGGTGACTCAGCCAACTCTTCTTCAGAAATCTCTCGCATAGCCCAGGTTTCGGTCGTCATCTCCATGCCATCTCCGACCCGGGGAACGCCGCCCGTATCCAACTCCACGGAGGAAGAGTTTCCCAACGTTGCGATTGGATTTACTCGACTGCGCATTTCCAACGAATAGCATACTTGTCTCCCACATAATTTGTATTTTTAGACCTCCCCGGCATACGCCAACTCCGTCACACAAAAGCCTATTCCCCCCTCCCCGGCCATCGTTATTCACCTCGTCGTTTACGTTCCCTTGCTGTCGTCATCACTCGCTCGTACCTCCGGGAACCGCGCTCTTTCTGTTCATCTACTCACACTTAACCATCCAAGTTGACGGCCCCTGAGCGCGTTGTGCGTGATAGCCTCGAATCAGAGGATGAGTAAGACGAGGGACGAGTCTCCCAAGCTCCCGCTGGGGTCGCGCTCCATCATCAATAGGTCGGTGGTTGACGGCAATGACGAACTTCCAACTCGCCGGACCACATGTGGGATGCCGCACGGAAACCCACATCCCACCCGCTGCCGTTAAAACGGAGAGGGGAGATCTAAGGAGAGACCCAACCACCCCTAGTCATCCACCTCCTCACGATGTCTCGACGCCTCCTAGGAAAGGTCGCTCGTACGTTACCTCAGTAGTCGTTTCACGAGTACGTGGGATGCTGATCAAGATCGCAGTTGTCACCGGCTCGTCCAGGTCCATCGGTGCCGCCATCGTCAAACGTCTAGCCCAAGATGGTGCCTCCGTCGTCATCAACTATGCTTCCAATGAGGCAGCCGCGAAGGAAGTCGCTGACGAGATCAACAGCATCCGTAGTGGTGCAGCGGTCACCATCAAGGCTGATGTCTCCACCGTGGAGTCGTGCAAACGTCTCCTGGACGAGACCCTCAAGGCGTTTGGGAGGATCGATATCCTGGTTTTGAACGCGGGGATCATGGGATCTAGGGGCTTACGCGAAGTCGATGAGAAGTACTTCGATGAAAGCTTCCTCATCAATGTCAAAGGACCGTTCTTCTTGGTTCAGGCTGTAGAGCCACATCTGAAAGAAGGTTAGCAATGGTTTAGCTCCGGGCTCGTTCTTTGGTGAGGCTGACTCTGTGGATAGGAGGGAGAGTTATATTCTTCTCCACTTCAATTGCCAAAAATTCCGGAGTTACGCCGCCATACCTCATCTACGCCGCGACCAAAGGCGCCGTCGAGCAATTCTCTCGCGTCCTTGCAAAAGAGCTTGGCCCGAAGGGTATCACCGTCAACACAGTTTCACCAGGCACGTCGTAGTAACCCACACCACGACACCCTGCTGCTCACATGTGACGGGTACCAGGTCCCGTCGACACCCCATTGTTTCGAGAGGGGAAGCCAGAACACGTCATCGCAGCCTTTGCGAACATACACCCGTTAAAGCGTATCGGGACCGTCGACGATGTCGCGCCCGTCGTGGCTTTCTTGGCGAGCCCCGAAGCCGCGTGGGTGAACGGACAAAACATTTTGGTCAATGGGGTAAGCACCTGGGTCTTATGCGAAAGCCTTTTGAGGTGGGAGGGCTGATGTCGTTCTGAATCTAGGGTTCCACCGTCTGATCGTATGGTCGTCGAGAATGTTAAGGAATCTTCAATCGCAGATTGTGTAGAACATTGGAACCCTTGTAGTTGTAGCAGATGTCCAAGTAAAAAATGACACCCATCGATGACCTTGGCCACGTTCCAGTGACACCGCCGGCTGAGAGTTTAGACCTCGAGATCTTCAAAGCGCTGGGCCATAACCGTGGACTGATTTAATGAGGTCCAAAGCACGTGATCGACCAATTCATCCCCTCTCTCATGCCCCCAAGGAGCCCAGCGACGACGCCTGCCTCGATAATTTCCGACGCGATTGCATCTCTGACCCATGCAGCCACCATAGCGGTAACGTGCGGAACCGAGAGTTCTGGAATCGCCACTGATTATTCCATTGCCTAGCTCTCGAAATCAGAGGAACAAGCTCAGAGTGACCTCTCGCGTGCGTTGTCCGAGGCGAGGCAGGCTCGGAATCAGAGAGATGAGGCGTTGAACACGTTGAGGAATATTCAGAATGAGCAGGTTACCCATAAGCAGCAGCTGGATACATGGAAAGTGGCTGTGAGTTCGATATCCTCCTCTTCCCCCTTGGCGCGGTCTAGTCTTTGATCGTTTTGATTCACCCTCATCCTATCGCTACACTCAGGTGGATAAAGCGGACTTGACGGTGAGGGCCCTTTGAAACGGTTACCTCTTTCTGTCGATTCAAGGGGTTCTAGATTCAACACCAAGCAGATACGATCGCTCAGCTACGAGAAGAAAACATCCACTGGAAGGATCAATATGCCCGTGTTGAGGGGTCACGTCAGGAATGGAAAGAGCAGTTCATGCGAGTCGAGCAGGAACGTATTCGCTTGTTGGCTAGGCTCGAAGAGTCGATAGCCCAGCGAGAATTGGTACCCTGTCCACCCCGCGCCACACATCCCTTCAGGCATAACTGACTCGGATTACCCCACAGGGTGACATCGGTGGCTCGTGGTTAGACGAGCATCCTCTTTACAGCGAGGGTGCCACGTCTCCCCCTTCATCTTCCGGATCGACGAAGATAGGTTCTGCGTCTGTCGACAAGCCGTCTTTGAAACGTCGCCAGATGGAAGCGGTCGTTATCCCCGTTAGTGATAAGCATTATAAAGTTCCTGGACCCCGAAAATCTGCCGGAAAGCCTTCAGCCGGTGGAACCAAGACTCAGACGAAGACCGCCTCAAGTACGACGCGCCAGGTGAAGGACAAAGCCCCACCCAAGCAAAAGTCAACGCAGAATCCAGAAGGATCTACAGCCAAAGGGCCCACGCAAAAGGTCATTCGTCGCGTTCACGCAACAGTCGAAATACCTATCAAGACAGAAGACGACGAAGATGTGCTCGGGCTTACCCCGATCAGTGACACTGAGGGAAGAGCTCCGCCGGCCAGTGGTTCCAAACCATCGAAGACCGTGAAGAAGACCACCAGGGCCGCTGAACAACCACGGGAAAAAAGCAAGAGCTGGCAAGTGTATAGGGAAAACGAAAACGACGTGACACCTCCGGCACCCGTTTCTAAACGTCGGAAGTCGGGGGCTGACCAAGATTGCTATGAACCAGAAGGTATTTACGACTGGCCAACTATTGAAGATGCGAATGTTAGGCGTCGGCCACCCGCAAGGAGGAAGTCGATCAGGGATCTCAGAGAGTCTGATTTCGAGTACCACGAGGAGGAGGATGAAGAGGAGACGGACGCCGATGAACTTAACCTCGGGGTGGGCTCTCCAGATCACCACCTGTTCTGGTATCTGGCTAATTCTTCGTGCAGAGGAGTTTCGAGCATAGCTCTCATCTAGAGAGACCAGTGAAGCAGCAACGTACGAACGGAACAACGTCAAACGCCCCCGCGCGGAAGAACGCGAGAAAGAGAAAAGCGGTGGATGTTATGGATGTTGACGAACCCGTGGTGAGTGGAAGAGGCGCAGGCAAGGCTGTCAAAACGCGGTAGTCCCAACTCTCCCTCCGTCTCTTTTTCTCTCATTTCTCTTACTCCTGTAGACGTTCTCCGTTGTTGGTTAACCTTGTATCCCGTGTCTCGTGTGTCCATGCTTTCTGTTGTTCCTCATGCTTCCGTAACATTCGGTCTCCCATTCACCATCGTATCGTCGGATGTCTCCCGCACATCTATGCATTCTCTATGTTTTACAAGTCCCGGACCCTGCTGCCTATCCTTTGTCTACTGTACATCCGCATCTTCGTCCCTCTGCAATCCATAAACGAGTCCAAGAGCAACCCTCGCGGCCGCTCTCCTTCGCTCAGCATCATCAGTGATCTCTGAAATCTCCTCTTTCATAACCTCCAAGGCACTAAACACCCTCGACAAATCGAACTGGGGGAATTCGGACTCGTCGTCATCCCCCAGCGTTGTTGTGCTTGGTGCAGGGCTCGCGCCTAGATCTGAGATGTTCGTCGCTGAGAGGGGTTGTTGTTGTTGTTTGGAGAATGAGGTGGATGTAGTAGGGTTAGACGGTGATGAACCGAATAATCTGCGAGTTGTGGCTTGAATCTCGTCCTGAGAGGGTAGATCGGTATCATCACCTTCGAGTGCGTCAAACTCGGAGCCTAGCGACATGTAAGCAAAGGAAGGTTTCCTGGTCTGGTTGGATTCAGATCTTCGAGGTTCGTGATCCATCGGCGCCCCAACAAATTCGGTAAAATCGTCTTCGAACCCATGATCTCCACCCACGAACCCAGTTCCCGACCCGATGAATGTCGTCGCAGTGGGAGTCTTAGCGTCAGAGAACGAGTCTATCGCTGGTGGGTTCCCGAACTGGCCCCGACAAGCCCACGGGTCTTCGTTCACCCTCTGAGACTCGTCTTCCTCTAACCACCGTTGGAACTCGTCCATTTCTTTCTGCATCCGGCTCGTTTTGGGTTTCGTCTGCACGGAGGGGGTGGAAGAGGGGGTGTAATCGGTATCACCCTCCGCCTCGTCGATGGGGGGTTGGACTAGTGCGCGAAGCCCGTCATCGCATTCCTCTTCTCTGGCCCAGTCGAGGAGTTCCCTAGCTCTGCTTTTGCGTTCCGACGCAGGCCCGGAAGAAGCGGATTGGACCATGGATGGCCACATGATCGTGCTCAGCGCATCTATGACGCGACCTAATCCTGGCGTAGCTAAAAACCACAACAGCCAAACATCAGTCTAGGAGCCGTGAGAGGGCCAAGGACACGAGGAACCGAGATGGGCACGAAGGTTATAGGGGGACATGTGCTGTGCGCGGGGGGGGGGAAGAACTCACCAATAGAGTCATCGTCTGAATCCAAGGCCCTTGCACGGCTGTCGTTGTCCCCATCGATGAACTCGAAGCCGTGAGAAGACACGAATTCGTCCGCCTCTTGGTCAGTATCCCCGGACAAGGCGGTGGCAACGGAAGACTTGGTCTTGTCTGTTGAAAACTGGATGGCGAGCTTAACCTCCGAGTCTAGGGAATTAATCGCCCCACTAAACCTCTCAAGGTGTTCCGTGTAAGGCTACAAACCGAGAAGGCGCCGCATATAATGAGTAATCGGCAAAGATGTGGGTTGTGATGAGGGTAAGGATCGTGAACGTACCTGACTACGGTTCCACACAAACAACACAGCGGGGACTCCATCGAACTCGTTCCGCTTGGGTAAATACTGGTCGATTGTTATGCTCTCGAAATGAACGTCTGCGGTGTAGTATTTGTTTGAGATCCTCCATGGGATCGTGGAACCACTTGATTCTTCTACTGCGGCAGCAGGGCTTGGATTTATGTCGGCCGCCGTTGCATTTGCTGCGAAACGAATGATACCTGAGGAGGCGGAGGGTGTGTTTGGCACCGGTGATTGTCAGCGAACCTGATCAGTGTTGGGAGTAGGAGATGGAGACTGACGATGAACGAGGTGCTGGGCCTGGGATTGGTCGGGAGAGACTGCAAGGATTTTGCAGGAGGTGGACGACGAGATGGGAGACATCCTGGCTGTTACGATCGGCCGTACCACGGCGTTTTGCCGTTTTGCCTGGCAGGCGGCGGCGGATCTCGGCAGGGCCGACTTTTGCTGTAGGATGGAGGACTTACAGTCCCGGGGAATTTACAAATGGGTATGCTGATAAGATAAGAAAGACACTTGAACTTGGTCGTCTTATAACCTCTGGATATCAAACGAGGGTCGTTGGTTATTCCGGGGTTCACAGTCGACGTCCACCTCCGAGTTCTTGGGGAATCGCCTCATGAGCCACACCCTCCAACTCCCCGCTTCTCGGTATGTCTCCCAGGTCTCCAGGACTACTGCCTCTTGCCTGCCGGCTCGACTTTCAGAAATGGCTCGTGGGCCCTTCGCATACATGGCAAGCGAGGGGGGTAACCGCTTTCGTCCCGCAACGCAACAAAACGCTGGGGTCTTTGGAATCGAGGTCTGTGTTGTGTATGCTCGTTCGAATCACGCCGATTGAAGCTGCACAAGGAGTAACGACCCTCTCAGTAATCTCGGGATGGGTCCAAGGAAATCTTTAGACGTCGGGACCGATCACTGGTTCGCGGCATGATGGGACGAGATTGGAAACCGTGACTATTGAAGCCGTCGAAACAGGCGCACTCACAACCACCATGGCAGAACCAGACACGAGGCGCAAACAAACCAAGCAGATACAGCCGCTCCGATTTCCAGGGGGTGGATTCGAACATCCTTTCCGGAATTCGGACTTTCAGATGGTGAACGGGCCACGCCAGGGAAAGGAACATCCGAGGACTGTGAGTGGGGTTTCTCCAGCGCCGCTGCAAGTTTTTGACATCGCTTCACCAGCTTCTCGAACTGCGGATGTGCGCGCTCTCTCATCACATCAGAGAGAAACCCAACTGGTGGGAGAAGGCGAAAGATGAGGTCATTGTCGAGAAGTGGAGAGGGGAAGCTCTGCAACAAGAGGAAGAGAAGGGGGAGACACCCTCACGAAGGTTGACCACCGTCATGGTAAAGTTTTACCATTTTTGGATTGCCACCTGGCGTCCTTACTTTCATATCTAGGTCAACTACGTACTCGAGGAGCTTCACGGGTATGTATCCACGCGTGATCCAGAGACTGGGATAGAAGTATGGGTTGCTCCTTCCAATATCGTGTACAGAAATTGACGTCTATCCGATCCTAGGTTGGCCCTGCAGAGCGCGTCTGCAAATCGGACAAGCTGATCCCAAGCTCCTTGCGAGATCGACTGCTCGCGGCCGTGACTTCACTAGAAAACGTGCCAGATTCCGAGAAGGACTGGCACCCCGGTTCCGACGGGCTCGTCCTCGACCTCGTACACCCATCTCTATACCCGATCGTCTACGGTCGCACGATGGGCAAGATGTCCGGCTCAGACACCGCCGCGATTCTGGAGCCCCCAGAGTTTGAGGGTACCGATGCCGAGTTTGTATCTAAACGCTTCCAGTGGCTGCCTTCCGACTTCTCTATTGACGGTGACGGGAAAGTCACCCTGACCTCCCCATACATCAATAACGTCCATCCGACCCGTAACAAGGAGCTCTATTCGGTCATCCCAGAGATCCTGCAGCGCGCACTCCCGATGTTTGAACGGGTCATATCCGACCTGCTTCGACCACTCCTCCCGATGAGGATCGCGACATCGGATGGTCGCGGATGGGGAGGTGAAGAGACCCCCGATTGTATCTGGGGAGGTGACATCCCCTATCCAAATGATTCCAGTGAAGAGGAGTACCTAGCGGATGAGGACGCGTGGTATCAGAAACGCGAGTACAGCCTCCCAGATGCGAGGGCAAAGTACGACGGGGATCTCAAGGTGATGAACGACCGACTCTCTTTGAAAGGACGAACACTCCAGGTCATCGTCAAACTAGCAAACATTGTGCTCACCCCAGAGAAGTCCGAGTATCCTGGTGGGAAGTGGCACGTTGAAGGTTTGTCGCCGTCATATTTCGTACCGGAGGGTTGGCACTGAATTCATCAAATTCCAAGGGATGCGGAACGAGAAGATCGTCTCCAGTTTCATATACGTGAGTTTCGGGTGAATCACGAAGAGTAAAGAACCCAACGGCGTCAGTAGTACTACGATTCGGAGAACATCAGCGAATCCAGGCTGGCGTTCAGGAGGGCAACAATTGAACCATATGCTCACCAGCAAGAAGACGGTACGTGTATGACTCTGCTTTACGATATGGATAGGTGCGTCACCCAACTTCGACGCCTCTTCGACCTAGTGAACTGAGGGACGAGCATATCAGGGAGTCCCCGTGTGTGCAGGGTATCGGCGATGTGATGACCAAAACTCACAGATGCGTCGCGTTCCCGAACCTGTACCAACACCAGGTCCAACCATTCCGCTTGGAGGATCCCACCAAACCTGGTCACCGGAAGATCCTCGTCTTCTTCTTGGTCGACCCAACACAGAGGGTTCCTTCCGCCACGGACGTTGCGCCTCAACAACATGGGTGGGTCACTGAGGCCATGCATGGCGCAGGTCAGAGTTCTGCTTTCGCGAAACTTCCTGTCGAGCTCCTCACGATGATCTCGAATGAAAACGATGGGGCGATGACTCGCGTGGAAGCCGAGAGGTATAGGGAGGAATTGATGTCGGAGCGGTCCATGTTTATAGAGAGGAACGACAGCGCATACTTCGGGATGGTTCGTACTCGCCCTAGACCGGTGAAAATACTGTACCTGACGCCTTGGATTTATGTAGGAATTCAATATGTGGTGCGTCTCCACCCTTGCCTCACCGAGACTCGTTTTCACCTGGCGACTGCCGTTCATAGCGAACATTAAAATTGTATGTACTTGGGGTGGGGGCGTTGCATATATCATTGCGTATGTTATCGCCCCGGATACGTTGTTGGAGTGGCGAAAAGTTCCTCACAGGGAAAAAAAAACATCGCGCGTGACCGAAGCCCGTTGCCGGTCCCCAGAAACTGCAAGACCTACAGTCCCAGGAAGGTTTTAGACGCGAAAGTTGATGGGATGAGAAAAAGACTTGAACTCGGTAGCCTTCATTCCTGAAAAAGAAGGGCTTTTAACCCCGCGGTGCGTATAGTCGACGTTCACGACGTTCACTCACGGGCCATACCCTCCAGCCCCACGGGCTTCAGCACGCACTCAAGTCGTTCCGGAGAGCTTCCTCCACCCCATTGGCCCAGCATTCAGGAATGGCACTCGGGCCCTTTGCGTGGCAAGCAACTAACTGAGCCACGCTGTAACATCCAGATGCTGCATGGGTCCGATGTCGATAGGGCGACCGCGTCTGTAGACGACGCCCCCGAGACACCACAAAACGCTGGGGGTTTTGGAATGGTCCCAGTTGCGACCAGGCGAGACTCGGACACGGGGAGCCTGACGGCGACCTTTTCCTCTATGAATTTAGACTCTATAGTCTCATAGACATTGGCACCGCCGATCATCAGTTCACGGCATGATGCGCGCAAGATTGGCACCTGAGAAAACGCGCCCGTCAAAACGTACGTTGGCAGCCACCTACAACCACCATGGCAGAACCAGGCACGATGCGCGGGCGAACCAAACAGGGACAGGCGCTCCAATTTCCAGAGGGTGGATTTGAACATCCCTTCCGGGATTCGGACTTTCAGATGGTGAACGGGCCACGCCAAGGAAAGGAACATCCGAGGACTGTAAGTGGAGATTTCTCCACCATCGCTGCGAGTTTTCGACATCGCTTCATTAGATTCTCGAATTGCGGATGTGTGCGCTCTCTAATCACATCAGAGAGAAACCCAACTGGTGGGAGAAGGTGAAAGGTGAGGTCATTGTCGAAAAATGGAGAGGGGAAGCTCTGCAACAAGAGGAAGAGAAGGGGGAGACACCCTCACGAAGGTTGACCGCCACAATGGTAGAGTTTTACCATTTTTGGATTGCCACCCTGGCGTCCTTACTTTCACATCTAGGTCAACTACGTACTCGAGGAGCTCCACGGGTACGCATCTTTGCGTGATCCAGAGACTGGGATAGAAGTAAGTATGCCTCGCTCCTCCCGATACTATGTACCGAAACTGACATATATCCGATTCCAGGTTGGTCCTGCCGAGCGCATCTGCAAATCGGACAAGCTGATCCCAAGCTCCTTGCGAGATCGACTGCTCGCGGCCGTGACTTCACTAGAAAACGTGCCAGATTCCGAGAAGGACTGGCACCCCGGTTCCGACGGGCTCGTCCTCGACCTCGTACACCCATCTCTATACCCGATCGTCTACGGTCGTACGACGGGCAAGGTATCCGGCTCAGACACCGCCGCGTTTTTGGAGCCCCCAGAGTTTGAGGGTACCGACGCCGAATTTGTATCCAAGCGCTTCCAGTGGCTACCTTCCGACTTCTCCGTGGACGGTGACGGGAAAGTCACCCTGACCTCCCCATACATCAATAACGTCCATCCGACTCATAACAAGGAGCTCTATTCAGTCATCCCGGAAATCTTACAGCACGCCGTTCCGATGTTTGAACGGGTCCTATCCGACCTGCTTCGACCGCTCCTTCCGATGAGGATCGCGACATCAGATGGTCGCGGGTGGGGAAATGAAGAGACCGCCGATTGTATCTGGGAAGATGGCATTCCCTATCCAAATGATTCAAGTGAAGAGGAGTTCTATAAAGATGAGGACGCGTGGTATGAAAAACACGAGTACAGCATCCCAGATGCGAGGACGAAGTACGACGGGGATCTCAAGGTTGTGAACGACCGACTCTCTTTGAATGGACAAACGCTCCAGGTCATCGTCAAACTAGCAAACATTGTGCTCACCCCAGAGAAGCCCGAGTATCCTGGTGGGAAGTGGCACGTTGAAGGTTTGTCGCCGTCATATTTCGTACCGGAGGGTTGGCGCTGAATCCATCAAATTCCAAGGGATGCGGAACGAGAAGATCGTCTCCAGTTTCATATACGTGAGTTTCAGGTGAATCACGAAGAGTAAAGAGCCTAACGACGTCCTAGTACTATGATTCGGAGAACATCAGCGAATCTAGGCTAGCGTTCAGGAGGGCAACAATCGAACCATATCCTCACCACCAAGATGACGGTATGTGTATGACTCTGCTTTACGATATGGATAGGTGCGTCACCCAACATCGACGCCTCTTCGACCCAGTGAACTGAGGGACGGGCATTCAGGGAGTCCCCGTGTGTGCAGGGTATCGGCGATGTGATGACCA
>Ga0307516_10003420_pt1 | contig 20401 bp, 16 predicted proteins | sample 19_EM_MG_FD_203310 | JGI IMG/M metagenome (GOLD analysis project Ga0307516, IMG submission 203310) | Populus trichocarpa ectomycorrhiza microbial communities from riparian zone in the Pacific Northwest, United States - 19_EM | ecosystem: Host-associated > Plants > Roots > Unclassified | place...
TGGCCCCGCCCGTCTTCGCCAGAATGAAGGTGATCGCCGCCGTCAGCGTCGTCTTCCCATGGTCAACATGGCCAATCGTGCCAATGTTGCAGTGCGGCTTGTTGCGTTGAAACTTTTCCTTGGCCATTTCAAGCTCCAGCCCTGTCCGGGCTTGTCCTCTAACTAGGGTTGGAAGGGGTTAGGCGTACTTCTTGATGACTTCTTCGGCGACGACTTGCGGCACCGTCTCGTAGTGGTCGTATTGCATCGTGTACTGAGCGCGGCCCTGGCTGAAGGACCGCAACTGGCTGATGTAGCCGAACATGTTGGCCAGCGGCACGAAGGCGGTGACCACCTGCGCATTGCCGCGGGTCTCGGTGCCCTGGATCTGGCCGCGCCGCGAGTTCAGGTCGCCGATCACGTCGCCCATGTATTCGTCGGGGGTCAGAACTTCGACCTTCATGATCGGCTCGAGCAGCTTGGGCCCGCCCTTCTCACGAAGCTCGCGGAACGCCGCGCGGCCGGCGATTTCGAACGCCAGGACCGAAGAGTCCACGTCGTGATAATTGCCGTCGTAGAGCGAGGCCTTGAAGTCGATCACCGGGAAGCCGGCCAACAGGCCGTTTTCCTTGGCCTGCTCGATGCCCTTCTGCACGCCCGGAATGAATTCCTTCGGCACCGAACCGCCGACCACCGAGCTTTCGAACACGAAGCCCGACCCCGGTTCGCCCGGCTCGAACTTGATCTTCACGCGGGCGAACTGGCCCGTGCCGCCGGTCTGCTTCTTGTGGGTGTAGTCGATGTCGGCCTTGCGGCCGAGGCTCTCGCGATAGGCCACCTGCGGCGCGCCGATATTGGCGTCGACCTTGTAGGTGCGGCGCAAGATGTCGACCTTGATGTCCAGGTGCAACTCGCCCATGCCCTTCATGATCGTCTGGCCCGACTCCTGGTCGGTATGGACGGTGAAGGACGGATCCTCGGCGACCATCTTGGCCAGGGCCACGCCCAGCTTCTCCTGGTCGGCCTTGGTTTTCGGCTCGATCGACTGCTCGATGACGGGCGCGGGGAAGATCATCCGCTCCAGGATCACCGGACCCTTGTTCGGGTCGCACAGGGTGTCGCCGGTGCGGGTGTCCTTCAGGCCCGCCAGGGCGACGATGTCGCCGGCATAGGCTTCCTTGATGTCCTCGCGGTTGTTCGAGTGCATCAGCAGCATGCGGCCGACCCGCTCGCGCTTGTCGCGCGTCGAGTTCAGCAGGCCCATGCCGGTTTCCAGCTTGCCCGAATAGATCCGGCAGAAGGTCAGCGAGCCCACGAAGGGGTCGTCCATGATCTTGAACGCCAGGACCGACAGCGGCTCGTCGTCGGAGGCCTTACGCTCGATATCTTCCTCGGTCTTGTAGTCGATGCCCTTGGTGGGGGGGATGTCCACCGGCGAGGGCAGGTAGTCGACGACCGCGTCGAGCAGGGGCTGGACGCCCTTGTTCTTGAAGGCCGAGCCCGCGAGGATCGGATAGAAAGCGCCGGTCAGCACCGCCTTGCGCAGGCACTTCTTGATCGTCTCTTCCGACGGTTCCTCGCCGGAGAGGTAGGCTTCCATCGCCTCGTCATCGAGTTCGACCGAGTTCTCGATCATGTAGTGGCGGGCCGCGTCGACCGCCTCCTTCATGTCGGCGGGGATCTCTTCGTCGTGGTAGTTGGCGCCGAGGCCCTCGGACTCCCACACGACCGCCTTCATGCGGACGAGGTCGATGATGCCCTTCAGCGCGGCTTCCGAGCCGATCGGCAGCTGGATCGGCACGGCCTTGACGCCGAGGCGCTCGCGGATCGTGCGCAGGCACATTTCGAAGTCGGCGCCGATCTTGTCCATCTTGTTGACGAACACGATGCGCGGAACGTTGTAGCGGTCGGCCTGACGCCAGACCGTCTCGGTCTGCGGCTCGACGCCCTGGTTGCCGTCGAGCACCGCGACGGCGCCGTCGAGCACGCGCAAGGACCGTTCCACCTCGATGGTGAAGTCCACATGGCCGGGGGTGTCGATGATGTTGAGGCGGTGGCCCTTCCAGAACGCGGTCGTCGCGGCGGACGTGATCGTGATGCCGCGTTCCTGCTCCTGCTCCATCCAGTCCATGGTGGCCGCGCCGTCATGGACTTCGCCGATCTTATGGCTCTTGCCAGTGTAATAGAGGATCCGCTCCGTCGTCGTCGTCTTGCCGGCATCGATGTGCGCCATGATGCCGAAGTTGCGGTAGTCCTCGATCTTGTGAATGCGGGGCATGACGGGAGCTCGTTTGGATACGCTCGGGAAAGGGCAGAACGAACGGCGCGGGCGGTTTAGCCTAAACCGCCCGCGCCGGGAAGCGATGGATGGGCCGGCTTACCAGCGGTAATGCGAGAAGGCCCGGTTGGCTTCAGCCATCTTGTGGGTGTCTTCGCGCTTCTTGACGGCCGAACCGCGGTTCGAGGAGGCGTCCAGCAATTCGCCGGCCAGCTTCTCGGTCATGGTGTTCTCGCCGCGCTTGCGCGCCGCGGTGACGAGCCAGCGGATGGCGAGCGCCTTGCGGCGGTCCGGGCGAACTTCGACCGGCACCTGGTAGGTGGCGCCGCCGACCCGGCGGGAGCGCACTTCGATGGCGGGCGCGACGTTTTCCAGGGCGGCGTGGAAGGTCTCCAGCGGGCCCTGGTCCTTGCGCTTGGCTTCCAGGATGTCGAAGGCGCCGTACATGATGTTTTCGGCGACGGCTTTTTTGCCCTCGTACATGACGTAGTTCATGAACTTGGTGACGGTGAGGTCACCGAATTTCGGATCCGGAAGGACTTCGCGCTTATCTGCGCGGCGGCGGCGGGACATTCTCTTATTTCCTTACTTCGGACGCTTGGCGCCGTAGAGCGAACGGCGCTGCTTGCGGTCTTTCACCCCTTGGGTGTCCAGAACGCCGCGCAGGATGTGGTAGCGGACACCCGGAAGGTCCTTCACCCGGCCGCCGCGGATCAGCACCACGGAGTGCTCCTGCAGGTTATGGCCTTCGCCGGGGATGTAGCACACCGCTTCGATGCCGGTGGTCAGGCGCACCTTGGCCACCTTCCGAAGGGCGGAGTTCGGCTTCTTCGGCGTCGTCGTATAGACCCGGGTGCAGACCCCGCGGCGTTGCGGGCAGCCCTTCAGGGCGGGCACCTTGTTGCGCGAGGGCTTGTCCTGGCGCGGCTTGCGGATCAGCTGATTGACTGTGGGCATCTAGTCTCTGTGCTCGTGGAGGCGTGTGCCGTTGGGCCGAGGCGCCTCAGTGGGTTCATGTTGTTGTCGTCGGATCCGAGAGCCGCCCGCTGAACGAAAAACGCGCCGGAGTCTTGCGATCCGGCGGCCTGACGCCCCATCGCTGGCGCGCCGTTCAACGAGACTGGGACGAATCCTGGCCTCGAAAGAGCGCGCTTCATAGTCGGGATGGCCCCTGGCGTCAACGCTCGCGGCCCCCTGCCCCGCCCGCAACGCCGCTCGGGAAATGGAAATGCACGGCGCGCGCATATCTGTTATAACTTTCGTGGCAACTGGAACGATGAACATGGTCGAACTGAAGGTCCGCCGGGTCGGCAACTCCCTGGGCGTGGTGCTGCCGACGGAGGTGGTGAGCCGGCTCAGCACGAAGGCGGGCGGACGCCTGTTCCTTTCCGAGGCTCCGGACGGCGGCTATCGCCTGACGCCTCACGACCCGGAATTCGAGGAAAAGATGGCCAAGGCCGAGGACATCATCGGTCGCTATCGAAACACATTGCACGTCCTGGCCAAGTGAAGGAGCCGATCTGGATCGAGGCGCGCGACGCGCTCGTCCTGCACGATCGGCTTCTTGCCCTGGACGGCGGCGCGCCGGACGTGCGGGACATGGGCCTGCTGGAATCCGCCCTCGCCCGCCCGCGCCAACACCTCGCCTACGGGACAAAGTCCTCCATTGTCGAACTCGCGGCCATCTACACTCAGGCGATCGTTCGGAACCACCCGTTCGTGGACGGCAACAAGCGAACGGCCTTCCTCCTCGGCGTCCTGTTCCTGGAGCTGAACGGCCTGCGCTTCACGGCGGCCGAGGCGGACGCGGCTCAGGCCATGATCAGCCTCGCCGCCGGCGAGCTGACCGAAACCGAGTATGAGGCGTTTCTCGGCGCGAACGTCGAGCAGGACAGCTGATCCCAAGCGAAACGGCCCGGGATCGCTCCCGGGCCGCCCGTTCAGTTCTAGCTCTACGCGCTTTAGGACTCGACGCGCTCGGCAGCGGCTTCGGCGGCGATCTCCGACGGCAGGGGCTCCATCGCCTCCTCGCGGCTGGCGGTGAGCGCCTCGTCGCGCTTGGCCGCGATCCGCTGCAGGTTGCGCAGGTACGAACCCGTGCCCGCCGGGATCAGGCGGCCCACGATCACGTTCTCCTTCAGGCCTTCCAGGGTGTCGACCTTGCCCTGGACGGAAGCCTCGGTGAGCACCCGGGTGGTTTCCTGGAAGGACGCCGCCGAGATGAAGCTGCGGGTCTGCAGGGACGCCTTGGTGATCCCCAGCAACACCGGCTGGGTGACCGCCGGACGACCGCCACGGGCCTCCGCCTTGCTGTTCTCGACTTCGACTTCGGGCTTGTCGATGTGCTCGCCCTTGAGCAGGGCGGTGTCGCCCGGTTCGAGGATCTCGACCTTCTGCAGCATCTGACGGACGATCGTCTCGATGTGCTTGTCGTTGATCGGCACGCCCTGCAGCCGGTAGACCTCCTGGATCTCGTTGACCAGGAAGTTGGCCAGCTCCTCGATCCCCTGGATCCGCAGGATGTCGTGCGGGTCCGGGTTGCCGTCGATGAGGTACTCGCCCTTACGGATGATGTCCCCGTCGTGGACCGCGATGTGCTTGCCCTTGGGGATCAGGAATTCCACGGGCTCGCCGCCGTCCTCCGGCGTGATCTTGATCCGGCGCTTGTTCTTGTAGTCGCGCCCGAACTCGACCCGTCCGTCCATCTCGGCGATGACCGCGCAATCCTTCGGCCGGCGCGCTTCGAACAGCTCCGCCACCCGCGGCAGACCGCCGGTGATGTCGCGGGTCTTGGCGCTTTCGGTCGGCAGACGGGCGAGCACGTCGCCGGGCTTGGCCTCGTCGCCGTCGCCGACGGAGAGAACCGCCGCCACCGGCAGGAGGTAACGGGCCTCGCCGCCGTTCGACAGGCGCTTATAGGCGCCCTCGGCGTCGACCACCGCCATGGCGGGCCGCAGGTCGGCCCCCTTGGTGGAGGCGCGCCAGTCGATGACGACACGGTTGGAGATGCCCGTGGCCTCGTCGGCCTCCTCGCGGAACGAGAAGTTCTCGACCAAGTCCTCGAAGCGCACCTTGCCGCCCACCTCGGTGATGATCGGGGTGGTGTAGGGGTCCCATTCGGCCAGGCGCTGGCCGCGCTTGACCTTGTCGCCGTCCTTGACCTTCAGGCGCGCGCCGTAGGGCGGCTTGTAGGCTTCGCGGTCCTTGCCATCGACCTGGACGGTGAGCTGCAGGTTGCGGCTCATGCAGATCAGGTCGCCGTCGGCGTTCACCACGGTGGCGCCGTTGACCTTGGCCAGGCCCTCGTTGGCGGACTCGAAGAACGACTGCTCGGCCACCTGGGCCGTGCCGCCGATGTGGAAGGTCCGCATGGTCAGCTGGGTGCCGGGCTCGCCGATCGACTGGGCGGCGATGACGCCGACCGCCTCGCCGATGTTCACCGGCGTGCCGCGGGCCAGGTCGCGGCCGTAGCAGGCGCCGCAGACGCCGACATCGGCCTCGCAGGTCAGGACCGAACGCACCTTCACCGAGGGCACGCCGGCGCCGTCCACCGCGTCGATCATGTTCTCGTCGAGATAGGTGTCGGCGGGAACGAGGATCTCGCCCGTGGCCGGGTCCTTGATGTCCTCGGCGGCGAAGCGGCCCAGGATGCGCATGCCCAGGGAGACCAGGACGTCGCCGCCCTCGACCACGGCGCGAAGCGTGATGCCCCGCGTGGTGCCGCAGTCTTCCTGGGTGATGATGCAGTCCTGCGCCACGTCCACCAGACGACGGGTCAGGTAGCCTGAGTTGGCGGTCTTCAGCGCGGTGTCGGCCAGGCCCTTACGGGCGCCGTGGGTGGAGTTGAAGTACTCCTGGACGGTCAGGCCTTCCTTGAAGTTCGAGATGATCGGCGTCTCGATGATCTCGCCGGAGGGCTTGGCCATCAGGCCGCGCATCCCGCCGAGCTGCTTCATCTGGGCCTGCGAACCGCGGGCGCCGGAGTTGGCCATCATGAAGATGGAGTTGATCTCGCCCGTGGCGGTGTTCGAGATCTCCGCCATCATCTCGTCGGCGACCCTGTCGGTGGACTTCGCCCAGGCGTCGACCACCTTGTTGTACTTTTCGCCCTTGGTGATCAGGCCGTCGGCGTACTGCTGCTCGTATTCCTCGACCAGCTTGCGGGTCTCTTCGACGATCGGCGCCTTGCGGGCCGGGATGATGATGTCGTCCTTGCCGAAGGAGATCCCCGCCTTGGCCGCCTCGCGGAAGCCCAGGCCCATGATCTGATCGGCGAAGATGACCGTCGCCTTCTGACCGCAGTGCCGATAGACGGTGTCGATCAGGTTGCCGATTTCCTTCTTGGTGAGGTTCTTCTCCAGAAGGCGATGGCCGACCGCCGGGTGGTGCGGGAACAGGGCGGCGATCTTCATGCGGCCCGGCGAGGTGTCGATCACCTTGCGGACCAGAACGCCCTCGGCGTCCATCTCGCTGTGGCGGGCCTTAACCTTGGAATGCAGGGTCACGACGCCGGCGTCGAGCGCGGCTTCGATCTCGCCCAGATCGCCGAAGATCTTGCCCTCGCCCTTCTCCCCGTCCTTGACCAGCGACAGGTAGTAGAGGCCGAGCACGATGTCCTGCGACGGCACGATGATCGGCCGGCCGTTGGCGGGCGACAGGATGTTGTTCGTGCTCATCATCAGCACGCGCGCTTCCAGTTGGGCTTCGAGGCTCAGCGGGACGTGCACGGCCATCTGGTCGCCGTCGAAGTCGGCGTTGAAGGCGGCGCAGACCAGCGGGTGCAGCTGGATGGCCTTGCCCTCGATCAGCTTGGGCTCGAAGGCCTGGATGCCGAGACGGTGCAGGGTCGGGGCGCGGTTCAGCAGCACCGGGTGCTCGCGGATCACCTCGTCCAGAATGTCCCAGACCGCCGGCTGCTCACGCTCCACCATGCGCTTGGACTGCTTGACGGTGCCCGAAAGGCCCTTGGCGTCCAGGCGCGCATAGATGAACGGCTTGAAGAGCTCGAGCGCCATCTTCTTCGGCAGGCCGCACTCATGCAGCTTCAGCTCCGGACCGACGACGATGACGGAGCGGCCGGAATAGTCGACGCGCTTGCCGAGCAGGTTCTGACGGAACCGGCCCTGCTTGCCCTTCAGCATGTCGGCGAGGGACTTCAGCGGACGCTTGTTGGCGCCGGTGATGACCCGGCCCCGACGGCCGTTGTCGAACAGGGCGTCGACGGCTTCCTGCAGCATCCGCTTTTCGTTGCGGATGATGATGTCCGGGGCGCGCAGCTCGATGAGGCGCTTCAGGCGGTTGTTCCGGTTGATCACCCGCCGATAGAGGTCGTTCAGGTCGGATGTGGCGAAACGGCCGCCGTCCAGCGGCACCAGGGGGCGCAGCTCCGGCGGGATCACCGGGATCACCGTCAGGATCATCCATTCCGGCTTGTTGCCGGACTCGATGAAGCTCTCGATCAGCTTCAGACGCTTGGACGTCTTCTTCAGCTTCATCTCGGACGTGGTGGTGAGCAGGTCCTCACGCAGCTTGTCCGCGGTCTCGGCCAGGTTGATGCCCTTGAGCAGGCCCTGGATCGCCTCGGCGCCGATCTCGGCGGTGAAGCTGTCGTCGCCGAACTCTTCCTGGTTGCGCATGTAGTCGTCTTCGCTGAGCAGCATGTGCTGCTTCAGCGGCGTCAGACCCGGCTCGGTGACGATGTAGTGCTCGAAATAGAGCACCCGCTCGATGTCCTTGAGCGGCATGTCGAGCATCAGGGCGATGCGCGAGGGCAGGCTCTTGAGGAACCAGATGTGGGCGACCGGGCTGGCGAGCTCGATGTGGCCCATGCGCTCGCGGCGCACGCGGGCCAGCGTCACCTCGACGCCGCACTTCTCGCAGATGATGCCCTTGTACTTCATGCGCTTGTACTTGCCGCACAGGCACTCGTAGTCCTTGGTCGGACCGAAGATGCGGGCGCAGAACAGCCCATCGCGCTCCGGCTTGAACGTCCGGTAGTTGATGGTCTCGGGCTTCTTGATCTCGCCGAACGACCACGAGCGGATCTTCTCCGGCGAGGCCAGCGCGATACGGATACGGTCGAAGGTCGGAGCGGCCTGGACCGGGTTGAAGATATTCAGGACTTCCTGGTTCATCGAATTTCCAGATCGTCAGTATTTCAGGGGCGACCGGGAGGAGCTGACGGCCCCTCCCCTCGCATGGCTATGGCGGCGGGCGGGTCGCCTAGCCGTTCTCGAGCTCTACGTTCAGGCCGAGCGAGCGCATCTCCTTGACCAGCACGTTGAAGCTCTCCGGAATACCGGCCTCGAAGGTGTCGTCCCCACGAACGATGCTCTCGTAGACCTTGGTCCGCCCGGCGACGTCGTCGGACTTCACCGTCAGCATCTCCTGCAGGGTGTAGGCGGCGCCGTAAGCCTCCAGGGCCCAGACCTCCATTTCCCCGAAGCGCTGACCGCCGAACTGGGCCTTGCCGCCCAGCGGCTGCTGGGTGACCAGGCTGTAGGGGCCGATCGAGCGGGCGTGGATCTTGTCATCCACCAGGTGGTGCAGCTTCAGCATGTAGATGTAGCCGACCGTGACCGGGCGCTTGAAGCCTTCGCCCGTCTGGCCGTCATAGAGCTGGACCTGGCCGGAACGGTTCAGGCCCGCCTTCTCCAGCAGGTGCTCGATGTCGGCGATGTGGGCGCCGTCGAAGACCGGGGTGGCGAAGGGGATGCCCTTGGACAGGTTCCGCCCGAGCTCGAGCAGGTCCTCGTCGGAATCCGGCAGCTCCTGATCGGGGCCGTAGGCGTCCTTCAGGTAGTCGACCAGGGCCTGGCGCTGGCCGCCGTTCTGCCAGGCTTCCAGCAGTTGAGCGATCTGCTTGCCCAGGCCCGCCGAAGCCCAGCCCAGGTGGGTCTCGAAGATCTGGCCCACGTTCATGCGCGAAGGCACGCCCAGGGGGTTCAGCACGATGTCCACGTGCGTACCGTCCTCAAGATAGGGCATGTCCTCGATCGGCAGGATCTTGGAGATGACCCCCTTGTTGCCGTGACGGCCGGCCATCTTGTCGCCCGGCTGCAGCTTGCGCTTCACCGCCACGAACACCTTGACCATCTTCATCACGCCGGGGGGCAGCTCGTCGCCGCGCTGCAGCTTGTCGACCTTGTCCTCGAAGCGGCGGTCGAGGCGCTTGCGGGCCTCGTCGAACTGACGGCGCAGGGCCTCCAGCTCGGCCATTGCCTTCTCGTCGTCGAGAGCGATCTGCCACCACAGGCCGGCGGGGATCTCCTCCAGCTTGTCGGCGGAGATCTCGCCGCGGCCCAGGCCCTTGGGACCCGACACGGCGACCTTGCCGACCAGCAGCTGGCGCAGGCGGCCGGTCATGTTGCGGTTGAGGATCGCGAACTCGTCGTCGCGGTCCTTGCCCAGGCGGTCGATCTCGGCCCGCTCGATCGCCATGGCGCGCTCGTCCTTGTCGACGCCGTGACGATTGAAGACGCGCACTTCCACGACCGTGCCGGCCACGCCCGGCGGCAGGCGCAGGGAGGTGTCGCGCACGTCCGAGGCCTTTTCGCCGAAGATGGCGCGCAGCAGCTTTTCTTCCGGGGTCATCGGGCTCTCGCCCTTGGGCGTGACCTTGCCGACCAGGATGTCGCCGGGAAGGATCTCGGCGCCGATCGCCACGATGCCCGCCTCGTCGAGGTTGCGCAGGGCTTCCTCGCCGACGTTGGGGATGTCGCGGGTGATCTCTTCCGGGCCCAGCTTGGTGTCGCGGGCCATGACCTCGAACTCCTCGATGTGGATCGAGGTGAAGACGTCGTCACGCACGATGCGCTCGGAGATCAGGATCGAGTCTTCGAAGTTGTAGCCGTTCCAGGGCATGAACGCGACGAGGGTGTTCCGGCCAAGAGCCAGCTCGCCCAGATCGGTCGAGGGGCCGTCGGCGATGACGTCGCCGGCCTGGATCACGTCGCCCACGCGCACCAGCGGACGCTGGTTGATGCAGGTCGAGGTGTTCGAGCGCTGGAACTTCTGCAGGCGGTAGATGTCGACGCCCGGCTTGGTGGGGTCGGTTTCGTCCGTCGCGCGGACCACGATCCGCGTGCCGTCGATCTGTTCGACCACGCCCGGGCGGCGGGCCACGACCACGGCGCCGGAATCGCGGGCCACCACGTCTTCCATGCCGGTGCCCACGAGCGGGGCGTCGGTCTGGATCAGCGGCACGGCCTGCTTTTGCATGTTCGAGCCCATGAGGGCGCGGTTGGCGTCATCGTTCTCGAGGAACGGGATCAGCGAGGCGGCGACGGAGACGACCTGCTTGGGCGAGACGTCCATCAGGTCGACGTCGGCCTTGGGAAGCAGGGAGGGCTCGCCGTTGATCCGGCCGGGGACCAGGTCCTCGACGATCTCGCCGTTCTCCAGCTTGATGTTGGCCTGGGCGATGACGTGCTTCGCCTCCTCCATGGCCGACATGTAGACCACCTCGTCGGTGGTCTTGCCGTCCTTGATCCGGCGGTAGGGGCTCTCGATGAAGCCGTACTTGTTCACCACCGCGTGGGTGGCGAGCGAGTTGATCAGGCCGATGTTCGGGCCTTCCGGCGTCTCGATGGGACAGATCCGGCCATAGTGCGTTGGGTGCACGTCGCGCACCTCGAAGCCGGCGCGCTCGCGGGTCAGACCGCCCGGGCCGAGGGCCGAGAGGCGCCGCTTGTGGGTGATCTCCGACAGCGGGTTGGTCTGGTCCATGAACTGCGAGAGCTGGGACGAGCCGAAGAACTCGCGCACCGCCGCCGCCGCCGGCTTGGCGTTGATCAGGTCGTGCGGCATGACCGTGTCGATGTCGACGGAGCTCATGCGCTCCTTGATCGCCCGCTCCATGCGCAGCAGGCCGACGCGGTACTGGTTCTCCAGCAGCTCGCCCACCGAGCGGACCCGGCGGTTGCCGAGGTTGTCGATGTCGTCGATCTCGCCGCGGCCGTCGCGCAGGCCGACCAGGGTCTTGAGCACCGCCAGGACATCTTCCTTGCGCAGGATGCGCACGTCGTCCGGACAGTCGAGCTCGAGGCGCATGTTCATCTTCACGCGGCCGACCGAGGACAGGTCGTAGCGCTCTGAGTCGAAGAACAGGCTCTTGAACATCGCCTCGGCGGCTTCCACCGTCGGCGGCTCGCCCGGGCGCATGACCCGGTAGATGTCGAACAGGGCGTCCTCGCGGGCGGTGTTCTTGTCGACCCGCAGGGTGCTGCGCATGTAGGCGCCCACGGTGACGTCGTCGATGTCGAGGACGTCGAGGGTGGTGAAGCCTTGCTCGGCCAGCGCCTCGATCAGCGCCGGGTCGAGTTCGTCGCCGGCCTCGGCGTAGATCTCGCCGGTCTCGTAGTTGACCAGGTCGCGGGCCAGGAACCGGCCGGTCAGCGCCTCGGGCGCCAGCAGCAGGGTCTTCAGGCCGGCGTCGGCGTACTTCTTGGCGTTGCGGGCCGAGACCTTGGTGCCGGCCGGAGCGATCTCCTCGCCGGTGTCGGCGTCGATCAGCGGGAACTCCGGCTTCACACCGCGCCAGCGCTCGGGCTTGTAGACGGTGGCCCAGCCGGCCGCGCCCTTGCCCGCGGCGCGGTTCTCATAGGAAACCGTCTCGTAGAAGGTGGAGAGGATCTCCTCCCCGTCCATGCCGAGCGCCATCAGGAAGGTCGAGGCCGGCAGCTTGCGGCGCCGGTCGATACGGACGAAGACGATGTCCTTGGCGTCGAACTCGAAGTCGAGCCAGGAGCCGCGATAGGGAATCACGCGGGCCGCGAACAGCAGCTTGCCCGAAGCGTGGGTCTTGCCCTTGTCGTGGTCGAAGAACACGCCCGGCGAGCGGTGCATCTGCGAGACGATGACCCGCTGGGTGCCGTTGACGATGAAGGTGCCCTTCTCCGTCATGAGCGGGATGTCGCCCATATAGACGTCCTGCTCCTTGATATCCTTCACGGAGCGGGCGCCGGTCTCTTCGTCGGTTTCGAACACGATGAGGCGCAGCTTCACCTTGAGCGGCGCAGCGTAGGTCATGTCGCGCTGGACGCATTCCTCGACGTCGTACTTAGGCTCCTCGAACTCGTAGGAGACGTATTCGAGGACGGCGCGCTCGTTGAAGTCCTTGATTGGGAAGACGGACTTGAACACCGCCTCGACGCCCTCGTCGCGGCGGTCGGCGGAGCGGGTCTCGCGCTGCAGGAACTGTTCGTAGGAGGAGCGTTGAACCTCGATCAGGTTCGGCATCTGCACGGCTTCGGGGATGCGGCCGAACGACTTACGGATCCGCTTCTTGCCGGTGAACGATTGCGCCATGTTTTTCCCTTGCGGGCGCGAAGTCGGGAATCCCCGCGCCGAGTGTGCATCCTGCGTCCACCCTCGACCGCTGGGCGGCCGGACGCTGGAATAGCCCCTGTGTCGTCAGGGGCGCCCCCTCGCACGGCCGGAGGGCGTTGGCCGTGCCTCGGAGCGTTCACGCGCGAAAATTCGCGTCGAAAGACGGGTCGGAAATTTCGCGAAGCACGCGAGATAGGCGCTTTGTGGGCCGGCGCCAAGTGTGAATCTTCCAAAAAGCGAACAAGACGCGGCGACGCCTGCTCTCGCCTGGCGCCGCCTCGCCCTTTGATCAGCCCGGGCGTCTCCCGGGGCCATTTCTCAGCCTTTGGGCAGGTCTGAGCGTTCAACCCGGAAGGGGCCGAAAGGGTTCCGGCCTGCGACAATCCGCCAGCCCCCCAACGACAAAAGGCCCGGGGCGAGCCCCGGGCCTTCGCATCGATGCTCCTGATGGAGCGCCGTCTTACTTGATGATGACGGAAGCGCCGGCTTCTTCGAGCTTCTTCTTGACCTCTTCCGCTTCCTGCTTGGAGACGTTCTCCTTCACGTTCTGCGGAGCGCCTTCCACCAGGTCCTTGGCTTCCTTCAGGCCAAGGTCCGGACGGACGGAACGGACTTCCTTGATCACGTTGATCTTCTTGTCGCCGCCGCCGGTCAGGATGACGGTGAATTCGGTTTGCTCTTCGGCCACTTCCACCGGAGCGGCGGCGCCGCCAGCGGCGGCCACGGCGACCGGGGCCGCGGCGGAGACGCCCCACTTTTCTTCCAGCAGCTTGGAGAGATCGGCGGCTTCCAGGACGGTCAGGGCGGAGAGGTCTTCGACCAGCTTTTCCAGCTTAGACATGGCTTAAGTTCCTTGAATTGAGAGTGATGTGGTTTCGATGGAAATGACGGTTCAGGCGGCGTCCTTGGCGGCGTAAGCCCCAAGCACGCGTGCGAGCTGACCGGCCGGCGCCTGCAGCACGCCCGCGATCTTGGTCGCCGGCGCCTGGATAAGGCCGATGATCTTGCCGCGGAGCTGGTCGAGCGAGGGCAGCGACGCCAGCGACGTGACGCCGCCCTTGTCGAGCACCTGCTGGCCCATCAGGCCGCCGATGACAGTGAACTTGTCATTGTCCTTGGCGTACTGGGTCGCGACCTTGGCGGCGGAGACAGCGTCCGGCGCGTAGGCGATGGCGACAGGGCCCGCGAAGAGGGCGTCGCCCGCTTCGCCGACAGAGCCGTCCAGCGCCTTCTTGACCAGAGTGTTCTTCACCACCCGCAGCTTGGCGCCTTCTTGACGAAGGCGGCCGCGCAGATCCGTCATTTCCGCAACGGTCAGACCCAAGTAGTGGGTCACGACCACGGTCCCGGACTCGGTGAAGACGCTTTTCAGCGCTTCGATCGCGTCCTGCTTTTCAGCGCGGTCCATTGCGGTCTCCTGCACAGTTGAGGCGCCCGGACCATCCGGACGCCATACCCACGACCCAGCCCGGGCATGCGCCCGCGCGTGATCGCTCAGCCTGTCCTTGAGAAGCCGCAGTCCTCACACAGCCCAAAGGGCGGCGCGGAAACCTCATCTTCCCGTCTCCCCACGGCGAAGGAAGGGCTCTTCCTTCTGTTACGGATCCGGGTGACCCCCGGAACCCCGCAGTTCTTGGACAGGATCGGAAAGCGCGAGCGCTCCCCTATCCATCGCCCCCTGCGACAGGGGCGAAACTCTAAGAGGCGCGGCCTTTACACGAGACCGGACAGAAATTCAACGGCGCGCCGGCGCCGCCGACGGCGCAGGTCCGCAGGGAACGGACATTTGGATTTCGCTTGATTGCGCGCAGAGGTTGGCGCTCGATCCCCATAGTGACGCTTGCAGACGTCAAGGGGGCGACAATGGCGACAATTACGGGCGGCGTGGGCCTAGGGGGCCTGAACTTCGACAACCTGGACATCGGGTCCCTGCCAGGAGCGACGGTGCTCGAATCGAGCGCGACGCTCTACCGCGCCGACGCCGAGGACGACGCGGGCGTGGGCCGGCATGTCTTCACCGGGACCGGGTTCACCTACGACAGCCTCGGGCGTCTCTCTGGCGGGACGGTGACGGGCTACCAGCGGCTGACCACCGGCGACGCCCTGGTGGTCGACGTCACTGGCATCAATGTCGACGTGCCGTCGTTCCTGGGACTCGGCGCGGCTCACGACACGCCGGCGGCGTGGCGGGCGCTGCTGGTGAACGGCGATTCGATCACCGGCACGGCGCTCGACGACGTGTTGAAAGGCTATGCGGGCGGCGACAGCATCTCGGCCGGGGCCGGGTCGGACACCATCGACGGGGGGGCCGGCGCCAACTACCTGCGGGGCGACGACGGCGCCGACTCGATGGTCGGCGGGTCGGGCTTCAACGACATGAACGGCAACATGGGCGCCGACACCGTCTCGGGCGGGTCGGCGGGCGACTGGGTGGTCGGGGGCAAGGACAACGACATCCTGGGCGGCGAAGGCGGAAACGACATCGTCTACGGCAACCTCGGCGACGACTGGTGCGACGGCGGCGACGGCGCCGACCTGGTGCGCGGCGGCCAGGGGGACGATGTCCTGTACGGTCGGGCCGGCGACGACTGGCTGTCCGGGGACCGGGGAAGCGACACCCTCACCGGCGGCCTGGGCGCCGATGTCTTCCACACCTTCAACGAAGCGGGGATCGACCGGGTGGTCGACTTCAACCGCGCCGAGGGCGACCGGGTGGAGCTCGATCCGGGGACCACCTATACGGTCAGCCAGGTCATCGACGACGTCGTCATCGACATGGGCGGCGGCAACCAGATGATCCTGGTGGGCGTGCAGATGTCGAGCCTCACCGGGGCCTGGATCTTCGGGGCTTAAGGCCCCGCTCAAAGAAAAAGGGGCCGCGTCGCCGCGGCCCCTTCTGATCGTCCGTATGACCGGCGGATCAGGCCTTCAGCGAGGCCTCGTCCACCTTGAAGCCCGGCCCCATGGTCGAGGACAGGCTGATGCGCTTGATGTAGGTGCCCTTGGCGCCCGAGGGCTTGGCCTTGTTCAGGGCGTCGATCATCGCCTTGACGTTGGCCAGCAGGGCTTCTTCAGTGAAGCTCGCCTTGCCGATGCCGGCGTGGATGATGCCGGTCTTCTCGGTGCGGAACTCGATCGAGCCGCCCTTGGCGTCCTTCACCGCTTGCGCGACGTTGGGCGTGACGGTGCCGACCCGCGGGTTCGGCATCAGGCCGCGCGGGCCCAGCACCTTACCGAGGCGGCCCACCAGGGCCATCATGTCCGGGGTGGCGATCACCCGGTCGAACTCCATGAAGCCGCCCTGGATCCGCTCCACCAGGTCCTCGGCGCCGACGATGTCGGCCCCGGCGGCGGTGGCTTCGGCCGCCTTGGCGTCCTTGGCGATGACGGCGACGCGCACGTCGCGGCCGGTGCCGGACGGCAGGGCCACGACGCCGCGGACCTGCTGGTCGGCGTGACGCGGGTCGACGCCCAGGTTGACGGCGATCTCGACGCTCTCGTCGAACTTGGCGGTGGCGTTGGCCTTCACCAGCTTCACGGCTTCGATGACCGGATGGGCGACAAGACGGTCGCCGGTGCGGGCCTTCAGGCGCTTGGTTTGCTTTGCCATTTCGCTCAGGCCTCCACGATCTCAAGGCCCATCGAGCGGGCGGAGCCCTCGATGATGCGCGAAGCGGCCTCGACGTCGTTGGCGTTGAGGTCCTTCATCTTCTTTTCGGCGATGTCGCGCAGCTGGCTGCGGGTGATCTTGCCGACGGTCTCGCGGCCGGTGGCCTTGGAGCCGGATTTCAGGCCCAGCGCCTGCTTGATGAAGTAGCTGGCGGGCGGGGTCTTGGTGACGAAGGTGAACGACTTGTCCTGATAGACGGTGATCACCGTCGGTAGGGGCGTGCCCTTCTGTTCCTTCTCGGTGCGGGCGTTGAACTCTTTACAGAAGCCCATGATGTTGACGCCGCGCTGACCGAGCGCCGGCCCGATGGGCGGCGAAGGCGTAGCGGCGCCAGCGGGCACCTGCAGCTTGATATAGCCCAGGATCTTCTTGGCCATGGTTCTCCTCGTGGCCCCGTCGGGGCCGGCTGATGAGCCGTGGTGCGGGTTGGCGCCCTCCCACGGATTTGAGCTTCGCGCCGGCGGACCGGTGCGAAGCGCGCGGCTTTAGCAGGAAGGGAACCCCGCGGCAATCGCGGGGCGTCTGCTTAGCTGATCTTCTCGACCTGGCTGTATTCGAGCTCCACCGGGGTGGCGCGGCCGAAGATGGAGACCGTGACCCGCAGGCGGGTGCGTTCTTCGTCGACCTGCTCGACCGAGCCGTTGAAGCTGGCGAAGGGCCCGTCGGTGACGCGGACCTGCTCGCCGATCTCGAACTGGATGGTGGGCTTGGGCCGCTCGACGCCTTCCTCGATGGCGCCGATGATCCGCGCGACTTCCTTTTCCGACACCGGCATGGGCTTGGAGCCCGAGCCCAGGAAGCCCGTCACCTTCGGGGTGTTCTTGATCAGGTGATAGGCCTCGTCGGTGAGGTTCATCTTCACCAGGACGTAGCCCGGAAAGAACTTCCGCTCGGTGTTGACCTTGCGGCCGCGACGGATCTCGACGACGTCCTCGGTGGGGACGAGCACCTCGGAGAACTGGTCCTCCAGGCCCTGGGCCCGGGCCTGTTCGAGGATCGACTCCTTCACCTTCTTCTCGAAGTTCGAGTAGGCGTGGACGATGTACCACTTGTGATTCGTGGCGGTGGCGGTTTCGGACATGGGGCTCACCCGGCGTTCGCAAGCTTGAGGATCCAGTTGATCCCCAGCGCAATGATGAAATCGGCGAATTGGAAGAAGAGGGCGGCCAGCACCACCATGATCCCCACCATCACCGACGTGATCCAGGTCTCGCGCCGGCTGGTCCAGGTGATCTTGCGCGTCTCGGCGCGGACTTCCCGGGCATACTGAGCGATGCTGGTGCGTTTCTTTGGCGCGGGCGCCGCGGCCGGGCTGCCCGAAGCCATCGCCGCAGCCGTCTTGGCGGCGCGGGTCCTTATCGCTTGCGGGGTGGAGCCGGGTTTCCTGGCCATCGGAGATCTAAGACTTTCTTGGCTTGTGTCCGGCGGCGCGGCGGCCCCGGACTTTAGACTTGGCGCATACATATAGGTTGGCAGGAGTGGAGGGATTCGAACCCCCGGCCCTCGGTTTTGGAGACCGATGCTCTACCAGCTGAGCTACACTCCTAAATCTCTTCGTTCGGCCAATGAACAGAGCGCCGGAAGGCGTAAGGCCCGCCGGCGCGCGCGGCTCATCGCCGGAGCGGGCCGTTTAGCAGGGGCCGACTGAGCGGACAAGGGCGGGCGGACGGCTCGATCCGCCCGGTCAGGCGGGCTCGTAGATCGGCCGCCCGTCGAGCTCGAAGCTGCGTTCCAGGCTCCCGATCTTGTCTGGGGCCAGGTTCAGGCGCCGCAGGCCCAGGGAGGCCGCCCAGAGCGCCAGGCGCGCCGGGGCGGGCGTGCGCGCCATCGCCGCAACGGGCAGCCCGGCGCGGCGCAGCAGGCCATTGGTGTAGTGGGCGCCGTTGAGGATTCGGCTCGGCCAGGTCTGATAGTCCACCGACAGCGAGACGTTGAAGGCGTCGAGGTTCTCGACCCGGTGCGGCGCGTGCAGGGGCCAGCTCACCGCCTCGCCGGGCTCCAGGTCCACCACCGTGGCGGCGGCGTCCATGTCGAGGCTGTACGGCAGGTCTTCGGTCTGGGCCTTGAGCATGATGTCCTCCATCCGCCGCTGCGGGACATGGCGCTCATCGGACGGGTAGATCCAAAGCCGCTTGCGGCCACGCATGTGGAACAGCGCCACCCCCGGCGCGTCGGCGTGGAACGGCACCTTCGCCTGGGGCGCCGAGATGATCAGCTGGCCGGTGAGCTGGACCGGGCGAAAACCTGGGACCTGAGCGGAAATCCCCTCGAAGGCGCGGACGATCAGCGCCCCGATCGCCGGATCGTTGGCCTGGACCGCCCGCAGTTGCAGCCACAGCCGCCCCTCCTTCACCCCCTGCAGGACCTGGCGCCCCGGCGCCGTCCCGCGCACGCCGGTGCGCATCGACATCTGCCCCTCGGCGTCGAAGTCGAAGAGATTGATGTCGAACAGGTCCGCCGGATAGCGGTCCAGCAGGGCGGCCAGGGCCTCGTCCTCGAACAGACCGCTGTGGGCGAGGTTGTGCGCGAACTTGAGCGGCGCGTTGCGGAACAGCGCCGCCTGCCCGCCCGTCCAGGCGGGGATCAGGGCTTCGGCCATCGACATCCTCGTCAATCGAAGGCCAGGGCGCCGAGCGGCAGGGCGGCGGCCAGGGTGATCCAGGCGAGCTTGCGCGAGTGCCGGCGCCCGAAGCGCGCGACGCTGCGCGCCGTCGCGCCGACCTGGCCGTTCAAGGTGGGCTCGCACGCTGCGATCCGATCGAGGCGACGAACGCCCGACCGCCAGATCTCCTTGAGGACCGGCGCCGGCGCGCTCCACCGTTCGAGCGCGCGCCAGCAGGCGGCGAACGCGCCGTGGGTGTGGACCTGCCCTTCCCAGACAAGGGTAGTCGGGTCGGCGAAGACGCGCTTGTAGCTTTCACCCATCGGGCCGAAGTCCACGGTGCGCATGCCCTGCCCCGCCGCGGCGCGCAGGGTCTCCAGGGTCATCAGCGCACCGGGCGAATAGCGTGCAAATGCAGGGTCATAGACCGGGAACCAGAGATGGTAGGCGTCGCCCGACATCAAGCCGACCTCGGCCGCCACCACGCGGCCGCCCGCTCGCAGGGTCGCGAATCGCAGGCCGAAATCGCCGTCCGACCGCGCGCTGAGCCGGGCCAGCAGCTCGCGCGTCCACTGGCTGGCCAGAACGTCGTGCTGAGCGGTGCGCCGCCACTGGGCGCGCTTGAGGCGGATCACCAGCTCCAGCACGCCGCCGACGTCCGGGCCGAAGCTGAACTCGACCGCACCATGGTCCCGGGCAAGTGCGCAGGCGCGGCGGCGTTTGTCCTTCAATTCGCCCCCGTATCCGGCTTCACGGCGGCGCTCCAGATAGGCGTCGAAGCCGCCGCCGAGGTCCGCCACCATCGCGCGGCGGGCGTGCAGGCCCGGAACGTCGGGCGCGGCGCCCACCAGTCCGCCGAATCGCAGCCTGCGCCCGCCGATCGCCTCCAGAACCTCCGGCAGGGAGACGGCGGCGCCCGGCGCGGCCACGAGGCCGTGATAATCGCTCAGCGGCGCGCCCATCGGCTGGATCAGCCCGGCCCTGCGCTGATAGGGCAGGAAGGCCTCGATGCGCCCTGCCCGGCGAATCACCGCCACCGCGGCGTGGGGGGCGACCTCGCCCGCCGTCAGGATGTAGCGCAGGTCGAAATAGGGGCTCGCGAGGTCGGGCTGCGCGACCCGGAACGCGCGCCAAGCCTCGCGCTCCTCTGCGCTGAGCTCAGCCGGCCGCACGGACTTGACGTCCAGCTTGGCGTCCATGATCCGGGAAGCCCCCTCCCTTTAACCGACGGCGCGCAGACATCGCGCTCCAGCGCCGAAGCGCCACCTTGGATACCGCCGACCCAATCCAACTCAAAGGAACTTTAATGCAAAAGTAATGCCACCGGGGCGTCTGCTCCCCAGCGTCCTCTATTTTGGCTCGTATTGGTGTCTGAAGGGAAAACGCCGCCCGGCGTCAGCCGCCTGCTCTGTTTAAAACAGAAAGGGCCGCCGGGAGGGATGCTCCCGACGGCCCTGGTCTTACGCGCTTGGGGGCGCGGATCGATCTATTCGATGATCTTGGCCACGACGCCGGCCCCGACCGTGCGCCCGCCTTCGCGGAT
>Ga0307516_10003421_pt1 | contig 20401 bp, 13 predicted proteins | sample 19_EM_MG_FD_203310 | JGI IMG/M metagenome (GOLD analysis project Ga0307516, IMG submission 203310) | Populus trichocarpa ectomycorrhiza microbial communities from riparian zone in the Pacific Northwest, United States - 19_EM | ecosystem: Host-associated > Plants > Roots > Unclassified | place...
CTAACCAAATTCCTTCCGCCGTCGGCCGGCACCATCCTGCACGACGGTCATGACGTCACCCGCCTCAGCATGCCGGCGATGGCCAAGCGCAGCGTGGTGCGTTCGTTTCAGATCTCGGCGGTGTTCGCCGGACTGACCGTGCGCGAGAATATCGAGCTCGCGCTGCTGCGCGAACATGGTCTCGCCTGGAACCTGGTCGGCCGAATCTCTCGTCATCGCACCCTGCTGGATCGCGCCGATGCGCTGCTCGCCCGCTTCGGCCTGTCGGAATATGCGCAGACGATGGCGGGCGGTCTTTCCTATGGCCGCAAGCGCGTGCTCGAACTGGCGACAACGCTGGCGCTCGATCCAAAAGTGTTGCTGCTCGACGAGCCGATGGCCGGGCTTGGCCACGAAGATATCGGGCGCGTGACGCAGTTGATCCGCGAGGCCGGCCGGGGCCGCACCGTCTTGCTGGTCGAGCACAACATGAATGTGGTCGCCGAGCTCGCCGACACCATCACCGTGATGATGCGCGGCGAAGTGCTGGCGGAAGGAAGCTATGCCGAGGTCTCGTCGCGCGCCGATGTGATGGCCGCCTATACGGGGCAGGCCCATGCCTGAGACGCTAGCGGTCGGAAATCTCGAGGAAATTCCCAGTGCGGAGTTCGAAGGCAGGTTTGGCGCGCTCAAGAGCTATCTCGGACTTTAAAGGGCATTATGACCACGATATTCGGCGTCCCTTCCGCAGTCCTCTATGGCCAGCTCCTGCTCGGGCTGATCAACGGCGCCTTCTACGCCATGCTGAGCCTCGGCCTTGCGGTGATCTTCGGTATGATGAACATCGTGAACTTCGCCCATGGGGCGCAGTACATGATGGGCGCGATGGGCGCGTGGCTGCTGCTCAATTATCTCGGCGTCGGCTATTGGTGGGCGCTGATCCTGGCGCCGCTCGCCGTCGGCGCGATCAGCATCGTGATCGAGGTGGCGCTGCTGAGGCGGCTTTACAAGCTCGACCATCTCTATGGCATGCTGCTCACTTTCGGCCTCGCGCTGATGGTGCAGGGCGCGTTCAGCAACTGGTTCGGCTCCTCGGGCCAGCCCTATACGATTCCGCAGGCGCTGACCGGTGGCCGCAATCTCGGCTTCATGTTCCTGCCGAACTACCGCGCCTGGGTGATCGCGATCTCGGTCGTGATCTGCCTCGGCACCTGGTACGTCATCGAGCGGACCAAGCTTGGCGCCTATCTGCGCGCCGCGACCGAAAACCCGGTGCTGGTTCAGGCCTTCGGCATCCGCGTCCCACGCATGATCACGCTGACCTACGGCGCCGGCGTCGCGCTCGCCGCGCTGGCGGGCGTTCTGGCCGCGCCGGTCTACCAGGTCGGTCCGCTGATGGGCGCGGATATTTTGATCGTCGTGTTCGCGGTGGTGGTGATCGGCGGCATGGGGTCGATCATGGGCTCGATCGTGACCGGTTTCCTCGTCGGCATCATCGAGGGTCTGACCAAGGCGTTCTATCCCGAGGCCTCGACCACGGTCGTGTTCGCAGTGATGGCGGTGGTGCTGCTGATCCGCCCGGCTGGGCTGTTCGGATCGAAGCTCGAGGCCGCGCAAGGCCAACCGCAGTCCGGCCTGTCGGCGCCGGCGCCATCCGTGCGCACGCAGATGCTGATCTTCCTGACGCTCGCCGCCTGTCTCGCAGCGGCGCCACTTATCATCTATCCCGGCTTCATGATGAAGGCGATGATCTTTGGGCTGTTCGCCTGCGCCTTCAATTTGATCGCCGGCTACGGCCGGCTCGTCTCCTTCGGCCACTCGATGTTCCTGGGTTCGGCCGGCTATGTCTGCGGCCATGTTGCGAAGATCTGGGGGCTGCCTGCCGAATTCGCGATCCTGGCCGGAACCGCAACGGCGGCGATGCTCGGCCTCGTCACCGGCTGGCTCGCGATCCGCCGCAGCGGCATCTACTTCGCGATGGTGACGCTCGCCTTCGCGCAGATGGTCTATTTCGTGGCGCTGCAAGCGCGCTTCACCGGCGGCGAGGACGGACTCCAGGCGATTCCGCGCGGCGTGCTGTTCGGGCTGATCGACCTGTCGCGGCCCGCCAATCTCTACATCTTTGTGCTGGCGATATTCCTCGGCGGCTTTTTCCTGATCATGCGTCTGGTCGGCTCGCCGTTCGGGCGCGTGCTGAAGGCGACCAGCGATCATGACGCGCGCGCGCGGTCGCTCGGCTTCGACACGCGCCACTACAAGCTCGTTGCGTTCACGCTCTCGGCGGCATTGGCGGGGCTCGCGGGTTCGACCAAGGCGATCGTCAGCCAGATCGCCAGCCTGACCGACGTGCACTGGTCGATGTCGGGCGAGGTGCTGTTGATGACGTTTCTCGGCGGCGTCGGCACGCTCTACGGCCCGGTGGTCGGCGCCTTCATCGTCGTCGCCATGCAGAACTATCTGGCGGCCTTCGGACAATGGGTCACCGTCATTCACGGCCTGATCTTCGTTCTCTGCGTGCTCGCCTTCCGGCGCGGCATCGTCGGCGAACTGATCGAATTCTGGCGTCGCCACCGTCGAGCACCGGCGGCAACACCAGCCGTGCTTCGCAAGGTGGCCCGTCGCGCCGCAGGAATGAACCACGACGTTTCGACGGGGACACTTCGCCATCCGGGGGAGTGGAGCAGGACTGAACCAAGCCCGCTCGGAAGAGCGGAGCGGACAACGGGGGATAGATAATGCGACAGATGCCTTCCAAATTCCTGCGTGGGATCGCGGCCGGACTCTGCCTCGGCTCGCTCGCCGCGGCCGGCCAAGCCTCGGCCCAAGTCAGTGACGACGTGGTCAAGATCGGCGTGCTGACCGACATGTCCGGCCAGTATTCTGACCTCAACGGACCGGGCTCGTTGCTGGCGGCGCAGATGGCGGCGGCAGATTTCGGCGGCAAGGTGTTGGGTAAGCCGATCGAGATCATCGGCGCCGACCATCAGCAGAAGGCCGATATCGGCGTCGGCATCGCCCGGCGCTGGATCGAGAACGAGAAGGTTGACGCCATCTCTGACGTCACCAACAGCGCCATCGCGCTGGCGGTGCAGCAGCTGACGCGCGAGGCCAGTCGCGTGGCGCTGTTCGCCTCGCCGGGCACGACGGATTTGACCGGCAAGCAATGCTCGCCCACCGGCTTTCACTGGGTCTACGACAATTATTCCAACGCGGTCGGCCCGCTGAAGGCGCTGATCGACAAGGGCAACGACACATTCTTCATCATCACCGCCGACTTCGCCTTCGGACATTCGCTCGAGAAGATCGCGAGTGAAGCCATCAAGGCGAATGGCGGCAAGGTGCTTGGCAGTGTCCGCCATCCCTTCGGCGCCGCCGATCTGTCGTCCTTCCTGCTGCCGGCGCAGGCCTCGAAGGCGAAGGTCATCCTGCTCGCCACCGCCGGCAAGGATATGACGACGGCAATCAAGCAGGCCAACGAGTTCGGCATCATCGCGGGCGGCCAGGCCATCGCCGCGCCAGTCGTTTTCATCACCGATATCCACGCCCTCGGTCTGCCGACCGCGCAGGGCATCTCGTTTGTCGAGGGTTTCTATTGGGACCAGAACGATGAGACGCGAGCCTTTGCCAAGCGCTTCTTCGAGACCCGCAAGACCATGCCGACGTCGGTGCACGCCGGCGTCTATTCCTCGGTCACGCATTATCTGAAGGCGATTGAGGCCGCGGGAACCGATGAGGCCAAGGCCGTTGCTGCCAAGATGCGCGAGTTGCCGGTCAACGACTTCTTCGCCAAGAACGGCAAGGTGCGCGAGGACGGCCGCATGGTCCACAACATGCTGCTGGTCCAGGTCAAGAAACCTTCCGAATCGAAGCAGCCATGGGACTATTATAATGTCCTGGCGACCGTTCCCGGCGAGCAGGCTTTCCAATCTCTCGCGCAGAGCGAATGCCCGCTCGTAAAGAAGTGAGGCGAGGCCCTGGCGGCGACGCGCCGCCGGGGCCGCACCTCCGCAAGAAAAGGGAGAAAACCGAGATGAAGAAGACTGCGACGCGACCGTCGCTGAGGGAGGCCGCGGCCGCGGAAATCGTGCCCGCGCGCTTCTCGGCCGACGCCGCGCCGGCCGAGAAAAGCGACGACCTCGGTCACAGGTTGAAGCGGGTAAGAATCGACAAGGGGTGGACGCTGAAAGAAGTGAGCGAGCGCACCGGGGTTGCGCGCTCGACCCTGTCGAAGATCGAGAACGGCCAGATGTCGCCGACCTATGATGTGCTGCAGAAGATCACACGCGGCATCGATCTCGACATCGTCGAACTGTTCGACCAGCGTCGCCAGAACGCGCCCTTCGGTCGCCGCAGCGTCACACGCGACGGCGAGGGCAAGCCGCATCGGACCGACACCTATGACTTTGAGGTGTTGGCGACCGACCTTTCGCAAAAACATATCCTGCCTTTCAAGGCACGGATCAGGGCGCGTAGCCTGGACGATTTCCCCGGCTGGGTACGTCACGAGGGTGAGGAATTCCTGTGCGTCCTGTCCGGCACCGTCCAGGTGTTCACGGAATTCTACGCCCCCGTCACGCTCGGGGTCGGCGACAGTACCTATTTCGACAGCAAGATGGGCCACGCCATCGTGTCGTTGAGCAAGGAAGATGCCGAGGTGATCTGGATATGCACCGGCATCACCGCACTCTCATGATTTTATAGGACAGGAATAATGTCGATGCTGCGCAGCTACTCCGCTGCCGAAGTCCATGCAGCGCTTGGGTATCGCGAGCTGATCGAGGCATTGCGCGAGGCTTTCAAGCGTGACGGCGAGCCGATGCCGCTGCGGCAGGCCTATGATGTCGGCGTTCATGGAGCGCCGGCGCGTCTTCTGACGATGCCGGCCTGGATCCGCGGCGAGGCACTCGGCGTCAAACTCGTCACGGTATTTCCGCAGAATGCCGAGCGCGGTCTCGGTGCGGTGTCGTCGCTGTATTTCCTGCTCGACGGGCAGACCGGCCAGCCGCGCGCGATGATCGACGGCGAGGCCCTGACCAACCGCCGCACGGCCGCCGCTTCGGCGCTCGCATCCAGCTATCTGTCGCGCGCGGACAGCCGTACGCTGCTGATGGTGGGGACCGGGCATCTCGCGCCTCAACTCGTCGCCGCCCATGGCGCCGTGCGTCCGATCGGAAAGGTGCTGGTTTGGGGACGCAATCCTCAGCGCGCGCGGGCCCTGGCCGACATGCTTGTCCGACAGGGCGTGAAGGCAGCTCCAGTGGTCGACCTTGCCGAGGCGCTGTCGCAGGCCGATATCGTGAGCTGCGCCACGACCTCGACCGAGCCCTTGGTCGAAGGCGAGTGGCTGCGGCCGGGAACCCATCTCGACCTGGTCGGCGCCTTCACGCCGCAGATGCGCGAAAGCGACGACGCGGCGATTTCGCGCAGCCGCGTCTTCGTCGATACCTATGCTGGCGCGTTGGCCGAAGCGGGTGACCTGCTGCTGCCCATCGCCTCCGGAACGTGGAGCGCCGACCGGGTCTGCGGCGATCTCCATGAACTGACAAATGGCGCGAAGCCGGGCCGCCTTGACGCTGAGGATATCACCCTGTTCAAGTCGGTCGGGGCGGCGATTGAAGATCTCGCGGCCGCGAGCCTGCTCGTGAACGAGGCCAAGGCGAGTTCACACGAGCGGTCCCCGGAACGAGCGAGCGCGGCAACGAAGGCGTGACCATGCTTACGCGGGAAATGCCTGGCTTCTGCACGCTCTGCCGCTCTCGCTGCGGCACAATCAACGTCGTCGAGAATGACAGGCTCGTCGCGATGCGGCCGAACCCCGCCCACCCGACCGGCAAAGCGTTATGCCCAAAGGGAAGGGCCGCACCGGAGATTGCGCATTCGGCCCGCCGCCTGAAGACGCCGTTGCGACGGACCGCGCCGAAGGGCGCCGTCGATCCGGGCTTCGTGCCGATATCCTGGGACGAGGCGCTGACGGAAATTGCCGAGCGGCTTGGGCGCTACCGGGAGGAGGCGGGACCGGAATCGGTTGCGTTCGCGGTGACGTCCGGTTCCTCGTCCTCGACGTCAGACAGCCTCGACTGGATCCAGCGCTTCATCCGTGGCTTCGGCAGTCCGAACAACTGCTTCTCCACTGAGATCTGCAACTGGCACAAGGACCACGCCCACGCCTTCACCTTTGGCTGTGGCCTGCCGACGGCGGATTATCGCAATTCCGAACTGATTCTGCTTTGGGGCCACAACCCCGCAAATGTCTGGCTTGCCCAGGCGGAGGCGATCAGCGCCGCGCGGGCGAAGGGCGCCAAGCTTGCGGTGATCGATCCGCGCCGGACCGGCTCGGCGCGCGACGCTGATCTGTGGCTGCGGATCCGCCCCGGCACCGATGCCGCACTGGCGCTCGGCCTTGCGCGCTGGCTCATCGTCAGCCAGGCTTACGACGCCGACTTTGTGCGGCACTGGACCAATGCCGCGTTCCTGGTCCGCGACAGCGACGGCTGCTTTATGCGTGCCGGCGACGCCGGGCTCGAAGGCGACGGTTTCCTTGTCTGGGATAAGGTCGCGGGAAGGGTGGTGCCGGCAGAATCCGGCCTCGCGAGTGCCGCACTCGAAGGATGCTTCGAGGTCATCGGCCCCGAAGGCCCGATCGCCTGCCGCACCGGTTTCGATCACTATGTCGCAGCGGCCGAACCCTATGATCCCACTGAGGTCGAGCGCATCACCGGCATCCCGGCGGCGCAGGTCGAGGAACTGGCGGCCGCGATCTCGAAGGCTCCATCTGTCTGCTATCACGGCTGGACCGGGCTCGGACAACACACCAATGCGTCGCAGACCGAACGCGCGGTCGCCACGCTCTACGCGTTGACCGGCCATTTCGATGCGCCGGGCGGCAATGTCAGGATGCCGAGCCTTCCGGTGCCGTCGCTGCATTCCATGGCGATGATCCCGTCCGAGACAAGAGCGCGCACCTTGGGACTAGCGGAACGCCCGCTTGGGCCGCCGGCCGACGGCTGGATCACCTCCAGCGATTTCTACGACGCGGCGCTGACCGGGAAACCTTATCGTGTGCGCGCGCTTTTCGCGTTCGGCTCCAACCTGCTGGTCTCACATCCGGCACCGGAACGCGGACGAGAGGCACTGAAGGCGCTCGACTTTCAGGTCCATTGCGATTTGTTCCTGAATCCCACCGCCGAGATGGCAGACATCGTGCTGCCGGTGTCGAGCCCATGGGAGCACGAGGCATTGCGCCTTGGCTTTGAGATCTCGCCCGAGGCGCAGGAATTGGTGCAGTTGCGCCCGCAAATGATTCCGCGTCAGGGCGAGGCCCGATCGGATATGTGGATCGTCTTCCAGCTCGCCACGCGGCTCGGCATGGGAGAGCTCTTCTTTGACGGCGATGTCGAGAAGGGTCTTGAGCATTTGCTCGCCCCGCTCGGCCTCGATCTCGCATCGCTGCGGGCGAGGCCCGAAGGCATTCGGGTGCCGCTCGAACATAGCCATCGCAAATACCAGACGACCGGATTCGCCACACAGACCGGCAAGGCCGAGCTCTATTCGGAACTGCTGCATCGCCATGGCTATCCCGCGGTGCCGCGCTTCATCGAGCCGGACGAGCGGCGCGATGATGCGTTTCCGCTGACGCTGTTTTCCGCCAATAGCGGCTATTTCTGCCACAGCCAGCATCGCGGCATCAACGCGCTGCGCCGCAAGCGCGCCGAGCCGACCGCCGAGCTCCATCCAGAACTCGCCCGCCGCAAGAATATTTTAGAGGGTGACTGGATGTTCGTGCGTAGTCGTAAGGGCACGATCCGGATGCGCGCCGCGCTCAACGAAGCGCTCGCGCAGGATGTGGTGGCGAGCGACTATGGCTGGTGGCAGCCTGCGCCGGATCTCGGCCTGCCGGGCTATCTGCCGGACGCGACCCGGCCGGTCGGCGCGAGCTTCAATGCCATCATTTCGGAAAGCCGCGATCCCCTCAGCGGATCGCTGGCGCTGCGCTCCTTTGCCTGCGACGTCAAGCGTGACGAGACCTCCTCCTGGCAGGGCTGGCGGTCGTTCGTCGTCGCGGAGCGCCGCGAGGAATGCAGCGACGTGGTGGCGTTGACATTACGACCAGTCGATAGCGGCTCACTTCCGGCCTTCCGGCCCGGTCAATATGTCGGCTTGCGGATTGGCGAGGCGATCCGCTCCTATTCGCTCACGGGTGCCGCAGTTCCGGTGCTAGATGCCTATCGCATCGGTGTCAGGCACATCGAAGGCGGGCAGGTCTCGACCGCGGTCAGGCACGAGCTCGCACTGGGCGACACCGTCGAGCTGCAGTCACCGAAGGGCGGCTTCGTGCTGCCGTTGCGCAACGAGTTTCCGGTCGTCTTGATTGCCGGCGGCATCGGTATCACGCCGTTCCTGTCCTATCTCGAAACGCTCGAGGGGGGTGACGACGAGCCGCGCGTCACGCTGCACTATGGCTGTCGGGATGGCGAGAGCCGACCCTTCCATCACCGGCTTGAAGCGCTCCGGCAGCAGCTGCCGAACCTGACGCTCGTCACTCATCTGAGCCGCCCGCAGAGCGGCGACCGGTTCGATCGTCTGGGCCGGTTCACGGCATCGGACATCGACACGGAGTTGCTGCGCCAGCGCGCGCGCTTCTATATGTGTGCGTCGGACGCGGTGATGGAGGAGGTCAGCGCGGGCCTGCAGGCGCGTGGCGTGCCAGTCTTCGAGATCTTCAAGGAACGCTTCCGCTCTCCCCCGCCGCCCGCACTTGATGGCCTTGTGGCGCGCCAGATCCATTTCGCCCGTTCTGGACGTACGCTGACGTGGGCGCCGCAGGCACAACTCACCAGCATTCTCGTTGCGGCGGAAAGCGCAGGCATTGCGATTCCGAGCGGTTGCCGTGTCGGACAGTGCGAGAGCTGCGCTGTGCCGGTAAAAGCCGGCGAGGTCCGCCATCTCGTCGATTGCCCCGAGTTGGATGAAGGGCATTGCCTGACATGCCAGGCCATTCCACTTTCCGATCTCGTCATCGACGCGTGACGCGGGTCGCGGCGGATATTGTTCGCTTTCACAAGATTTTCAGCGATCTTATTCGCTCGTTGGTCGAGCTCTGTCATTTCAGTATCGTTACATCCACGAAAAGATCGGAATGGCCAAACGCCGTTCTGCTCTATCCAGCCGTGCCGTGCGGTCGCACAAGATTGTCGGTCCAGGTTTCCGCGATGTGGGGGAAGTTGAGGTCACCCTTGCGGTCGAGCAGGAGTTCGAGCACCCGCGGCGGCGTCAGCGGCAGTTCCTGGACGCGCTTTCCCGTTGCGTTCGCCACGGCGCAGGCCACGGCTGCCCCGACGTTCAGGATCGGCACCTCGCCCGCGCCCTTGGTGCCGAGTGGTCCCATCGACGGCGCGCCTTCGTACAGGCTGATCTCGACCGGCACGGCATCGAGCGCCAGGGGCAGGCGGTAGGTCTCGAAGTTGTTCTGACGCACCCGGCCATTGGCGCCGATCGTAACCTCCTCGTGCAAGGCGTAGCCCAGTCCCTGCACGACGCCGCCCTGAATTTGGCCGTGAATGGCGCGCGGGTTCAGCGCGCGGCCGACGTCCTGAACGACGCGGTAGCTCAGCACTTCGACGTGGCCGGTCTCCCTGTCGACGGCGACCTCGCAGTCGTGGACAGCGAAGACGGGGATGTCGATCGCGTCGATGAAGTGGCCGGCGACGCATCCCGGCATGGCCGGCACGCCGCTGCCCGTGAAGGCGCCGGTGCCCGAGATCGGCCCGATGTGTGCCTGCGCGTGGGTGGCAACTTCGGCGACCGAGCGGCCGGAGCCAGGTGCGCCGTCGATCTCGATACGCCCGTTGCGCATGACGAGGTCATCGGGTGCTGCCTCGATCATCTCCGAGGCGACCTTCAGCAGTTTCTTGCGCACCTCATGCGCGGCCGCGAGGCTGGCGGCGCCGAGCGAAACGGTGGTGCGGCCGCCGCCGACGCCGACATCGTAGCCTGCGGCATCCGTGTCGGCTGCGCGCACGATCACGTCTTCAGGACTGACGCCGAGCGTGGCGGCGACGATCTGGGGAAGCGACTGCATCATCGAGCCGGAGCCGATCTCGACGCCTGACGTGACCAGCGTGGCCGTACCATCTGCGTTCATGTTCACGGTCGCCGCCGATGGACCGACAAAGACGAACCAGGTGCCGACCGTGGTGGCGCGGCCGTAGAGCCGGCCGTCGGCGAGCGCGGGCGGCGGTGCCGCCGCCACGCGCATCGTATCCATGCGGTCGAGCATCGGGCCGAGCACGTTGCCTTGGAACACCTGGCCGGTGGCGCCGAGGTCGCCGTCGCCGAGCACGTTGCTGCGGCGGAAGGCGAGGGGATCCATGCCGATTCGAGAGGCGATCTCATCGGTGTGCCGTTCGAGCGCGAAGGTGTTGTAGACACCATTGCAGGCGCGGAAGGCGCCGTTCGGGGCGGTATTTGTGTAGATCGCCCGCGAGACTAGCCGCGTCGAACCGAGCCGGTAATTTCCGCCGAGTGTGTGAGCGGTCATGGTGGTCAGGAAGATCTGCTCGCCGCCATAAGCGCCGCAGTCCATCAATACCACCGCTTCGCGGCCGACGATCTCGCCTTCGCGTGTCACGGCCGAGCGAATGCGGATTTCGGCGTTCTCGCGGAACAGGCACGTCAGCATTTCTTCTTCGCGCGAATTGACGAGGCGTACCGGCCGCCCGCTCGCCCGGGCGAGCAGGGCGGCGAAGGGCTCGATGGCGATATCGAACTTGAGTCCGAAGCCGCCGCCAACCGGCGGCACGGTGACCCGCACCTGAGATGCTGGAACGCCCAGCAGGCGCGCGGTCGCGTTGCGGATGCTCCAGGGCACCTGGGTCGATGTTTCGATATGGAAGCGCCCGTCCTCGTAGCTTGCGACTACCGCGCGCGGCTCGAAGGCGACATGGTTCTGGCGGCCGACGCGAAAGGCGCTGTCGACGATCACGACGTCGGGCCGGGCAAAGGCGGCATCGACGTCGCCGCGGACCACAGTCGCCTCCCAGGCGATGTTGCCCTCGCGTGCCCCACCTGCGAATAGAATCTCGTGCTCGCGCCAGTCGGAGTGAATGAGCGGAGCCTCCGGGTTGATGGCCTCTGCCATGGTGAGCACGGCCGGCAGCGACTCGACCTCGACCTCGATCGCCGCGAGGGCGGCCTGGGCCTGGATCAACGTGTCGGCGGCGACCGCTGCCAGCGGCTCTCCGTCGTAGCGGATCAGGTCGCGGGCGAACAGCGGGTGGTCGGCGATGCCGATTCCGATCTTGCCCGGTGCATCCGCAGCGGTCACGACCGCGCGCACGCCGGGCATGCGCGCGGCCTCGGAGACGTCGAGACGGGCGATGCGCCCCGAAGGCACGCCGGCGCGCAGCACCGCCGCGTGCAGCATCCCTGGCAGATAGCGGTCGATGGTATAGCGCGTGCGGCCACGCAGCTTGTCGCGGGCATCGCGCCGGCGGAAATCCGTTGCCGTAAAAACCTCGGACATGGGTGTTCCCCCGTTCACTTCGCTGCGACAGCGAGCAGCGCCGCTTCGACGATACGTTCGTATCCCGTGCAACGGCAGATGTTGCCGGTCAGCGCGGCGCGAATGTCGTCGCGCGTTGCTCCGGGCTTCTCCATCAGAACATGTGTCAGGGTCACCACCATGCCGGGAAAGCACATTCCGCATTGGACCGCATCGCAGGCCTCAAGTGCGGTCTGGATCGGTGTAAGCGTGCCGTCGACGGCGAGACCCTCCACAGTAAAGATCTCGCAATTCTCGGCGAGTGCCGCCGGCACCAGGCACGACAGAGCAGGCGCGCCGTCGACCAGCACCATGCAGGCGCCGCAGAAGCCTTCGCGGCACACCGGCTTGGCGCCGGTCAGGTGAAAGTCCTCGCGTAGCACGTCGACCAAAGGCGTGATGGGATCGGCGAGCGACGAACGGCGATCACCGTTGACTGTCAGGTTCAGGACCATGGTCAAGCCTCCATCCTCGCAATGTTCAGGTGCCGAGCGCGGCCGTGGCCGCGCGACGCACCAGGCTGGGCAGTACGCTGACGCGATACCAAGCGGGCAATTCCACGCTGTCGCGGCCCGTGAATTCTCTGGCTAGTTCAGCTGCGACTTCCGCCGCCTGCGCGGGGTCCAGCGGGCGACCAACCAGCGCTGCTTCGAGCCGCTCCCATCGGCGCGCGACCGGCTCGACGGAGCCGACCGCGATACGCGCAGCCTGAACACGAGCCGCCGCGTCGAAGCTCAGCGCGAGGCTGACGATGGCGGCCGGATAATCGCCAGACTTGCGCAAAGGCAGCCGCGCATGGGCGGTCTTGCGATCGCTCCGCGGCAGGATGATCCGGGTGAGCAATCGGCCAGGCTCGAGCGTCGGTCGGATCTTGAGAAAGTGTTCCAGGCCGATCCGCACCTGATCGCCGCGGCTGGAAATTTCGATCTCGGCATCGAGGCAGAGCAGGGCGGGTACGCAGTCTGCTGCTGCGAAACCCGATGTCGCGAGATTGCCGCCGACGGTCGCCATCGCGCGGACAGCCGGATTGGCGGAGCGGCCGGCTGCGGTCGCAAGGACGTTGAATTCGGGGAGGTCTGCCAACGCCGAAGCGAGCGCGGCATACGTTACCGCTGCGCCGATCTCGACGACATCGGCATCGATCCTGATCGCTGTCAGTTCCGCGATCTTCCCGATCGCTACGTAGTGGGGCTGGTGTGGTTCATGCCGGATCGGCGATCGCATGATCCAGGTGCCACCGGCGAACGGGGCGCCGGCGGGGCCGCATTCGTCGAGTGCATCGATGGCGGCCGGGAGCGAGCGGGCAACGTAGATCGATCGCGCAGAGGGCGTGTTCATGGCACCGGTACCTTCGGTTCGATCGACGCGGAAATTGGGATGGGTTGGCATTAGCCTCGCTCCTGGCGCAGGCGATCGAGCAGCACACCGACGATGACGATGGAGCCAAGAACGACCATCTGCACGTAACCGTCGATGCGGGTGAGATTCATGCCGTTTGACAGGATGGTAACAAACAGCGCGCCAAGCACCGCGGTACCGACCCCGCCGCGGCCGCCGGCGAGGCTCGTTCCGCCGACCACGGCGCCGGCGATTGCCTGCAGCGAAAGCGAGCCGCCGAGGTTCGGTTCGCCCGAACCGGTGCGCGCCGTCATCATGATGGCGCCGAGGGCCGCAAGCGTCGAGCAGAGCACATAGGTCATGACCAGGTTTAGCTTCACCGGCAGGCCGGCCACCGCTGCGGCGCGCGGATTGGTGCCGGTGATGTAGAGCGAACGGCCGAAGACGGTGCGAGCCAGCATCAATTGGAGCCCGACGCCGATCATGACCGTGATCACGATGGCCGCCGGCACGCCGAAGACGCTGCCGCCGTAGAAAATCTGCGAATATAGATTGGGGACGCCTTGCACGGGACGCCCGGAGGAGAGGGTTGTCGCGACGCCAATCGCGATGTTGTAGCTGCCGAGCGTTGCGACGAAGGGGCTGACCCCGAGGATCGCGATGACTACGCCGTTGAATAGGCCGCAGGCGATGCCAAGGCCGAAGCCGGTGCCGAGCCCTGCGAGCAGCACCACGGTCGTATCCTGGCCGGCCGCCGTGGCGCCGGCCATGGCTAGCGCCGTGCCGACGCTGACCATCGACACCGTCGGGCCAAGGGCTAGGTCGAAACCGCGGGTCAGGATTACCACAGTCTGTGCCATGGCGAAGAGCGCGAGGTAGCTCGTCTGCTGCGCGATGTTGAGCAGATTGGCAGCTGAGAGCACGCCGCGGTCGACGGCTGCGAAGCTGAACAGGATGACGAGCAGCGCGATCGGCAGGACCGCGCGCCAGAGCCACTGGCTCGGCGGCAGTCCCATGTATCCCCGGTTCTTGGCGGTGACGGACAACTCGACGTCAGACACGGGACTTCCTCCGTTGGCTGAGCTCGTCGAGCGCCACAGCCGCCACCATGATGACGCCGAGAAAAACCGGCTGAAGGCGGGAGTCGATGTGCAGGAGATTGAGCGCATTGCCGAGAATCGTCAGGAACAGTGCACTGACGGTGACGATCTCTACCCGCCCAACGCCGCCGCGCAGGCTGACCCCGCCAATGACAGCGGCGGCGATCGACTGCAGCATCATGCGGTCGCCGCCGAAGCTTGCCTGACCGGAGCCGACCTGCGCGGTCAGCAGGATGCCGGTCAGAGCTGCCAGCACGCTTGAGACGACATAGGTGCCGACGATGTGGCGCTGAATCGACACGCCGGAAACCACGGCTGCGTCGACGTTGCCGCCGATCGCATAGGCATAGCGGCCAAACAGCGTGCGCCGCTGCGCGAACACCATCACCAGAACCACGGCCAGCGCGACATAGACCGCGGTGGGCAGTCCGAAGATCTGGGCGCGCCCAAAACCTTTTACGAAGATCTCCGGCATGCCGTAAACCGGGATCCCGCTGGTGATCATGAGGCCGACGCCTGCGGTCGCCGACATCGTGCCCAGGGTGACCACGAACCCCGAGACCTTGAGCTTCGCCACGCAGAATCCGTTGACGAGCCCGACCGCGAGCCCACAACCGAGTCCTGCGGCAACGCCGCTCGCGATGATGACGGCATTGTTGCCGGGAAAGGTGGCCGATGCAGTCGCCATGGCCTTGGCCGTCACCACGCTCGCGAGCGCAACCACCGCGCCGACCGAGAGATCGAAACCGCCGGCAATGATCACCAGTGCCTGACCGCAGGCGACGATGGCCAGAAACGAGGCGTTGCGCAGGATGTTGAGGATGTTGATCACCCCGTAGAACTGCGAGTCGATCGCCGACATGCCGGCGACCAGAACCACCAGCAGGGCTGGCAGGAAGCCGATCCGTCCGACGATCGACCTGCCGAGGCCGATGGCCGGGTGGGGCAGGGAGGCGGTGAGGGCGGTGCTCATGCAACGTCTGCCGTGAGATGGTTTTTGAAGAAGCTCGCGAGCACGTTCTGCTCGGTTTTTTCGGCGCCCGTGAGCTCGGTGGCTATGAATCCGTTGTGCATGACGTAGAGCCGGTTCGAAAGCGCGAGCACTTCCGGCAGTTCGGACGAGACCACGATGACGGCGGCACCGGCTTCCACCAGCCGCTTCATGAATTCGTAGACCTCGAGCTTGGCGCCGACGTCGATGCCGACACTCGGCTCGTCGAACAGGAAGACCGTTAGATCGCGGGTGAGCGCGCGGCCGAGCATCACTTTCTGGCGGTTGCCGCCGGAGAGTGCGCCGGCGGCGCGTTCGATGTTCAGGGGCCTGAGCTGCAGCTTCTCCATGATGGCCGCGATCGTTGTGCGTTCCGCACCGTGGCGCAGCACGCCGAAACGGGCGAAGGCCGGCAGGTCGAGCACGGTCATCGAAGCATTCTCGCGAATGGGGCGCGACAGCGCGAGCCCTTCCGCGATCCGATTGGCGGGGAAATAGGCAACGCCGCGCTTCAAGCTGCGGCGTGGGCCGGGGAATTCGTAAGGAGCGCCGTCGATGCGCACGACACCGTTGGCGATCGCTTCGAGCCCGTAGATCGCGCGGATCAGCTCCGACTTGCCGCAGCCGACGAGCCCTGCGATGCCGGTGATCTCGCCGGCCCGGGCGTGGAAGTTCACGTCGCGAACGCTGCCGTCGGCCAGCGTGAGGTTCTCGACGTCGACCAGGACCTTGCCTGCGTGGTGCGGGATCGTTGGAAACAGCAGATCGATCTTGCGGCCGGTCATCAGTTCGACCAGTTCGCTGTCGGTCGATGTGGCGGCATCCAGGGTGCGGATGTGGCGACCGTCGCGCAGCACTGTCACGCGGTCGGCCAGCGCGCGGATCTCGCGCATGCGGTGCGAGACATAGATCAGGCCGATATTCTGCTCCTTCAGTCGGGCGATCAGCTCGAACAGCCGGCCGGTCTCGCGCTCGGTCAGCGACGCCGTCGGCTCGTCGAGGATCAGCAGACGTACCCGGCCAAGCAGGGCCTTGGCGATCTCGGTCATCTGCTGGTGCGCGCGTGAGAGGTCGTCGACACGCTTCGAAGGATCAAGGTCAAAGCCGAGTTCGTCGATCAGCGCCTGCGCGCGCTTCCGCATCGCGCGCGCGCGCAGGACGCCTTTGCTTGAGATCTCCCGGCCGAGGAACAGGTTTTCCTCGACTGTGAGACTTGGAACGAGCGAGAATTCCTGGAACACCGGACTAATGCCGATCACGCGTGCGTGCTGCGGCGTGAGATGGCGGATCTCCTCGCCGCCGAACCGGTACGTGCCTTCGTCGGGCGGAAAAGTTCCCGCGATGACATTGATCAGCGTCGATTTGCCGGCGCCGTTCTCACCGAACAGGACATGCAATTCACCGGCTCGGACATCGAGGTCGACCCGATCGAGAGCCAGGACACCGGTGAACCGTTTCGAAATGCCCCGCAATTCGAGTAGCGGCGCGGCCCGCGTCGGATCTATGTTGATGTCCATCCCTTGCTCCGTATCCGACCGGCAACCAGGCGGGAGAAGTCGTCTCTCCGGCCTGATGTGGCCTTGCCTGTTCGGGGCCTATTTGGCCTTGACCGAATAGACCGGGGTCCAGCTTCCGGGCGCGAGCACGAGGTCCATCTGTAGTTTCGGCACCGTTGTCTTGTCGACCGCCGAAGCCAGCGGCTGCGCCAGGCTCATGACGGGCTTTTTCTCGATGAGACGCACCGCCTGGTCGATCGAGACGGCACCTTCACCGACCGGGTACTGGGTCGCGAAAGCCAGGATATCGCTGCGGTTCAGCGCGTCGAGCATGGCCTGGTTCTCATAGGAGGACATGATTTTCATGTCGGCTCGTCCGGCTTCCGCGACAGCGCCGATGGCAGCTTCGGCGGTCGGGGCGGTGCCCCAGATGACGTTCATGCCGGGGTAGGACTGCAGCGCGTCCTGGATCAGCTGGAGCTGGACCGCGACGCCGGAGTCACCGAATTTTTCTGCGAGGACCTTGGCGTTCGGGTTCTTCGAAACCGCCTTCTTGAAGCCTTCGTTGAATGACTCCGCCCAGCCCGAGCCGGCCGGACCCGGAAAGGTCACGATGTTGAGCTTGTCACCGGGCTTGGCCTGCGCCAGCAGACCCTCGCCAGTCACCGCGCCCATGGCGACAAAATCGACATAGATGGCGGCGGGCAGGGCGTTTGGCGGCAACGGGTTGGCGACGCCGACGACCGGCACGCCCTTGGCCTTGGCTTCTTCGAATTTCTTGCTGAGGCCAGCGCCGGAGATGGCGCCGACAATGATGGCATCGGGATTGCTCGCCATGCAATCGTCGAACTGCGAGAGCTGCTTGGGCAGGTTCTCGTAGCCGCCGGCTTCGTAGAGCGTCATGTTGACGTTCATTGCCTCGGCCTGTTTGACGACGCCGTAGGCGACTGCCACCCAGAAGCTGTCTTTCATGTGCGGAAAGAGGACGCAGAGCTTGTACGGCTTCTCGGCTTTGGGAAGCGGGGTGTATTCTGCCGGCTTGGGCGTGCCGGATGAGGCGTCGTAGACTTTCATCGGGAACCAGGGTGTCTCCGCCGTGGCCGGTGTGACCGCGGCGGCGAGGGCGAGGCCGGTGAGGACTCCGAGCGTGGCGCGGGTCAGCCCGCGCGGAGAGAAGTGGATGGACGTCGTGCAACTGGTCATAGGTCTATCCTCATGGTTTGAGAGAAAGGGTGAGGGCCGATGACTTCGGATCCTCACGGCATGCACGCTCCGTGCTGCCCACGAGCCGCACGGTTGCCGCAGGGACTAGCCGGCGGCCCACATCGCGACCGAGCGCCGCTCGAACACCTCGCGGAACTGACGCGTGGATTCTGGAAGGAGAGTGCCGGTGCCCCAGTCGAGGATCACGGCGTGCTGGCGGATCACGTCGAACGCGTCGAGCTTGCCGCTGCGATAGCGCTCCGCCACGATTTCCGGATCGAGCCGGGCGTTGCTGATGCGCTCTGCCCTGATTTTGGCGCGCAGCGCTGCGGTCCTGGCCTTGTCGACCTCGTATTCGCAAAGTTCCGCGTCGATGGCGTGCACGACGACGCCGTAGTCCTTGGCGGCGCGCGCGATGGACACGTAGTCGTCCTTGATGTCCTCGATGACGAGGTTCGGATCGCGTTCGAGCGGATCGCCGAAACCGCCGCCGCCGGCAGTCGGGCGCGAGAACACATCGCCTTCGCCGATCGGCACGTCGGAGAAGATCGAGCCGAGCCGTTCCTCGGCGTTGGCTCCAGCGCGTTTCAGCGTCAGGCCGTGCGGTATCGAAGGCAGGCCTCCTTCGATGCCCCACACCACGGCGCGTTCACGGTCGCAGATGTAGGAGATGACGGTCTTTTCGGCCTGCAGCATGCGCGAGGTCTTCATCACGCCGGCGCCCCCGCGCCATCGACCCGGCCCGGGCGAGTCCTTGAGGATTTCGCACTCGGTGGTCAGGATCGGATTGGCGCGCTCCTGGCCTTCGACGGGTTGCGACATCAGGCCGGTGCCGAAGCAGGCTGTCGTGACGTTGCTGCCGTCCTTGCCATTGCGCCCGCCCCAGCCGCCCGGCAGCCAGTCGTAGAACATGAAAATGGGCTTGTCGGAACTACGGGCGTCGAGACCGCCAGTGAGCAGATATTCGAGGTTGAAGGCGCAGGCGAGCGCCCGCTCGGGCATCAGTTTCGACCACATCTCGTAGATCGAGTTCATGATCTTCTCGAAGGGCATCAGGAAGCCCGTGACCGCGATCGGCCACCTGGCGTCAACGATCGAGCCCTCGGGAGCGATGATATCGAAGCAGCGATAGAAGCCGGAATTGAGTGGTAGGTCAGGGAAAAAGGTCTTCATGCCCGCCGCTACGGCCGAAAAGGTCGCACCGAAGGCCGAATTGTAGATCGAGCCGATGGTCGGATGACTGCCGGTGAAGTCGTAGATCGCCCGGTCGCCCTTGATCGTCATCTTGATCCGGATCGGGATCATTCCTTCGCCGCCGGCCGGGTCGCGGTCGATGAAGTCGACCGTCTCCCATTCGCCGTCGGGCAGCGCGGCGATGCGCTGGCGTGCCGAACGTTCGACGTAGTCCTGCACGGCGGCCAGTCCGGTCTCGACCGTGTCACGGCCATATTTGCCAACGAGGCGGAGGATCTCGCGCTCGCAGACCTGGGTGGCCTGTGTCTGGGCCTGGATGTCCCCGATGATCGAGGCCGGATCGCGCGTGTTCGAGGCGATCAGATGGGCGACGTCCCTGCAGAAGCGGCCCTTGTCGAACAGGCGTACCGGCGTGATGCGCAGGCCCTCGCGGAACATCTCGCGGGCAGCGACGTCGAACGAGCCCGGCACGCTGCCGCCGACATCCGACCAATGCCCGTTCGATTGGCTGAAGGCGATGATCTTGCCATCGGCGAAGATCGGCCGGATCAAGCGCACGTCGGAGAAGTGCGTGCCGCCGGCATAGGGATCGTTGATGGCAAAGACATCGCCTTCATGCATGTCGCCCTCGAAGTGGCGCATGACTTCCTGGCAAGTGAAGTGCAGCGTGCCGACGTGGACGGCGATGTCCTGATTGCCTTGCGCGGCGCACTCGCCCTTGGCGTCGTGCAATGCGCTCGAGAAGTCGTGGTTGTAGATCACGAAGGAGTAGCAGGTGCGAAGCACCTGCTCGCCCATCTGGTCGACGCTGGTAATGAAGGAATTCTTCAGAACCTCGAAGGTCACGGGGTCGAGCGTAAGGTCTCCGGTCATCGGTTCACTCCTTCACGCGAATGATGATGTTGAGGTATTTGTCGACTTCCGCGCTGGCGCCGGGCGGCACCACGGTGGTCGCGTCAACCTGTTCGACGAGCGCGGGACCTTGAAAGGCAAAGCCGCAGGGCAGGTGGTCGCGCTGGTACACGGGGGTATCGAGTGCTGTGCCCTCGAACCAGACCTTGCGTCCGTCAACCGGATCGGGAATGGCTCCGGTCGGTGCATGCAGGGCCAATTCGGCCTTGGGGACGATGCCGATCGCCTTCAGGTTGAGGCGGAAGAAGCTGACCGGCGCGCTGTCACGGCGGAAATTGTATTCGCGCTTGTGCTCGGTATGGAAGCTTTCGACAAGGTCGGGGATTGAGCCGATCGGGCGCGGTGCATTGACGGCGAGCGAGCGCCACTGGCCGCGATACATCATGTCGATCGACCGCTGCAGGACGATGTCCTTTGGCGCAACACCTTCGTGTGTCAGCCGATCAAGCGCTTCCTTTTCCAGCGTGGCGAACTGGGCCTCGATGGCTGCGGTGTCGGCTTCCTCGGCGTCGACCATGCAGCTCTGCGAGAAGTCGTGCTGCATGTCGACCAGCAGACACCCGAGCGCTGAAGTCACGCCCGGATTGGGCGGCACGATCACGACGGGGATCGAGAGTTCGCGCGCGACGTCGACCCCGTGAAGGGCGCC
>Ga0307516_10003422_pt1 | contig 20401 bp, 34 predicted proteins | sample 19_EM_MG_FD_203310 | JGI IMG/M metagenome (GOLD analysis project Ga0307516, IMG submission 203310) | Populus trichocarpa ectomycorrhiza microbial communities from riparian zone in the Pacific Northwest, United States - 19_EM | ecosystem: Host-associated > Plants > Roots > Unclassified | place...
AATGGGATCCATGTGAGCGCAGGGTTCTTCAAAGCGGGGGCAAGCAGCCCAAACGGATCAGCGGGGCCTCCCAGGTCGACCAATGTGGGTCCAGTAAGTGATAGCGACCGGAGTTCACGTAGTGACTGGTGGAAACCCGGGAGTGTTTGTAAGAGCTGCTCGGTCGTTGTAAGCCCAGAAAAATGTAGGAGTTTGATATTATGGATGTGGGGAGCGATTAGTCCAGGGAACCAAGCCTCCGTATGGTGGCCTCGGTCTGTTCGAGCTGAGGTATTTGTTTAAGAATCTGCCTTGCTGGAACGGATGGAGAGGACTACTTACTTCAGGGCCCAATGGGGGCAAGGTGAGCGGAAGGGGTGCCCCTTGTAGTGGTATGCTCGAGGTCGAGTCTCCTATTCAATTCGCGGAGGAGTTCGGGGGTGGGGATGGCTTCCTCCAAAGGGACTGTGACGATCTTGTTGATGATGGCGACGAGGATGCCCGCGATTGTCGTGATGAGAAGGCCCGCGATGACGGTGATAGTGCTGTTAATAGTGGAGATAACGGAACCCTGACATTGATATCCGTAAATCGCACCCCCGAAAGCCCGAGAGGTACTCACCATTCTGGATGGAGGCGATGGTAGTGTAAAGGAGACGTGAGTGCCCACCGATCCAGACTTGTAAACCACCCATCAGCTTTGTACGCGTTTGTCTGATCGGGATCGAGGCCCTTTGTCGATACGACTCGGAGTCCAGAGGAAGTATCCCGATTTCAAAGGGTCCTCGACCCTTTTCAAGTCTCCTCCTAGGCTGTAGTTGATCCCTTCGTTCCGTTCGTGAGTCCCTTCGCCTTCCTGAGTTATAATTCTCGCCCTTTGTGACTTGTGTGAACCACTTGGGTTTGGTTTTAAGTCTTTCGAGATGCTCGCCACAGCAGGGAGTCGAAAGCACTTCGAACCGTGCAGGCAGCGGACAGCAATGGACGAGCGTCGCTGCAGAAACACTCCGTTCACAGCAGGCAAGCTGCCGCGGACGAACGTATCGGCGTCGCGGCCGAGCGGGCGGTTCTCCGCACACCCTTCCGAATTTCGTGGACGTCCCCTGCTTGGGCTCCAATCTGAGACACGACGTGTGTAAACGGAGGCTACGGAGGTATAGAGTCGTGACGGGGCGGAGGGAGGGAGGGGAAGAGGGGGGTCTCCATTGAGACACAGGATGACCCAAAATCTGTAAACGTAACCGGGCTTGCCATCCAGTTGTTACACCGCAAACACCACCGAAGGGCGTCCAAAACCAAAGCGCTCGTCACAGATAAAGCACCGTTTTTTTTTTGGGAAAGCCGGAATGAGGGGATTCGGTGCGAGGGGTCGTTGTCTGGTATGAAAGCGCCAGTATCACCCCATCTGCCAAGGGGACGAGACTTACTCGTTAGGTCGATCCAAGGGAGAAGAAAGCACACGACCCTGCACCGGATAACATGGTAAGCCCTCCGCTAGACGACCCCCGCAATTTCGAGATGCGGGGGTTACGCGCAACAGAGGGTGTACGGTGAACCGCGAGGGTGCTCAAGACCCCGGACGAACTGTTGGAGACTATCGAGCGAACATACCCCATCTGTTCGAAGCGCCGTTCTAGTCGTCCTTCATATGGAGGGATAACGAAACACGGAAGGCTGACAATCCGATCACCCCTCAAGGCGAACAGCGAAATTTTGCCGAGCAATAGATGTAAGATCTTCCACCGTTTCAGATAGATCGCCAGAGACAGTGGTAAGCAGGGTCGGAAGGATCAAGGACTTGTCGAAGGAAGGAGCGGGTAAACCCCCGTTGTGGCACCAGCATAGGTGCCCGAATGGATCTAACCACACAACACACAAGCATGCCCGTGTGACTCTATACAAGGAATCCACGAACCATACAACTCATCTAGTACACGCCTAGTGCCGCCTCTTCTTCCCCCTGTTCTTGACAGGCGTTGTCGCTGTGGCAGATGACGACGCACTGTCACCAGGACCCTCTGCGAACATAGATGTAACACTGTTCGGGTTTCCGGAGTTAGTGCCTTCCAGGGGGGGGAACAGAAGCACCGGTGAACTTACGCTCTGAAGTCCCCAGATGTGATGCTGTTCTGCATCTTGACCGCACGCGCTTGGCTCTGCTGCACTTCCTTCAACTGTTCGGGATCCAAGTTTTTCTGTGTGACGGGTCCGGTTCGTCAATTTTAGGGAACGCTTCCAAGGGGCCGAAGGACTTCTTACCATCATATATGGCAAGGCCAGAACCATGACGCCGACAGCACCCATCATCATGATCATGGGATTTTGCAACATCCCCATGACGTTGAACGACTGCTTGGGAACGAAATACTCGTTCTTGTACCTCGGGTGAACGCTCAAGGGGTATGTGATCGTGACGGGGGAGTTCGCGGTTGACGAGAGGGGGGTTCCCGGGACGTAGGGGCGAACCTCTGGGGGTGAAAGTGAATCTACGAAGTCTATCCGGTACTATGGAAAGAAAATCAGTCGCGCAACACCTGGGCAGAAAGCGGACGATCCCTGACCTGGTCAAAGAGGTGGTCCCTGGCGATAATATTGAGGATATATGTTCCTTCCCGGACGTCTGGTCTATGGAACCGTTCGTGAATAGCGTGGCAGGCGACCAGAAGTTCGAGTGACGCACATTACGAACGAGCCATCACGAGTGATAGAACCGTGATAATGAAAACCATCGTCTAAGATAGCCCTTGCTGGACCGAGGGACTTTGCGTCTGGAGGGTCAACTCAAAGTTAGGTTTCGTGAACCTGGACGGCGCAGCAGAGTGCGAACCTGGACAGAGTTGGTTCCAAACGACTTTGCCCTTCAGGTCCAAGGCATTCGAACAAACTGCGAGTCTAGAGCGCGAGGTGGGCCAGGGCTTGAGGAAGGAGAAGGGTCAGAGGTTGAGCTTCACTCACCCCAGCAGAAGCAGGAACAACAAGGAAGACATGTGAGGATCGCGTGAAAAGGTGATCGAGACTCAAGCCAACCTCTGATCAACACGAAAAAAAGAATGTCAGAGCCAACCTCGTCTTGGGTTTGTCCCCCAGAGAGGACGGAGATAATCGAAAACCTCGTCTCCGGCGTAGGTGCGTCGATTTCAACTCGGCTCACAAGAAAGTGTGCGGTTTATCCGGTTATTTAGACAGATACAATCCATCTAACATCGGCATCCTTGAGGACTATCTCTACCACCAAACGCGAAGCGAGGAATACGACTGTCTAGCCAACCTCGCCGTCCTAAAACTGTGTGTGGTTTCCCCGGACGTCTCATTCGCGGTCAACTTAGCGTATGCAGATACCAGTTCAATCCCACCCTGTACAACCCGGACGTGGTGATCCACATCCTCATCAAAGCTCTCACATCCTCCCCATTCCCCGACTTCCACTTATGCGTTTCACTGCTCGACGAACGGCCATCGTCCGCCACCGCTGATGAGCCCGATCCATTACCTTCGATTCTCCCACAACTCCAACAACTGTACACTCTGCTACAACAATGCCGCTTCCCGGCATTTTGGGTCCAGTATTTCTCCGAGGAGTACAGGGTTCTGAGGGACGAATACACCATCGAGTCCGTCGCGTTCGAGGATTCGGTCCGAAAGGTCGTCGTTCGTGCTGTGACAGCTGCGTTCACCAGGATCGGTGTGAAGAGGCTGAGTGGTTACTTTAACCTCGAGGGTATGTTTTCCTCTACCCCCTCTAACCGACAGCTCAATCCGAATCTTTCGTAGGGGCTGCCTTTGAAGTGTTTGTCTCGAAACTGGGGTGGACGATCGAGGATGAGGTTGTTATCATCCCTCCCAACCCTGATAATCAGATTCAATCGACGGTCGTTCACGAGACTATCACTCTCCCTCGTGCGTTCCTGTGGTCCATTCATCTCCATCTCCTGGCTGACACCCTCGCAGAGTTAGTCAAGGTCATTACGCATACAGCCAGGACAGCGTAACTGTTCTACTCCAACTGCTATACAATACCATGCTGTTGATGCGGTCATTAAAATAAGTGGATTATATGCAATCTGTCTACGACAATATACTGGACGGGGGAGAGGGAAATTTGCGCCAGGTGGGGGTGTCATGACGAGTTGTTCATTGCTCTACGGTTAGTCCATGACATGTAAGGTTCACGGTTCGCGTCTTGCGCTCCTTTCGACCGTGAACTCCGCCTGGCTTCTGGTACTTTCTGAGGAGTGGCCATGTCCTGAAAACTCAGACATGAGCAAAGGGGAGAGTTCGAACGGACAAGGGCCTACCAGCAAACGTTTCTCGAGACCGTGGGTGATGTGAGACATCCATTTCGTCATGTTGTTCCTGAGCGCGTTCTCCCGTATACCCTTGGTGTTCAGCCAGGCAACGAGTTCCTCTGCCTGTGCAGGTTCGGAATAGGCAGACCACTCGTTGACATCGAGCATCCCTTCCACGCCCTCCTCTTCCAACCTCCGCTTCTTCACATCGCCATCCTCTGCCTCCCTCTTATCCAACAGGGCTCGATCCAGTTCACTCGGCCCCTGGACGAAGACCCTCCCGGTGCTCCATACCGTCCCTCCTCCACTCGCAACCAACGTACCAGATCCCAAACCGTCGAACCACCATATACGATTGTGAAACCGGTCCTTCCCCATCGGTTTCGCCCTGATGCAACCAAGCAGCTTCCTGAACTCCCTTTCGATGGCTTCAAGCCGCCGATCGACCTTGTTCACTTCATCCTCGAGTTTTCGTAGGTCCGCAGCAGCTTTCCGTGTAGAAGCGGCGTTGGTCCGAGAGATCTCGCGCGATTTTGCTTGTGCTTTTCGACGGAGACTCTGGCTTCGTGACGTGGATCGTTTAGTGCTACTACCGGCTGCAGAGCCTGCTTCTGATGTTGCCTCAGAATCGGGCCCTCCGTCAGACAGGTCGCTCGAGTCTTGCATCTCGACATCCTGGTCAACGCCATTCCCACTTCCGTTGACGGAAGTGGCAGTTCCGTTTGGAGAATTCTTTGCGTCCTTTGCGTCCTTCTTCTGACCCTCAGTAAGGTTCGATATTTCCTCCACACTGAAAGTAGATTCAGGATTCCAAAGAGGAGAAGAGTGAGTATGCGCTTACGCGTGCTTCTTGGACCTGTTGATCTCGATCTTCTCCTTTCTCAGCGCTGTCAGTTGCTCTTCACATGATTCCATGTGCAGGTGAATCGCCTTGCTCGAGACCGAAAGTCCGCACATGAAGGATAGTAGCGCGATCTTGTGGTCGACGCCCATCGTCCAATACCGTTCGCCCGGATTCGCCCGTACGGTAAACCGATCCTGAGAACATCCTCCAGGCGACAGGTCGGGAGGCGGGGGTTCGAAAAGGAGCCAGGTGAGGACCTGTTGGAGTAGTGGGAAGGCCTCCACGGTGGCGAGCTTTGGGGAGTTCAGCATTCACCAATTATTCAGGCAGAGGCTTGAAAAACTCTCACATCCGCGAGGCAACCGACCAAAGCCTCTCCCCACCCTTCCCGCCCTTCCGCAGCACGCAGAGGGACACGCTCCCAGTTAGTCCCAACTTCGAGCATGGCGTCGGTGAGACAGTTGGACCCGTCAATAGGTACGTCGAACCAAGGGGGGGAATCTGAATCTGAGAGGGAATTTAACCCCGTCTGTCGGGTAAACGGGACAGTGCGTAGGTTGTAAATGAGAGTAGCATGAATCTCTGCGATCAGGATGCAGGGTGGGTCACTTGTGTTGTGCCGGAGTGCAGCCTCAAATTCGTCCAGTGTGAACGTCGAAAGATGCAACGGGATACTGGAACGAAGGGTATCAATAGGTCATCAAGTTCTCGCCGAGGGGCGGGCTGCGTACCCATAAACGTTGAGATAATTCCAAGCCATGAGGAAGGCCTCAAACGCTCCGGGTAGATCTCTGAACGGTAATTCCCTGCTAGGAACTGGTCGTTGGACTTGGGCACCTGCCTTCTTGTCCCTCTCAGGTAGTAGGACATCCATATCCTCAGCGGGGTAACGAAGTGGTTTCTTCTTCTTCTTCTCCGGAGGTGGGGGAGGAGGTTTGGTAGGCTCCTTGAGTTTCTCGGCTGTGGATTGGTCAGCAAGGTTTAGGGCTAGAAACCGACCACCCAACGCACGCTCGGGTTCCTTCTTCTGCTTCTTAGCATTCGGGCCTTCTTTCTCTTCCCAAGCCTTCTTCCGTTTCTCCATCTCACCTTTCTTGAGTTTCTCCACTCCCTTTCGAGTCTCGTCGGGCATGACGGAACTAACACCGTACTTGTCCCCAATGAACTTCTTGACCACCCAGGGAGAGGCGACCGCGGCGTCACGATCCACGCAGTCCCTGATGAACCTCCGGAGGATAGACTTGGAGAAAGTCAAACGGTCACGACTACACGAGAAGGGAGGCGAGGCACGGTTAGCACGTTCGGGCATGCACGAAGCAAGGTCGGGAGTGAAGTTACCTCATGGATGGGCACTGCACTTCCATCAGACTTCCGCTCCATTTCGACTTTTCCGCCTCAGGCTTGTCGTTCTGACCAATGGGGACTTTCTCCTTGTTGTCTTCGTGTATCTGAATCTTGTACAGATACTTCTGGGGGTCGTCGCGGACGTTTGCATCTTTCACGGGTAATTTGAGGTCACTCGCGAGTTTGTGGATTTGGTCCTCTTCGTCTGGTTTTGGTGGGAGTGGGGAAGTGGTTGCGGAAACCTGGCTGGGCCGAGGAGGGAAGACTTGCATGACTCGGGCATAGTACCTAGAGAGAGTCAGACAGGTGCTCTACGTATGAGAGAGATTTGACGAGCCTCTCTCCTTGAATGTCGACGAACACCCCTTCAAACTGCAGTCAGAAACGGCGCAGGAGCCAAACCACAGCAACTCACTCTCATCGAGGAAATACCTATCCTTGAAGCGTTCGTACACGGCTTCAATCAGATGGTCGAGTCGGCCAATCACCTCTAAGACAAAATCAGCTTTTCCGGCAATTAAAGTTGAATTCCATTGGTAATGGGCACTCACGCCACTGTACGGCTTTGAGAATCGGTGCCTTAAGAGGTTCAGGAAACCTGGAATGCATCGTGCGAGCCTCAAGCTCCTCGCTATCCAGCGCCTCGAAGTAGTTAAGACCACTCTTGCCGGTAACCTCGCACTGGAACTGCTTCTGCCTGTAAAATGACATCCTAGCAGCGTAGGCACTGGATGTTCAGAGAGTCGGGAGAGCCGTTGTGAGCGGGATAGAGGGGCGGAAACGTGGTGGGGGACAGACTCGTATGTCTCGAAGAGTTCGCCTGTTCGCTCGAGGTAGAACACGTCTCTTGAGGGATCTTTCTTGAGGGCTTCAAGGAGGGCGGGGGAGGGTTCGGCAAGCACAACGCGTTTGCGTCTGCATGTTGGCATTGTTTTTGTCGGGTGGATCAGGCCGGGGAAGGGGGGGAGGGGAGGGGGAGGGGATGCGGAAGAAACGCCGGATGAATGTGATCTTCCGCCTCCCAGTGGACATAGTTGGGCGAGGGCGGGACAAGTGCAGTTTACCGGCGATCAACGGAAAATTCAACGAAATTCACAGAAATATTCAGCAATCGTCGGCTTCTGCCTCAGCATTAACAGTGACTACGGTGTACGTTCTATGCCAAAACCACTGGTGAAATGCCGTCTAACAAACCACACCTCAGAACAAGAACACCTGCAAAAGTCGAGCACTCAGCAAAGTGTCAGTTGGGCAAGCGGAGAGCGATCGTTACCTGGTCGGCGAGCTTGCTCAGGCCGGTCGGCACAGGGTATTTGAGTTCAGTCAGGTATCCCCTGCACAAACAATCAGTCAAACCCTTGAAACGGGCTGAGGCTCAACGCACTTCATCGCATTCATCATTGGAGGAGGACCTGAGGAGTGATCGGAGTGAGCGCCCGGAGCCATCTGTGACCAGAAACGCGTACCACACAACAGAATCTTGATATCGTGACTAGCACTCGGGAGGTGCTTCGCAATCTGGTCCTTGCTGACGAACCCAGACCCACCAGTCCAACCGGCAGGGGGGTTGTTGAGGACGTAGAAGACTGTGAACCTGGTAGGGTGAGCTGAAGCCAGTTCATCCATTTCAGCCTTGAGCAGGATGTCTTCTGGGTTAACGTTTGCGTAGATGAGCCTGAGCTTGGTCTTGTCCGCAGGGTTCTTGAGGGCAGCACGGATGATCTGGAGCATAGGAGTGATTCCGGTTCCACCGGCGATCATCCCAAGCTCGCGAGACAGGTCCGGGGTGTAGACGAATTTACCCTTGGGGCCTCTGAGCTTGACCTTGTCTCCGATCTTGAGGAGGGACACATGGCGAGAGATGTTGCCCTTCTCGTAGGCCTGGCAATGGTTCGGTACCACGTCAGGCAAACGAAGGTCGTACACACCTTGATCAGCAGTTCGAAGTGGCCGCGGTTGTCATCGCTGCTCGTGGGTGTGTAGCTTCGCATGATTTCCTTACCGTTGATGGTGGCAGAGATCGAGATGTGCTGACCAATCGGCAGGCCGAGGATATCGTCTGGGTTTGGCAAACCAAATCGATAGCTACTGCGGGTCAGACAAAGGCTAGGGGAATGGCGTGTAACGGCTCACATAGCAGTGTTTGGTGAGGTGATGGTCTTTTTTACGAGGGGGAATTCTTGCCAATTTTGGGGATCCAGCACCGGCTTCTTCGACTCTGGAGACAGACATCAGCCTGATCACGTTCGCCACACGTATGCGAGAGTGAACTCACTTTGAGAGAACTTCCAGAAGATGACCACGGAGGTGACGGCGGTGAGAGCAATTGCCACCAACTGGGCGAGCTGGCTGCTCGAAAAGTCCTTAACCAACTGCGAGGACATGCTTTCGGGTTGTTTTTCGTGACCAAGGATCGTTCCGGAGATGTCGTAACCGGCGGTGTTCAGTACAGAGCTCAGGAATTGAGAGCCGACGTAGCAGAGGAAGAAAGCAGAAGCGAAGGAGAGGGCGAATGCTACGTGGCTGACGGTATCCGGCATCATACGATGTTCTCTCCAATTCACACCCACCCGCCCCGAACCGGGCTGGCCACGTCACGAACGTTACACAACGGGTCCTTATCTTGCACTCTGTTCTCGATGTGTCCTTGCGTGTCTAGTCCGAAGTCCGAGGATAATCCTGCCGGACGGGGGACGTAGGGGACACGTATCTCACGCGTCCGATGATTTCATGATCATACCACCATCGCGCACGTTTGCACCAGTGGGACCTGGTTCAACTCGGCAAGTCTGGGACGCGTTTTGGAATAGTTGCTTCCCGACAACGATGTTCTCAAAACTTTCGCTCCTTGTCGTCTTTTCTTTGTGGTCAACAGTCGTAGTCGCAGAGGCGGGGATACACAAGAAGATCAAGGATCTGATCAAGTCCAATTCGCCTCTCTTGCAGTACCCCACCCAGGTCACGCAGGACCTCGTTCCCAAGCGCATACACTCACACAATGACTGTCCGTCGTTTGCTCCCCCTTCGTGTGATTTCGCTAAAGGACTGACGGTCAACCTAGACTGGAGGGATGTGCCTCTGCTGACTGCCCTTAGTTATGGAGTAACTAGCGTCGAGGCTGACGTATGGTTGTTCGACGGGAATCTATTGGTGCGTAATACAAGCGTGTTACCCTGGCACCAGTCGGTGTCCTAAACCGGTACTTACTGGCCGACGATCCCCCAGGTCGGGCACGACCCAGAATCACTTACGGCGGATCGGACCTTCGACTCACTCTACGTACAGCCGTTGCTCGAGATACTCAAATCCCAGAACCCGGATACGGTCTACACAAGGGCAGCCCCCAAACACATCAAGTATGCAATTCCCCAATCTATCTTCAATCCGCTTCTTTCGTTGTTCGGAGTGAGTACGCGGAAGCGGAAGCTGATTCCTCCCTTAAGTGGCATCTTTGATACGTCGGGTGGAACACCGCTCAATTTACTTGTGGACATCAAAACGAACGGTGCCAGGTAAGTTCACCCCCGAAGGTATTTTCGTGCTTCATTGGCCGACGACTTTCAGCACGTTACCTGTCATACTCGAAGCCTTGAAGCCTCTTCGCGATGCTGGGTATCTAACGACCTACTACTCCAACGGAACTCTCGTACCGTCTGCCATCACTGTCATCGGGACCGGTAACTCTCCCCTGGATCTTGTGAAAAACCTCGATCCACGGGACTATTTCTTCGATGGTCCTCTGGCCGACCTAACCGGCGGAGATACCTTTGAGCCTTCGTTATCCCCCATCGCGAGCACCGACTACGCGGTCGCCGTGGGGTGGAACGGATTTGGAACGATCTCTGACGACCAGCTGACGAGGTTGAGGAAACTTATCGGTGATGCACATGCCCTGGGCATTCAAGCGCGCTTCTGGGACACGCCGGGGTGGCCGCTGAGCGCACGGAACAACGTATGGAAGGTCCTGGTGGAGAATGGTGTCGATTGGTTGAATGCCGACGATTTGGAGGCTGCCAGCCAGGTTTGAATTCGTTGGTTTCACGAGCCTCCGTGGCCTCGGGCAATAAGTACGGGATACAATGTGTCGTTAGACGGCGTCATGTGCCGGTATCTAAGTCGGAAGGGTTCAGGAAGAATGTTGATCACCGTCGTCAGATCACTGGTGTGCATGAAACCCGTTCAATACCGCGCTTTGACCGTTCTCCCCCCCTTTGCATGGGTCCTCACTGGTGGCGACCGTGACCCCTGGAGCCCCGACAACAATGGATTGCCGGCGCCGGGCGCTCTCTCCCCCATTCCACGCTTAGGCACCCGTCGGACTCGGGCGTGACCACCGGATCAAATGCGTCTAGAGAAGTTTCTTGCAAAACAGCCGGCCTCGACCACGAACGCAAGCGGGTATATATACTCGCAGACTCCACAGACCATGCCAGCGACCGCCTGTCCCTCTCCCACCGCTCCGTCTTTCTCTCCATGTCGTCCTCCGCACCTGAGTCTCCCTCAGCTCAATATTCCGCTGACTTTCGTCTTGGTGGTTCGGAGAAGCTCAGGAAGCCCAGGTGGAAACTTGAAAATCTCCCAGACCTCACCGGCAAGGTGGTCATGATCACCAACCCAAATAACAAGGTCGGGAAGGATGTGGCAAAGGTACCTGCCCTCTGTCCCGTTCCAACGAACCCACCTGATCACGGAACCGAACAGGCGCTCCTACAGCACGGAGCGACCGTTTACATCGCATCTTCTAATATCTCCAAGGCCGAACAGACGATCACCGAGTTGAAGAGGGAAACGAGCAAGTATCCGATATTCCTTCACCTCGACCTGGGTGACAGGGGAAACTGCCAGTCTGCCGCTCAGCTTTTCCTTGGGTGAGTTTCCCCAACATTCGACCAGTCTCACCAGCATGGAGACGGGGGTGTGCTAATAACCGTCCTGCTTCAGGGCGGAGAGGCAGCTGCATGCAATCTACAACTCTGGGTATGTCACTAGACGCCTCGTCCACCAGAAACTTCACGTCTCTTACGCCGGCCTCGATGTTTCCAGGCGCATCATCGCTCCCGGCCTGAGCCAGAAGAACTTTGACGATTACGACATGCAATTCACCAAGAAGGTGATCAGTGAGTTGACCCAAGTCTCACCAACAGAGTGGAAACCCGTGTGTTTATCCCCGCGTCTCTAGGCCACGTACACTTCATCGAGCTCGTCATGCCTGCCCTTGTCGCTGGAGCGAAGTCGTCTCGTTCTCGCAAACCCAAGGAGCCTGAGACACCAGTGGAGCGTTAGTCTTTCCTGCACCTTGATGGTCTAGTTTCTTGTGTCCCTCATAATACCGTCGAACACCCTAATATCCCTGCCTTTTTGTACTGTACATCATTGCAACACATCTTCATGGTAGGCTGTGCCATCTTGAATCGTGGTGGAGGCGAGCACCTTAAGAATGGGTCCTAACCGTGAGCGTACCACCAGGGGTAAAATTAAACAGATGGGAATGATCTATTGTAGTGCTCCGGAGAGACCTTATAACGTATTCCAGAACTCGGAGCGGTCGACGCCAAGTTTCTGTCGCTGAGCCAGTCGCAACATCGGCCCCGGCTGTTTGCCCAGTATTCCTTTCGCCAAGTGCAGAGGACTTCGGATACCACCCGGGACGGTCTCCCCGGGTTTTGGCGTAAAGGTCTCAGCCTTGAAACCGACCCGGGTTTCACTTTCCTTCTCCGTGTTTCCCCATGCGGCAGTATCACGGATGGCGACTGGTTTCACAAGCAGGGTATCCTAGAGACTGGTGTGAGCATCTAAAAACCTGCACTGGAGACCGTTCACGTACGATATGGTTCTCAGCCTTACGCGCGAGATCTTGAACCCCATCCTCTCCCCTGTACCGGAGAACCTTCTTCAAGTTCCATCGCGTCCTCTCCCTCAACACTTCACTCTTCTTCTTCACTCCACGATTCCGTTCCGTCTCAACGAGTCCCTTGAGATCTACCACTCCCTTATTGATGAGGGCTTTCCCCGGGGTTTGCCCCACACGTTTGCTGAGGACATCCCATCCCACAGACTTGGCGGTCATCTCGTACCGAATGTCTCGTGGATTGTCAACCAGTTCGAGGATGGCGTGAGGAGCATTATCCCCCTGGCGGTTACCGTACTTGTGGATACGGGTGTAACCTCCTGGTCGGTCGGCATAACGCTTGGCAAATTCGGAAAAGACTTTCGGGACGAGAGAAGGCTTGAGGATAAATCCGTTAGCTCTCCGGTACGCTGGTAAGTCACCCTTCTTGCCGAGAGTGATCATCTACAACCAACGCGTCAGACACAAAAAGCCCAGGGTTTCCACATTGGAGTGCACCTTCTCTGCTAGACGAGCAGTGTCTCGAGCCTTCGGAAGTGTGGTTTTAATCTGTTCGTGCTCAAACAGTGATGTAACCAAGTTCCTGTCATGGAGTTACCGTAGAGTTCACGCTAACAGTGCATACTTGCTCACCTCAGCATCAGCATACGATGCGATGAAGTCCTTGAGAATTTTCGGAAAGCAACACCATGTTTCATGGTCGCGCACTACCCCGACGGAAGGGTGACGGAGAGGAGGAGGAACGGATGACGATCACGTGCCTCCAAGTCCAGTTGGTACTATGAACCGTTTTTCGACCCCGGATTCCAGTTATATAGAACCAGACATATAGTATTCCTACCGTGTGCACTACAATTACAGCGTACGAGCGGAGAGAGGAGTCGTTCTGTTTAAATATTCCTCCTCCGCTGCGTTGCACTCAATTGGGCGGTAGGGTGCCGATCGCGCGGAAGAAACCGCGAGGGTTTGGTAGAACTAAACAGTGGGTGAAGGCGACGCTGGAATGCGTTCAAGGTATGTGTAATGTTGATTGGATTGGTCTAGGAGGATTAGGTACGGATAGTAGGCGAACATTTAGAAGCAGAAACTGTCGCATTCGATGTAAAGCCAATCGAACGTCATCAGTGAGCTGAATAACAAACACGTGAGCGAGAGCAGATAACCCCGACGTTGCTGGCGTACCTTCTGGGGTCTTGGCAATGTAATCGATGGCTGTGGACGGTCAGAACCTGAAAAGAACAGGGGAGGGCGGGGAACAACTTACCCTGCTGCACCGTCTTAATCTCATCCGCCTCAGCATCCGGGATTTCAATGGTGAACTCCTATGACTTCCGTAAGCGAAGCTGCGTCTTGGGTGATGAACCGGGAACTGACCTCCTCAACAGCCATAACAACCTCCACAGCATCCAGACTGTCGAGACCTAGGTCACCAGTGAATGAAGCCGTGGCAGTGAGCTGCAAAGCCTAGTCAAACGTCATGCACTACAGCGTCGACTTTGTATTGCGCGCCTTCGTTGGGTCGACCTTTTCGAAGCCCTTCAACACGTCCAAGACACGGGTGGTGATATCCTCCTTTGTAAGGCCAGCGGCGGCCGAGAAAGCCGCACGCTGGGGCAGCCATGTCCGCCGAGGAATGGCAGCAGCAGAGGCGGAGATTCGGTTTCGCGCGAAGCTGGCAGCTGGGCCACGGAAAGCGACACGGAGGAAAGACATTTTGTGGGCGGGTGTGACGAGGGCGTTGCGCGCGGTACTGCCTGGGGTCTCCGGAGCTCGGCTGATTCCGAACACTCCTTCGGGAAACGCCACTGATCAATGTCACGTGCGGCGATCAGCCAGACGGGATCCACCGACGCCACTGTACATTTGGTTCTCACGTCAGCGGCAAGCCACCGTTTCGCCTGTTCGGTCATTCACTCATTCCAAGATTCAAGACCTCCTCAAGGTACGAGTGATTGTAAACCCGCGTCGCTCAGTATCTCATCATACGTGTACATTATTCCCGTCCTTATTGCTAGGTGAGCTCGCTGGTCGGGTTTTGTCGACGATTCCGTTGTTAACCGCGTTATCGCTTCCCGCGACTTAGACCTCGTCATGGCCACCATTTCTTCGACCCCCATCGTAATAGATGGAAAGGGCCATCTCTTGGGTCGACTCGCTTCCATTATCGCCAAACAGGTTCTCAACGGACAGAAAATTGTTGTTGTCCGGTGTGAAGAGATTAACATCTCTGGCAGCTTCTTCCGCAACAAGGTACGTACCACTTGAGAGGAAATACGAAGGTTCGACGGCTAACCGCATTACTCTGGTTACTTTCTGAAGCTTCGTTACCATAATTTCCTCCATAAACGCCACATCGTGAATCCCAAAAAGTCGGGCCCCTTCCACCACCGAGCACCCTCGAAGATTCTTTACCGCGCCATTCGTGGCATGGTTCCCCACAAAACCGCGCGGGGTGCCGCTGCCTTGGAACGCCTCAAGTTGTATGAGGGTGTTCCCCCACCGTTCGACAGGAAGAAGAGGATGGTCGTTCCAGAGGCTCTGCGGGTACTGAGGCTGAAGCCGGGCAGGAAATACTGTACAGTAAAGGTGAGATAATTACCTGAAGCTCTGGGTTTGATTTATCTGATGATTTCGCAGCGCCTGTCTCACGAGGTTGGCTGGGGATACAAGGACGTTGTGGATCGCCTCGAAGAGAAGAGGAAGATCAAGGCTCAGGCCTACTTTGAACGCAAGGTCTGTTTCCCGCAGCCGGAGTAACGCCCGTTGGAATCGGTACTGACGGACCATTTCAGAGTGCCGCTCTCAAGCTCCGCCAGAAGGCGACCGCTGATGCCGCTCCTTCGTTCGAGAAGCTCACTGCGTTGGGTTACTAGGTTAGCTGCGATGTTTTTGTATGAAGATATGAAGATGTGGCATACGCAAACCATGTATATTTGTCTATGGATAGTGCCTGTGTGCTGAATCGAATACTTCAACGACGTGCAATTGTTGCACCCCTGCCTGGCTCGAACCGGCGGATCGCTGAGTGAGAATTTTCACGGCGGCGACCCAAAAAGGCGTGCGATAGTGCGCCGGGCTGGTGGACCCCTCTGTGTCGTGTCTTGTCGTTAGTCTGCCATCCTAATTTCCTCGCATCCCCTCCTCCCTCTCCCCGTCTCCCTTCTTCCTCCTCTCCTCCCACCCCTCCTCCTCTCTCCATGTCCTCCGACTCCCAAAACCGCCAAGTTCTCCGTGAATCCGGTATGCTTATCGTCCGTCTGATCATTCCATCGATGATCACTCACGCTTTGCAGGTTCCCCGCACCCCTCGCGTTCCCCTTCCCCCTCTGGTCAAGACACTCTTACCCTCCGCGCGCTCGTTAGCACCAAAGATGCCGGCGTAATCATTGGCAAAGGTGGCAAGAACGTCGCCGATCTCCGCGATCAGACCGGTGTGAAGGCCGGTGTCAGCAAGGTCACCCCTGGCGTCCACGAACGTGTCCTCACCATTTCAGGTCCAGTAGAACGTGTGGCAGATGTCAGTCGGTGGTTTCTCTCGTGTGTTGTCGTTGTACTTACCCCCTATGTTTTTTTCTTTCACCAGGCCTACGGCCTTGTGGTCAATCAGCTTCTTTCAGGTGGTCAGACACCCCCACCACCTGGAACGCCTACCAGCTCCTCTATCCGTCTCTTGATCTCCCACAACCTCATGGGCACCGTCATTGGTAGGAATGGGAACAAAATAAAATCCATCCAAGACGCATCAGGCGCCCGCATGGTTGCTTCCAAGGAGATGCTTCCCCAATCAACCGAGCGAATCGTCGAAGTCCAGGGTACTGCCGATTCCATCACTCAAGCTATCAAGGAGATTGGTACATGCTTGTTGGAAGATTGGGAAAGGGGTGCTGGAACAGTCCTTTTCCACCCAACCGTTGGTGACGAACGTCAGGCCAAGCGCAACAGTACATCTGGCGCTCGTAATGGGGATCACCGTAGAACCAATGGAGATGCTGGCCATCGCCGCGACGATCGGGACACGCCCCCATCCCCTGTCTCGCCTCAACAGACGCAACAGGCTAATCTTCGGACTCAGACCATCTCTATCCCCTCGGACATGGTTGGTTGCATAATCGGTAGGAATGGAACCAAAATCACCGAGATTCGTCGACTGTCCGGCTCCAAGATTTCTATCGCCAAGGAACCGCATGACGATACGGGCGAGCGCATGTTCACGATCATCGGCTCACCGGAGGCGAATGAGAAGGCTCTTTACCTTCTCTACCATCAACTCGAGAGTGAAAAGGAGAGGAGGCTCGGCCGCGAAGAAGCCCAGGAGGAAGAGACGCCGATCGTCGAGGCTTAGGGCCCCGCTGCCGCAAGCCGGCCACCAGTTTTTCCCGGACCCCTTACCAAACACCAAAACCCCATATTCCGTACCAAGAGAAAGCCCCAGTACCCGACCCGATCCACCCACCCTGTCTCCTCCGTACCGACCTCCGCCATATCCTCTTCTTTCCACCGCCGTGACCCCTTTGCAACACTGGAACATTGAACGATCCATTGCTCCCCTCTACATCTGCCTCGGACATGACCTCTGCTTTCCCCACCCTTCGCCCGCCCTGTAACATTCGGTCTTCTCAGCGGAATACGTTGCTTCATGCCTTATCCACACGATTAATCTTCCCGCCCCTTCTCTCTCCACGCATCATCGTTCTGTGCCCCTTTCATTCTGCCACAATCCGTCGTACATTACTGGTTTGCATGCGAGTTACAATGATTGTTATATGTATTAGCATGCTAATGTAAACCATTCTCGAGGAGGCTACGCTGCATTTCATCCACAAGCCGTGTGTCCCAGATTTTCCGAGATGGCGCATCATTCTTGGGATTCCTCCCATACCTATTAGGGACGTCAGCATGGAAGTTGGTTTAATAGGGTGCCAACCCCCCTCAAACATGCGGCGGCGGTCCAGGATAGGAATTTGCCTGCAACTCGTGACATCCAAGTTCTGGAGCTTCTTGCACGATTCGATGATAACAAAGATACCATCAGCTAAGATGGTGGTCAGCGCTGATCTAAATCGCGACAGGGTGAACTATAACCGCACTGGTGAACTTGGTAGAAGCGAGTTCGAGGGTTTCCAGTCCCTCGCAACTCCCAATGTACGGAGCGGCATCATCGCCAACACTGGTATTGTTGAGGATCAACACTTGGAGCGGAGAGGTTGACGGGTCGGATTCAGAAGGGAAGAGCGGCTCTAAATCATTGGACTTGAGATAGGATAAACTTGACATATTGAGTTTCTAGCGGACACCCCCTCGTGATGAGAACTTGAGCTGAATGCTGAATAGTCATGCATGCATACCTTGCACCCCCTCCCGACCTCAGCGATGAAGCTCCTGAGCGAGCGGGTGGAAGAGAGACCGAGCTTTACGTTCCCTACGAGGCTCACGGTCTCGAGGTGTTGGAATCCTAGGAACATCCTGGTGAGCGTATCCAGTGTATCGTTCGTCATGGTCACGGAAGCCGAAGCTGCGGCGGAGCCAGATGAGCCCACCGCTCCCAGCACAACTTTTCGAAGACCACTCAGGTGCTTGACCGTCGCGAGCAGGCTGGAACTAGTCAAGGGTGTACAGCTTATGTCCAGCTTCTCTAGGTTCTCTCCGACGCCTCGCTCAAGAAATAGGTATTTGTGTGGGTGCTTTATGAACGTGAAGGAGCCATCGAGGGACCTCAGGTTACGACAGAGATCGAGGAACGGCGCGATAGATACGTCAGAGAGCTGGAGTTGGCTGAATTTGAGCTTTTGAATGTTGGGTAAGGGGTTCCCAGCAAGGGCTGTGGTGAGTTTTTCGAAGGTCGCATCAGTCTAGATGACGAGTCTATTAGAATCGGTCATTCCAAGATTTAGAGGGACCGAACCCAATTTTTTATACCGGCGACTTTCAGCGTTTCGAGACGCCTGCAGCCTTGCAACACTCCCACAAGGGACACGGGCGCCACGGAGGTATGACTCAGATCGAGTGATATGATGTTGGGACAGTGGCTCGGTATGGCCTCTGCCGTCAGAGTTCCAACCCTGCTGCACTCGCTAAACGTCGATTCGATCAATGGCCTCGAGGGGCATCGATGCTTTCAACGTACGAAACGTCCAGAAGCTCCAGTAATGGCAAAGATGAGATGGCAGAGGAGAAGATCTCATCTGAGAATTTGGAGAATCCGGTGAGGCGTAGTTCCGTTAAGGAAGGGGCCATCCTGGAGATGCTCTGGATGGTGTTGGAGCCAACACCGGGTAGGTCGCTGGTCAAGGACAGAGACCGCCCACGCATGAAGTTCTAGAGAACGAAAGGACGAGTTGATGCACTGCCACTCCAAAATCTCTCCACGTGTGCACTTACACAAACGATAAACTCGCTTCTAAGGAGCGTTGGATGGGCAGATTTGAGCATGGCAAACAGCTTGGGCACGATTTGCTCCGGTATCAACTTGAGCCACCCAAGGACTGCCTCCCAAGCATTCTGATTGGCCGATAACTTCTCAAGGTGCTTCACGAAAGCACGGGCGCAGCAGGTGGCTAATGTCGGCAGCGAGCCACCGATACTGCGGGTCGAGACCCTGTTCTTGTACCGACCCTGTGAGAGCTGTGCGGCTGGATCGTCGTCCTCAGTAGGAGCGCCGAACGTGCGCTGGCGTTTGGACGGTCGGGCTCGCGAAGAGGACATGGTGGTTGCTGAGATGAAGCATCGCTTACCGTACGACCCGGTAGTGATGAAAATCCCACCCGCTGAAAGGCCAGCCAAGGTCGGTATGGACCACGGCGGGTTGGATGGTGACCGCACTCGGATCTCTTCTGTCGTGGGCGTCCACGAAGGGCCTCGGCTTGCGCACATCCGCTCGAAACCCCAGCTGGTACCGCGGACATTGCGCTCAAGCACTTCTGGTATAAATGTTGCATGTTGAATTTTGTTTAGACTGAAGCACCTCCCAGCTAGGTCTTTGGAGAATTGGGAGCCAGACTGTACATTGAGAATGTTCATCGACTCACCCCACCCTCAACCTCGGGGGCGGTTGTCGCTGTCGCTAATCGGACGTCGCCTCTCCCATGAGCATGGGGGATCGCAACGGTCACCCCTCTGTGGCTCGGTTCTCACTTCCGCATCTAGCCTCCCGCGCACCGGGCGACTTCACTCAAGACCCCGGCGGGTTAACGAACGTCGTCTCACACCGGGTTTGGTCACTTTGTGAATTACCCCGACCGTCTCTGAGGTCCTTTACGGAATCTGCGGTCACCCTCTTGGCCCCCTCCAACCACCCTTCGACCCCACAGACCTCAAGAAATGTCACTGCTATCTACATGTCCGTTGCCGACCAGTGCCTCCATTTCAGACCCAACCCAAGTTAAAAGTTTGTCACGTCCCTAGCCCCATTTCTGGCGACGAATGAAGGTAAGGGCGTCAACTCCCTGAAAACCCTACCTCTACCTCTGCTGAGATTCCCCTGAGCGACCGTGTTGGGGAGTAAATCCTGCACCTCCTGTACCTCCCCAGACTCGCGGATGGATGGCAACTGGGTTGTACTGGGGATGGATTCGGGTCGCAAAACATCGTTGTCGTCGGATACCCAGGTGCCTTCGCGAGTAAACCCAACGACACCGGACGGGCCTCCTCAGTCCTTGGATTGGCTGGTCGGTTCGACTTGGACAGGAGGACCTCCTGCGCATCCTCCGTTTTCCAAGTCGCGCCACCGGTGCTTCCCACTTCATCGTGCTCCTCGAGCCCTCACCTGACGATCGTTCATCGTGTCGGACCAAGATCATTACACGGGCTGTATTCAAAATGGTTTGGCATAAACACCTCCAAAACAAAGCCATCCGGGCACGGGAATTCTACGACCTCTTCATCAAGCACCCGTTCACGTCTGTTCCGGCGGGCTGGATTTTCGAACATCAGATACATCAGTTGCTCCAACAGGGACAAACGATCATGATTTTCCCGATGAAGCTCAAAAAAGGACGCTCAAACACGGCCTACACGCCTTGGAGTACTCGCGGTCTAGGAGGAGCGAAGTCCATCCGGATGCCACCATCGAGCGAACATCCGCTCCCCAGTGGGAGCACTTCA
>Ga0307516_10003423_pt1 | contig 20396 bp, 32 predicted proteins | sample 19_EM_MG_FD_203310 | JGI IMG/M metagenome (GOLD analysis project Ga0307516, IMG submission 203310) | Populus trichocarpa ectomycorrhiza microbial communities from riparian zone in the Pacific Northwest, United States - 19_EM | ecosystem: Host-associated > Plants > Roots > Unclassified | place...
ATCTGGGGGGGTCAGGTGGATAGTAATCATGGGCAGGTGGGGATCGGGTCCTGGAAGTTTCTTCCCTTTCACCGGTTGGCCGGTCCCTTCTTTCGCGCCTTAGGAGAGACAGTGTAGAAAGAAGCCGCTCACGTCTAGCGGCGAATGTCTGCATATTATTACTGGAGAGCGGCGGCGATCTGTTGCGGATATCATTGAGGAACTGCTCGACGGACGGGAGGTCCGAGTCATGAGATGCGCGAGAAGGGGAATGACGGGGAGGCTCCGCTGGAGGCAAATGTTCCGTTGATGAAGTGCCAGGATTACTGATATCCCCCCTAATGGCAGCGATCTGGAGTTCAAAGTCGTGGGCTCGCTGGAGAGCAGCGAGAGAGCTGGTCAATGTGGATGATGCAGACGGGTGTGGGAGAGTTGACTGGGTGGATGTAGATGGGTATGGGACCGGAAGAACGGGTGAGTGGTGGATATCGACCAGTGGGGATCTTGGTAACATTGGGAGATGATTCGATGCAGTGAGGAGATGGGTGGGACTGGGAAGGGTTGGTGGGGGAGGTCTGTGGTCTGGAGTGGTTTCGGTTGGAACTACATCAAACTCGGCGGGAGGCGGTAGGTGTGAAGACGATGACGAGCTGGTCAGGGTATTACTGCTGCCAGAGCTACCAGTATCCGTTGAAGGAGATCCTTCGCTGCGTGCGCGCTTGTTCGGGTTGGAACTGCTTGAGGAAGAGCGTCCAGGGGATGAATCTCGGGCTTCTTCGCCTCCGGTGTCCAAGTCTTGAAACGGACGTTTTGCTGCAGTCGACGTGGATGGACCTGGCTGGCCAAGGCCAACACGGATCTGGCCCATGTACTGGTCTGCCATGTCGACGGGTCTCTCTGGAGATGGGGGTTCAAAGACGAGTGGCACTGTGAGTGCGAGGGGGCGAAAGGGGGGAAGAGATGTGCTGAGATGATCGGTGCCACAGCGGTTGCCGCTTATGGTAGGCGTTTGATGGTTTTCGGGAGCAGTAACGGTCCGACCCGCGACTACAACTTTTTCTAACGCGACTACAAACGTTTCCTAGATCCTCTCCGTTTGTCCTAATGAATTTCCTCTCCTGATTTCTCTGGCCTGAGCCTCGTGGATATAAGATGTATTCCAACTCGTTCCCCTGTTTCTGTCCTCACTCCCCCCCTCTCGTCCCACGAGCTCACCCATGGCGACCTTTGCCAGCCTGAGAGCCCTCCACGCTCTCATCGGAGACGCCCTGGACGACGTCGAACGAGTCTTTGTCTCTTACCACCCATCTGTGCATTCTCCGACAGGCTCTGAGTCCTCTGACAGCGCCCAAGATCCCTCCCCAAGGGCTTCAGAGGACCAAGAACCGAACCGAGCTCTTCTCGACTTTCCCCCACTAGACGAACCGTACAACCCACTGTCGCCGGCTGAGGCGCTGCTTTCTCACCCCACCGTCGTACATGCCACTAAGCTCATAGTCTCAGCGACTGGCCAGCTGGCGACCACGGTCCAGCGACCTTTTCTCACCATATGTGACGCGACGATGGGTGTAAGTGATCGCATCCTCCCTCATCACTCGAAATAACACTCGTGGTCAGTATCACCTGCCCTCGTGTATGCGCTTTCTCGAGGCTTCACACGTCGTGGAGATCATGCGTGAAGCGGGGCCTGCTGGGCTGCACGTCCAGGACCTTGCTGCTCGTGTTGATTGTGATCCCAACAAACTTGGTTGGTTTCCAGCTTGTCTCATTTGGCTATGCACGATTGATGTAGCCAAAAACAAGGTCACGTCCTCCGGTTACTGGCGACCCACCACATCGGGAAGGAGGTTTCTCCGAACGTTTTCGCAAACAACCGGCTCTCGTCGTTTATTGATTCCGGAAAAGATCTCAAGGCGATCAAGGCGAAGTGAGTAATGTGCGGTCCTGCGTGATTTCGACCCATTGAGCGTACTAGCCCCGCCAACAAGTTCGAGGGCACAAATGGTATTGCTGCCTTTGTAGGGATGTGGTAAGTCCGGCAGTATGGTCGTCGAATAAACCTTTTAGAACTTGAGCCCGACAGCACCGACGAACTCTTCAAAGCTTCCGCATATCTCACGGACGCCTACCTTCTCAATGAGATATCCAAACACTCCGCCCTCCCCTCAGTTGCCCCTTTCAACCTCGCGTTCGGTGTGAAGGGCCAATTCTTCAACTGGTTAGAAGAGAAAGGGAATGAGATGCGACTGAAGCGGTTTGCGCACGCTATGATCGGAACCGCCGGATGGGAAGATGGTGGAAGTGTCAGTCAAGCAGATGGTGAGGAAGAGGCTTCGGGGCCTCATCTCAGCTGCGACCAACTGAAACTTTTCCAAGGATTTGACTGGGCGGGACTCAGAGAGGGGAGCCTCGTTGTCGACGTTGGAGGTGGAATTGGATCCACTTCTATGACTTTAGCCAAAGCGTTCCCTCATCTGAGGTTTTGTATCCAGGACCAACCGAGGACAGTCGAGCTTGGTATGGCGGTGAGGCAACCCTCCCTATCGTATATCCATTTGCTTATTGAACCGACCTAGGCGTGGAAAGAGCAGTGTCCTGAGATGTTGGAATCAGGAAGAGCGGTCTTCCGAGGTCTCCATCTCACGTCCCTGCGGTGTACAATCCACTTATCGGCACCGAACAGGCCACGATTTTTTTACCCCACAACCCGTACAGAATGCGGCAGTATTCCTATTACGAGTCATTAGCCACGATTGGCCCGATGAGTTCGTCACCCGCATTTTGTTGCAGTTGCGACACGCAGCCAGCCCACAAACCAAACTCATCCTTGCGGACTACATTCTGCCGTTGGCATGTGAGGATTGCACGGAAGACACCGGTGCGGTCAGGACCTTGGCACCACCCTCCAGCGGACTTCTGCCGAACCTGGGAAAGGCGAGCGCGAACGCATTTTGGCTGGACATGACGGTAAGTCGTTTGCACGCCCTACCAAACGATGCACTAAGGGCAGAGCAGATGCACGTAACTTTCAATAGCAAAGAGAGAACCCTGCGAGAGATGACGGACATCGCACTCACCGCCGGGTGGAAGGTCACAGAGGTGATCCGAAAGCCTGAAGGCTCGCTTTTCGGTAGCATAATTGCTGTCCCTATCTCGGTCCCGCCCTCGACGACCTTACTATCCCCTCTCATCGAGCAAGAGATCATCGAAAGAAGTGTTTCCCCCCTTGTCGACACTTTTTACTCCCGCTCTCAATTGGCCTCGCCAAAAGGGGCAGGGATGACGGCGAGTCAGAGTGATTCCGCGGTGCGCAGGATGACAAAGAGGTTGAGGAAAACAATTTCGAGAACATTCAACAGGGCTGGGGGGCAAGGCGGAGAGTCTGGGGGAGGGGGAAAGGAGAGACCGGGAATGGCGAAGTCGGCAAGCGTTTAGTGCTTTAGCCCTCGAGCAACCGCACTGGACTGGGCTCCAAGCCCATGGTGCCCTGTCCTATAGTTCTGCTTCATATTTCCCTCTTTCTCGAAATTCCAGCCCTTAGTCCCATTGTAGAAAAATTCGCGCACAACTGCTGCCCGTTGGTCACGGCGCCTCGACGAGGAATCGCTCCGCCCGGTTCCTGGGCGGGTGTTCTACTAAGACGGGGTAATAAGAACAAAGTTCTGTTAGGGCATCCAGACACTCGGGGGGCACGAGTGGAGCTCCTAGGCGTTATACGGTCCCCCAGAGGGCGGCGAAAGCTAGTCGCCTCCGATTTATCACCCCTGCCGCACGTTCGGACACGATGTTCCGCTGCTGGGGGCAAAACACGTTTGGGTGGGTTTCCCTCAGTCTACTTATATACAACAGATGTATTGAGGTTCTTGTCTACCCATCATGCTGTCGACCTGGTATTACGTCCTCGGCTTCTGACTGATGCAACCAAACGAGCAAGGAAGGATGGTGACGGTTACAGTGGACTACAACGCGAAAAGGGCGGGGTGCATAGGAGACCAAGAAAGCAGTGTACAACCCACATTGTGCTTCCAGGCGCCTCGCGATTACCCATCTCCAGCGCCTTCCACGTCCGGCCCAGGCCCAGAGGCCTTGCCTCGTAGGCGCCTAGTTAGATCGACAAGACCGTCCTTCAGGGCATGGACCCCGTCCGAGATACTCGTCCTGGCTTCTAACGTGGTCCAGACACACCAACAGATCAGGAGGGTCATCACCGCGAGTACGACGCCGACGGGAACTTTTGTCCACGACCCGTTGAACAGTAGTACCTCAAGTCCGAAGGCCGCGATAAACGATATCATACTATCAATCAACAAGGTCAGACCAACGAATCGTGTAGCAAATGCCGGTTTATCGCGACTTACGCCCAGAGCAGTAACGAATACGGCAGACTGTATAAGATTGCGAGAGTTTCGAACCCGAGGGCACTATGATTGCGGCTTCGGAGAAAACTGTCCTATCATGGAGAAGATGTCGAGCACAGTGAGTGAAGGGATAGTGGTGAGAGATCAGATGGGATGGCTCACGACTTTATCCGTAGCGTCCTGCGACTTGGTCCTGTACTGCCGAAGCAACAACAGGCCGGTCACGATGCTCCCGAGAGACGCGATAATGGAGAGGTAACTGGCAAATTGGGCCGGGGTGCGAGTATTGTTTGCGGGATCAACACCTGGGATGGCTAGGAATGCCACGTTGGCATTTAGCAACACAGTAGCCTGTAAAAATAGGACCCGTGAGCCACGCCGCAGTGCAATAACAGGGGAGTACTCGCATATAGGATGAATTCTACCCACTCAGACTGCAGCTCTGTGATAAAGTGCGCCCACCTGTGCTGACAGAGGACAGAATCCGTGTAGATGGATTCAAGCCCTATCAAACAGGTTCTTAGTGCATAAACAACGCACGCGGAGATCGTGCGCACCCTTGAGATGCAACTCTGGAGCATAAAAGAGAAAAATGGACGAGGACTTGATCAGGTACGTCCGCCGCGGCCGGAGACCATATACGGTCTGGTCGTTGGTGAGGCGTGCCTCCTTCTGACCGTGGAAGCTGACAAAGTGGTAGTATGCTGCCGAGTACACTCGTCAGGGTCCCGGGGTTCAATATTCAACCATGCACCACCAGCGACTTACCAAAGAAACCCATCAAGCGACCTGAGAACACCGTGAGGAACACACAATGGGATACGGGCGCTTGGCTTACCAACTACGCAAGCAGAGAACCCACGTTTTCTGCCAACTTGTTTGATGTGGCTCACGTAGCCCAAAAGCTTGTTGAGATCCGGTTCCGAGTAAATTGCGGTTGAGTCGGCAGAAGTCATACAGTCTGGGTCACTCGTCAGTCACAGGACATCTGATGCTGGGCCCGAGGTACCGATGCCCGCATGGACCAAACTCCCAGAGAGTTCTTGGAGAACTTCCTCTGGAACTTCCCTGTTGTGCGGGAACATCTCCCAATGAAACCTGAGGGCTGTCAGTCATGAAGTCATCGTGACTATGTGGCGACTTCTCACCAGTACTTGGCTTGTAATGCCAGGTCTAATCGCGTGCTTAGTTCGGTGTGTGTCGGGTAACTACAGGGACAGACTCACGAACATGCGTCTTCGCGGTCACACCACAATGATTGCCCAGAGCGTTCTGGGGGTGGAACTCGTGAACCCAAAACAGACAACGAGCAGAATGGCAGACAAAGTAATACGAGCAGATAGGGCTGCCGGTCTCATCATCCCCCCCTAACTCTAAGACGAGCTCCCAGTCCTGTGGTAGGGGTGGGGAGGCATCTCTCAACATGCTGATGGATTGCTCGATCTCCTGCCGCAGCTCCGGATTACACACGTCGGTGTCGGTATATATTCTCTTGAAGCGCGTTTCACCAGATTGCAGTGCGCGCGCGAGAACTAGGACTCACCTCCGTTTTATGAACCCAGCACAGACCGCCCTCAGGATGCATGAGGGGAACCCAGTCGTCAGGAGCAGAATGACTGGGAACTGGAGTAAGTACGCACACGAGGTTCCACTGCTAACTGTAACACTCACTGTTCGAATTGTGCAGTAACGGGGGGAAGACCATGGAGTTGAGTGTCTAATCCGGCAACGACTTTCCTCTGTCTCCTATATCTGTCGACTTCTGTTATGGGACGCAGAGGACGATGGGGACCCGCCACAGATGGTTGGCGAACAGATGGTGCAGGGGGCGAACGGCAGGAATATTGTGATGGCGGACGATGCGGGTGTGGTGATGGTGGGCGGTATGCTGAACATTGCGATACTGAACGATGAGAATATTGTGAAGGGGGCCGAGGAGGGACGACAGAGGATGCACGACCCTCCCGGTGTGGGGGCAAGGGGACGCGGGTGGATTCAGGCTCATGGTGATGGCTTGCAGGACCTGGCGGGCTTTCCTCAGGGGAATGGCCACCAATACCCAAGTTTTCGCCACCCTTGTTCTCGTGTGTTCCGGAAGCGGTATCTTCAGGGTTTGGGTCCGAGATGTAGATCGGGGAGGTAGTGTCGTCGCCGCCAGGGATCGGCGGTGCGCGTGGGGGAGGGAACTGGCTGGCACACTGGATCACTGTGGTTGGAGGCTCCGCTGGCCGATGTTCAACGCCTCGACGTAACCCGTCCCTCTTCTTTGGGCTTCGAGATAAAATGCGTGAGCGCGCAAATACAAGGGTGTACCACAGCGGGCGGGTTAATTGACCCCATCGCTTGCGGGAAAAGGATATAAGTTTCTTTAGGAAGAGCAGGAGCTGTAGAACCGATTTCATCCCGGTGGAAGTTGTACAGTACCCGTGTCGGGGGAGACGAGGGACGGGGCTAAAGCTAGCTAAACCTGCTGGTGCGCGCGCACAATACGGCGGTCTCATCCCGTCACTACTGTATTCCAGGTAAAAGGTTCGGGGTCTACTGGTAAGAGCCAGATTCCTTGGGACTTTTTGGATAAATCTTAAGCAGCTCATTAGACGCCCACTTTACATAGTTACCTGGTCTGCCTGCACAGTGCGAGACTGGGATGAAATGAAAATCGCCTGAATTTAGGTAAATGCAGTGAATTAGGTAATCGGTTGCAGGAGATTATCACAAGAGTGATGATGGGGGAGATTACTAAGGGCGAGGGTGCACGGGGAAAGGTGGAAGGCGGCACGAGCCGAAGGCAACGTACAAACCCATAGCGAAACGAGAGAAAGTGAGCACTACGTTACAACAAGTCGACAGCTGAGGCAAAACACGGGTAGGGGGAGGTCCCTCTATGCCGGACAATACCTGCGCACGGATGACGATGGATCTTTGGAGTCCCAATGATGGAAGTAGGCCATTGAATCTGGGGCAACCTCTGCTACCTGAAGGTTCCCAGGCACAGGGGCATCCCCACTGCTCCACGGAACCCCGTATGGTGTTGTATTGGTATTACAGGAGGAAACAACCATCCTTTCGCTCTTTCGGGCTTTTTTGTATCGTTTGGTGATCCCCTTACTGCCTCCCGATTCCTTCAACGACCTTTTAGTCGACCATTGTTTCGCCTCGAACGCTGAATCGGATTCCCGTAATTCGTGGACACTGGGGAGAAGTTAGACCGATGGGAGTGTTGAAAGACAACAGACGTACGTCTTGGCTTGCACCACACCGCGGAGGACATCTGGGGTGAGGGGCAGGCGAAGTGGTACGGTGGGCACCGCCGGGGCCTCGTGAGAGGGGAGGATCGAGGGTGTGCCGAAAACCATCGCTGAAAACGACAACTGGGACTCCTTGGGCATGTGCAGTATCACCGCGAGAATGTTTTGAAGCGCTTGGTCCAGGGTGAGAGGGGTGGGGGGGTGGACATTACCCGGTTGGTGAGCCATGAGTGGAGAGGGCAGAGTGGGAAGAAGAGGGACCACTGGGTTGGACGAGGGGGGGGGGCAATTGCGCGCGTTATTTATCCAATCGCGTTAGGGATCCACAAAGAGCCGCGACCACATAACACATAAATCCAAATAACGGCCGTGGGGGTGACCACGGGGATGCCCGCAGTCTGACCATCTCCGAGACCACCCGGCCGGGTGAACGGAAATCGCCGGCGGGGGTTCGCAAAGATTGCGAGGGCCCTCCATAGTTATAGTTCCCCGTTTTCAGTAAGATAAAGATGCTCCCAGGGTCTCCCCTGTACGCAGCGTGGGCGATCGGTTCGATCGAGCCAGGCCGTAATTTTGTTTGCCATGACGTGGTGGGTTGTTGAAGCAAGGGGGGCAAAGTCGTGGTCGGTCCAACCGCAAGTACGAGGGCGGACATTGGCATGGGACCTTCCTTTCAACGCCGTGGCCCTAACCTAGACCGTGGGCTCAACCTCCTCCATGTCGTCATCGTCACCCTCCTCATCTTCACCCTCTTCCTCCAATGCAGCTTCCGCCTCGGCTTGTTCCTGCGCAGATTTGGCAGCAACCGCGATAGCGTCTTCCAGCTGTTTTGTCTGCTCCGGTGACAACCACGATAACGATAACGACGATAACCCCGGATCCGCGGCAGCTTCGGTTCGAATATTGGCCGTCCCCATCGCGTTTGGTCCCTGATTCCAACTCTGTCCGGCAATAAGACTCGCGATAGTCCGTGCAGAGTTGGTACTGGGCGAGAGCTCGGAGGACTGTGGGGCGTAGTTAGCCACATAGCACGACAATAGCGGAAACAAGCCCAAAACCAGCCCCTGCGCCTCTGCGACACTATACGAAGGGATCTCTCCTCCCTCAAACGAAGCATCTCCCGGAGGTGGCCCGGGTTGTCCGTCCTGGACGGCAGATGCCAGTTTGTCCCCCCAAGACTTGGCGCGTTTCTCCTCCTTCAACTCGTCAGATCCACCCTCCCTTGCGACTTCCACTTCAATGACCTCCGCATCGCGACACCGCTCAGCCTCCTCCCTCCTCCCTAACACAATGGTAGTTGGCGGTGGGTTAGTAGACTCTGTCTTTAACCTACTGCTGTTCATGTGTCGCTTGATCGCATCCCTCCTGCTGAAGAGCTTATCGCATCCTGAGCATTTGTACGCCTTCGACCCGTGCAACTTGGCGTGTCTCTTCAAATCGTGGTTTCGGGCGAACGAGGCGGGACACCGGGGGCATTGGTACGGACGGGCAGTCGGGTGGGTCGTGTGACTCCGTTGATGCGAGCGCAACGAATACAACCTGGAAAAGGTCTTATGGCAAGCAGGAACAAGGCACGGGTATACGGCGGTGCTGAGGTCGTGCGGAACCGTCTCAGGCGCCTGCTGGGGACCAGGTCCGATGTTGATCCCACTCAGGACGCCCAGCATCTGTATCAAACCGCCGATTTCCTGAAGAGCACCACCTTGCGGCTGAATGACAGAAGGAGCGGTCGTGACTGCGAACAAGAAGACCTGATGCAACGGAACTTGAATGGACGAGATCAATGCGGGGGTGAGAGGTGTGGGGGGCGAGTCATTCCGAGCGGGTAGCTCGCCAGGCGAGAGGGTGTTCGTGATAGCCTGGACCGCAGGCGCTATGAAGGCAAGTACATCCTGGTCCTCCTCGATCCTCGAGCCCTCTGACCAGCTAGCAGACGGGAGTTGGGCTCCGAGGTCATCGCGCTTGCGCTTCCCAATCTCAGGGGTCGGAGTGGAGGCTACGGTGACATTCTTGGAACCGAAGAGCGCTTCGGACTGTGACAGTTGGAGAATGACCGGACTGAAGACCTTCGCTAAGTCCTGAGGAATAAACCCGGCCTCAGCAGACCGCTGAAGGATCTGCAACGCATTCGTTTTGGTGCCAGTTGGGTCGATCACGGATGCAGAGGCGAGGACAAAGTTGACCAGAGGGTCCTTGGTCGCGTATGCCAAAATAGACTTCATCGTGTTTATCGCGGCAGCAGCAGGGTCTCTTGGGGTGGCGAAGGGTGTGGGTGGTATCACGGATGGTTGAACAGCAGGTTCGTGGGTCTGAGCAGCAGCAGCCGCTACCGCAGCCGCTACCTGTTCAGCCTGGGCCTTGGCAATGTCGGCCATGAGCTGGTCGCCGAGCCTGCGAGCGATTTCTGCGGCCTCAGCATCTTCGTCACCCTCTTCTTCCTCGCCCTCGGGGTATTCTTCCTCTTCCTCCTCTTCTTCCTGCATTTCAGCCGAGACTTTTTTGTTTTGAATGCGTCAGCGTGCCATTGTAGAGCGGCGTTACTCCATCGCACCTTGAAGGTCCAGCTGTGCGGCGAGATCCGGTAGGGAGAACCCTTCGGCCATGGAGGTGGTGAGATGGATGAGATCGAGGAGGGGCGCAAACGAGAGAGCGATGACATCACGTTGGGAATTCTCACGTCCTCAAGGCCTCACCGGCACCGCCTTCGTCACCTGAGCACGACACTTCCACGAGAGGGGAACTTGAGACATGACAGACTCCATATCCACGCTCACCGCATCTCAAACCGCCGCTCTCGAACAGCTCCAGGCGATCACGAACGGTGGTGATCCAGATGTGGCCATTGGTGTGCTGGCCAGCGTCGATTGGGACGTTCAGGTGAGCGCCGCAGCATGCCTACAACTCGTCGGCCTTACATTGATATATGCGTCCAGAGAGCTACAGAAATGATATTCGACGGTCACTCACAACCCACTACCAGCAACGCGAGGACCTCTGTCCAGAGAGAAACCTTCGAGATAGATGATTCCGAACAAGGCCTCCTCCTAGGCAGTGCTGGGGCTGGCTCTGGATCCAGCAGAAGACCCACGAACCAACCCACGTCCATACTATCCCGGCGGTCAATCTACGCACTCCTCACGTTCCCATTCAGCGTCCTCTCGAGCGTATTCCGTTTCATCTTCGGAGTGCTGCACATACCCCTGCCACGAAGCTTTTCCACCCTTAATTTCCTTACCTCACGTGGTCCCTCCGCCACGCATAGACAGCTCCCCGAAGACCCGAAGAGCGTGACCGACCGTTGGGTTCGCGCGTTGGAAGAAGAGACCGGAGCGGTCTGCGTAAGTAGGAGCGGGAACGAGGCTACAACTACTGGTGTAGCAGGCCCTTCGGCCGCATCAGCGTCAACTTCAACGCTGAGGTCTAGAGGTGATGGGTCAACCACCAGCCCTCTGTTGCCAGACTTCTTCTTGGGAACTTATGAAGAGGCGATGAGAACTTGTCAACGACAGCTGAAGATTGGGTGCATCATCCTTGTTTCAGACGAACACCAAGATGCTGCAACGTTCAAACGGTAAAGTCCACTTTATTTCGGAGTTTACAGGCGCTAACGAGGAGTTTAGAACAACTTTAACCGATCCACAGTTCGTGAATTTCTTGCAAAGCAACGATTTCATCACCTGGGGTGGTGACATCCGAGACAAGGAAGCCTGGAGCAGTGAGTTTCATTTCCTCAACCATAATCCCAATAACCTTCTCCCATCCTAGCCGCCCACAAGCTGCACGCTACAACCTACCCCTTCGTCGCCTTCGCCGCACTTCAACCTCAGCGTGCCCCTGCGTCTGGAGCCTCTTCTTCATCGTCGCCGACGATGACCATCCTTTCTCGACACGCCGGCATTGAGGCTACCACGACCGATAAGCTCCTCTCCCATCTTACCGACGCACTCATCCCACGCGTGAAGCCCCTCCTCGACAGACTCAAAGGGGAAGAGAGGCGTAGAGAACAGGAACGGTTCATGCGCGCCGAACAGGACCGTGCATACAAAGAGGCGATGAACCGCGATAGGGAGCGGATCGAGAGGAAGATCCGAGAGGAGCGGGAAGCTCAGAAACGCGCCGAAGTGGAGAGGATCGCGGAGGAGAAGAGGCTTAAGGCCGTGGAAGAGGAGCGGATTAGGAAAGAGGAGTGGGATAGGAAGCGGATGGAATGGAGGAGGTACCTCAGGTGGTTATCCAAGATCAACCCTGCCCCGTCGGCGGGTCTGAGGATTGGCATCAGGATGCCAGACGGGACGAGGGGGATCAGGATTTTCGGTCCACGGGACTCTCTCACGACGCTCTATGGCTTCGTTGACTCTCACCTCATCCCCTCGGAGCTCGTCGCAGATCAAGACCCTACTTCCCCTCCGTCATCACCCTCAATGGGGGAGAGAGCAGTCCAAGAAGAAATCGCCGGTTCATCATTACACCCGGAGCAATGGTGGAAATTCCGCCTTGCGACTTCATATCCTAAGAAGGTGGTCCCTTGGCAGGCGAACACGGCACTTGGGGGGATCTCAGGGCTTGAGGATGGCGTTCAGCTGGTGGTGGAACTCGTTCGTGATGGTGATTCCAGGAAGCCACGAAAGAGTATGGAGAGCAGGAGTAGTCCCGCCACTTCCACTATCAGGTCTGGTGGTGATTCCGCCGACGAATACGATACTGAGAGCGACGAGGAGTGACCGATTTTTGGTATCCTTTTGGATAGCCTGTGGAGAACGTAGAGAGTCTCCTAATCACGTTGTGTAGCCTTACCCTCCGTGGCCAACTGGAGGGCTAATAATCATTGTCACTGCAACTTGTACGCACGGTTCGACCTGGAAATTTCACACAGCACGGCAAGGAGTGGGGTCGGGATTTATGGGTGGGTGGTATACAAGATCGTAAAGATTCTCGTTCAGATCGTCGTTCACTGGCTGAGTATTGTGCGGACGAAAGACTCGTAATTAACATTACCGTCACTGGGAAAAAGGCGGTTGGGTCAGCTGGCAGTCAATACGAAAGAGGGGACAGGCGGAAGACGCACGCTCCAATCTGGACGCCCTTGAGCAGCTCATCGACCTCCTCGTCCGTCATCTTCTCACCGAGCTGGGTGAGGACGTATCGCAACTCTCCAGCACCAATGTAACCGTTTCCTTCCTTATCAAAGACTTGGAATCCACGGATGAACTCCTCTGCAACCAGGGGACCAGGACAAGATCAACAAAGCCACCCTGTGGCAGGACGGAGGGTGAGGTTCACGCACCTGGTGTACCAGCAGGCTTGAAACCGTCAGATCGGTTCAAAATCGTCAAAAAGCTCTTGTAGTCGACTGAAAATACCACAAAAGGTCAGCACGTCGCACAGTGGGTGGGTTTGGAACGAGGGAAGGTCTTGCCTTCCCTGGGTGCTTTGGAAACAATATCGGCGACCTCCGCTTGGGTGGGGTTCTGCCCCAGAGCCCTCAAAAGATCACCGAGGACCTCTCGAGGGATGGCACCCGTCCCTTTCTTATCGAACAAGGCGAAAGCTTCTTTGTACTCTGTGCAGTCCCATGAGTTTGCGGCCGTTTCTCAACCACCTTCCGGACAACCTACCGGCATTATCGCTCTGCTTACCCTACGTCAGCTACGAGGAGCTGTGGCACTGAACGGGCTTACCATGACGCGAGACTGGGTTTTGGGTGGATTTGTTCAGGGTTGTGGGAGATCAGCCGATGGTTGTTCGCCCAAAGGGTACTTGTTCGACGGAGTCCAATTTTTTTCTCACACTCGCTGACACCCTGGTTTCATGGCCCAAACGTCGTCCGAAGGCGATGATTTACATTGCGAAAAGGTCAAATCTAGTCCCAGAATACACCCAATTAGACAGATATTAAAATTAAGCCGAAGGACTGGAAGATGTGCCGGACTCGGGTGGAGCGTTCTGCTGCTGTTCTAACCACCGCCTACATGAAAATGTGGTCAGCGTCTGGGCACGACTGGGAGGGCCATAACCACCACCTTCGAGCAGCAAGAACCATCTGAGCCTTTCTCTCTTGCAGACTCTTCTCTCGGGCTTCCGGGGTCGCTTCCCAGGTAGCCTTACCCCCGGCGTGTTCGGGTTCTGTGGGTGTATCCTCTGTTACCCGACCCTCTAGACGGAAACGCTGGATAAGCGACTCGGTTTCTTTCCTTGTAGGCGCAGGTTCGTTGCGTGGGGCAGGTTGTGGGACAGGAAGGGGTTGCTGCTGCTGTTGTTGTTGTGGTGGGTAAAGACGGTAGTATGCCGGCGGAGGCTATGCGGTCGAGTGTCAAGCAAAGTAAATGTGGCACAAGGGTGTCAAACACGTACAGCGTCGAGGAATCCTCTTTCTAAGATCGAGTTCGACGTTATTTGCACGGAGCCGGTTCGTAAAAGTGAGTAGTGGATGTTTGGTCTGACAACATCTGTGACCGGTCGTCGGTTGTGCGATGTGGGACATCAACTGTACCTTGGTATATCCGGGAACATTGTGTGAACAGAATTGACCTACGTGTCCAGATTCTTCAGCGCACTCGAGTCGTTGCTCGAGGAAAAGCACGCACCATCTCATCAGTGACATTCTTCGGGCGGAAACCCAGTACTGTACCGGGGCTGTCTGACTGGTCCTTGCCTGGAGAAGAGGAGTCTGGACGGGTAAAAGACACCTCGAGGGATGCAGCGGACCTTTTGTTGCCCACCTGACCGCAAACACGATGACGGCGAAAGCGACGATGACGTTGAGGACCTCCCCCATGATGGCGTCGGGCGAGAGAGAGAATCCAGGTGCACGTGACTAAACCCGAGACGTTCCCCTGACCCACAGCTGGGGGTAATTCTCAATCTAATTTCTACTCGTACCATCCCCTCTCTATTCCTCCTACTTTGCACGAGCCGCTTATCGTGTGGGCCAAACCCGCAAGCCAAGTCTAAGATCCTTGCTGAAGAGAACAAACAAACAGCGACAAACACCGGAAGTATTGCCGTCTCCATTCCAACCCTGGGTGCGGATTCAAACCACTTCAGCACCGTTTCATTGCCCTCTGCACGATGCTCTCCCTCTTCACTCGACGCGTCGCTCTCTCTGCACATCGCTCGACCGCGACTTACACGCGCATTCTACCGTCCCCTGTCTCTACTCTCCGCGCCAGGACAATCGTGGAGACCAGATTCCACGCTGGCACTGTGCGGACTTTGACGAACTCCCAACGCAATGCCAGTACCAAGGCTACCGCTACGACAAAGAAGCCTACCACGACAGGTAGGACGAACCCCGCGAAGAAACCGAGGTTGACCCCTGAGCATAAAGCAGCCAGAGCAGAGATGCTTCAGACGAAGAAGAAGGTGGCCGCAATGACCGCCACCTTGAGCGCTCATGAAAAGGCACGAAAGGAGAGGGAAAAGGAGGAGAAGCGGAAGCGCCTTGTGGAGAATAAGACAAAGTTGGTTGAGGCAAAGAAGAAGGCGAAAGAGGACGAGAAGGCAAAAAAAGCCAAGAAACCAAAGTGTGCGTATATCGGCTTTCGTGCTCATGGGAGATGTCGTACTTAGGGGTATTTGTCGTGCGCCCCAGTTATCGAACCCCCTCCGAGGCGCATGTCCGGGTTCGCGTTGTTCATCCAAGAGACGAAGAAGCCCCTCCGACACTCTGCCAACGATTGGCACGATCTCACTGAGGAGGAGAGACAGGTGGGCAGCGCTTTTGTCTTCGCTCTCGGAACGGCACCTGATTGACCCGGTGATCCAACGCCACAGAAATACAAAGCGTCCGCCAAAGTCATAACAGAAAAACGCAAAGAGGAGTTCGACGCGTTCATGGAGACCGTCTCCCTGTCGGACCTCAGACGTTACAATCGCAAGCAAAGGTCCACGGGCAAGCGTGGCATCCGCTCCAAATTTCGCGGCAGCCAACCGCTGACTCCCTTTATGAAGCACGTCTCCCGGTAAACTTATCTGATACATACCTGATCCTGACGCCTGTTCTTCCGGTTATAGGTACCTTGTTGTGTTTCGAGCGCGACCGGACCAGGTTGATAAGGCAGGGGTGGAGATCTCGAAGGCTGCCGGTAAGGCCTGGCATTCCTTGTCTCAGGAAGAGAAAGAAGTCAGTCTTCTATTCCCATCAGGCTTATGTCTTTCCGTGATTGACGTTGGAACCTCACCCAGCAATATGGATATCAGTCCACCAAACCAACTGCTGGCGAGGAAAACTCCCAAAGTCCCTGAACCCTCCGGTTCCTCGTCCATCCTCGATTATTCCTTGGGCTCCTTTTGTCTACGCACTCTACCTAGGTCCCTAACCCTTCTTCCCTAATTTTGTACTCTAAGAACAGGTTACACTCTTTCCCCTATCATGGAGTCGCAAACAGCCCAAGTCCAGTTGACGTTACCACGAAACGTCATCCTGATGATCGAGTGTGATATCGTGTGGTCGTTTGGTTTCGGTGACCGACGGTACTGTTTAGAGCAAACTCGTCCTCCGCCCCCACAGAATGAGCAAACCCCCGTCAAACCCACTCTGGTGCTTGGACCTGGCCTTTAGGCTTCCGTTCAGAATTCTCGGACGACCCGGACCCCCCAGGTCGGTGGTGCTCACCCCGATGCCCAAACCCCACAGCAATAATTCGAGGGACCGTTATGTGAAACGGCGAAGAACCCTATTCATACTGCCTGAAGACACCTATGAACCAACGGTGTCAAATGCCCCACGGGCGGAGACGCATCTTCACGCGTCAGCCATCTCGTTGTTCATTAACGTTCATTGTTCATTGTTGCCTAACGAGTACCGTGTCGCTTTGGTGTGGGGTAGCGTGTCAGATCTACGCCCTTATTCGGGTCGATTGCACGATTTACGCGTGGAGCCTTGGTCACGGTCAGGTGCTTCAATCCAGGGCCTGGCTGTGCCAAGGTCAACACGATGGAAAGCTTTCCGTGATTAACCGATCACCGTGACCAATCTCTTAGTTCGTAAAACACTCCAAAACACGAGGGTGACATGTGGCACGGTCCAAACGTTTAGGCGGGGGGAGGTTTTCCAATGCAGTGTATTGGATGTACACGGCCTCTCTATCCATCTCTATCTCTGATGCTACGGTTGTGGTCTAGGTGTGACAGGAGCTAGAATACAAAACGCTATGCCCATAAACCCAAGGGAACCCCACCGAAATGATAAATGGAAGGGTATAAAGGTACAACAGCGGTCGAGCCAAAATCCGGTGGCACGAGACCGGATGAGGAGTAAAATGGGAGAGACACAGGTCAATGGTTTGTGACGCAAACGCGGGAGGAAAACAGGACAAAGAAACGTAAAGAATACAAGCCTGTCAAAGGGTGAAACAGATGGAAGAATACAGGTTGGGAGGTGGGTTGGACGTTCGTAAGTGTCGTCTAGTGTGTCAGTCACCGCCAAGTGGACAAAAAAGGGGGGAATGCCCAGGGAAGGGCCTGGCCGTTCCAAGTATAATAACCAGCCCCCGTGAAACAAGCCAGGTTGCACCTCAGGAGTAATAGTGGTTGATAGAAATAAAGATACCAGACGACGTCGTCTGAATAGATGGGGAACGTGTAGTCAGGGTCACGTCTGGGTAGTGTGCAGATGTCCAGGCTGGGGCGTGTTTGAAACAGCCAGGGAGGCGGTAAGCCGAAGTCCAGGCCACACAGTGGCAGGAGTGCCGAACAGGTAAGCGGGGCGCTTGATTGGGTGGTACATTGTGTGGGTCGAGGGAGGGAGCCGAGACATGAGGCAGACCCAGGGGGCGAGGTGAGGCGAGCGTGCGTTCGAACGAATTACCACCCGAATGTCTCCTCAACCACCTCGATACCCCCAACGTTCCGGAACCTCCTCGGCTCGATCGCAGCGACCGCCTTCCTCACCTCTTCACCAAGCCCCAGCGGACCGCAGACGCCAATGAAGACACCCGAAAGTTTGTCGGAGGCATGGTGTTCCCGTCCAGACGGGGTGAACAGTTTGCAGGCATGATTGATTGTAGAGTCAAGGACAGAAATGATCTTGGGTCGTCCAGGGGTGATTGTGAGTTGGGGAGGCAGATGGCCGTAGACCTTCTTGGTGTTGAACGTAGAAGCGCGTGTGTAGTGGACTGAGATCTGGAGGTTCGCGTAGGTGACCTGTTGAAGGAAAGCGGCAAACGTCGGAATCATAGGCTGGAGTGATGCTAGGAGTTGGTCAGCGGAGGTCGTAGTCCAATACAACGGGGATACGTACGTGCGTCTTGAACAGACCAAATAAGGTGGATGACCTTGAGCCGACTAAGACCTTGGACATCCTTCCGGACGAGGTCCGTGATAGAGGAAAGGGCGAAAGTGATACCGCTTCCTCCCACCACAAAGATGGCACCCGAATAACTATCCATCATGGTATTGCCGACACCCCCATATGGGCCCTCGATCCAGACCTTTGCCTTCTTCTCACCCCCCCAACCGCCCGAATAGATAGCATCGCTCTTCGTGGCCATGCTATACACTGCGTTGGTCCAATCACCCGCCTTCTTCACCATCAGAATCAGGCCGTCACCGCTGGCACTAGCAATTGTGAAGGGGTGAATCTCAGACCACCCAAGGACTCCAACACCGGTGGAGAGGATGCGGAGGCGGACGTGCTGGCCCGGGCGCCACCCGGCATTGAGGTGGGGAATCTCGATCCGGGTTATTCCCAACTCGGCAATTGGGCGGAGGGTTGCATTGCAGATTCTGGTCTTGAACAATCGAGTTAAGTGGTCAAGTCCGTATATTACGGCCGCAAAGAGCACCCAAGGGAGAGTCGATGGCATGTGGAAGATGAGGCCGATGGGGAAGAAGATCATGCCCGCGATGTGAGTGAAGAGGAAAATATTGTAAAACTTCCTGCGCCAGAGGGTGGTGGAGAAGAAGAGAAGGATGTCCACGGATATCAAAGCAAGGAAGCCATAAGCAGCGGGGGAGGTCTGGAGTTTTTGCGTGAAGATCCCTTTCAAGGACCACTCGTAGACTAACAGATGGCAGATTAATCGCGGTCACTCGGGTACACAGAGAAAAATGAATTACTGTAACCCAGGGCGTGGACATTGGCAGTCAAAACGGCTAGTGCGCCGGCGAACCGATGAAGGTAGTTGAGCTGGAGTGAATGCGACACGAGGATTAGACAAGGCGCAGCAAACACAGAGAAGGGGGACGGCCTTCACCTTCTCGTAACCCATACATAAGAACCTCCCAATGATGTTGTTCTTGGTGGCGAGCGCGAAGACGATGGGGATTTGTGCCGTGGACACGAAGCCTGTGCGTACGTATTCCCGGAAAGGATTGGATTTGTACAGTGATGCGAAGATAGCGATGGCGGAGTAGCACAACAGGATAATACATTGGCCGAGAGAGTAGCCGTCGAAAAGTTGGAACCCCAGAATGGCAGAGGTTTTCTGATTTATGCCCGACCAAGACCTGCAATGAGGCGGGAGGGAAAACGTGGCATCGTGGGTCGCCTCGCGGCGCACGAGGCCGACATGGGAAAACGTGGTGTGGTCATCATCAGAATTTGGAGCCCTCCACTTCTCGTTGTGGGGTCCGGTCGGCCTGTGCTTCACAGCTGGGGGCCGTCGTTGGGGTTTCGTCGAGTGGTAGATGAGGTGGCCGCAGGCCCACTCCGAACCGCGGGAGAAACGAGTGAAGAGACGGGGCCAGGTGAAAACCGCGAAAAGTGCGAAACAAGCGAGAAGAAAGATGGTTACGTTGAAGACGAAGGTACTGTCGTCCAAGTTGGAGATTTGAACAAAGGCGTCCAGTGGATCCCGGGGGGACATGTTGATCTCGCCCGTGCTGGGCTCGAACAGCAAGAGAACCCGACGCGCTCTGCAAAGGAGAAGAAGGAACGGGAGACGGGAGACGGTCGCCAAACGAACCCATGAGGTTTATGAGCGAGGACGGAGCATGGCTTGGTGCCCACATAATCACACATCGCTAGCGATCACCAGCACCTCCTGATATAGCCCTCATTTCCGTGCAACGTTTTGGGGTGCATTAGCAAAATGGTCTGACACGACTCATACGCTACTGTCTGTTATCTGGCATCCGAGCCAACTGCCGCTTGCTCCTCATCCTCGGTCGAACCTTGGCGTACCATTCCCAGGCCAGCCGGACAACCTCCCCATCTGCATCGTACGGAGTGGGGATCTCCGAGTATCCTGGTCGTGCTGTTGGGTGCCGAAGATAGATGGCGGAACAACTTGGGAATGAAACCTCGAGGTAGGCAGGGATGAAGATGAATGGTGTTGAAAAGTCAGGTGGAAGAAAAGGCGTCTGACCGCCCTCTGATCCATTCGGGTTCTTCGCGATCACCCCGTCTGGATCAGCCTCCGCATGGACTCCCTCGTCTGGATCAGTTTCCATCGTCTTGGGTTGCAGGAATCTGATAGCCTTAGGGTCCACTGTCACCATGTCACCCGGCGCCAGCCGTGTGTTTGCGTTCTGGTGCTAAAATCACGGTTACCTCCTGTCGCCACAAAGGAGAAGGACCGGCTAACCTTCTGCCCGTTCAACAACACGTTGCCGTGCACAACCATCCTCCTTGCCTCATACACACTGTGCGCGAGGCAACTTCGGAAGATAACCACGTCGATTCTCCTCTCCACCTCAGAGAACATCAAACTGCCAACAGGAGCAAGCCCTTTCGACGCTTCTTCCTCCCTCCTCTTAATCTCCTTCTCAACCACCGTCGCCTTGTTGGCCCACTTGGCCAACAACATCGAATCGTCTCCAGCTGAAGCCGCCAGACGGACGTCGGGTAAGTTGGCCGGGAGGTACCACC
>Ga0307516_10003424_pt1 | contig 20395 bp, 20 predicted proteins | sample 19_EM_MG_FD_203310 | JGI IMG/M metagenome (GOLD analysis project Ga0307516, IMG submission 203310) | Populus trichocarpa ectomycorrhiza microbial communities from riparian zone in the Pacific Northwest, United States - 19_EM | ecosystem: Host-associated > Plants > Roots > Unclassified | place...
AACAAAACCCCACCTGGATAATCTGGATCGTCGTCCAGCTCATATCCGAGCGCTTCGAGCCGGGTGTTGAGGTCCTTCTCGGACAGCGTGGCGCCTACCTTCAGACCGACGCTCAAGCGCGCCCAGCTTGCCGGCTTCGGCAGTCGCTCCATCATGGCTTCCGCGGTGGATATAAGCAGGATCGGCATCTTGGGCTTGGCGAGGCGCCTCAAGACTGAGCACCGTCTCCCCGCGATTTCGTGCGCTGGCTCCAACTGATCGAACGGCAGAGTATTCAGTCTCGGAAGGACAAGCACCTCGCAGGAGGGGTCGAGGCCATGGACGACCGCACCTAGCCGCTCGGCCCTATTCTCGTTCTCGGCGAGACATACGACGCCATTGCGTCCGGACTTCCTCCATTGCACGAGCAGATGGAGAGCCATCATGCCAAGTGGCGACGAAGAAGAGACAGCGGCGCGCGATGAACTTTTTTTATGCTTTGCAGCCTTTTTTGAGGCGTGCGCCTTGCTGGAATGTCCCACGTGTAATCCGTCGTTGAGGCGTCAAGGCGCAGGTAGGCCCGAGTGCCTGGACTTACGCGAATTTGATCGCGAACGCACTTCTCAAATCGCACTAATTCCGACCGTGCGACTCATTCGGCAGAACTTCTGAAGTTTCTAATTCTGGGTTAAATTTGCGGTGCGGCTGTCCTTTCAAACCAGAAATACCCGCTGCTGCCCGAAGCCTGACTTTCTCACTTAGAAGAGCGGCTGCGAATGATCGGATGCGGTGAAACTCCTTGGGTGGCGCAAACGGCACAAGGAACTATATGTCGTAGTCTCACACCCTTCGGCTCAAACTCCATTGAGAAAATTCGTGATCACGTTTCTGTTGCTCGTCTTCGTACCGATCGGCATATCGGCGGCACGCTATTACTGGATGGGCGAGGGTCGTGGTAACTGGCAGACCGCGGATCGCTCCAGCGCCGGACTTTTACCTCCGGCCGCTTCGCATCCAGACGCTGTAATCCGGGTTTTTGCTGCGCGCACCGTGCGGTGGCGAAGCATATTCGCCGTTCACACCTGGATCGTGGTCAAGGAACAAGGCGCCGCCAGCTACAGCCGATACGATTACACGGCGTGGGGCGAGCCGATCCGAAGCAATGGATTTGCTCCCGACGGTCGGTGGTTCGGTGCTATTCCGGAAACGGTCGTTGCCGTCGATGGACGCCGGGCCGAAGCGCTCATTCCAAAGATTCGAGACGTCATCGAAAACTACCGATTTCGGGCTTACGGCGACTACTCCGCCTGGCCAGGGCCGAATTCAAACACCTTCGTACAGGCCGCTTTGGACTCCGTTCCCGAGCTCCGAGCTGTTCTGCCGCCCACTGCGATAGGTAAGGACTATCCTTACACGGGAAGATGGATCGGCTTGACCTCCTCTCGGACCGGCATCTATGCCTCGCTTTCGGGCTATATCGGCATGACGATAGGCTGGGTCGAAGGTGTCGAAATCAACTTCTTCGGAGCCGTGCTGGGGCTCGATATCAGGCGACCAGCGCTGAAGCTCCCAGGCGTCGGCCGCTTGGGTGTTGTAGCCGGCCTGTAGAATGAAAAGCGCATGGGTGCATTAAAGATATACAGATATGCGGTCGTCGCCTTTGCTTATACATAAAGTGGACTGTTGGGGACGAGAGACGACGTAGCCAATGACGGGAACAGAGGATCCGAGCACGTCGGCAATGACCTCGCGCATGCTGGTGGCGAGGCCGCCCGGCGTGTTCAAACGCAAGATAACGACCCCAGCCTCCTGTTCGCCAGCGCTTCCTTCACGCATCTGGCGGTTGTCGGACCGATCGCCCCCTCGATCTCGATCATCGGCGCGGGTCTGCCGCTCTCCTCCACCGGCAGGAGCGCGGGAGAGACAAACTGGACAGCGGCAGCAATCGCCGCAACAAGGGTCCCTGCACCATTCTCACGGCAAGACTCCCTAATAAGACGATATATGGGGGTAGTCTTCCCGTGCCTCAATAGGACTGAGGCGCGCGGGCCGCGGATCGCCGCAGACCTCGATGCAGGCGGGGGGAGCGGGGAATGAAACAGGAGGGTCCTGTCCATGATCGAAGGGATCAGCGCGGTCACACTGGGCACCCACGAAATGCCACGAGCTGTCCGGTTCTACCGCGCGCTAGGGTTCGAGGTTCTGCATGGCGGCGAAGAGTCTTCATTCACCAGCTTTCGAGCAGGGACGAACTATCTCAATCTCATCGCCCAGCCTGCCGAGCGGCGCTGGTCCTGGTGGGGGCGGGTAATCTTCTACGTTGCCGATGTTGACGCACTTTACGACCGTGCGTTCGCGGCGGGATACCAGCCAGCAACCGTACCCTGCGATGCCGAATGGGGTGAGCGCTTCTTCCACCTAAATGACCCCGATGGCCACGAGCTTAGTTTCGCGCGGCCTTTGCTCCCGGTTTCCGTCCAATAGCAGCTTGAAGCGGCCTGCCATTCCAAGAGGCGCCGGGAGAGCGTATGGTGCTCCGATTATCCGCTGAACCTGGGAGGCAATCATGCACTTCAGGACAACCGGACTAGTCTTGCTCGGCGCGATGGCGCTTCCCGCCGCCGCGACCGCACAAACCACCCCCGCTCCACCGGCAATTACACGAACAGTGGTCGCCGCAACTAAACTGCCGACCGTCACGAACGTGCCGCTCCATTTCAAAGCGGTGAGTGTCACTCTTCAGCCGGACGAGAGGAGCGACGTCTCCGCTGCCAACGGCATCCTCTACCAGATGTCAGGATCGACCGAGGTCGCGCTCGGTGGCGAGGCCAAGATGCTCAACGCCGGAGAGGGGCTGTTTATTGCCGGCGGAGAGACCGCGACGCTAACGGCGGGTCGCGGAGGGCCATCGACTTTCCTCCACTTCTTCCTTGCGCCGGCTGGGGACTTGGGTCGGCCTGCCGAGACGGCACCTGCCGCCGTGAGAGAATTGTATCGCACGGCGAATCCGATCCCCGACCTGAAGCCAGGTGGTTATGATCTCAATCTCACACGGGTCACATTTCCGGCGCAGATGCCCTCCAACCCGCCGCACCATCGGTCAGGCGCGGCTCTGTACTATATCATTTCCGGCACTGGAGCGAACACGGTCGACGGCAAGACGGAAGCAAGAGGACCAGGTTTCCTGATCTATGAACCGTACGCTCTCGTGCACCAATGGGGAAACCCAGGCAACGAGCCGTTGATATTCCTGGCCTTCAACATCAATCCGGAAGGTGTGGCAGCCGTGCTTCCGGGCGCGCCAACAAAGAATCAGTAGCTCATGGCGGGTGGCCAATGCATCCTGAGGACCGTTCGATCCCACATGAATTGGCGAATTGAATCATGGCTGCAACGAACGATCGGACCGTCACCGTATTCGGCGGAACCGGCTTTCTCGGCTGCCGCATCGTTCGGCATCTACGCTCTCACGGATTTCCTGTTCGGACCGCCTCAAGGCATCCGGATCGGGGGCACAGACTGTTTGATCCCGATGATCCGCAGCTTCAATCCGTAGGGGCGGACATTCACGACGAACGGTCAGTCGCGGATGCGCTTGCCGGCGCCTACGGGGTTGTAAATGCGGTTAGCCTTTACGTCGAGCACGGCGAGGAGACTTTTCATTCCGTTCACGTTGAGGCTGCCCAACGGGTAGCGGCTCAGGCACTCCGTGCCGGTGTCGATCGGCTCATTCACATTTCAGGGATTGGTGCCGACGCCGCCTCACAATCATGGTACATCCGAAAGCGCGGCGAAGGTGAACTGGCGGTCCGGGCCGCCTTCGGCGATGCAGTTTTCGTCCGCCCGGCGGTGATATTCGGACCGGACGACGCGTTTCTCACCACCATCCTCAAGCTCCTTCGCCAGCTTCCAATCCATCCGATGTTCGGCCGCGGCCGGACCAGATTGCAACCGGCCTATGTGGAAGATGTTGCGGAAGCGGTTGCTCGAGTCATGGGACAAGCCGAGACACCCTTGACAATCTTCGAGTTCGGCGGCCCGAGCCTCTACTCTTACGAGCAACTTCTCAGAGCCGTTGCGCATCAAGCTGGCCTCGCGCCCATACTGATTCCAATCCCGTTTGCCGTTTGGCACGCACTGGCATGGGCCTTCGAAATACTCCCTGATCCACCCCTCACTCGCAATCAGGTGGAGCTGATGCAGATTGACACTGTGTCATCGCCGGAGATGCCTGGATTTGTCGAACTTGGGATTTCGCCACGTTCGGTCGAGGCAATACTCCAGAGAATGTTATCGAATTGCGGATGAAAGAGGCTCATCGGTTAACCAGCTTCAACGACTGGCGGATTCGCGCGACATCTGCCCATGCCTCTTGATTCCCCGCGACGATCCGCGCCTTTGCGTCGTCACCAGTGCGTTATCATTTCTAGAAGTCATACCATTCGATGACATTTCCTACCGACGCAGCGACAATCACGCGGCGGAAATCGCTTTGGATTTGAATTGCCACGTGCGGCTCCTATTATTTCAAGACATTGCCTCCAATTTTTCGGCGCTTTATTCTTTCGCGGTGCACGGTTCATGCGCGACGTTTACAGGCGCGAATTGCGAGTGCGTCCGCAACGCCTGCCCCAGGGGAACTTGAATCACCCGAGGAAAGCTCCAGCGGCCTTAGATACCGCGACCTACCGCCGCCTCCGTCCAATCTATGAGGGAGCGAAAGCGGTGTAATCCCAATAGGACTCCCCTTATGAGACTTTTGGCTAAATCGAACACAGCCAGGCGCAAGCGACCGTCGCTGAAGTCCGCAGATTTATTGGTCGGGATTCGATCATGGCGGCCTGCTGGCCGCGGCACGGTACGTCAACAGCGGCCCGGCCGATGGGCGGGACACATCGACAAATCCTGCGATAGCAGCGGCAGCGATAATCGCGGGGAGGCGACAAACCGGGCGCGAACCCGCGCCTCCTTCCGGATGATGCTGGAACAAAGGATGACGCGGCCGGTTCCGATTCTAATGTCTTGGGACTCTCGGGAAGACGAGCGACTGATCCTCGAATTCCTCTACAGGAAGTTTTTTCAAGTCAGTTTTTTCGCGTACCTCTTGGACGGACATCATCGCGGACGGCTTTGGCGCGCCGTAACTCTGGACCGCATGAGACCTTTGCACAATTATCGCAGCAGCCACTACAGCGAGTGTTGGAAATGCAATGCGTTTCATGAATGTCGGAAATGCGATGCGCTTCATGGGATGTCTCCCTTGTCCAGCATTTAACGCGCCGGTTGACGCTCCGGCGAACTCCTGTCTAGACCCAGTGCTAGATTATCAGTGTGACCTGCTTCACACGTGGCAAGTTGGACGGCTTGTCCTTTCATGCCCACTAGCGGCCGTTGGCCGGCGCGCCCGACTCGTCTCGCCTTTCCGTGCGGCCGAGTGGATTGTGTCGCCATGCCTTTCCGTCGCGAAGAACACGCAAGGCCCGGTCAGTGAACTGCCACCATGACGGTCGGCGTCCTTGTACAGACGTATCCAAGCATCATATTAGTTTCGCGTTCTGACAATCCTGCGAGGTGAAATACGATGAAAGCCTTCTTGCTGGCTTGCGCCGCCGCCATCGTCATCTCCGCGCTCTGCATGGCCGCCCTTAACAAGGTTCAACAACCTGTCGAAGAGGCCTTTGCGACGTCTGGCGTGCGGCTTTAAAAAGTCGTCGTGTTACGAAATGCCGTCTGTAAACGCGAGCGACCAGAACAAATCTGAGCGCGTTTAGAGCCTCTTTGGTTCTGCTTGAATCAGAACCGAAGCTTCAGGTCTTTTGCTTGAACGAGATTTCTTCACGCGAACCGGCATCCACTTTGCTCGAAAGCGCTCCAGGCTTCTGCCGATCTGCGACTTTACGCGTCATTGACGTCTGATACGTCGACGTCTGATACGTCGTTCGACAAATGAATGATAGGCGTAGAGTTGGTCGCAGACAAGCTTTCGCCGATCGGGAGTAACCGATCGCCTTACCTAACACTGTGGTTCACGTGCGGTCTACTCGGCCGCAGTGGCCCGCGGTAGCGCGCCGTCGGCACCGGTACGGGCATTCTGTTCTTCGAGCCAAAGGCTGTGGTGCTCCCTGGCCCAATTGACGTCGACGGTTCCCGCGCCCATCGCCTCGAAGGCTCCTTCCATGCCAATGGTGCCAATATAGATATGCGCCAGCATCGCGGCAACGAACAGAACCGCCACGATTGAGTGCACGATTTGGGCCAGCTGCATTCCTTCGATTCCCGATATGTAAAACGGAAACATCAGCTCATAGCCGGTGACCGCAACCGCGGCGCCCCCGATGACGACGATCCAATAGATCGCCTTCTGACCGGCATTAAAACGGTAGGCAGGCGGGTGATCGTGACCGACGATTCCGCCACCCCTCTTCATCCAGTCGAAATCCACCTTGTTTGGAATATTGCCGGCCATCCACATCAGGAAGATCAGCACAACGCCAATGCTGAAGGGAAAACTCAGATAGTTGTGCGCATATTTCGCCCATTGCGACCATTCGGAGAATGCTTCGAAACCGATCAGCGGCAGCAACAGGGGACGGCCGAAGGTGATGTTCAGTCCGGAGACCGCCAGAATGATGAAACAGGTCGCAGTCATCCAGTGCACAAAGCGCTCGAACGCCGTGAAGCGGACGATGGTACGGCCGGACCGTCCGCCCTCGATCCGCACCATGCCGCGGCCGAGATAAAAACTCACCAGCAGAGCGAGCACGCCGAGGATGGCGATCCCGCCGATCCAGCGCAGCGTAACATTGCGAAATTCTCGCCAGTCGCGGCCGGCTGGTTGTTCGAGAACTCCGGAGCGTTGATCGGGAATGCTGACGCGCCCCTCAATCCGATTCGATTCCTGCAGGAGTTGCTGCTCCTTCACTGAGCTTGCCGTCGGGTTTACCTGCTGTGCGTTGGAAGGCGCCGACGTGCAGACGACCAGCAGGAACGCCAGCGCGCCTAGAACCAAGCGTATGTATTTTGCAAAAGACGCCATGAACTCCTCCCTGATATCTGCGCGCTCGCCGCCGCGCCCGCCTTCAGGACTCGATCGTCTCGCGATACGCGGTCTTCCAGCCCCAGGCCCCGGAGCCGTAGCCGCGTTTGGTGATCCGCTCCTTGTAAATCTGAGCGATGATCTCGCCATCGCCGGCGAGCAGCGACTTGGTCGAGCACATTTCGGCACAGAGCGGCAGCTTGCCCTCGGCGAGACGGTTCGCGCCATACTTCTCGTATTCCTCCTTGCTGCCATCGGCCTCGGGGCCGCCCGCACAAAATGTGCATTTGTCCATCTTGCCGCGCGAACCGAAGTTGCCGACCTTCGGATATTGCGGCGCGCCGAACGGGCAAGCGTAGAAGCAATACCCGCAACCGATGCAGAGGTCCTTGGAGTGAAGCACCACGCCATCCGCCGTGGTGTAAAAGCAGTTCACCGGACACACCGCCGCGCAGGGCGCGTCGGTGCAATGCATGCAAGCCATGGATACCGAACGCTCGCCCGGCTTGCCATCGTTGATGGTGACGACGCGACGCCGATTGATGCCCCAGGGCACTTCGTGCTCGTTCTTACAGGCGGTGACGCAGGCATTGCATTCGATGCAACGGTCGGCGTCGCAGAGGAACTTCATGCGTGCCATGGTCGTTGCTCCTTATGCCGCCGCGATTTGGCAGAGAGTGACTTTGGGCTCCTGCATACCGGTCGCCGGATCGTATCCATAGGTGGTGATCGTGTTCGCGCTTTCGCCGAGAACGATCGGATCGGTGCCCTTCGGGTAGTTGCCGCGAAGATCCCGGCCTGCGAACCAGCCGCCGAAGTGGAAGGGCATCCAAGCGACGCCCTTGCCGACACGCTCGGTAACGAGCGCCTTCATCTTGGCCTTGGAATTGCTCTCGGCGCCCGTGACCCAAACCCAGCCGCCGTCCTTGATGCCGCGGTCGGCGGCATCGGCGGTACTGATCTCGATGAACATGTCCTGCTGCAGTTCGGCGAGCCATGGATTGGTCCGCGTCTCCTCGCCTCCACCCTCATATTCGACAAGACGTCCTGAGGAGAGGATGAGCGGGAATTGCTTGGCGATCCCCTTCTCCACCGCCGCCTTCTGGACCGAGAAGCCGATGTTGGGTATCCGGAACTGCTTGGCATCAGGCAGCGTCGGATATTTCGAAACCAGATCGACCCGCGGCGTATAGATCGGCTCCCGATGTACCGGAATAGGATCCGGCAATCCGAATGCATTCATGCGTGCCTTGCCGTTGCCATAGGGAACACAGCCGTGCATCAGCGCCACGCGCTGGATCCCGCCCGACAGGTCGAGCGACCACGACACCGCATCGGGATTGGCGGAATTGACCCTGGTGATGGTGGCAATTTCCGCGTCCGTCAGATCCTTGTCCCAGCCGAGCTTCTTCAGGCTCGCCAGCGTGAATTCCGGATAGCCGTCCTGGATCTCCGAATCCTTGGAATAGGAGCCATCCGCCAGCAGGCTGACCTTGCGCGTCGTGCCGTCGGGAAGCTTCTCCTCGCGCTCGATGCCGAAACGCGGCCGGAACGTGCCGCCGCCGTCCATCACGCTGAGATTTGTATTGTAAAGCAGCGGCGTACCTGGATGCTTGACTTCCGGTGAGCCCCAGCACGGCCAGGGCAGGCCGTAATAGTCACCGCCGACTTCAGGATCGTCCTTGGGCGCCCGCATGGTCAGCATGTCGAACTTGGCCTGGTTCTTCATGTGCGCCTTGAGCCGCTCGGGCGATTGCCCGCAATAGCCGGTCGACCAGCTGCCGCGGTTCATTTCCCGAAGCACATCCTCCGCGACCGGAAGATTGCTCTCGACCTTGATGTTCTTGAACATCTTGTCGTCGAATCCGAACTTCTTCGCCATCAGATAGATGACCTCGAGGTCATCCTTCGATTCGAACACCGGCTTTACGATCTGCTCGCCCCATTGCAGCGAACGGTTGGAGGCGACGCGCGAACCCTTGCATTCGAATTGCGTGGCAACTGGGAGAATATAGATGTCATCCTTGCGCCCAGCCTCCACGGCGAGCGAGGCCCAAGTGGTCGGATGCGGGTCGGCGATGACCAACAGTTCGAGCGCCTTTAGACCGTTCAGAGATTCCGGAATGCGCGTGATGCTGTTGCTGGCATGGCCCTGCACGAATACCGCCCGCACATTGTCTTTCTGCGCGACCTGATCTTTCGGCAGGGTCACCGCTTCGAACCAGCGGGTGAGCGGGATGCCGGGGGTTTCCATGATCTGCTTGGAGTCGAAGCGCGACTTCAAGAAGTCGTAGTCGACTTCCCAAACCCGCGACCAGTGCCGCCACGCGCCTTCGGCGAGTCCGTAATAGAATGGGAGCGTGACGATATCGAGCCCGACATCGGTCGCTCCTTGCACGTTGTCATGGCCACGGAAGATGTTGGCGCCCGTTCCAGCCTTGCCGACATTTCCGGTCATCAATAATGCGATGCAACTCGCCCGCACGTTGGCGGTGCCGACGGTTTTCTGGGTCTGGCCCATGGCCCAGATCAGCGTTGACGGCTTCTCCGTGGCAAACATCTTGGCGACGCGCTTGAGCTGTTCGCCGGGAACGCCGCTGACGCGCTCGACTTCTTCCGGATTCCACTTCTCCACTTCTTTCCGGAGATCATCGAACCCATAGACGCGCTGTTTGATGAACTCCTTGTCCTCCCACCCGTTCTGGAGGATGTGCCACATCATACCGTAGAGCACCGGGATATCGGTGCCCGGCCGCATGCGCACATATTCGGTTGCATGGGCGGCGGTTCGCGTCAGGCGCGGGTCGATGACGATAAAGTTGGCCTTTTGAAGCTCCTTGCCCTCGAGCAGATGCTGAAGCGATACTGGATGCGCCTCGGCCGGATTGCCGCCCATGATGACCTGGGTCTTCGCATTGCGGATGTCGTTGAAGCTGTTTGTCATCGCACCGTAGCCCCAGGTGTTGGCTACGCCGGTGACCGTCGTTGAATGGCAAATGCGCGCCTGATGGTCGGTGTTGTTGGTGCCCCAGAACGCGCCGAGTTTGCGGAACAAATAGGCGCTTTCGTTGGTCATCTTGGCCGATCCGAGCCAATAAACGGAATCGCTGCCTGATTTCTCGCGAATCTGGAGCAGCTTGTCGCCGATCTCGTTGATCGCGGTGTCCCAGGAGGCGCGCGTCCACTGCCCGTTGACGAGCTTCATCGGATAGCGAAGCCGCCGATCGCTGTGGACAAGCTCGCGCACGGATGCGCCCTTTGCGCAATGCGACCCGCGATTAATGGGCGAGTCCCAACTCGGCTCCTGTCCGATCCAGACCCCGTTGAGCACTTCCGCGGTCACCGTGCATCCAACCGAGCAATGCGTGCAGATGCTCTTGCGGATGGTCGCGCCCGAAGTGAGTGGCCCCGCGGACGCGGCCGCCACCTTGTGGACGCTGCCTATCGGCAGCGCACTCAGCGCCGCCAAACCGCCGCCGGCGAGGCCGGATCGGCGCAGGAAAGCGCGGCGATCGAGACCGCCGGCTTGCCCCGACAGGGCCTCCGCGACTGATCCGCGTGTGGCAACGTCTGAATGCTGGCGTTGTGTTCTCTTGATCAGCACGACCGCCTCCCTTAACCCGGATAACGATTGACGCGGTAGTACGTCCTCACGTGATCGGTTTCCTTGTAACGGGCCTTGCGCTTCTCGTCGTTACTCTCGCTGTCGGCCTGCGCCGGCCCCATCAGCGGCGTCGCCAGCGTCGCGCCGGCTCCGACCGCGCCGACACCGACCTTGCGAAGGAAGTCACGGCGACCGACCGGTATTTTCTTTTCGTCCTTCATCGCGACTCTCCCGAACCAGCAGCCGTTGATCAGTTGGCGAACGTAAATGCTTCGGTTTCGATTTTCAGAAACAGCCGGCCAAGCGATCCGACCGATCTGTAGAATTTGGCGCTTGCGGCGGTCTCCATGTCGGCAAACAGATGGCCCATCCAGGGCGCCAAATGCTTCGCGAAAAAGGCGTACTGCATTTCTGCCGATGCCGGGAAGCGCCTGCCGGCGAGGCCCGCCATGATTTGGCTCAGCGTCGCCGCGTGATCCTCCGGTTCGAAATTGTTCTCGACCCGCTCGATGCCGAGCGCGGCGAGATCGTCGCGCAGGCGCGACAACGGGCGTTCGTTGAGAAAGCCGGTCAGATAATAGGAGCCGTAAGGCAAGAGCTCGCCGCGCCCGAGGCCGACGAAGAGATCGAAATATTCGCGCTCGACACCCGCGGCGGTCACGTCCGCCGCGGCCGCGGCGAGCTCGGCATGGGCACGACCGAGTGGGGTTACGTCGCCTTGCAACCGCGCGATCTCTCCAAGCAATGCGTTCGACGGCGGGCACGAGAGCAAGGCGGCAAGCAGCGCGTATTCCCGCGCACGGGCAGCATCGACGGGATCGACAGCATCACCCTCGACAGCTGGCTCGCTATAGAGATCGGGGCGAAGTTGCTTGCGCGACACGCCGGTCGCGACTTCGACGGCGATCACCCGCTGGGCAGGCACCCTGTTCCAGTTCGAAACCGAAGGCTGAGCAATACCGATCTTCCGGGCAAGCTGGGCTATGCCGCCCGCTGCATCGATGGCACGATCAAGGCCCGTATCGCGCACGTGCACCTCCACTCAAAGGTGTCCAAAGCGCTTGATCATCTATTGCTAAGTGAAGACTAGACCTCGGCACGGGGCCGGTCAATCGATCGGCATAGCCTGAGGCTATAGCATTTGGACGAAAGTCTAGCGAGGCAATGCGCTTCCGTGTGTGCGACGCCGAGGTGAGGTTTGATCGCACCCATCGCTCGCACAGGTTTCCGGTTGCACTGCAGCAGGAGCTGGAGGCGGCTGGTTCAACGAAATCTCCTCGGTAGGACCGAGATCGGCGACGGCTTCTGAGGCACGGGGCTCCAAAAACGGCTCATGATCTGGATCAGCTACTGGGCTGGGGTCCTTTGGCTCTGGGATTGCGGTCGCAAGGCGGTCAGCGGCGCCGCGCACGCCCCCGACAATTCTGTCAGCGAGCTCGCCGAGCTGTTCCTCTGAACAATTGAGTGGCCCGAAGCCAGGCATGGCGTGGGGATCATTGAAGTCCCAAGCGCTCTCTGCGAGACCGACGAAATCCCGGATCGCAGGGTCGGCGGCCCAGGCGCGACGAAGAGCCGCATGTCTCAAATCCTGAGGGATGCCTTGGCGCAGGAAGGCCGTTACGTCGGTCGCCGCGGTAATCGAATCGATTGGCGGCAAGCTCGAGAGATCCACCTCTGCGTTCGCAGGATCTTCGGCCGTGACGGGCGATGCCGGGTTCGGCGTCTCGACCGTCTGGGCCGGCGCCGGAGCGCCAGCGGCTACCTTCGCCTCGCGCTTGCGACGAGACCAACGGGCAAGATATTCCTTGTCGCTCATTCGTGCCCACCTTCATCACGATGACGCCGCGCCAGCGCCTCGGGATCGGCGCGGCGCCGCTCGCGTTTCACGAACTCCCTTTCGATGTGATGCTCGGCAACGAATTTTTCAATCGCGTCGCGAAGAGCTTCAGGCATCGGTACCGCTTCGACAAGATTGGCGCCGGCTACCGTGAAGGCTTCTCCCTCCGCGGGATCGGCGGTCACGGCCGCCACAGCGTAGGGCCAGGCGCCCTCCGAGGGGCTCATCACGATCCAGATGTTCGGGGCGCCGGTCATGAGGTTCTCACGATAACGCTCCGCCTCGGAGCGATAGAGATCGACCATGGCACTACCGGCATAGTAAAGGGTCGCCTCCTCCTGCTCGCGCAGGACCGTCCATGGCTTCATCTCCGGCTCATCGGGCAAAACGCCGATGCCGCGCCAGACGAAATCTATCCAGGGCGAAGCCGTCTTGTGGCGTTCGACCACAACGCCGACGGGAATGCGCAGCAAGGGCACAGCGGCGGGACTCAACTTGCTGCCTCCAGGTGTTTGATCGGCAATCCCGTCAACAGATTCTGTGGTTTCATCCGCAGATTCAGGTCCGGTGTCATGGCCATGATGAGATACACCGGCTCTTGCTCGACAATTTCGGCCACCAATCCAGCGTAGGTAACGCTGAGGCGGAACAGCGTCAGCACGCGGCCCGCGGTCCGGTCGTCGAGGGCCTCACCATGCCAGAGCCGGTCACCGATCTTGGTGGCTTCGGAATCAAGCCCGACATACCAAGTGAGCCTTGCATCGCGCAATTCCGTGAGCGGCTCGATGCTGACATTGATCCCAAGCAGGTGAAAAATCCAGCGCGTCATCGCCTCCGCAAGCGCCGCCGGTCCCGGCTTTCCACTGGTGAGATCAAGCCCCATGTCGAACTGGTCGCTGCGTTGCCAGTAGCCGCCGGCGTTTTCCTCATTGAGGACCTCGATTTGGGCATCGGTGGTCGCACCCAGCATCGACATCAGGGACAAGACCGGCGTGATCTTGAGCCCGCCAATGACCTCCTCGTCCCCCAGCAGCAATGATTGGTCGTGCAGCATGATCCTCTGCGGCCGGAAAAACAGCTCGGCTGCGCGCAGGACGAACGGATCGTCGCAATCGTCGAGCGCGTTTCGCAAGACGACATGAACGAGCTGGTTGACGAACAGCGGCGGCAAGTCGGCGGATCCGGAACGGACCAGCGCGAGATAGGCGGATTCCAGCGTCGGATGCCGCAGCAACAAGTCGCGGAATGCCAGCACGAACTGCCAGTTCTCCCGCGCATCGGCATCGGCAATCGCGACAACCTCGTCCGAGCCGGCTGGCCGGCGAGGATCCGCAAGCAATTCCCGATGCAACCTGCGTTCGATCGCGCAGGCGTCTTCGGGCGGCATCAGTTCGGGACGCGCGAAATAGGCTTTCAGGAACTCATCCGTAACCACCAACCCACCGCTCGCGTTGCGATCAAGCAGATGATGGCCGCAGGAAATCCAGAAGTCCTTCATCGGTGCCGCGGCTCCAAGCTCATATCCGCAAGACTGAGATCACTGTCGGGCTTAGGATCATCCTCGACCTCCATGAATGAGAACGCCTTGCCATGACCCTGCCCTTCTCGCAGCTGCAATCTGCGGAAGGATTCCCGGACTTCCCCATCGGTCGCCGTGCGGTGGACCGCAATCAGACTGCCGACGGGATGCGTGCAGAGCTGTTCCGCAAAGGCGATTTCTTCGTCTGCCGCAAGCCTCGCGGTTGCGAGATCCGGCGCCCCGAACCGCTCGACCAATTGCGCGGCAACGAGTTCAACCAGGGCACGCCGATCGGCCGCCGTCGCTCCCACGATCTGGACCAGCGTCGACCAGCCCCACGATTGCACGCCGAGAAAGCCGCTGCGGAAGGCCGAACGGTCCTTGCCCGTCAGCCTGGCAGGATCCCGGTCGCAAAACCGGAACGCGCCCGACACGGCCCAGTCGCCGGGTTCCGCCGCCACGTCGAACACGAACGTGTCGGATGGATCAAGAGCTATGGTGCGCAAGAGCTTCACAGGTGCAGTCCTCCGAGTTTCGGATCGAGCCAAGAGGGCGTACCGAGGGCCTGCACGAGGTCGCACCGATCGGTCTTGCCCGTCCCGATCCGGAGCGTAAGGAGATCGCCGTTCTCGTCGATCCTGTGGCTGACGTGTCGCTCGCGCGACAGCCGGCTCAGGAATTCGCGCGCCACCCAGTCGAATCCGTCAACCTGCCACGCGTCGGTGGCCAGCATCAGATGCCGCGCAAAGCTTTCCGTCACCTGAACGGCGCCCGCATCGCCAAAACCCTCCTGCTCGAGTGCCGAGGAGAGCGGATGAATGCCCAGCTCCGCGTCGGTCACCGAGACGGTCTGGATCATAGCACCGAATACCAGCCATGGCGGCGGCTCGTCTTCTTTCGCAAGTGGAGGCCAGCCGAGCCTCCCACCGCCGACCAGACCGCCGTCGATGCGGATCGCGTCCGGCCAATCGATCGTCACCGACTTGTTTGGCAGCGCATAGGCGCGCAAGGCGTCGGTCAGCGCCACCATTCCGGCATAGAAAGCGCGGCGTGCGGTGCGCAATGGCTCATTGGGTTCGAGCACCACGGCAAACTCAGCGAGATCGAACCGCCCGACATAGATCAGGGTACCCGCGCCGCTCGCTTCGGCGATATCGAGCGCGTGGGCGAAGGCGTCACGGCTTTCGCGCAGCCTCACCAGCGTGAACGGCGGAGGCAAATCGATGGGTTCCGATGCGAACCCCTGCGTGCTTGGGGTCGGTGACAAGCTGTCGCTCCAGCTTCCTTTCCCGCTCCAATGAGCATAACTATACGAGGCGGACCCCTCATGCGAGTCTGCTCGCAGCTGTTCCGCGCCTCTTTGGTCGGAGTGTTGGGCAAGGCATGGCACGTCCTCCCGAAACGATCCTGATGTGCTCGTGCGAAGACACGATGCGCCTCGATACGGCCGCCGTTAAGCTGGGATGCCGCAACAGCGAGATCGCGACCTTTCGCCAGCTGTGCCGGGCTGAGATCGATCAGTTCCGCAACGCCGCGAAGGCGGAGGGATCACTCACCGTCGGCTGCATCCAGGAAGCACCGCTGTTCTCGGACGAGGCAGGCGAGCGCCCGGAGCGGTTCGATTTCGTCAACCTGCGCGAGACCGCGGGCTGGTCCACGGAAGGGGCCAAGGCAGGACCCAAGATGGCCGCACTGCTTGCCGCCGCGGGCGAGCACGCGCCCGAAGTTCCACTTGTCAACATGTCGAGCGAAGGTGCGATTCTGATCTATGGCCGCGACGAGACGGCGATCGAAGCCGGTAAACTGCTCGCCGATCACCTCGATATCACCGTCATGATCGCTGGGCCGGCGCAGATCACGCCGCCGGCCGTCACATCGTTCCCGATCGTCAAGGGAACCATCCGCAACGCCAAGGGCCATTTCGGAGCTTTCGAACTTACGATCGACGATTACGCAGCGCCCCGCCCCTCATCGCGCGACGCCTTGATCTTTGAAGCGTCTCGCAATGGCGCGACCTCGCGCTGCGATCTCGTGCTCGATCTTTCCGGCGGCCTGCCGCTCTTTGCCGCGCATGACCTGCGCGACGGCTATCTGCGTGCGGACCCTCGCGATCCCTCAGCGATGCTACGGGCCGTGCTCAAGGCACGCGATCTCGTCGGAAGCTTCGACAAGCCGAAATACATCAATTTCACCGCGAACCTCTGCGCCCATTCGCGTTCAAACCTGACCGGATGCCACCGCTGTCTCGATCTTTGCCCGACCAGCGCAATTACGCCGGATGGCGATCACGTCAGGATCAGCGCGGAGATCTGCGCCGGATGCGGCCAGTGCGCCGCGGCCTGCCCGACCGGAGCGGCCTCCTATGCGTTGCCGCCCCCCGATACACTGCTGCACAAGCTTCGCGCCATGCTGCTGACCTATCGCGACGCCGGCGGCACCGCGGCCATCGTGCTGTTCCACGACGGCCAACACGGCGCGGCGCTCATCGATGCACTCGCCCGCCATGGCGACGGCCTTCCGGCCAACGTGCTGCCGCTGGCCGTCAACGAGGTGACGCAGGTCGGCCTGGAGACGATCGCGGCGGCCTTCGCCTACGGCACGGCTGGTGTGCGTTTCCTTCTGCGGGCAAAACCCCTGCACGACGTCACCGGACTTTCGCAGACGCTGGCAATGGCCGATGCTATTCTTTCCGGGCTGGGATTTTCGGGGCGCCGTGTTTCGACCGTCGAAACGGACGATCCGGATGCGCTCGGCGAGGCGCTGCGGGGGATAGAACCCGCACCGACCGTGCAGCAACCCGCAACGTTCAGGACGGTCGGCAAGCGGCCCGATCTGCTTCGTTTTGCCCTGAGCGAACTGCACCGCGTCGCACCCGCTCCGACCGACGTGATTGCGCTGCCCGCGGGCGCACCGCTCGGCGCAATCAGCGTCAATGTGGACGGTTGCACATTGTGCCTGTCCTGCGTATCGGTGTGTCCCACCGGCGCGCTTCTCGACGATCCCGAACGTCCGGCGCTCAAATTTGTCGAAGACGCCTGCGTCCAGTGCCGGCTGTGCGTGAGCACCTGCCCGGAAAAGGTCATCACGCTGAAGCCGCAGATCGACTTCCGCGCCGCCAGGGCAAGAACCCAGATCATCAAGGAAGAAGAGCCGGCGCTTTGCATCCGCTGCAACAAGCCGTTCGGCGTCAAGAGTACGATCGACAGGATTGCGGCAAAACTCGAGGGCCGGCACTGGATGTATCCCGCGGGCGATAAGCGGCTGGATGCGATTAGGATGTGCGCCGACTGCCGCGTCATCACCATGAGCGAACAGCAATTCGATCCGTTCGCCGGCGTTCCCGAGCGCGCGCCGCCGCGTACGACAGACGATTATCTGCGCGAACGTGAGCGCAAGGGATAGCTATTTGGCGGTCGCGCGCGCCAGAAAATCGGTGAGCGCCTTGCGGTCTTCCGCCGACCCGATGCGCTGCTCCGGCATTTTGGTGCCGGGCGTGTAGGCGTTCGGACCGACCTCGAACAATTTTGCGACGGTCTCCGGAGTCCATACGATGTTCATTCTTTTCAGCGCATCGGAAAAGCGATAGCCGGGCAGCGACGCGATCCTGCGGCCGAACAATCCAGCAAGGGTCGGGCCGGCGCGCGCATTGTCCCTCTCTGACAGCGTATGGCAGGCAACACAGGCCCTGAATATTTCCGCGCCGTGGTCCCCTACAAAGGCTGCCAGAGGATCGGCCGGCGTGCCTGTCAGCGAGGATCCGATCGGGTCACCCGTCAGTGCATTCCAGTGTCGGATCGCACCGTCTGCGCCGCCCGTCAGCACGGTCGCGTTGTCGGGCAAAAATGCCACGGACCACACCGGCAAACCCGAACCGTCGAGCTTTCGCAGCACACTTCGCGCCTTACGATCGATGAGCGCTACGGCGCCGCCTATGCCGGCCGCCACGATCAACGTCCCGTCTCGAGACATCGACAGCGCGACAACCGGCGTCGAACCGGCCTGAACCTCGCCGGACTCCTTCGCCCCTCTGGACAGAAAGCGTACTTTCCCATCGGCACCGCCCGCTGCGATTTCTCCGTCAGGCGCGATCACCACCGCGTTGAGCGGCGACGTCAGCGTGATGACATCCGGCGGACCGTCCGGCAGCGGCCAGATCCTCACCGCTAGGTCGTAACCGACGCTGACCAGCGATTTTCCGTCCGGCATGAAAGCAACGCCGTTGACGTTCTGCAAGTGGCCCTCCAGCACTCGCTTCGCACCGGAACCAAGCGGCCAAAGCCGCACGGTGCGATCCCAGGATGCGGATGCCAGCATCGAACCGTCGGGCGAGACGGCAAGTCCCGAAATCGGTGCGCGGTGGCCCTCAAAGATCTCGTCTGGCTGTTGCCGGCCCGCCGTCCAGATTGCTATCCGCGCATCGGCTCCAGCGGTTGCCATGCGGCCGTCCTGCAGGAATATGACCGCATTCACTGCGTCAGAATGAAAGCGAAGAACCTGCTCCGCGGATTCGGTCGCAAGAGACCATCGGATGGCGGAAGTGTCGAAACTGCCGGAAAGAACGCTCTTTCCGTCGGCTGAAATCGCCAGCGCTCGAACCGGTCCACCATGGCCGGAGAGCTGAGCCCAGGCAGCTTCGACATCCAGCGACAGCGCCACAGCGATTGCGCAGAGATACGGGCGCAAGTTCATCGCTTATCCATCGCTGTCGTGCCGGCACGCGAAGCGCGATCGTGCCTCAATCCAACCAGACGGTAGAGGACATCGTGGAGCGAGGTCAAACCAGATCCATCGGAACTATTAGTGGGGCTTCACGACGGTCCTTGCTTGAGCCTTCGGGTGCGGCTTGCATGCTGGCGGGCTTGGTCCTTTGGACTCTCGGCGGGAGACGTGCGGCCGGCCGCGACGAACCGCACCGGAGTTTTCCGCCTCGTTGTCAATTGTGCAGGTCCAAACGCAAACGCGCGTTCAGTTCCATGTTGCACTGCGGCCAGAGCGCAGGTTTTCTCACCCGGTGCTGAATGGAGCGTTGGCTGCGCGCTTTTACCATCTTGAGCCGTAGCCGCCAGGAACCTATCGTGCACTTCCTTCGTATGCTGGGCACCAAGTGGTGAAGAAGGCGAGGTCATCATCGGCGATGCGACGACGGATCAGTAGACCGCGTGTCCAAAGACCTTGATTGGCGCTGTTAAATTCTTCGGCATCGAGATCTGCCAATTCGAGATAACACCAGTCGTGCAGCCGCGGTCCTTTGGTTCCGGCTCCCGCCGACAGGCGCTTCCAATCGGATGAGCGCCGCGTCCGGGCGAGGTCTGCAGCCGTCCCGGCGACCGGCGGTCGCTTGCCCCAGGATCGGAATACATGAGCACTGCTGACCCCAAGCGCGTAGCCTTTGCCTGCCCGACGTAGTTGCTGTTCGATGTCGCCAACACCGTAGACGGTATCACCGGCAACCCACTTGAATGGTACAGACGCTGCTATCGCGCGTGCAATCATTCTCGTCGCAAGCTTTGGTTTGGTTGCAAAGCCAATACCGGTCGGCGCATGTGGCTTCCAGACGATCTGGATCGTCGGTCCATTCCTTCGGAAGATACAGCGCGCGATCGATGAACGCATGGCCATGACGGGAAACGTAGGTAGCGAAGACGCCGATCTGGCAGTTCGTAATCTTGCCTGCCGAACCAGTGTATTGCCGCGCCACTCCCATGACGCTTTGCCCTGTTTGAGAAAACCGGTCTCGTCGATCACCAGCACCGCATCGTCGTCTGCCAAATGCTCGATGACATAGCCGCGCACGATATCGCGCAAGGCATCAGCGTCCCAGTCTCCACGACCCAGAATCGCCTGCTGCCGCCACGGGCCAGGATCGCCAGCCGCCTCCGCACGCATCCAACCGGTCTTACGCTGCTCATCTCCGAGCAGACCTTCCAGGAACAGGCCCGCATTCGTCGCAACACGCTCTTGCGTGAACAACGGACGTATCCGTTGTTTGATCTCTCGAAGCGACGCCGCCCACAGCGCAAGCGTCTCCTCAATAGACGTGGCCGGCGTCCACGACATTCGAATCCATGGTTGCCATGGATTCAGAAGCCCACAATAAAAGCAACTGTAATGTTAGGCCCTCCAGAGATACCGTCTCGGGGCGCATAGTGTGCCGGCGGGGGTGCCTGTCTAGGGTGTGATGGAATTACCCACAGTTCAGACGAATGAACACGCCTCAGCAACCCGTCCGCTTCAAACAGCGTCTTTAGCAACCTTCAGCGGGGACGCCTTGACCGACTTGCTGGCCGACTTGGCCGCAAACTGCATAGGCTCTTTCGTGAAAGGATTTACACCGCTGCGGGCTTCTGTAGCAGGCTTGTTCACGACCGACATTTTGGCGAAGCCAGGAATGACGAACTCGCCGGATTCATTCAGTTCCTT
>Ga0307516_10003425_pt1 | contig 20394 bp, 15 predicted proteins | sample 19_EM_MG_FD_203310 | JGI IMG/M metagenome (GOLD analysis project Ga0307516, IMG submission 203310) | Populus trichocarpa ectomycorrhiza microbial communities from riparian zone in the Pacific Northwest, United States - 19_EM | ecosystem: Host-associated > Plants > Roots > Unclassified | place...
GGCCCTGGCACAGTTCTCGGTGTGAGTGTCGGTCTCAGCGCCGCGTACGTACAGAACTTTTGTCACCAGATCGCGGTCGGGCTCAGCCTTCGTCGACGGCCAAGGTGAAGACCGGGTAGGTGACGCCGGTCTGAGGAACGTCGAGGAAGTGGATATGGACCGCCCGGCCGATCTCCACGTCGCTCGGTACGCACCCGACGAGGCGCCCTTGGAAAAGTGGTCCTTCGTCGAGTTCGATGTGTGCCAGTACGTAGGGCACCTCACCGGCGAAGGCGGGATCCATGACGTAGTGCACGACTACGAACGCGAAGACCCGCCCTCGACCGCTGGCAACGGCCCACTGCGTATCGTCCAGGTCCGGTATGGCGTCGTGATGCGGGCAGATCGTGACCGGCCAGAACCATGATCCGCACAGCCGGCAGCGGGGAATCAGGAACTCATGTCGGGTCAGGCCTTCCCAGAACGGTTCCGCGTGCTGCGCGATGTCGGTGAGGGGCCGCTGCGTCCAGGGGCCCAGGCCGAGGCCCGTGTCGGCCGTCATCATCCAACCTCCGATCCGAGGACCATCGTGGCGTGGCTCGAACACATCTGCGGCAACAACATCTCTCCGCCGTGGCCGTTGGTCAGGGCCAGTCGGGCGTTGTGCACTTGTCGGCCGCCGCAGGAGCCGCGCAGCTGATGCACGGCTTCCAGGACGCCGGGGAAATCGAAGAGATACCCGTACGCCAGCTGCCCTCCGTGTGTGTTCACCGGCAGGCTGCCACCCGGGGCGATCGCTCCGGACTCGACGAACGCACCGCCTTCGCCCTTCGCACAGAACCCGTAGTCTTCGAGGTGGATCAGCGTTTCTGTGGTGAAGCAGTCATACAGTTCGAGAACGTCAATGTCGTCGTTGCTGACCTCCGCCTCGCGGAAGGCGCTCTGTTTGGCGTGCCCACCATCGAATCTGGTGTAGTTCGTCTTGTCCCACCATTGACTGCGGGCCTGGTCACCGACGCCGATGCCCTTGATGTATACAGCGGTTTGGGCGAGGTCGCGGGCGCGGTCGGCCGTGGTGATTACGAGCGCCGCGCCGAGATCGCTGGTCACGCAGCAATCGGCGGTACGCAGGGGCTCGGTGACGAATGGTGAGGCCAGATACTGCTCCATCGACAGGGGTCGGTCGGTGAGCCGAGCTGCCGGGTTCAGGGCGGCCCACTGCCGGGCTGCGATGGCCACGGCACCGAGCTGTTCGTGGGTTGTGCCGTATTCGTGCATGTGTCGGCTGGCCAGCATCCCGTGAATGGATCCGGCGCCGGCGGCGGCTGCCCACCCGGTCGCGGCAAGTCCGTAGTCGGGCTTGGGCCAGACTTTCAGTCCGATCTCCCCGTCGGTCCGGCGATGCACGTGCGAGGAAGACCAGCCGGTGATGGCGCACGACACCAGGACGTAGTCGGCCAGGCCGAGCGAGAGCATCTGGGTTGCGAGCAGGATGCCGTTATGCGCGGTTTGTCCGCCGCGGGCGACCGTCATGTAGAAGTTCGGGCGAAGGCCGAGCATCCGGGAGTAGGTGTCGGTGCCTTCCATCGGGGGATGGGGGCTGGCCATCATGGTGTGGACCGCGCCGTTGATGTCGCTGCGGCGTAGTCCGGCGTCCTCGATCGCGAGCTTTGCTGCCCAGGCCTCCAACATGAGGTTGGACTTGTCGGGGGCGTGGGATCGCGCAGTGGGTGTGGCGGCAGCGCCGACGATCGCGTAGCGATCCTTCAATTCCTTGCGGTTCATTGACGCCTGCCTTTCGCAGTTGTGCAACACTGACCGGTCTCGCCGCGGGGCTCAGGTCGTCCTCGCGCTCACGCGTGTCCGGGTGGGTCGGCGTCGGGCCAGAAGAGGGAGCCGATCAACCGACCGGCCGAGAGCGATGCGGATACGTCGGCGATCTCGAGGAGCCGGGCGCGGGTCTCCATGCCGGCACGCAGTACCCGTGCAGGCCGTCCGGCCAGCAGTGTCGTGAGCTCATCGGCCCGCCCGTCCAACTGCCCGGCTGGCATGACCTCGTCGACCAGTCCTGCCACGTGTGCTTGCGCTGCGGTGACGGAACGACCGGTCAGCGCCCACTCGACCGCGCGGGGAACTCCAATGCGGGTCGCGACGAAAGGAACGAGCGCGGCGGGAAACACGCCGATGTCGGCTTCCGGGAACCGAAAATTCGTCTCCTCGCTGGCGAGCACAACAGTGCACAGGCTCGCTAACGCGACTCCGCCCCCGACGGCGTGGCCTTCGATGATGCCGAGGATCGGCGTCATCGAAGCCAGCATCGCAGCGAGTGCCTGCTCGATCTCAGCGCGGGTGCTGTACCGGTGGTGAGGCGCTGCCGCGCTAGCAGTGCTGACTTCGGTCAGGTCCGCCCCGGCGCAGAAGGTGCGTCCGGCCCCGCGCAGCACAATCACGCGGGTGTCTGGATTCGCATCGGCTGATCTGAGGGCGTCGGCGAGTTGGGCGGCCAGGTGGTCGGTCAGCGCATTCCGTTTGTCGGCGCGGTCGATGGTGATCTCTATCGTCCCGGCCTTGGCCCGGTCGATGCGGATCTGGCCCGGGCTCACGCTGTCAGCCTGTCGGCGTCGCGATCCCATTCCCGGCCGCGACCGATATCGCGGACCTGGTGCCGTTCGATCTGCTGCTTCGTCGCGGCCCTGGGAAGTGGTTCGTCAGTGATGACGATGTAGCGGGGCACTTTGAACGATGCGAGTCTAGCCACACACCAGTCGATGAGGGTGGTTGGACGAAGGTCCGGCCCGGGTAGCGCGACCACCACCGCCTTGAGGTCCTGATCGCCGTATTCGGACGGGACACCTACGACCGCCGACTCGAGCACCTGCGGGTGGCTGTCGAGAATCTGCTCTACCTCGGTGACAGAAATGTTCTCGCCGCGGCGCCGAACCCGGTTGACCTGCCGGTCGGCGAAGTACAGCCAACCGTCGGCGTCGACGCGTCCGAGGTCTTGCGTGTGCAGCCATCCGTCGCGCAGCAGGGTCACGGTGGCCTCGGGACGGCGGAAGTACCCTGACGTCGTGCTCGCCGGCAGTGTCGGCCGCAGAAGGATTTCGCCGACTTCGCCGGTCGCGAGCGGGAACCCCCGCTCGTCGGCGATGCGTACCTCGCACCAGCCTCGGCTGTGTCCCACCGAGCCATCGCGGGTGCTCGAGGGCGTATTGCAAAACAGCAGCATGCCCGTCTCGCTCATGGCGAAGATCTCAAGCAGGTGCGGGATGCCGAATCGGGCCTGGAACTGTGCTCTGGCCTTCGCCGTGACGCCGTGGGTGGCGCAGATGGCGCGGGTCAGGCTGTGGCTGTGATCGTGCGCGGATGGATCTTGTGCGAGCAGAAAGTTCAGGACCGCGCCGTTGAGGTCGGTCAGCGTAGCGCCGGACGAGATGGCGCGATCCCAGAACGAGCGGACGCTGAACTTGGCAGTCCAATAGGAGGGAATGCCGGCCATGAGCGGGCCGATGAAGCCGCATTCCTGCGCGGCCGAGTGAAACAGCTGGCCGTTGACCAGCTGCCGGTCGGACGGCGCGACCTCAAGCATGGCCGCGTACCGGACGGCGCTGCACATCAGGGAGAAATGGTTGCGTATGACCGCTTTGGGCAGGCCCGTGGTCCCGCCGGTGAGGATAAGCACGGCCGGATCCGCCGGATCGACGGCAACGTCGGGTGGTGTTGTGCCCGTCTGTGCGAGCGAGGCAAAGCCGACAGCTCCCGTGTCGCCGCCCCCGCCGCTGGTGCTGGGGTCGGGCGAGGCTGGGCACAGGGTCACGAGTTGAGCCGCCGGGGCGAGGCTACGCCAGTCGACCTGGCCGGGAGCGCCGGCTTCGACCAGCAGGACCGTGGGGTCTATTTCCGCGATCACGTGCCGCAAGTCAGCATCCCCGAGCGCGTTGTTCAGCGGGCAGTAGACGGCCCCGATCCGAGCGCACGCCAGCCAGGTGATCAACGCCTCCGGACAGTTGGCGAGTACGGTCGCGACTCGGTCACCTCGACCGGCCCCAAGCTGATGCAGACCTGCCGCGGTTGCATCGGCCCGCTGGACGAGCTCGGCGTAAGTCAGCGACTGGCCGGACTCGTAGAACGCTGCGGCGAGGCGATCGGGCAGATGTGCGGCCTGACGCGCGGCGAGCGCCGAAAGGGTGGTCCAGGGCGCCGACGCCGTGACGCCGGCGCCGTGGACCACGAAGCTCTCCCAACTCACGGTTTCAGCTGCTCCTAAACATCACGGGGACGACGGCGGATGCAGCGCCTCCCAGTCGTCCAACGACTCTGGCGAAGTTCTCGGTGACGAGTCTCGGCCGCAGCGCCGCATGCGTACAGTACTTATGTCACCGTCGGCCTGACTACGAGACGTAATCTCGGCCAGAAAGCACTCCACAGGGTCACTCTTCGGGAGTCGGCGGTCCCTTGCTGCAGATTCGCGATCCCTGGTTGAAGCAGGACGAAAGTCACTGTTGTCAGCAGCGTCCGCTTCTAGCGTGCGGGCGTCGCCTGCGCTGCCCGTGTGCACGCAGGGCCGAAGGCCGGACCGAGGAGCTGAGTCGATGTATGTCACGGTCGACCTAAGGGAGCTGCCACCGAGGCTGTCGCTCGCGGAGGCCGAGGACTTCGGGTCCCTGGATGTCCGTGTCGTGGTTCCATCCGACACGGTGATAGTGCCGTCGACGCTGAGCAGCCTGGTCGACGGCGACGCGCAGACCGCTGAGTGGGCGCGGGGCTTCGAAAGCATGCTGGCGTTCGCGGCGACGCGGGGTTGGATCGACGGGTCGGGTCGAATCCGCGCTCACCTGATAGTCCAGTGACTACGGCGACAAAAGTTACTGCGAGCGGGTCACCGTCTTGTTTGGCTGGAACTGGTTGAGCGACGAGTCCACACAGAGCGGAAGCACAGCATGACGACAAGCCCTCGTTCATCGATACAGCGCACATCGCAGGGCGTCGATATTGAAGTCGTTATCCGAGGAGCCGGCGAACCTGTTCTGGTGTTGCACGGTTTGGCGGGCTTCGACGCTGGCCGGCGGTGGCTGGACGCGTTGAGTGCGGAAACGCATGTCGCGGCGGTTCGACTGCCTGGGTTCGGCGGACCACCGATACCCTACTGGTTCGACAGTATCGACGATCTCGTGCTAGCGATCGACGAGCTTGCCACGGTGTTTGCTGAGGAGCGGCAGATTATTCTGGTGGGGTTGTCACTCGGTGGATGGGTGGCGGCAGAGTTAGCGGTGCGCCGCCCATCCTGGCTGGGGCGTCTCGTCCTCGTGAATGCCGTGGGCGCGAAATTTGGGGCGCCCGACCAGCGTGAGATCGCGGATTTGTGGGCGCATTCGCCCGCCCAGCTAGCCGATTTGATGTTTCACGACTCGGAGATCGGGCTCGCCCATTTCCGTTTCGCGGAACGTGACGTGGAGGACCTGCGGGTCGTCGCGCAGAGTGATGAGGCGGTCGTTCGCTATGCATGGGAGCCGTACATGCACAACCCGAAGCTGCGTGCACGACTCGTACGCATCGATGTTCCCACGCGGGTGCTCTGGGGGGCGAACGACCAGTTCGTGAGTCCCGAGTACGGGCGGGCGTTGACTGCGGCGATCCCACACGCTCGTTTCGAGGTTATCGGCGGCGCGGGGCACATGCCGGATATCGAGCAGCCCGACCAGCTGGCCGCATTGGTGAGCGAGTTCGTCCGGCTTCCTGGGTGAGGAGTAGGTAGCGATGAAGGCGTGGCATTTCAGCGAGACCTCGTACCCGTATCTTCCTGACGACATCGACTCGATCCGGGTCACCTTGCCGAACAGGCACTTCGACCCGGCCAAGGGTGCCGATCTGTGGGATCGCTACATCGATGAGTGGAAGGAGGCCGACGCGGCTGGGCTCGGAGTGATGATCAATGAGCATCACTCCACGGCGACTTGCATGGACCCGGCCGCACCGATCATCGCCGGGATCCTGGCACGCGAGACGTCGACCGCTCCCATCCTGATCTTGGGTAACCCGATCGCGAATCGGAAGGATCCGATCCGCGTGGCCGAAGAAATGGCGCTCATCGACGTCCTGTCTCGCGGCCGGCTTGTCGTCGGCTTCGTCCGTGGCGTGCCGTGGGAGATCTCGGCGACCAACAGCAACCCGGCACGGATGCAGGAACGGATGTGGGAGGCACACGATCTGATCGTGAAGGCGTGGACAACCCACGATGGTCCGTTTAGCTGGGAGGGCGAATTCTTCCACCATCGCGAGGTCAACATCTTCCCTCGACCTTGGCAAGATCCTTGCCCGCCGATCTGGGTGACGGCGACCAGCCCCGGCAGCGTGGTCAGTGTCGCTGAACACGGCCACACAACCGCAACGTTCCTGACCGGCTACGACGGTACCCGAAAGATCTTTGACATCTACCGGTCCACGGCCGAACGCTGCGGCTTCCCGGCCACACTGGACAAGCTCGCGTACGCCGGCCTCGTATATACCGGCGAGACCGACGAGGAAGGTCTCGCCGGCGCCGAACAACTGCTCTGGTACATCTCCTCGAACAAGGTGCCCGCGCAGTTCTCCACCCCACCCGGATACTTGCCACAGCCGGCGCGGGTAGCCGCGATGCAGGGGGCGAAAGGCCCATTGGACCTACGGGGTCGCAGTCTGCGCGAGCTGATCGATATGGGCGTGGTTTTTGCGGGTAGCCCGGACAGTGTCGCCCGGCAGATCTCCACATTCTACGAGCGAGTCGGCGGGTTCGGGCACATGCTCAACATGGGGCAGGCAGGCTTTCTGAGCCATGATGCGACCGTGCAGGGTATCCGCCTGTTCGGGCGTGAGGTGCTGCCTCAGCTGCAGCATCTCGACGGTATTCCGTCGGCTGCCGGCAGCGACGTCATGGCTAGCTAACCGCCGTGGACGCTTCGACGCGTAGCCGGTACGTGATCGTTGACGGAATCCGTACCCACTACTGGGACGCAGGCGAAGGCTTGCCGGTCGTGCTCCTTCACTCGGGCGAGTTCGGGGCAAGCGCGGAATTCACGTGGGAGCGCACGATCGGGTCGTTAGCGGAGCGTTACCGGGTGCTGGCCCCGGACTGGCTCGGTTACGGCGACACAGACAAGATCGTTGATTTCGGTAGCCCTAAGGCTCGGATGCTGGGGCACATGACCCGCTTTCTTGACGTGATGGACGTAGGTCCAGCCGCCTTCATCGGCAGTTCGATGGGAGGGACGGTGCTGGTCGAGCTGTTGGCAAGCGCCGAACCGCGCTGGCCGGTTGCCGCGGCGGTCGTGGCCTCGGGTGGCGGATTCGTCCCGCTGAACGACGCCCGCCGTGCGTTGGTCGACTACCAGGGCGACCGTGACGGCATGCGGCGCATCGTCCAGGCCTTGTTCTGCGACCCGGCAGTCGCCGCCGACGACGCCTATGTCGACCGCCGCCACGTCGCAAGTCTGCGCCCGGGGGCGTGGGAGGCTACAGCCGCCTCTCGTTTCCGGTCGCCGGCTCGCGCTCCGCGCGAGGAATTCGGAAGGCCTGACACGATCCCTTACGAACAGGTCAGTGTTCCGGTACTTCTCGTCGCTGGATCCGCGGACAAGCTTCGAGAGCCCGGCTACGCAGCGGAGATTCGCAGGCGCATACCCGAGGCCAGGCTGGCTGTCCTTGAGCGCTGCGGGCACATGCCGCAACTGGAAGATCCGGACCGGTTCAACACGCTGGTACTGGACTTCCTCGCGACCGACTACACAGCGGCGGCTCGCGAGGACTGCCGCGATGCGCGGCCATCGCCGGACCAGGTTGCGGCAATTCCTCAGCGTCACGCTTGATCGTGCCGATGGGAGGTTCGTGACGTTTGAGCCGGAGTTCACCGGCTGGTCGGAAGAAGTGTTGTACGCCAGTGAGCGCACCCGGGTAGTCCGGGTGCGCTCGGCGGATGGTTCGCGGTCGGTGATCCGTAAGCAGCCGCTGGGGTCGGGCGCGGCCGACCGGTTGCGCCGCGAGATGTCGGTGTTGCGCCGCCTCGACGGCGTCGAGGGGACGCCGCAACTGGCGCCGGGCACGGCCGACGACGGCGCCCTCGTCCTCGTCGACACGCCCGGGCGTACCCTGGCCACGTTCCCGGCGCCGTGGCAGGTTGTGCCGTTGCTGGATCTGGCGTGCGGGCTGGCCGGATCGCTGGCGGCCGTGCATCGCCGCGGGGTGGTGCATCGTGATCTCTGTCCGGCCAACATTCTGATACCGGTCGTTGACGGTGAGCGCGTGGCGGACCGGCAGCCGATTCTGATCGATTTCGAGCTGTCAACGACGCTCGCGGAAGACCGGTTCGCCGCTGTGCTGGAGCAGGGGTTGGCGGGTACGTTGCCGTATCTGGCGCCCGAGCAGACCGGGCGTACCGGCCGGCCGGTGGATCATCGCGCCGACCTGTACGCGTTGGGCGCGACGTTGTACGAGTTGGCCACCGGCGAGCCGCCGTTCGGCCGCGAGGGTGACCCGCTTGCGCTGATCCACGACCATCTGGCCCGGGTGCCGGCGGCGCCGGCCGAGGTGAACCCGCGGATACCGGCGCTGTTGTCGGCGGTCATCATGCGGCTGCTGGTTAAGGAACCCGAGCAGCGATACCAGAGCGGCGAGGGCCTCGGCTACGACCTGGCCCGGCTGCGCGACGCGCATAGCGGTGGGGTCACGGCTGATTTGGTGCTGGGTGAGCGGGACTTCCCGATGCGGCTGACGCCGCCGACACGGCTGGTCGGCCGCGACGGCGCCCTGGCCGAGCTGCGGGCACTGTTCGCCGCGGCGGTCACCGGCAACCGTGGGGTCGCTTTCGTCACCGGGGCCCCCGGGGTGGGTAAGACCGCGCTGATCGAGCAGCTGCGGCCGACCGTGACGGCGACGGGTGGCCGGTTCGTCACCGGCAAGTTCGACCAGTACCGGCGTGATCTCGGCGCGGACGCGGTGTTGCGGGCGTTCTGCGCCCTGGGTGCGCAGTTGCTGGCCGAGCCCGACGAGGAAGTCGCCCGACTGCGCGCTCGGCTGCTGGCGGCGCTGGGCGCCGACGCCACCCTCGCGGCCGCGGCGATGCCGCCGTTCGCGACGCTGCTGGGCGTCGCGCCCGAGGAGGGCATCGACGAGCCGCGGCGGGCGGCCGCCCGGATCCGGCGGGTCAGCCTGGAGGTGCTGCGCGCCGTCGCGGGCAGCGCCCACCCGGTGGTCATCTTCGTCGACGACCTGCAGTGGGCCGGGCCGGCCGCGTTCGGTTTCCTGGACGCCGTGCTGGACGAGCCGGACCTGCCCGGCGTGCTGGTGCTGGGCGCGTTCCGGGAGGCCGAGGTGGACGCGGCGCACCCGCTGACCGCGGTGCTGGCCCGGCTGCGCCGCACCGGCGGTAGCAGCGGCGAACTGCACCTGGCCAATCTGCCACCGAGCGATCTGGGCACGCTGCTGGCCGAGATGCTGCGGCTGCCCGTACCCGAGGCGGCGCCGCTGGCCGAGGCACTCGCTGCTCGGACCGGCGGGAACCCGTTCGACACCCTGGAACTGCTCAACGCGTTACGCCGCGACGGCGCGCTGGTGCCCGACGGTCACCGGTGGCGCTGGGATCCGGCGACGCTGCGCCGGTTCGTCAGCGACGGCGACGTGGTCGACCTGCTCGCCTCGCGCATCGAGGCGTTGCCCGCGCCGGCCCGGCACCTGCTCGAGGCGATGGCCTGCCTAGGAGGCGACATCGACCTGCGACTGCTACAGGTGGCCTGTGGTGAGCCGGCCGCTGAAATCGACACCTGGTTGTTGCCCGGGGTGGAGGACGGCCTGGTCGTTGTGGACCGTGACGGTGCCACCGTGGCGAGCTTCCGGCATGACCGGGTGCAGCAGGCGGCGCACGCACGGCGGGAGCCGCACGAGCGGGCTCGCCTGCACCTGGCTTTGGCCCGGCGGTTGGCGGCCGAGCCCGACTACGCTCTCGCCGCGGCGCAGCAGTACCTGCCCGCCGTCGACGCACTGTCCGAGCCGAGTGAGCGGCATGCGGTGGTGTCGCTGCTGCGCGGCGCGGCGACCGCGGCCCGGCTCGTCAGCAACCACACCGCGGCCGAGAAACTGCTGGCGGCGGCGATCCGGCTGGTGGACCCCTCGGACGCGGTGTACCGGGAGCTGCAGTCCGACTGGCATGCCGCGTTGTGCAGCCTGGGCCGCTTCGCCGAGGCCGACGAGGTTTACCTGCTGCTGGCGGCGGGCGGCCCGGACCCGGTACGGCACGCGGACGCGGCCTGCGCGCAGATTGTCAGCCTGACTAACCGGGGCATGCCCGCCGAGGCGTTGGTGTTGGGCCTGGGGCTGCTCGACCGGCTCGGCGTGGCGGTACCGCGCGGCGACGCGTTGGGCCCCAGTATCGGCGCCGGCCTGGACGCGCTGTACGCCTGGCTGCACCAGGGTGACGCCGAGGACGACCTGCGCCGTCCCGAACTCACCGACCCTCGGCTGGTCGCTGTCGCACGGGTCATCACCCGGCTGATTCCGCCGGCGTTCTTCGCCGATCAAACGACCATGGCCTGGCTGGTCCTGCAGGCCGGCCAGGTGTGGGCCGGGCACGGTGCGACCGCCGCGCTGGTCGGACCGTTCAGCTACGCCGCCCTTGTCACCATTCCGGTCCGCGGTGACTACCGCGCCGGATACCAGGCGGTACGCCGCATCCTCGCGGTCGGCGAAGCACGCGGATACGAACCGGACACGTCCCAGGCCAAGTTCCTGCACTCAATCTGCACCATCACCTGGTTCGAATCACTCGAGGCCGGGGTGCGGCTGGCCCACGACGCCCGCGACGGGCTGCTCCGCGGCGGCGACCTGCAGAACGCGGCGAGCACCTACTACGCGTCGGTGCCGCAGACGCTCGACTGCGCCGCCGACCTGGACGCGTATGCCGCCGAGGTGGACGCCGCCCTGGCTCTGTGCGAGCGGATCGGATACGAGTACGCCACGGCAGGGCTTTTGGCCTACCGCCAGCTCAACCGAGCCATGCGCGGGGAGGCCGCGGTGCCCGGTTCCTTCACCGACGACACCTTCGACGAGGACGCCCACCTCACGACACTGACCAGCAACCCCCTCGCGGCAGTCGTCTTCCACATCACCCGAGCCTTGGCCGCGGCCGTCTTCTCCGACAGCACCGCCCTCGCCCGGCACATAGCCGCGGCGATGCCGCTGCTGCCGGCTGTCACCGCGAGCTACAGCAACGCGCAGGCGCATACGCTGGCCGTGCTGAGCGCAGCCGCACGGGTCGGGAGTGCCGAGGGCGACGAGCGGGCTGCGGCCCTGGCCGACCTGGACCGCAGCCGAGACTTCCTGGCCGAGCGCGCCACCGACCAGCCCGGCAACTTCCGGCACCTGCACCACCTGGCTGAGGCCGAGCGGGCCTGGGCAACCGGCGACTTCAACGCCGCCGCGACCGCGTTCGACGCCGCCGTCGGCGACGCCTGCGGCGCCGGCCGGCCGTGGCATGCGGCGCTGATCGCCGAACGCGCCGGGCTGTTCTTCCAGGCGTATCGGATGGAACACTTCGCACAGCAGCTGCTCGCCGACGCGCGCCGCGGCTACGCCGGGTGGGGCGCACACGGCAAGGTCCGCCAGATGCACGTGCAGCACCCGTTTCTCGCCTCAGCCTTGGCCGCAGTGCGCACGAACACCGCGCGCGCGACGACGCTGAGCACCTCGCAGAGTGTCAACGTGTCCACCGAGACGATCGACCTGATGGCCGTGCTGGAGGCGGCTCGCGCGCTGAGCTCCGAAACCAGTCTCGATCGGCTGCGGGTTCGCGTGCAACAGGTCCTCAGCGCGATGACCGGGGCCACCGCGGTCCGCGTGGTCCTCTGGGACGACCAGACCGGCGGCTGGGTGCTGCCCGCCGACGCCGGACACGAAGCGCTGAGCATGCTCGAGGCCGCTGGCCGGGGATTGCTACCGCTGACCGCGCTGCGCTACGCCGAACGCACCCGCGAACCGATGTTGGTCGACGACACCTCCCGCGACGACCGAGTGGCCCGCGACCCCTACCTGGCCGGGATGCAGCACTGCTCGCTGCTCGTGGTCCCGGTGCTCAGCCAAGGCGTACCCCGGGCCATGCTGCTGCTGGAGAACCGGCTGACCCGCCGGGCGTTCTCGATGGGCCGTCTCGACGCGGTCCTGCTCATCGCCGGACAACTGACCGTGTCGATCGACAACGCCCTGGTGTACGCGTCGCTGGAACGTAAGGTCGCCGAACGCACCGAGGAACTGGCCGAGGCGAACCAACGCCTGGAACTGCTGACCATCACCGACCCGCTGACCGGCCTGCCGAACCGGCGCCGGCTGTCCGACGTGCTCGAAACCGAGTGGCTCCGCGGGCTGCGTTCGCGGGAGCCGATCGCACTGGCGATGATCGACATCGACCACTTCAAGAAGTACAACGACCACTACGGACACCAAGGCGGCGACGAGTGCCTGCGCGTGGTCGCCCGCGCGATCCAAGGTAGCGTCCGCATCACCGACCTGGTCGCACGATACGGCGGCGAAGAGTTCTGCATCGTGATGCCAGCAACCGATGCCGACGGCGCGCGGCTGGTCGCCGAACGCGTCCGGCAAGCCGTAGCTGACCTATCCGAACCGCACGCCGGCACAGACACTGCCATCGTGACGATCAGCGTCGGGCTGACCGCCGCCGTCCCTACGATCGGTCAACCCGACCAACTCATCAAAGTCGCCGACCAAGCCCTGTACGAGGCCAAACGGGACGGCCGCAACCGCGTGGCCACCGGCTGAAACCCCGTTCAAGGACCCCAACGCTCGGCAGTCGTTACCGCGCGGGGGAGATCAGTCCCGTCGCGAAGTCGAGCTGTTCCTTGTGGAAGGCCGCGCCGACGTAGTGGTGATCGATGTTGTGACCACCGCCCGGGATGCGTCGGGCAGTCACCGAGGGCGCAGCGGTGAAGGCGTTCCCGAAGGCGGCGACCGTTTCGTCGCTGCTGTGCCAGAACCGGTCATGCTCGGCCAGCCCATAGTGGACGGGTACCTCGATCCTCGCGGCGACCCCCGCGAAGTCCGTGCACCACTGGCCCGCCACCTCCACCAGCTCCGCGACCGGAACGGGCGACTCGGCGTGCTTGGCAACGTCTACCACGCTCGGATCGTACGTGTCCTCAGGTCCGTACATGAACGTCAAGCGGTGCTCACGGCTGAACTCGAGCGAGCTGGCCGGCGGCATGGACTTCAACGTGTCGTTCGTCCGCTGTGGCTCGTCGTGGATTCCGGTGACGGAGACACCGAGGAGCGGCCAGGTGCGGTCGGCGGCGGCCAGATGCAGCGCGACCGCACCGCCAATCGAGTGTCCGACGAGGACGATACCGGGCGCGTTCGAGAGGTGCCATAGTTCGGCGATGGCCCCCTGGAGCACTTGAGCATTCCGGCGGTACGAGATTTCCCCGTTCAGGGCCGTGCTGCCGCCGTAGCCCGGACGGTTGAGGGACACCACCGGAAAACCTTCGCGTCGCGCGGCTTCCACCAGCGAATACCCGGCGACGTCGAAGTAGGACGCGTTGTAACCGCCCCCGGGAAGGCAGACCAGCAACGGCATCCCGGGACGGCCTGGCGCCGCTATGCCGGTGATCCTGATGTCACCCAGGTCGAGTGTGATGGGGTTCGCGGTCATGAAACGGCTTCCTCTCACGCTATTCGCTGTTCTCCGCAAGGAATTTCCGCAGCAGCTCCTTGTACTCCTTCGGGCGAGTGCGGTGAACCAGGTGCCCGGCGCCCTCGATCGTCTCCAGCCGGCCATCGGGGAGGAGGCGGGCAGCCTCAGCCAGTCGCTCCTGGGGGGTGTAGCTGGTGGACCCTCCTCCGATGATGAGCGTCGGAGCGGTGATCTTGGGAAGGTCGTTCCACCAGGACGGATCGGGGTTGTGGATCTGGTGCACCAGCGACGTGGCCGCGGCGAAATCGAAAGGCGCCGCACCGGGCACCTCTCCGGAACCCTCGGGGAAGTTCACGTCGATGGGAGCGGTGTCTTCCCAAACCATCCGCTCGATCCGCTCGGGAAAGTTCTCCGCGACGATGCATCCGACCCGTGCGCCCATCGAATGGCCGATCAGGGTGAAGCGGTCCAGGGCAAGGGCGTCGGTGAACGCTTCGAGATCGCCGCTCCCCAGCTCGAAGGAGTACGTGCCGGGCCAGGCGCTTTCGCCGTGGCCGCGTTGGGTGAGGGCGAAGACGTGGTAGTGCTCGGCGAGAAAGCTCGCGATCTCGTCCCAGTCCCGCGCGTCGTACATCAGCCCGTGCAGGAGGACGAGTGGCCGCGCATCTGGATCACCGGCCTCGCGGTAGTGAAAAGCAAGCTGTGAGAGCTCGATGCTGTGATCGCTGAAGAGGGTCATCCGTTGACCGTACGAGCGCCCCCGCGTGGGCGGGAGGGACGGGTTGTCCATGGATCGGCGGTCTCTGGATGTCGCGCTTGCCGGCGCGGAGCTCGCCGACGTATTCTACGTGCACGACGAATTGTTGACGACATCGACGATTGTCGGTATACAGATATCTCATGCGGGCGCGGGCGTGATCGTGGTAGCGCGGGCCGGGCCCATCGCAACCCCAAGTCCTGCCGAGCGACGGAGTAGCCGATGAGCAAGCCAGAGGACCGCGATGACTCACCCGGTGGTACGGACGGAGGTTCCACTTTGTCCCGATCCGTGATTGAGCCTGCCGCCAACTTCGACCCGCTCTTCACGCCGTTCCAGCTTGGTGGCTTGACGCTGCGCAACCGGGTCGTCATGTCGCCCATGTCGATTCATGTGCGTTGGTCGCCGGAGGAGATCGCTGACGTCGCGGCGCACTTTCGGAGGCGGGCTGAGGGCGGGGTCAGCTTGATCATGTCCGGAGCCACCTTGGTCGACCACCCGACAGCGGGAGACGAATCCCTGGGGCTTACCACGATGTACGGCGAATCCCTCAAGGGCTGGGCGGCGGTGGTGCGAGAGGTACACGATGTGGGTGTACCGATGATGGCCCAGCTCTGGCACGCGGGGGCCTGGCGCGATCCCGCCCAAGGCCTGCCGCCGGATGTGCCCAATTTCTCTCCCTCGGGTATCGGCGGCACGGGTGAGAAGGTCGGTGCTCCAGCGACCCAGGCCGAGATAGACGCGGTGATTCAGGGTTTTGTCCGAAGTGCGGTCAACGCGAAGAGCATTGGATTCGATGGCGTCGAGGTCGCTGCCGCGTACGGCTATCTCATCGATCAGTTCTTCTGGTCCCAGCGGAATCAACGTGACGATCAGTACGGCGGCAGCGTCGAAAACCGTTCCCGCTTCGGCGCGGAGGTGATCGCCGCGGTCCGGCAGGCGGTGGGGCCGAACTTCCCGATCTCGATGCGCATCTCGCAGGTCAAGCGGGACGACTTCGCAGCCTCCACGTGGCAGACGCCGCAGGAGATGGAGAGCGCGCTCGCGCCTTTGGTACGAGCGGGGGTCAGCATCTTCCACTGCGGGGCATGGCGCTTTTGGCTCCCGGTATTTCCGGACGAAACCTCACCCCTCAGTTTTGCCGGGTGGGTGAAGAAGGTCACGGGTGCGCCGGTGATTCTGGTGGGTTCTGTGGGCATGAGCAAGATGATGGGCGAGACCTTCGACCCCGGAGCGCTTTCCGACGTATCGAACCTGGACAAGCTCTCCGAGGCGATGGAACGCGGAGATTTCGATCTCGTGGCGGTGGGGCGTGCGCTGCTCGCCGATCCCGAATGGCCACGGAAAATACGCGAAGGCCGCGTCGATGAGCTGAAGGCCTTCGTCAGAAACCCCACCATGTCCTCGCACGCATTCTCGGCGCATCAATGGGCTGCGCTAGCGGATTGATGCGCCGAAGCGCACTACTTGCCACTCCACCGCCGTGCCCGGCTGAGGAAGGCGATCGTCAAGACCCGGACAGGGCGCGGCGGAAGGCGGCGATCGCCTCCTGGTGCATCCGCTGGCTCACAGCGGCGCCTGCGACCATCGCCGAGCCGTGGAACGTCCCGGCGTACAGGTGCAGGTCGACCGGCACGCCGGCGTGAGCGAGCCGGGAGGCGTAGGCGATGCCCTCGTCCCGCAGGGGATCGAACTGGCACACCGTGATGAAGGCCGGGGGCAGCCCGGCCAGGTCGGTGGCCCGCGCCGGAGCCGCGTACGCCGGCACGTCCGGGCTGCCCGGCTTGGCGGCGTCGCCCAGGTAGTACGCCCAGCTGACCTCGGCGTTCGGCCGGTTCCACAGCGGGGTGTCCACGTACGCGATCATTGACGGGGTATCCAGCCGGTCGTCCAGCTCCGGGATGCCCAGGAACTGCATGGCCAGCCGCGGGCCGCCCCGGTCCCGGGCGAGCAGCGCGACCGCGGCGGCCAGCCCACCGCCGGCGCTGTCCCCGTAGACGGCGATCCGATCGGGATCGACGCCCAGCTCCGCGGCCGCGCCGGCCAGCCACTCCAGCACGGCGTAGCAGTCCTCGGGGGCGGCCGGGTAAGGGTGTTCCGGGGCAAGCCGGTAGTCCACGGACACCACCAAAGCACCCACCTCGCGCGCCAGAGCGGCCGCGTTCGGCTCCTCGAAGTCCAGGTCGCCCAGGACGAAACCGCCGCCGTGGATTTCCAGGACGGCGGGCAGCGGGCCGGCGGCGCCCTGGGGCCGGTAGATCCGCACCGGCACGTCCGGCGCACCCTCCGGCCCGGGAACCGTCCGGTTCTCCACCGACAGCCCGCTCAGGTCCGCCGGCGGCAGCTGCTGGACCATGGCGCGGGCCTGCGCCCGGGCGGCCTGGGCGTCCTCGATGCCGCCGGTCGGCATCATCGGCACCCAGGGTGCGAGTTCGGGGTCGATCGCGTATGACATAGCGGCCTCCGATGGGGCGTGAGCTGGCTTACCCCTCATGATGCGCGGGTCGGCCGCCCGGATCATCCGCCAAGTGTCGGCGGATGACCGCCGTGCCGTCGCCGGATGGCGGTGGCGCGGCATACCATGCGCATGTGAAGGGATTGTTACTGCGCTTGTCGGCCCTGGATGCCGACGTCGAGAGCGCGGTGCGGGTGATCGCCTTCTTCGACCGGCTGATCGCCCAGCAATCGACCCTGGAGGCCCTGCTCAAGGCCACCGCGACGCTCGCCGAGTGCCCGGTGGGGGTGGACGAGCCGGGCCGGGGCATGGCGGCCCGGGCGATACCACCCGGCTGGACCGCCGGGGGCCGGCTCACCCGGGCGACCCGCCCGCTGCATGACGAGCCGATGCGGGCCGGTGCTGAGGCCGCCACCGTCTGGTTGGACCGGCGTGGCGCTCCGCTGCCGCTCGACGAGATCCTGCTGGAGCGGTTCGCGATCGCGGCGGCGGCGGCCGTCGCCCGTGCGCCGCTCCCGCTGCTGGGCGATCCCGCGCTGCTGGAACTCGTCCTGGACGAGCACGCCGGGGAGATCGAACGGGCGCGGGCGTTGCACCTGCTCGGCATCCCGGCCACCGCGCCGGTCCAGGCCGTCGCCGTCGCCGCGGCCGATCCGGCCGGCGCGGCGCACGGCCTGGATGGCGAGTCGCGGCACTTCGGCGCGGCCATCGGCACAGGATATGCGGTGCTGCTGGTGGATGGCGGTGTGCCGGCGAATTACCGGCCGGATCCCGGGGTACGGATGGGCGCCGGTGAAGTGTGCCCCGCGAGCGCCGCGCCGCGCTCGTGGTACACCGCCCGGATCGCGCTGCGGTTCGCCTCAACCGACGGCCATCCCGCCCCCTACCACGACGACGCCGACGTGCTGGCCGCCCCGGCCCTGGTCCGCTGGGACCGGCTGGGTGTGCTCGCCCTGTTGGCCGAGCACATCCCTGCCGAGGCGGCCGCCCGCCATCCGGACGTGGCGGTCATCGACGCGCTGGCCCGCGAGCGCGGCGGGGCGGACACTCTCGCCACGCTGCAGGCCGTGGCTACGGCCGGTTCGATCCGGCAGGCCGCGAGCCGGCTGCACATGCACCACAGCTCGGTCGCCGCCCGGCTGGCCCGGGCTCAGTCCACGCTGGGTTTCCCGCTGGACACGGCGGCCGGCCGGCTGCGCCTGGCGACGGCCCTGGTGCTGGCCCACCTCCGCGACACCGCCAGCTAGGTGGCCCGTGAACCAGCTTGCTGGTCAACGCTCGGACGTCCAGGGGCGCGTTGCCGGCGTCGCCTCGCACTTCTCCGTTCTTCTCGGCGAACCAGTCACCGCGCCTGTGGGCCGGATCGGAAGGGCCTGACTCCCGTTGACGCGTTCGACTCATGGGTTTAATCTTCGACGTGTAGGAAAAATCGGCCGAGTGTTCATCTCCCAGCGGAGAGCCGTGGATCGAATCCTCGACGCGTGACCTCGCCGGCCGGTGTTAGCCAGTCCCGAGCCTGAGGTACGGGACGGCGGAGGGCCGGACGGTGACCGCCCTCACGAACGCAAACCTCCGCTTCCGTTCAGGAAGCTTGATGGAAGGGCCAGCTGGCGATGCCGTCATCATCCACTCGGGGCGACGATATACAAGAGTCCGCCATGACCGATTTCAGTACCTACGGAACGACGCCGGTCGAGGCCCACGAGCGCCTCGCATCGGCTCGGGGAAAGTGCCCGGTCGCCCACAGCGAGGAATTGGGTGCCTTCGACATCCTGCTTCGGTACGGCGACGTCAGGAACGCCGCGAAGGATTGGAAGACGTTCTCGTCGAGACCCTCGGCGGTGCGGCCGGTCACGGAGAGAGCCCGTGTCGCGATCGACTGGGATCCGCCGGAGCACACCGAGTGGCGCAAGATAATCAATCTCGGGGTGGACTCCTCGACTCCTGGCCGCATCGAGGGACTGGTGCGGGCCGACACCGCCGGCCTGATCGACTCGTTCGCTGCAAAAGGTGAATGCGATCTGGTCGCGGAGTTCTGCGAGCAGGTGCCACTCCAGGCGATCTGTCACGTCCTGGGATTCGACCCTGAGCACAAGGCCGACATCCGTCGCCTCTCCGGCGAGTTGCTCGCGAGTCTGAAGGAGCCGGTCCGGCTCCAGAAGGCGATCGCCGATTTCTCGGAACTCGCTACGGCGCCCGTGCTGGCGCGTCGGGGCAAGGACGGAGAGGACTTTCTGACCCTGCTCGCCAACGCCGAGATCAACGGTCGGCCGCTCGAAGTGCGAGAAATGGCGTCCACCCTGGTCAGCCTGCTCCTTGCGGGGCATGAGACCACGGTCTCCGGTCTGAGCAGTCTTCTTTACGAGGTGCTACGACGACCGGAACTGCGCGACCGGCTCATTGCGGAGCCCGACCTCATCCCGGTAGCGGTGGAGGAGGCGCTGCGTCTGCATCCACCTGTCTTCGGGTTCTACCGGCGTGTCACATCTGATGTGAACATCGCGGGCGTGGAGGTCGCCGAGGACTCGACGGTCTACCTTTGCTGGGCTGCTGCAAACCGCGACCCGGAGAAGTTCACCGACCCCGACGAATTCCGGCTCGATCGTGCGGCGGCTCGCCATCTGACCTTCGGGTTCGGCATACATGCCTGCCCCGGACAGGCTGTCGCCCGAATGGAGATGACAGTTGCCGCGACCGAACTTCTGCGACGGCTCCCGGACATCCATCTCGTCACCGACGACATCCGGCATGAGTTCCGAGGCTCGGAGACCGAGTCCATTTCGTCGCTGCCCGCGGCGTTCACGCCGGTCGCGTAGCCGTTCCGCGGCGACTCGATGTCGCCGCGCCGCCGGCACCGCAACGGGTGCCGGCAGGACGGTTGTCGGAGCTAGAACATGGTGTTGTCGTTGGCGGAGGTTGACGGGACCGGCTGAAGGACGTCCCAGTGTTCGACGACTTTGCCGTTGCGGACGCGGAGGAGGTCGACGGCGGCGAGTCCGGGGTCGTCGGCGGTGAGTTTGATGTGGGAGTGGACGGCGACGTAGTCGCCTTCGGCGATGACCCGTTTGGTGCTGCCGCCGAAGTCCGGGTAGGCGGCGAAGAGGGCGGTGAAGTACTGCTTGGCCGGCGTGATGCCGTCGCCGAGTTGTGGGTTGTGCTGGTAGTAGGGGTCGACGGCGTACCGGTCGTAGGCGGTGACGTCGTGGTGGGCGGTGATTCCGTTCAGGAGTGCGGTCCCGGCTCGCTTGGTGGCGGCAGCGGAGGCATGGGGGTCCGGCCACGGTAGGCGCGGGGTGCTGAGGGTGGAGAACATGTCGTGGCCGCTGGCGGTGGTGTCCGGGACCTGTTGCAGCACATCCCAGTGCTCGGCGATCTTGCCTTGCTGGATCCGGAAGATGTCGAAGGCCGCGATGCCCTTGCTGCCGTTTTCCAGCACGAAGTTGCTGTGCAGGATGACCAGGTCGCCTTCGGCGAGGGCGTGCTTGACCACGACGTGGGAGTCGGGGTAGGCCGCCTTCACGCCGGTCACGAAGTCGCGCA
>Ga0307516_10003426_pt1 | contig 20386 bp, 27 predicted proteins | sample 19_EM_MG_FD_203310 | JGI IMG/M metagenome (GOLD analysis project Ga0307516, IMG submission 203310) | Populus trichocarpa ectomycorrhiza microbial communities from riparian zone in the Pacific Northwest, United States - 19_EM | ecosystem: Host-associated > Plants > Roots > Unclassified | place...
GATGAGTTTGCGCAGTAGGAAGCCTCCGGGAGGTGGGACTGGTGGTAGTAGTGGTGGTGGGGGTGGAGGGGCGGGTGGGATGGGGAGTAGAGGCGATTAGTGGGGATTCTTTAGAAAATTTTTTTTTTGAGACTTACCGAACCTTCCTCAATGCATTCTCCTCGGTCGCGCGAACTTTTATGGCGATCTGGTATGTGGTTGTTGAGGTATCGTGAATTTGCGTGGTGGGGTGCGACGCCGACGGGGTGTCCGGTTAATGGGTAGTAGCCGGGTAACCCCTACAGTACGTTACAGAAGACATGCTACAACACGTGGTGTGATTGATTTCATTAGTGACGCTCTGTGATCCAACCAAAGCGTGCGTTCATACCTGAAGTAGATTTTTACCTCCTCTTGCCTAGAAACTACAGCAAGAACACAGCCCCTAGAAGCGGATCATGGATTGAGCGCGGCCAGTTTCCGCGGCGAAAAGCAAAGTACAACAGAAAGTCCAGATATTTATCCAATTCAGAAAATTCCGTCTCACTCAACAAAAATAAATAATAGTATATTCGGACGCTCTAGCTAACTGGTCTTGAAAAATCACAAGTACGACAGCCCTGCTTCACCCACACTCCTTACCCACTCCCTGGCCGCATCGACCTCTAGTCCCGCTCGCTCCGCCACTTCCCGTTTCTTTCCCGTCTGCATGCCTACCCACCTCTCGAGTAGGCCTCTATCCAGCACTCCACGCAAGAATTCGCCAGAGCCCGTGGTGACATGCCGGAACGCTTTCGGGTTCAGTCCGGCTACGTGCTCCTCTCCTACCACGACTTGGTTCTGCAGCTGGTTGAGGCGACGGTAGGAGTTCTCGGGCACCGTGGTAATGAGAGCGAGGGCTCCGGTGCGAGTGGCCGCAAGGAGGAGGTGTTTTTCCTCCCGCGCGGCGGTGGGTGAGGTCGGTGTTCGCGGGAGGAGGGTGAGAGAGAGGATTTCGTGTGGGACATGGAACGCGCTGCGATGGATTAGACGTTGTCCCCCGAGGGATTTTGGATCTATTATGGAAAAGCATTAACAAATCGCAAGCATATGTGAGAGAAGAAAGGGGGAACTCACGTTCGGGATCATATTGCAATACGTGGACATCCCCCTTCGCGTCCGCGACGACAAAGAACAGCTGGCGACCATCCGGTAAAAAGTCCCCCGTAACCACGCGGAGCCCTTGTGTATCCTTCCCAAAAAGCAGCATCTTATAAGGCTCTTCTGAGAAACCCGCAAACCAGACGCTCTTCGTAAAGTCTCCAAAGAGTATGAAGCCATCGAGATTCTTCGCGACCGTGACGTAGCAATTCATGTCCATGAATGCCACGGGCAAGAGCGATTGATCTTCCTTGAGACCACGAACCATGATTTTCTGGCCTTGTGCGGCCAAGAGATACCCATTTACCCCGCACAACGCAGAGACGGTGCCCTTAACTTCCTCCCTAGTGACGAGCTTGAGTTTCCTGTTGGTTTCGGGTTTTCCGGGCTCCGGAACGACCTCGATCACCTCGAAAACGTAGATCCCACCGCGTGCGGAGTGGTCCTCTCCCCTAAAGATTCCCGTTCCTACGGCGACGAGTTTGCGGCGCTCCTTGGAGTGCTCAGACACCTCAAGGGGGATAGTCTGTACTATCAGCGCTACCTCATTGTGAGCGAATGGATATCGGTCAACAACTGTCCATGTCAATGGGGAGATTATCGTCACCGCTCCCGACTCAATGGTGGGCTGGAGTTGTGAGTCATCGGGCGTGGCCGCTCCGTCTTCTTCTATGCCGAAGGGAACCCGCTTCGTGGTCGCCGCTATGCACACGCTCATCGGATCGTACCATGCTACGGCACGCAGTGACTCGTTAAGATATATCTTCTTTGCGTGGAAGGGATTGTCGAAATTCCAGTCCTGTGGGAGCAACGCGACTCTAACCGCGCCTGCCACATCGACATAGACGAATCCGCGGTCCGCACTGGCCGTGTGGAACGATGATATCGCGCGGACTGCAGTCCCAGCGAGACGGTGCAGTCGTGGTACGCTTTTTGCTGTCTTAATGATGAATGCTGGGTCCGAGCCGGGAAGGAAGACACAGGCGTAGCCGCCGACATTTTCCATAGCCACCATCTGGCGGAAACGCGGTGATTCCGCCAGGTTTAGCCTGGGGGTGGAAAGGATGGGATTGGCGGTTTTGATGAATGCGAGGGAGGTCGGAGTGAGGAACGCTTTGTAGAAGGTGATGTCGTCTTGCGAACTGCGGACGATGAGAAATGGTTCCCGGGATGCATGGTCACCTAGATCGACGAGCAGAGTCTCGGTGATGTCTTCTGTTGCCGATGCGGCGGCGGAGGCGGAAGCGGTGGCTGCTCTCGGTGATGTGGGTGTCGGGTGAGTTAGCTGCTTCAGAAGCGGAGGCAGCGTACTAAAGTGCTCTGCTGAGAATATAGGCGTGCTCAAATCCAGGAGATTGAAGATCTGGACAATCAATTAGTTTCTGGAGTCCTGCTGCGGACCGCTGGGAGAAATTACCTGTAATGTATGGTCTTCGGCCAAGAGGGTGAGAATATAATCTGCATCTCTTCCCTCCGTCGCTGGGAGTAGCTCTCCCGGTCGAGCCTTGTAGAGACATCCAGACTTGTATTTGATACCCTGATGGAGCGATCCATCAGCCACAGCTCCACAGAGACACGAGAGCGACTTACCTTGATGCCTTTGCTCTCCTCCTCGGCGAGCTCCATGCTCTTGTCCAGCTTGTACACCAGTACACTACCATCGACTCTCAGCAATATAAGATACGGGTCCAATATCTTGGCGTTGACGATCGCAGGACCTTCTTCACCAGTCTCGCCTTCATCCATCGGCACGATCTGGGAGAGCTGCATGTCTTCATACGTTCGCCATCATCAGCAAATCATCTTTACAAGTGGAGAGACACAAAGCACACTATGGAAGTCCCGCCACGTCCATGGGAATAACAGATCTTTATTCCTATAGCACACAGGAGGGAATCGCACGCACCGCAATCATAAACAATAACCTGCTGACTGACAACGCGCACGATACGTGCTCCATCCCCCAGAACTCCCACCTCCAACGTAGCTCCGTCTGGATCAAAATCTGACCCGTGAAGCTCCTCAAATGCATCTCCGACCTTGAATACTTGACTATCGCTTGTCTTGGATACGAAAAAGTACTGATCATACTCTTCGTCCACGTTCGGCGTTAAGCCCTCCTGTCCTGGTGCTGCTTCTGTAGGAATTGGCGCCTTCATGCTCTTGGCTCTGACGGCCCACAGTCCCCTGCACGCCGGAAAGGTAAGGTGCCCAATGATAGTAGGAGCAATAGAACGTCGGATCAGTGATAATCCAGCATCTTCGGGAGAATTTGTGGGCCCTGATGTGGCGATGATTTCCAATTCTGGCACCACACCCTTCTGCTTCTCCAAGGTATCAACGGGGAACTTTGGGCGTCCCAGGCTAATACTCCTGAAGGGACCCAGATTAATGATGCGATCGTGCGTCTGAAACACATACTCTCCCATTGCTCTGTGGCCACCTGCTTTTGCATCCGTGTATACGCTATCCTTCCTGGCACCACTCAAGTCTGTCGAGCTGCCGCCATAGAGGTCGTCATCAATATCATCCAGCATATTGTAGATATCCTCGGCCTCGTGACCCTCCAGCCCTTCCTCGAGCCCTGGCAGAATCGCCTTCTTCTTTTCTCCTTTCCGCCGCCATTTCAGTATCCTTGCGTCACCCTCATCGCAACCCACGAACAGTCTGCGCCGGCCAAGGGATACCGCAGTAGTAGCCAGACCGCCGACGAGCGGTCCCGGGTGGTTTGCAATCTTTGTTATCTTCACACCAGAGACGTTTCTACCGTCCATGCGGAACCCAACAATGACTGCTGTCCCATCCATTGTGAGCAGAAGTATATCGCCGCCTTCACCCTCCAGTTCGATGGCCGTTGAGCCTTCAAGTGCGAGACAGAGATCACTTTGGTCTGCCAGTCCTGCAAAGTTGGTCGCTCGCCTTGTGTACTGGTTTACCGCCACTCCGGTGGATTTCCCAGCCTGATCGACGTGGATGAGTTCGTTTGCACCGAGCAACAAACTTCCGCCGATCGGTGGCGTGAGCGGTACTACTTTGAACAGATCGTACGGCAGGTCCTGAACACTGAGAATGGGAGTCGATGCCTTCTGATCCAGATCCAAAGTGATGACGATGTAGCAGACCGTATCTTTCCGTTGCTCCAGCCATCCTGTGCACGTCCATCTCGGCGAGTAGAGAATTCCAAGTGTCGGCTCACGGTATTCGTGTAGGAAGGTCAGCGACAGCACATGTCTGATCGCATCATCCAACTGTGCAGCGGAAACCACAAAACTCGGCAGAAACGGCAGGTCCGTCTTATCGGATCTCTCCTTCTTCTCCTTTCCTCTGGACACCGACGACTTCCTCCCCGCATTCTCTGGTTTGTCTGGAGCGCTCGAATTCCAATCCTCGGCGTCATCCACTTCGCCGCCCTCCGCCATAACCACATCATCTTCGAGGGGTTCTTCCTCCTCCGGTTCTATGCCATCCAGCATTTCCTCATCCTCGCCGTCCTGTCTCACCGGCAGCACGGCAAGCATGTCCCCCCCAAACCTCAGCGCAACCGCCCTCATCCCCGGGTCCGCGACGAGCTGACTCGGCAAGCCCTCGCTGACGACGAGGCTCGCAAACTCCTCCCGCTCGTAGTAGTGCAGGCTGACGGTTTCGATGGAGTGCTTCTCGGCGTTCCACAGCAGCAGGCTCATCTTTGCGTCCCTGACGGCGAGCAGGACCATATCTCCAGCGGCGCTGCCTCGGCACCTCTCCGCCGGCACAACCCGCGCCATCCCCGCGATCTCTCCCGCGAGCGAGAACTCGGCCACCAGCGCAAGCTTGGCTACATCCTCGACCTGGCTCCGCTGCAGCGTCAGCTCCGCCGAGAAGTCGCCTTGCTCTTCGTCGCGACGCTCGATTCCGGGCGCCGCGTCGGGGGTGGACGGCGCCGCTGTAAGCTCTGTCGGGACGCTGGTGGTCGTGAAGATTTGGAGGATGTTGGTCTTGGCGACCAGGAGGTTCGAGGCCGTCGGCGAGGTGAAGGGGAGGGTTAGGGAGTGGGTGACAGAGGTCGCGGGGGTGATTTCGGTGTAGATTTCGGGCATTGTGATGGTGGTATGGTGGTGGTGGTTGAGGTAGTGGGGCGCTGCGGCGTTGGGTTACTAATTCGAACACCAGACACGGGACGATGCGTTTGTGGTTGTTTGGGGAGACGTCCATACGCTGGCGGGAAGTCGCGTTTGGTTCCACACTACATAACAAAAGCTAAAAGGCAGCCTGCATTTTTGATTTACCCGCTCGCTTAGGCAACATAAACGATGGCTACAGTTCAAATTAGGGGTTCCGTATTGTTATTCTCCGCCTACATACTATCCAAATGCTCTACTCCTACTACCATGGTATACTGCTGACAAAAGAAACATTGAAATAAGATGCCACGCCGAAACGAAAGTCAATTGAGATCCAACCCAAAAAAAAACCAGACCCACCCCAAGCCAAAACCGACCAAATCCACAACTCCATTCCGATTATCCAAGAATTCCACAGCTCTAAATGTCTTCCTTCGCCACAGTCTCTAGCACACCTCTCAGCTGGTCCTGAACATGGGTATAGACACCCTGCGGGGAGTCTGCGGCATCGATATCGATGACCTTTCCCTGGGTCCTAAAGTACTCCACGACCGGGTAGCTCGTCTCCTTGAAAGTACGAAACCTCTTCTTGATGCTCTCAATATTATCGTCGGCGCGGCCGCTCGTCTGTCCGCGCTTCAGCAGACGCTGCAGCATCACGTCCTCGGTGGTGTCGAGGAACAGCGTGAACGCGCTCGGACACACCTCCTGCTCGAATTTGTATGCTTGGTCCAGCTTCCGCGGGAAGCCGTCGATAAGGAATTTGCTCTTTCCATGGGTCTTGATAGCGTCCTTCATAGCGATCTCGATGAGCGCTACGGTCACTTCCATGGGTACCTGTCTCTCACCGTCAGCATGCCACCCCCTTTTGCTATCCATCTAACCTGACGAGATGGAGATTGGGGGGGGGGGGGGGTGACGTACGATGTTCCCCTCGCGGATACACGTCTTGATCAGTTCGCCGAACTCGGAACCAGCGCGATCCTGCTCCCGGCGAAGGAGGTCGCCAGCGCTTAAGTGTACAAAGCCATAGTCCTTGACGAGGTTGGCACACTGCGTTCCCTTTCCGGCACCTGGACCGCCGAGAACGAAGATGACAGTGACATCGTTCGGTGAGAAGGTGGGGACCCTTTCGGTCGGAGCTTCCACCCGAGCGACTGCAGGCATCGGTGCGAATAGCGGGGTATCTAGGAACGGTGGGTACGGCGATGGAGGTGGCAGTGGGATATGGTAGTGGTTATGGCTGAAATGTGTGTGCGGGGTGATTGTTGTGGATGCGGTGAAGGGGTTGGGCGAGAACAACACTTGAGGCGGGAGCAGAAGGCGCTGCGGTAACGATGGATCGGGATGTGCTTCCTGCGAAACCAAGCTTGAGGTGGAACTCCGGGTCGATGCGGGATCGAGGTGTGGTAGTGACCGCGTCCAGAATTCCTGGCGCCTTGGCAGCTCCCGTCGGCCGGCAACCGTCACCCGGCGAACAAACACGGACATGTTCAGGGAAAGTTATATCTCGAATAGTACGCAGTAACGCAGAAGGAGAGAAAAAAGGAAAGACGAGCGAGCAAGCAAGCGAGGAAAGCAGCATGAATCGAATAATTGCCCCCAGAAGTGGGAGCGCGTGGTAGTTATAAGCTGAGGAAATCACTTGGTACCTATTTTGGAACCGACGGCAAGCATGAATTAGAAGTACACGGAGCTGCGGCCAATCACGGGCGGAGCCACAGCGCGGAGAGTGCAGGCCGGTACCCCTGGCGTCGGATCTCCCTCTCCACACACAAGCGGGCTCCAGGCGTGTGGGGTACGCCGTGGGCAACTCCTTCTAGCCCGCTTGGGGATTTCTGGGGGCTCAGACAGCGCATCCGTGTCTGGCATTCCCTGCGCTCGTGTGATCACCCTTCCCTCAGGTCGCAGCGGGCATGACTCGGCCGGGCAGCTGATGGCAGCAAACGGCTGAGAGGCACTGCACGCACATGAAGAGTCGGACGGATGGATAGTTAGCCACCGAGATTGCTGGCCTTGCGGGCAGTGGCCGACGGACTGCGACCCCGTTCGCTGGCGCCTTGGTGGAGCGAGGAGGGCCATTCAGGGCCACAGGTAGAGCAACAGTGGCAGTAGTGGCAGTATCTAGCAGAGCACTTGGGTCGGTCATACATACTCGATCGAGACTCGACCTCCTGGACGACCCTGCGCTGTTTGTTTCTCGGCTTGGATCATAGGTGGATGACGATTTCAGTTCTGGCTGATAATGATGCGCGACGGCGCGCTGCAGCCGCAAGTTGCAACCCCTTTCCTCCCCAGCCAGAAGTTCATGCTCATTATTGCTCACGCTCACGCTCAGCTCCGCCGCACTGTCACACACCGCCCCCACACTCATTCCACGCACATCACGACTCAAAGCGCGTAGAAATGGCTTGTCCGCTTGTTTGTTTGTTTGTTTATCAATCTTCATCTGCATATCTGTCGGCGACGCAAGCGCTGCTAGAATCAAAAAAACAAAAAAGGATGGGTGGCGTGACCTCTGGGCCAGGAAATTCCCCCGCTTTTCGCCGTCTGGGCAGAGAGCGAGCCGGGGAAGTGGATGTCGGGACGGTGCGCTCGGCAGATGAGGATGGCGACGATCAATTCGTGGGGTAGATGCATAAGAGTATCCAAGTACATACACACTTGCATTTAGGTTGGTGGTGGTGGATGCGGGATGTGGATGTAGGACGTGAATGTGGGACGCAGATGCTCTGCAGCCACGGCTGCTGCATACACTCGCCGAATATGGATTCGAAGCATGCAGCGAACATTCCGGCCCGGTTCGAGAAGAATCGTGCTGACAGCATAAATCCTCTGCATATCTGCATATAGATATACATATCTACATTCTGTGATGCAGTTGGAGCGGGGGGCTGTAGCCGCCGTGTGCTTTTTACCATCGTTTCGGCGGCAAGGCGGTTGCTGGCTTACATACTAGCAAGGTTTCCAAATCTACACCATGCATACGAATGCTCCCATCGAGCAATGCCACTGCACTGCAGCCGTTGAGCAGACGAATCTGTACGTATCTAGCTGCTACCTACGTAACGGCTGCCGATCGTGGAGAGACAGCTGGCAAAAAGCGGAGTAACTAACCGCAAGTCTCGAAGCGTCAACACGTCCAGCAACCTTTTCCCACTGCATATGCGTCGTACCGCTCTCCTCGATAATATCTTCCGCCTTCGCGAACCTGCCGGTGAAGAACCCGCCTCTGAGCGGGCTGGTGGCGAGGATCGGGATCCCGAGTTCTGCGCGCGTCTCCGCCGCTCCGCCGGGAACGACAATCTCGCGGCTACAGGCGCTGACCTCGGCCTCCACCGCGGCGATGGGATGGACCTTCGCGGCGCGGCAGATGGTTTCGGCGCTGGCCTCACAGAGGCCAATTCCGCCTACCCTTCTAGCCGCGACGAACCCAGCGAGGTCCGCGCCGGTCTCCTCGATGGGGACGGTCCTGTCGACGAGGGTGCACGAGAGCGCGTCGAGAAGACATTCCCGTCAAGGGCCCGCAGGATCTTCTCGTCGGACCGTCGCGCGCCCTTGCGGTCGCCCTGCGGAGCCAGGTATCTATCGGCCACTTTCGTGACGCTTTTGACCGAGAGCACCACCCGCTCCGCGTCCTCCGGGTGCCCGGTGGAATACCGGTTCAGCAACTCCAGCCCCCGCCATCGTCCCCAGCGGCATCCCATAGAACTCCGCCGTGTTCCAAAAGTTCGCTCCCTTCGAAAGAGCAGTCTCCATCACGCGGAACGCTTGTTCGTCCGCAGTCACGGTCGGCCGCCACGTCAGAGGGTTCGGTGGGCTTGGAGACGGTGACTGGCATGTTTGGATGGCGCCTGAACATTCGGATACCGGATGCGATGCAATGCGATGGCCGGTATGTGTGGAGGTTGCTGCGGGCCGTGACGCGCTGTGAAGGTGATGGTGATGGTGATAGATCGGGACGGATGCTGCCTACTCAATATACTCTACTCCGCGCGTCTCCAGTCCTTCGGCCGCACGCAGCCGGGTATCAGATAGCCGCGGTAGGCAAACATTGCGTAAGTACCGTATGTACATATGTAGCTCCGAAGCCCACCGTCCTACTTTACGTAGATACCCGCATCAAATCTACACTCCTCGAGACACTAGAGTTAGGACTAGCTATATAACTAAAACCCGACACAAGAATAATACCTACACAGGTCCGGGCTCCCGGAGTTTAAGTTGTGACGTAACTATACTCGGTGTTATGTAGTTAGATTCCACCTCCCCACCACTAGGCACGACGCACAAACCGGACACATGCCACGGCCGGGTATAGACATCTAGACATCTGCTTAATAACGCAACCTCTCCAACCGGCTACTCCGGGCGTTGTACAATGTGTCACGCATGGTTTATTTTTTGTTTAATCATTACTCGCATGGGATTTTTTTTTTTTTTTTGTTTATTCAGTACTCGTATGCGACTAGGTAGATCATGACGAGGGGCATGGCCCATATATACAGTCCGTTTCCCCGCCGCAGTCCGCGTATAGCGGCACGGTGCAGGCTCCCATTGCCCTCCGCCCAGGCCTGTCCCGCGAGGTCGTGATAGCGCACCAAGGAAATTACAAAGGAAACGCGCGCCCCTCCTCCCTACTCCACCGATGCCATGAGGGGCGGGGTTGGTAAGAACAGCGGTGCTCCTTCCCCAGCCCCCGTCTCGTCCTCAGCCCCAAGCTCCTCCGTCCGCTTCTCCTCTTCTAGCTCCGCTCGCTCCCGGAGCTCCCCCTCCGACGCCTCGCTGCCTCCGTCCCCGTCCTCCGCCACGGGTGGCACTGTCTTTCCAACGTCCGTCGAGGACAGGAAGTCCAGTATCGCCTGGGGGCACTGCCCCTCTTCCGCGAAGAGTTCGTGAGCTTTCCACCGCTCCCTCCCTCTCCCCGTCTCCTCTTCTACCTTCTGCCATAACACCTTCTGCTCCTCCTTCCATCTCGGGCACCTCTTGAGGAGGTGGTCCCTTGTCTGCTTGGGGCACCGGCACCACCAGCACCGCGGCGTTGGGCGGGATTTCGACCAGTGCAGATACTCGCCAGTGAGGCAGTGCCCCATCTTCAGCTGATAGAACCTCGAGGCCAGCCTCTTGGCGCTCCCAGCAACCGTACCGTCGGGCTTTTGGCTCTTCGGCATTTTGTACTTCTTCTTGGAGGTCCGGCCTCCCGCCCACTTCCGTGCCTCACCCCACATTACTCGCATGGGACCTATCGTGTCACGCATGGTGGTGACAACGGCGATTAGGATCAACAAGGGACAGATTGGTTTCGATCATATCATTCGCACAAAACAACAACGAACATCAAGTTCGGAGGTCAAGCAGGCAAACAACTCTCACCAAAAAAAAACCCCCCACTTCCATCCTAAGCCCTCCTCCTCTTGACGCCCACCTCCACACCCACGGGCTTCCGGAGGAACCCCTCGACCGTCTCCAGTTCCGCACCAGGGAGGCCCTGCCTCTCGCCCTCGGCAAACTTCCATTCCCACCCGCTGAACACCGTCGCAACGATAGTCGTCATCTCGATCTCGGCCAGATTCTGTCCTACACATGCCCTCGGTCCCGTCGAGAACGGGATGAAGCTCTTCTTCTGCAGCGGCGTAAGGTTGAACCACCGCTCGGGAACGAACTCGTCGGCGTTTGCGCCCCAAATCTCGGTCGAATGGTGGATAGTGTATGCCGGGACTGAGAGGACCGTTCCGCCGGGGAAGAACTCGCCGCATACGGTTGCACCGCCGACCGGGCACACGCGGGGGAGGCCGAGCGAGGACGTGGAGTGTACACGGAGCGTCTCGTTGATGACAGCGCGGAGGTAGGGGAGGTCCTTTACCGAGGAGTAGCGAGGGATCTCCCATTCACCGAGGGGGACGAGGGCGGCGTCGAGTTCATCCTGTAGTTTTTGGAGGACCCCGGGAGTGTGTAGGACCCAGAACATTAGTGAGCAGAGCGTGTTGCTAGTCGTGTCGGATCCGGCGATGAGCATGGTCAAGGCTTCGGCTTCGGTTTCTTTGCGGCCGAGGGGGTTGCCATTGTTGTCGCGGCCGTCCATCAGTTTCTTGAGGAGGTCCTCGCGACCTACGCCTTTTCCGTGGTCCAGCCGCTCGCTGACCCGTGCAATGGCGATTCCTGCGAGGTTCTCGACGGCTTTGATGCCCTGAGTGAAGAATTTGTCTGGTATGTATCTGGCGTATCTCTTGACCCACGGGACACACCCAAGGGTGGCGGATACCTCGCCGCGGCGATTGAGGACCTCGATGGCCGGGGCGGTGGTCACTTTACCCGTGTATGGATCCTTCACCATCGCCTCGTCCTTGCACGACTCGAGCATACCGAACGGTGCGCCAAACGTCAAATCTATATCACATGAGTTCCATCCTCTCAGGGAAATCTCTCCGCTCTCAAGACGAACCGGAGGTGATATCAAACGCCAGGTAGTTAAAATAGTGTAAGCAATCAAGCCTGTGAAACCCGCCTGGCAAATCAGGAAGGTCCGACATCTTGTTCCACTGCTTCGCTAGGAGCTCCAGGTTGTGATGGATGAACGGCTCAAACTGTGATACGCTTTTGGTTGAGAATATATGCGACACCGTCTTGCGTTTGCGGGTGTGCTCGGCACGGTCACGGGTATTAAACAGTCCACGGGAGATAGAGACGAAGCTGTCGTAGTACTCCCTTCACAAAAACCCGCTCATCAGCCTTCAGTTCTCACGATACAGCAAACAACGTTCGAAAAACTCACGATTTCGTGAACCCCGTTCCATGTCCATAGACCACCGAGATGGCGGCGGAGTCGGCGATGGAGACATGACCCGGCTGGATGCGAACGAACTTTCCGTACCTCTGGTGGGCGGCATGGACGGCGAGATATCGGCGGCCGCGGCGGGCCTGGACGAAAAGCCAGAAGCCCGAGAACTGTGCAGGAAACGGTGACGGGAAGCGGCGGAGCTTGTCGTCGGCGAGGTAAGGAAGTAGGTAGTATAGCGCTGGGAGTAGCACAATGAGGAGGAGTGTGAATGCCATGGTGGCCGTACTGCGGGCTGCTGGACTACCAGCAGGGTGCTGACGGGGGGCCTTTGTGGTTGCAACCCCCTTGAACCGCCGCGCACCCAAGTTACCTCGGGAACCCACAGAAAACGGATATATCTAGCGGGGGATCACCAGCCAGCGGATCTCACGGATCAGATTATGCCGGTGTGTACATCAACCCAATTCCAATCGTGGATTGACAATTTCTCTTGGACAAGATCATATCTACACTACCTATAGCTATCCAAACATCGAGATTCTAGGGTGTGGGGAAGATGCGCCATCGAACGTGATGTGGGGAGTCGAGTCCGGCTTCGGTTTCGGTCTTAAGCATGGACGGACCGCACGTGTGGGGAGCCGTTGCCGTCGTGGGGGTAGATATGTACCTAGATACATAACTACATAAAAACATCTTCGACACATCCGCACTCAAGTAAGCCAACGTAACTAAACCCTGCGTGAGGAAAGTAAAGCCGGATCTTCGGAGCGCGAGTAATTCCCACCACCGATATATGAGGACGGATGCTCCGGCGGGACTGGCGGAGGGGACAAGGGAGAGCCGTTTTTGTAGAGCATGTACTTTACATACGCCTTGCTCCTTATCCGGGAGGTTCAGACTTCAACCCCCATGGTTCATCACCCGCTTTTCCTAGAAGTAGCATTATTGACAGTATCCAACTGAAAATGGCGGACTGGCCGAACGATGTAAGGAACACGCCATGAGAGCTGGCCCTCGGTCCATGATCATTACCCCTACGCTCCAGACATGGGCACTGCCATACTTAGGGGGAACGTCGATGTGATTATGGAGGCAAACAAAAGCGGGTCTCGGAGGCCCACGAGCCCGCGACATCGGATCACATCCGCAGTTGTGGCGTTAAGGCGGAGGCAGCGCAGAACCGGCCGTTCATCGCCAGTCCTACACCATCAATCAAAAGCCAGGATATTACTCCCCAAAATATTGCAACCGTGCAGAACAAACCAACCAAGCAAATCAACCGCTAAGGTCGCCTTCGCAAACACAAACGGACTCCGTACTCCAGTGGCCCTCTTCACCATTTCCTATATCCAATCCAAACTAACCTTCCTGGCATCCTCCTCGCCCAACTCCGTATCCAGCACTCTATTGAGCAGCATCTCCTTCTTAACCCACGCCTCCCTCCTCTTCGCCTCCAACTTCACCAGAGATTCCGTGAGATCCTGCTGTTCCTTCTCTGCCCATGTCTGCTTCTGCTTCAGCAGCCTCAGCAACTCTTTTGGCGGTAGCTTCTCCTCATCACTATCGTAGCCATCTTCCACGCCGTAAAACGCGGGTGTCGAGCGGTTAGCCCTCGCACTTCGTCCGGCGCTTCCGCCTCCGGGCGCATTCTGTGGATGTAGCGGATGACCCCTTGGCACCGGATCGGACGGCCGCAAGGCTTCCGTCTCGTGTACGGTGCGCATATGTTTCGCCAACGCGTCCGAGCGCGTAAAACTCCTATCACATTCTGTCCGCATGCCCAGTCATTAGCGCACCCTGCCTGTCCCTCCCAAAGCCAGAGCAACACTCACCCGGTAGCGAGCAGTAGAACGGCTTCTCCTTCGTGTGACTCCTCATATGCGCTCTAAGCGCGTACCCACTGGCGTGTGTGATTCCCTTCCGCGTGCAGTCGTCCCACATGCAAGCATACGTCGCCTTGCGAGTACCTATGTGCTCTTCGTGTATGTGTTTCACCAGATCATCCATGTTTCCCATGTCCGCGAGACACCCGTCCCAGCGGCAGACCGAGACCTGCTCTGCCGGTCCGTCGTCGTCGTGCGTGTCAGCGGGTCCGGGCGAGCCGGGTACGGAGCCACTGGTGTCTGAAGAGACATCCGAGGACGGCAGGTCCGGGTGCTCGTGATCGGAGGAGTGGGGCGAGCTGAAAGCGGTGGAGGCCCGGCGCTTCGGCGGAGGCGGCGAGGGGGAGGAATATGAGGAGAGGGGAGAGGACGGGGTCGACATTGTAGAGTGGCACGCGTATAGGTTCGGTTGTGCGCTGCTTGATGTCGTGTTGTAGAGTGTTGGTTGTGGTGGTTGTGGTGATGGCTTAGTATGAGGGAACAAAGTAAGTTACATAGCTTAACTATGTACCTACCTACATACTTACATGCGCTCATCCCGTTGTTCAGCTAATTACCATTAAACAAGAAGCCCAAACCGGGCCAGCTTCTAGAATTTAGACCTTATGGAGGGTCAGGTGATTGAACCTCTTGAAAGAAAGTTTTCCAATGAATTTATATATACGTTCACAGCATGCACCATTTACACCCGTGCCAAGTCGCACCAATGTGTTTATGTCCAAACACGATACTGTACCTGCTGTAACAGCACCAGTAAGTGTCCAGCAGGTGAAGATTTTTTTTGGCCAAAGTCCTTCTTTCGCTGTTTATGTTTCAGGGGGGAGACTTTTGACTATACATAAAAAGGTGAAGGAAAAAGAAAAGAGAATGAGTTGGAGCAAATTGATGGTATCATCCACATCTCAACGTCCACATCTGCAACACAACCACTCATTATCCACCCATCAATGAAAAATAAGCCCAAGAGCAAACAAACACCACCGATTAAAGAAAATGAGTACCGAAAATAAAAACACTAGAAAATAGAATCGAAGATTCCATTAACTGACCCATTTATAACTTACAGACCCTTTTCACAGCGATCCTTGGTGGTTTGAACATCCTCTTCATCGCTAGCAGGTGGAGAGAGCGGACCGTCTACATTTCCCGTGTTTTCGCCGTTCTGTCTGGTCAGCATCGTGGCATCCTTCCCTTCGAGATCCTCTGGATTACTAACCTCGTCTTTGATCATGCTCTTTGCCCTGTAGTTGACGGGTTTCTGTCCGGGGAGCCTGACGAAATCGAACTGCCAGACTAAAAATTTTCCAGTATGGTTGAGTGAAGTGTATACCTTCACGATCTTATACAAGCCATCGTACCGGTATCCGGTGGCCGGCCCCAGTGGGTTCTTGAAACCGCGAGTGACGCGTACGGGGTTCCCTGTCTCGAAACTCTTGGCCAGGCCGGCATTTCCACGGACGAGTTGCTGGTTGCTGCTCTGGTGAGAGGTCCTCAAATTCTTCTTGGCCAATTCGCGGCCACCGGAACCGGTATATGTGAACCGGTCTCCATGGTCTACGTCTTCTGGGTATCCAGCAGACAAGACGACTGAGTACGCGCCCGATTCGGCGCCTCCGAAGATTCCGGCCACCGGAGGAGGATGGACTCCAGCAGCGCCAAGGGCTATGCGCATCTCCCACTGATCACCTATATCGACGCCTGGGATGGGGCCAAAACGTTTGCCGTCGACACGGAGCTTCTTCTCTGGCGCAGGACTCGGGTCCCTAACTAGGGTAGGTTCCGGCGTGGCACCAGACTCAGAGGAATTGGGAGAGACCGGCACCTTATTGTTTTCAGCGGGAGCTTATTCAGTGTTGGGGATTATTCGGATTTAATACCCTCTTCATCACCCTCGACGAACGCCTAGTTGGTACGACCACCTCGCGGACCTTACGTTTACGAGTGCTCCCGGCGGTCGACTTCTTGGGAGAAGCCAACAAGATGGGCTTGTCCGCCATAAGCTGCTGGAGGGTAGCCTTATTCTGCTCACGCTGTCTAACGCTGAATATCCAAATGAAATTTTAGTTTCCGAGGGTTCATACGTGAATTCGAGGAGTGGAGGATAGAACTCGGAAGGGAGAGGAGATAACTTACACCGCGAGCTCATACTCGGTTATATCACCCGACGCCCCTTCGTCCTTGGTACCGGAAGCTTCATCCTCGTCAGAGGCATCACTGTCCTCTTCACCATTGAATCCTTCTGGCTCCACCAACACGAGCTTCTTCTCAACAAGGACAGGCTCCATACTCTTGACTGGCATTATTGAAGCTGTGGGTTGTCTTGAGAATCCCTCGAACTGTTTGGATAGTTGAGGCTCGTCGTCAGCCTGCTTCCTGGCAAGTAGTTTGGTTCACCCTTAGTATATTGATATGACTGACTTGCTTTCTCCTAGAATTGGATCTGCGGAATATGTTAATACTGGAAGACGACACAAGGACAAGAAAAGCAAAATTCCCTTGCGAATGTTGTGGTGGTAGGGGAGGTAGCTGGGAAGCGTGTAGCGGTTAGAAGAAGAGCTCAGCTGCTGTGGGTAAATAAACAGTGGTTGGATATGGTGCCTGCCAAGGTTCACTAAGACCCCTTCAAGAAGGACTTCAAAGCAACCAAGGCTGGTTCCCTTCTTCACACATACGCCAGAATTACTGCAGGGGTTGGGTCTTCGAGCAGCATCTTATGATTCTAACGGATTCGGATGTTCAAGGGAGACTGTATGATTTGACTGGACTTCTTTGCGATTCGGGCATATCATATCGTCCACCTTTACTGTAGTATTCCTCTCCCCCTTTTGTATTTCTTTGCTAACCGACTCAGTAGAGTACTGCGATTTTGTTATGTGTACGACAAATCTTTAAAATGTCACCGGGTTTCCCGTCCGCACAGAACACACACGCCTCGTCGCCCGTCCACAACACAAATTTATTCGGTTCTGGTTACTATCATATGCGCCACTATCTGCAGTCCATCATTTAGGAATTGCACGACTTCACGACAAGCCGTTGTTTTCCACAACCCGACATTGGCTGCCGTATTGCACGGTGTTGCCTGGTATGCACGTACATCGGCAAGCATACGCGTAGCAGCAACCCCTGGCAGCCACTTCCCACCGTTTCTTCTCACCCAACCGTTCCTCCTTTAGCTGCCCCCAGGCTCTGCTAAGGATGGGGTGGGCATCCGTCGTTACCAAGGCCAAGCTAATAATCAGGTATGTAACATAACCCAGTACAATACGCTGTGGATCACCTACTAATGATCACTCCTCGACACGGTGCGGGCGTTAAATTTCACTGCAACTGCGCAATTCGAGACAGCTTGCTTGAATTAGTGCAAGCCCATGATTCCCTAACCTTAAGGAATTCCGGCACTGCTGCGTGGCTGCTGTTTTGCATCGTTGAGGTTGAACGCATGACCGTATGATTCCTGCGCACATGGAGCGATCTGGGTTGTGCGAGGGGTGGTTTTTCGCAGGTTCCGACCGGTGCCGTTGGATATCTACATCGACGGGCTCCTCGAGCAGACGGGTTCTGTCCGCGGCTGTTGACGGAGAAGAAGGCAATGGTGAGGCATCTGTTGTCGCCGGCGTCGAGCGCCGTGTGCGGACGAGTAATCCCGTGGCATCCTACAGCAAAAGGTCACCCGGTGGCATTTTAAGGTTTGCCCAACCGTTGGTTGCGTGAGGCCGATCTAGATCATAGCAATATACACAACCGGCTGTCCGAACCCTGACCCCGATCAGCCCGTGGACCGCCCGCCGCGGCAGAGTACCCCAGGTTTTCTTTTCTTTTCTATTTAATCATTGATCGCATATCTGCGACCTATCTGACCATGGCGATGTAGGTACCAGTCCCGTCCACTGTCTAACTCGAAGGCGGCTCGTTGTGGCTCCCCGACCCTCGCCCAAGCCTGCCCCTTACATATGAATGCTACCACCTCCTCACTCCTAACCTCATTCACTCCTGCAGAAAGCTCACCCCCCAGCTCCTCTGCCTTCTGCCTCCTCTCCTGCGCTTTCTCTTCCCGTTCCCTATGTTCCCCTTTGGGCATCTCACTCTGAGCATCCTCTTCAGCCTTGTCTGGTCCGTCGCCCCACATCAGTGGTGGCAAGGAAGTCAAGGATTGACCGGCTGCATCGCTCGTCAGCGGAAAGGTCGCGGATCGTGAAGCGATTTTAGCTCTACCTATCTCCTTCCACACTTCCGTCCACAGGATCTTCTGCTGGACCTCTCAGTGGGGGAAATTCTTGAAAAGGTGCTCCTGGGACTGGGTTCGGTACGGGCACTACTAGCACTTGGCTGTGGGTCTGCTCTTCGTCCACTTGAGGTACTGGCCAGTGAGACAATGATCGGTCAGCCGCTTGTTGTTGTTCGCTGGAGGTGAGTCCGGTTTTCCCCTGCCGGCAGTACTAGTATTTCTTCCCAGTGACCCGCGAATCCGCCCAATCTTGGCTTCCTGCTATTTCTTTCCCGAGATCTCCCGCTTGAGATGTGCAAGGGACCTGGGGAGGGGCATTGGCCGCCTGCCGTATTGGTATTTGTATTGCTTCCATTCCACTCCGTGGTAGTCAGGTTTATCGGCTACCAGTTTGGGCCCACTCATCAGCCTTCTCGTTTCCTGGAATGCCATTTTGGCTGCACCATCGGATCTCGATGGTGATGTCCGGTCGTGCATTATGAAGCGTCACGATGTGCTTTCTAGCCTGTATTGCATACGTCCAACCAGAGCCAGATTCCTCCGGGGGCATGCGTTTGATACCATGTACTAGACCTAAATTCCTGAGATGAGTTGAGTGAGATATTATGATTCAAATTCCCCATGAGGGTCCAACCTGCTCACTCTAGTTCACTCCTCACTCTCATTACAACTATCCACCCACTAATTTCTCCTTCCATTCTTCAACCCACTCCAATCTCCCCTCCCCCCACCCACTACATTCACCCCCTTCTTCTCCTACCCACTTCATTCATCCTTTCCTTCTCCCACCTCCCATCATACATCCGAAATGTCACGAGCTGCCATGGACTATCATAGGGGAGAAAATAGGTCCTCTCTAAGAATGGGACAGGCTCGGGATGCCACCTTTGGGGAGATCGTTCGCAGTGCCAATGATGAGCGAATCGCAGCTATCGTCATTCCTCCTGGAGAGTTTCCGTAAGTACCTCACTCTTTCCCTTCGGGTAGAACATCAGTGGCTGATTCTAACAGGATTTACGAGCATGAGTTGGATGCCTACGACTCAGCCAGAGGTCATTTGAGCTATCCTTACTTCTCGAATCTTTCTAACATGAACAGATTCCCACATCAAAGTCACCATCTTCAAATTCAACAGGGAGGACCACACTCTTGGCAATCTGCTAGTGTCACGACTCCGAAAGAACCCACAGGTCGAATTCGCAGCCTACAAAATCGATCACCCTCACCACCACAACTTCGAGCTTCGCGTCCAACTGATCATCGGCCCCGAGGCCAAAGTTGGCTACCGTGCCCGTGATGCCGTGTGCGATGCCTGCCTTGAGATCGTCATGGATCTTAAGTGTCTGGGGGCCCGTTTGACCCAGGAGATGTGCCTTTACAAGATGGCTCACGGAGAAGAGGAAAAGTTGGCCGCCCAGAACAGGCCGGTCTTTCAGGATCCAGCTTTCGATAGCCACCTGGATGATTCGCAGCGTGAAAAGCTCAAAAGGGACGCTAGAACGGTTTTCCGCGGGTATGAGAGTACGATCGCGATCGATGGCAAGGAGAGTGCAGATGCCGCTAGGGAAGAGCGCCGTAAAAAAGCCATGAGGGAGAGGGAGAGGATGGTAAGACGCAGCCAGGAACAACCCCCCCACAGACTACCAAAATTCGGCAGAAACTGTGGTGGTATGTTTGCCTCCGAGGATCCTCAGACCCCCTTGGGGTACGATCGCTTGCCCCCAATCAGGATCGGCAGCCCTTCTCCAGTGCACGGTGGGGACGAAGCCCAGGGGGTGTCGAGTCCGTTGGGTGATCGCGCCCATGGCGGCCTCAGCGGCCACTCTTCTGCCTTTGGCCCTGAGGAATCGTTGCCCTCCGGTCCGAGTGAAGACTCACATCACTCCCCTGCCCCCTCCTCCCCTACCGCCTTCTCCTACTATCACCCCTCCTCCCCAGCCCAGTTTTAGTGGTCTGTACATGGCTAGAAGCTGTCTGTTTTTCTCCTGTAATCTAGGTTGTTTACTTCTCTAGTAAGTTCCTCTAGAATCCAGATCAGATAGGAAATATACGATAGCTTTCAATTATAGGTTTTTAGTGTGAAAATACTGGGGTGAAATCTGTGTAAACTTCTAGAAATGGGCGCTCTTTCAATTCGTAAACATGTAAGCTTTGTATAGTCGATTGGGGAGGGGTTGCGGTAGTGTTATATATCATGTGATAAGTATCAATATGGTCAAAATACATGTTTTTCGTGTCCTGATATAACAGCAATATGCGTCCAGCGGGAAACAACGCC
>Ga0307516_10003427_pt1 | contig 20370 bp, 20 predicted proteins | sample 19_EM_MG_FD_203310 | JGI IMG/M metagenome (GOLD analysis project Ga0307516, IMG submission 203310) | Populus trichocarpa ectomycorrhiza microbial communities from riparian zone in the Pacific Northwest, United States - 19_EM | ecosystem: Host-associated > Plants > Roots > Unclassified | place...
CGAGCCCTCTCATAAACCCGATAATGCCCATTTTCGTTGCGATATAATGACTCATGCCAGGTATCGCGAGGCCGACCATATTCGAGGATATGCCTATAAAACGTCCCCATTTCTTTTTTCTCATGCCCGGCAAGAAAGTCTTAACGCTCAAAAAGTGAGAGTCCAGATTCGTAGACATGGTTTGTCGCCAGGTCGCCAGGTCCAATTGGTCAATAGGCCGGTGGGGGAAATAACCCGCATTGTTTACGACAATATCTACGCCACCCAATACCCCGGCATTGAGGGCCAATGATTGCCAGTCCTCCTCTTTTGTCACATCCAATGGGTAGCCAGACGCTGAAGGACCGATCATTTTTAATGTCTCCTGCGGGACGAGAATATCTGTTGCAATCACCTGTGCGCCACGCTCAGCCAATGCCACGGCGATCGCCTGACCGATACCCTGTGCAGCGCCTGTTACCAGCGCCACTTTTCCTTCATGTGTTTTAACGAGTGAGTTCATTTGTTATTCATTATTTGAACCTTGGGAACAGTTCGAGTGCATAGAAGAATAATCGCCGCAAAGACATTCAAAGCTACAATTCGCCATGAGTATAAAATTGACATTTGTCAATGGGATTTATTGACATAGGTCATCTTAGGGCGCCGCTGCTCGGTTTAATTTGTGCTGTTTTAAAATCATTGCTAAACCCGTCAACTAAAGAATCAAAATTATGAGCAGCTTAACAATCAGAGATCAAAAGACAGACGATCTTTTGACCCCGGAAAATTCCACCGTGATCATTATTGATTACCAAGCCACCCAGGTTGGGTCTATTGAATCCACGGATAAATACCGGATGGTCCAGAACACGATTGCCCTGGTGAAATTAGCCAAGGTATTTAAGATGCCGATCGTTGTTTCGACGGTAAATGTCAAAACAGGGATAAATGGGCCCACAATTCCACAGATAGCGCATGAAGTAAAGGATCTTCCATCCTATGACAGGACTACAATCAATGCCTGGGAGGATAAAGAATTTCTGGAGGCTGTAAAAGCCACTAAGCGCAAAAAATTAATTATTGCGGCGCTTTGGACTGAGGCTTGTTTGTTATTCCCCGCATTAGACGCCTTGAAAGATGGATATGAAGTCTATCCGGTAGTAGATGCTGTAGGGGGGACTTCTGTCGTTGCTCATGAAGCTGCGCTGAGAAGAATGGAGAATGCCGGGGCCCAGCCTACAGGCATTATGAGCTTGATATGCGAAATCCAGCGCGATTGGGGCAGGGGTGAAACAGTGCCGGGGATGCTGGGTGTGTTAGCCGGAATTGGCAACGGTGTGGGGCTAAGCGTAGGATATAGACAGGAGCCTTAGACCACACACGCGGCTCTGTCCAGCCACATATAACGATACTCCCTATTATTTAATTGGGAGTATTAGAGGTGGAACTTTGTTTTTAACCGGCTTAGTGGACTTCAGATAAGCAAAAATTGCTTTTAGTTCTTCATCGCTCATATTCCGATACATTACCCATGGCATAACAGGTATAAGGTTTCTGTCGGATGCCATGCCGTTGTACTTCCCGTTCCGGATTGCGTAAATAAATCGTTCTTCTTTCCATGTGCCGATTCCTGTAGAATCGGAGGTAAGGTTGGCAGCATAAGCAACTCCCCAAGGGCCAACCCATGATGTCAGGTCTGATGTCACCGCCCAACCTTTAGTTTGTGCATCCTTTTTATTTACGTCTGGTACCGGACTGCCGATATATCCTGACAGCAAATGGGTGGAGTCAAGTCCTGTGCCCGGTTTGGAATAGTCCTTGGGGCTATGGCAATCATGGCATGCGGAAACCGTCACCAGATGCTCGCCCCATTTTACCTGGCTTTCAAACCCACCAAAATTTTCTTTTGTTGCCTGATCTGTGGCAGTTCCGGTTTTTGCATTGTTGCATTTAATTAAAAGCAGTGTGAACAATGAAATAGTAAAGATTGTTAAAAACTTTTTCATACTATGTTATTTTTAGTGATTTTATTTTCACTAGTTATGACCTGTTTGTTACCAGGGCTATCAAGGAATTAATTTCATTGGTATACTGATTTGAATCGCGGAAATAGTTTAAGTGCATTACCTCCAAAAACCTGTTTTTTCTCCTCCACGGAAAGTTCAGGGTTACTTTTTATTTTTAGCTTCCCTTTTACGGCAAGATCATTCCGCAGATAGGGAAAATCTGTTCCGAATACCACTTTATCCAAACCGGCTATATGGCGAAGGTCATTCAGGACCGGATCTGTCCAGGCCAGCGCGGTGTCCCAATAAAGCCGCCGAAAACTTTCGGCCGCAGTTCCTGTGACCGAACTATCGCCCATTACTTTCATTTCGTCCACTATGGCAAACCTTCCTGCCAGATAGGGAGCTGTTCCTCCCGCATGCGAGAATACATATTTGATATCCGGCGTTTCAGCAAATGTCCCCCCATAATGCAGCTGCGCGATCGCCCTGGTGGTATCGCCCGGGAAATCAATAAGGTTGTCCGTAAGTCCAAGCGCGTGCGCTACCGGATCAGGCGAAAGGTTCGGATGGATAAAGACGGTCGCTTTCCGGCGCTGCAATTCATTGAATAAAGGTTTCATACGCCGGTCGCCCAGATAAATGCCCTGTGAGTTCGTGAAAAGTACTACGCCGTCCAGTTTAAGCACATCCAATGCATAGACGATCTCCCCGATGGCATCATCCATATCCGGCATAGGAACACTCGCCAGGGCGCCAAAACGCCGGGGATATTTTGCAACAAGCAAGGCTGCAAAATCATTACATTTCCTCGCAAGGGTCCTTGAAGCAAGCCTGTCCGGTAGTTGTATCCCGGGGGTGCTAATGGATGTAACGGCCATATCTATTTCGGCTTCATCCATGAATGCTAAAGAGCGCTCGATCGTCCAGACCTGTGGTTTCAGGCCGCCAACGGGGTTAGCCTTTTCATTGGTTGCCTCAAAGAAGAATTCCGGCAACATATGATGATGCGTATCGATGGTTAAAGCCATGATTGATTGGGTTAAAAAGGATACTGCCTTTGAGTGCTGCGCGAGTTGATCCAGATGAGATCGGTGAAATCTTCGATGCTGTGCGGGCCCGTGCGTCCCCAGCCACTGTCTTTCACACCACCCATGGGTGCCTGAATCTCTTCGTTCACCGTGGGAGAATTCACATTAACGACGCCATGCAGGATCTTTGGCGCCAGTTCAAAGCCCTTGTAGGTATCATTGGTAAAGATCGACGAAACCAACCCGTAGGATACGCGATTGGCAACTGCGACTGCATCCTCAGCAGTGTCTACCGGTTCGACGATCACTACCGGACCAAATGTTTCCTCGTTGGATACGATGGCATCATATGGTACATCCGTCAGAATAGTCGGGTGATAGATCGGGCCCTCGTGGAAGCCGCCTGCGTGTATTTTCCCGCCCTTACTCACCGCATCCTTAACGCGCTGGTCCACCATATCAATGGCGGCATGGTTGATAAGCGGGCCGATGATGGTGTTATGATCCTGCGGGTCACCAAAAGGCAGGGACTTGGTCCTGGCGACAAATTTTTCCAGGAATTCCTTGTAGATCTTCCGTTGTATAATGATCTTCCTTGTATTCATGCAGATCTGGCCCTGGTGAAAGAAGGAGCCAAAGGTTGCGGCCCGGACTGCATAGTCCACGTCGACATCATCCAATATGATCATGGGGTTGTAGCCGCCCAGTTCCAGCACCGTTCTTTTCAACGTTTTACCGGCACGCTCGGCCAGGTATTTCGCTGTTTTTACGCCACCAATGAGGTTTATTACCCGTACGTTGGGGTCAGCAAAGATCTCATCGGACATCGCCCCGGCCTCACCGGGTGCGTGGGTCACCACGTTGATCACACCGGGGGGGAATCCTGCCTCCGCAGCAATTTCGGCGATCATCAGACCCGCTGAAATTGGCGCAAATTCCGAGGGTTTGACAACAACGGTGTTGCCTGCGACTATCGGCGAGATCACCGTGCGCCAGGAAAGGATACTAGCCCCGTTCCATGGAGTAAAGCTTGCCACGATACCGAGCGGCCTACGGAAACCCATCGAGAAAGATCCGGGTACGTTGGTTTGCAGGACTTCTCCCTTGATCTCATAGGCCCATCCCGCGCCGACCTCAAGGGTTTGGGCAAGCAGGTCCTGTTGGAACGTAGCGAACGAAATGGTGCTTCCCGTTTCTTTCGCCAGGATCTCGGCAATTTCGGTGCGCCTTCTTTTGATGATCGCTGCGGCTTTGAATAGCAGTTCGGCTCTTTGTGCAGGCGTAGTAGCGGCCCAGGCCGGGAAGGCGTCTGCTGCTGCCTTAAGCGCAATCTTCATGTCCTTCGCGCTTCCTGCTGCGACTTTTGCGTAGACCTTTCCACTGTAGGGCTCCAGATCATCGAATGTGCGACCGTTCTCGGCATCCCGCCAAACGCCACCTGCATAATACTGGTACTTTTTAACTTCCATGATTTTTTTATTTTTGAGAGCCCGCCCTGAATGGTGAGCAAGACAAAACTATCCCCACCAACCTGCACCGGCATTGATCTTAGTCAAAAAAAGAAATTGATATTTGTCAAGAGCTTTGCATGGATCTATTCTTTTAGCGGCGGTGGAATCGTGCCATATTCCCCTGCGAAAAAGTCCCGGTATGCATCTGCGATCTCTTTTCTGGAGTTCATGGCAAATGGTCCCTGAACGATCAGCGGTTCAGCGGGGTCGGGTCCGCCCAGGACAAACGCGTCCGCATTTGAAATACCCGGATTGCGAAGAACGATCTCTCCGCTGTTGTATTCCAGGATCAATAACTGGCTTTTTTCGGCAAGAACTCCATTAACGATGACCGGATCGTCAGGGACGAAAACTGCGGTTTGCATTTCCTCGCCGACCGAGATTCGAAATTCAGACTTGGCGTTTAATGTAACACGATAAAGAAATGCCTGCGAAAGCGATTCGACGGGTGATTCGTTCACCCCGCATTTCCCAAGCAATATATAGATCACGCCGCCTTTATCTGACAACGGTGTAACAGGAAAAGCGTTGGCGTTCAAAGCCTTATATTTCGGAAGAGCGCTTTTGTGGGCCGCCGGAATATTGGTCCAGCATTGAATGGCATGAAGGGTGCCGCCAGATCGTACCAGGCGGGCGCTCACGCGTTCGCCATGGATAACCCCCTTCCCGGCACTAAGCCAATGCGCACCACCTTCGGCCACGATCTCATGATTGCCAAGGCTGTCAAAGTGCTCGATCTCCCCTTTGATCACATAGGTGAATGCAACAAGTCCCCGGTGCGGATGTTCATTCAGGTCCAATGAGAACGGTGTGTCTTTGTCATAACTAATTGGATAGCCATGGTCCAACAAAAGAAAAGGACCGACGTTGGCAATAGAGTCCGCAGGGATCAGCCGGTTAACAAGCATATCCCCGACCTTGACATTTCTACCTTCGAACCTTGTATGGGGTTTTTTCAAGTTCTTTTGTTTTAACTATGTAAAGTTCCTCCTCTGCAGCAGGGTAGTTCTTGATACTTGTCAAAAAGTGGTCTTGATATATATCAAGCTTCTAAAAAAATCATAATTTTAACTACAACAGCTATTAATAATCAAAAGCCTGTAGCAACCATGGCCGATTTCATGCCCTTATTCGACTATATCCAGTGTAAGTCATCGGTGAAACTTTCCGAAGATGAACGTAATTTGATCATGACCCAACTCAAACCAAAAAAATTGCGAAAGCGGCAATACTTTTTGCAGGAGGGTGATGTATGTAAATACATGGGATTTATTGTCAAAGGGGCGACGCGAATGTTTGCTGTCGATGAAAAAGGGCATGAACATATATTGCATTTCGGCCTTGAGGACTGGTGGGTAGGAGATTATGAAAGTTTTTATTTACTGACGCCCAGCAAATATTATGTGGAAGCTCTTGAAGAGGTGGACATGATCCTGGTCACCAATGAACAGTTGCAAGAGTTAGCAGGGACCATACCCGCGATAGCGGCCATGCTGGATTCATCAAACAAAGGGGCCGCCATAGCCAATAGCAAAAGAATGCACGCCGCGATCAGTCTTACTGCGGAAGAACGCTATGAAGATCTTCTCAGAACGCATCCGCATTTTTTTAAGCGTTTTCCGCAAAACATGATCGCATCGTATCTCGGTATTTCGCCGGAGACGTTAAGCAGAATTAGAAAAATGGCTGTTAAGCATGATACAACTTTTCCGGCCAAATCGTAGATAAGTTATGCCGCCATACTGGAGAGTATAAAGGTCGTACCCTTTTTAAAATCCGACTTAACGGCTATTTTGTAATTGATGGCTTTTGCCAGATCCCGCACCAAATGGAAACCCAGTCCATGTTTCCCATTATGGGTACTCTGCTCATCGAACAAAGTTTTTGCTTCTTCGGCCTCTATACCCGGGCCATTATCCGTTATGGACAAAATGGTCTTGTCCGCTTCTTTTTTTGCACTCCATTCAATGGTTGCATTGGGTGTTTTTTCCAAAGCTTTAATGGCATTGGAAGTAAGGTTTTGCATGATGGTACGCAGATAGTTTTCATCTGCCGAGACCAGCAGCCCGGGCGTATGATCAAAGGTGATGGTTACATGGGGGGTCTGTCCGAAGAATTTTTGTATATATCCGAATAGATCATCCACCGCTATATTTTTAATGTCCGGCCGGAAATTTCCCATCTGTTCCTTACTCCACAGCAACATGGCCTCCATATTATTTAAGAGATCTTCTGCCGAGTCGCTGATCTTTTGACGGTGAACAACCTGCTGGGTTTCACTTAACAGATCCGGATCGTCTTTTTGCAGGTGCAGGAAATGCACCAGGTTCACGATGGGGCCGCGCAGATCATGACTCAGAATACCAAAGAACCGGGCTTTCACTTTATTGGCCTCATCCAACTGATTGTTAAGCACCATTAAGGTCGTATTCACCTTTTTACGGCTGCGGCTCTGCCAGTATAACAACCCTCCTATAACGCCAAATAAAGCCAAACCGGCTATTAACCCCCACTCTGTTTTGCGCTGATCCGCCAGCCTCAGTTTATTAATAGCGATCTCATCATCCTTCAATGCGATCGTATATTTGCCTTCGAGACCGGCTATCTCGTTCTTTTTTTTCTGCGAAAACAAAGAATCATTTGTAGTGTTGGCTTTCTTATAATAGGCCAACGCTGTTTTATAATCGGTCTTGTGTTCTTCCAGATCAGCCAGCATAAAATACATGTGCGCCTGGTATTCGGGACTGTTATTTTGTTCGGCCAATTCCTTTGCCCTTAGCAAATAGGTCTCAGCTTTTTTCATGTATATTTCTTTATCGGGCGATCTACTTTCTTTTGCCAGCTGGTTGTACGCATTCCCTAAATTGCCTTTATTTGCCAATGATATCTCAGAATTGGGGTTGATCTCATCCATTATGGCATTTACGCGCAGCATTATTTCTATCTGCTTTTTATAATCAGCGTATTCCAACGCAAGGTTGAGCAGCGCATCCGCCAGATCCAGCCTGTCATTGTTTTCTTCGCATATTTTTATTGCTTTCCCAAGATACATAATAGCGTTAACGGTGTCATTTTGCATGTGCGCGATGCCACCCAACTGCTGATACGCTTTGCTTTCATTACGGGGAGCCTTGGCAAGAGCTCCATATTTCACTCCCATCTGTGCATATTCGGTAGCCTTCGGATAATTTTGTTGGGTAAAGTAACAGTTGGTTAAACTGTTGGCTATGAAAGCAATTTGCTCCGGGTTCTTAATTTCCTGTGCCATGGTCAGGGCTTTATAAAAATAGGCAGTAGCATTGGCAAAATCGGATTCGAACTGGTAAGTCCTGCCTATGTTGATCAGGTTATTTACCTGTTGGAATTTATTGCCCATTTCACCGTTCAATGCATAGCTTTTTTCCAAATGGACCCTGGCCAGCACAATGTTCCCGGTATCGCTGACATACAGGCCAATGTTATTGTGAAAATTGGCAATACCTCTTTTCCAGTGCAATTTTTCAGCCAGCAGCAAGCCTTTTTCCGCATAAGGGAAACATTTCAGCGGGTTCAACACCTCATAAGTTTTTGCAATACGATTCAATACTTTACACTTATTGGAATCCTCTTTTAGTCCGGGCAGTTCCGCATCCAGCGAATCGATCAAGGCCTGGCCCTGTTTCTGTGCATGAACAGAACAAAGGGAAAATGACAGGAGGAAAATGAACAGCGGTCTCATTTGCTGATTTTAGGATAACAATTTTTTTACTGTTTCTTTATAACTTCTGCCAACAGGCAGCGACAGGTCATTCACCAACACTTCCCTGGCAGATATTTCTTTTATAAAATGTTTCTGTACGGCATAGCTGCGATGAATGCGGATAAAACTCTGAAACGATCTTTCCTTCAGCAGGTTACCCAGGGGGGCAAGCACGCAATATTTTTTCTGCGGCGTAATGATCCCCGTATAATCTTTCAGGGCTTCCAGGTAAATGACGTCATGGAGCCGGAGCTTGACATGATTATGCCCATCCTTAATGAACAGGGTATCGTCTCCCAGGGTATAATCCAGTAATCCGGCTTTGTGATGTATCTCCAGAAATTCCTTTAACCTGCCCATCGATCTTTCAAAACGTTCTCTTTTCAGGGGCTTCACCAAAAAATCGAGGGCGGCTGCCTCGAAGCTTTCCAGGGCAAATTCAGGGTGCGATGTAATAAAGATACAGGCAGGGACCTGCTCCAGTTGTCTGCGCAGATCCAGACCGCTGATACCGGGCATGTCGATATCGAGAAAGAGAACATCGGGAGGGGTCTTTAAAGTAAATTCCAGGGCCTCGGCGGGTGATTCAAATACTCCGGCAATATGGAGGAAAGGCACTTTCCGTGCATAGGAAACTACGGCCAGCCTGTCTAATTCATTGTCATCCAGTATAATACAGGTATATTTCTTACTTAACCCATTCATGGCTTTCCCTTTGAATCCCTATCAATATACTGTTTTTAGGGCTTCTCCGCGTATTTAAAATTTGCCTGTGTGCCGGATCTAATTGTCCGCTTATCTATTAAAAGAGTTGTTCGGCGATTGGGGTGTGCCGCCTGCAATAATTGAGATTAGGTTTGTGAAATATTAAAACGTAAAATCATGAAAAAGCAATTAATCTTTACCGCGATCGGCCTCCTGCTAGCGGTCATCGGCTTGAATAGCTGCAAAAAAAGCGATGACACGAAACCACCAGCCAACCCGATAGTCCTCAAAAATACCGCCTGGACCGGGGAATTCAATTATTCCGGCGGAACGACCCAGCCAATGAGCATCGCATTCGGAGAAAGCGGCACCCTCATATGGTCTGAATTTAAAAGTGAATATACAGGTAGCTGGACACTCGAAAACGGGCTTCTCACCATAAACCTCAGTGGGTCGGTCTCCTTTACAGCCAATATTTCCAGTGACAATACACTGACCAATATCAAGAGCACCGATGGCACCGGTCGCAAACTGCTTAATGCTGCCCAGGCTGCAAAGGATGATGTTGTGCTGGATGGTACCAAATGGTCGGGTTCGGGTGTTACTCTCCTATTCAAAGCAGGCACTAAGCTGGATCTGGCCTTTGGCGGGGTCGGTACGCTCCCCACTTATACAGACGTCCCCTATATACGAAGAGGTAAAGCGGTCTACTTCTCCCTTGCCCCTAAGTATGACTGGTTTGTTGTAATGTCCACCAGCGCCCTTATGAAAGGGATCAATATGGCTCCCAGCGATCCGACAGTGTACACATTTTTTGTCACGAAACTATAACTTGTATGAAATTCTCCATCCTCTCCATCATGATGCTGTTCTTGCTGAGTTCCTGCAACAGCCAGCAAACAGAAGCCAGAAAACAAGCGGAAGTCGTAAAAAATGCCATTATCCAAACCCGGCCGGGAACAATGCCAACTAAAGAAGGAAGCTGGACGATGACTGCCAGGATCGCTGGTAAAAAATGGGAAGCGAGCGCTATTATGCCCCCGGAAGCAGCGGGAAGAATTGTCGGATATTACCAGGAAGAATATATAGGCCTGCCATACGACAGGCGAGATATGGTGGTTGGCAAAAAAATCAGGTTTCACGAAGGTAATGCAGTGGACCTCTCCACCACCGATGACATAGGTCTTTGGGGAGGCAGGAAAGGTGAAATGGAAATTACTAAAGTGGACGATAACTGGGCCGAAGGTAAATTTTATTTCACCGGTAGTACGAGCCGGTCGACTAAAACCATAGAAGTAACCGAAGGGTTTTTCCGAATTTCGCTGAAAAGATCTTGAAAAGAAACCCGCGCTGCGCGGGTTTCTTAATTTTCCCAACAAAGAAAATGATAGCCTTCATGACGCACTTTAGTATAGGGAGGTATCTTTATCGGGCTGCTGAAAATAGGGCAGTTGACTACCACTGTGTGAAATTCTCCGTTCTCTCCGCAGACATCCACTCCCTTCGCTTCCAGCTCGGGAAGAAGGTCAAGATCCAGCATTCTGCCTAAAAAAGGCTCTCCTAAGATATCATTGCATGACACAATCATAGCTTCTATCTTCTGAGAAAGCATTTCTATCACCAGTTCTCTTCTATCTTGTTGCCAAATGGGTAATAGTGCCTGTACGCCAGCTTTCCTGCACACCATTTCTTCCCATTCACGATGGGGTTCCAAATCAATATCACCGAATACCATAGCTTGTATATGGTATTCGGATCTTAATTGCAGCGCTGTATTGATAAAATTGTCCTGATACTCGCTCCACGTAGTAGGCACGGTAATGACCGGGAGGTTCATCGCAGCCGCCTGTTGTTGAAGGATGCCGATGGGCAGCCCATGAGAACGTGAGATCTTTCCATTCTCATTCATCATATTTAGAATTGCCTGGGGAACCGCCCCCTTCTCTATTGCCTTCATCAATGAATAGCAACTATCCTTACCGCCGCTCCATGAACAAGCTATTTTCATTCCTTCCTGCATATGCTGATCTTATCGTTTGAGACTCACAATATAAATAATTTATGCATTATCCTTCTTCGAGGCATTCCCTTATCTTATCAGCAAGCTGCTTCACCTCTTCCACGGTATTATCAAAAGAACCTATGAACCGGGCCTCGCTCCTTTCCTCATTCCAATAATAAAAGGTTGCAAACTCCTGCATCTTTTGATGAAGTTCTTTTGGCATATTTACAAAAACGGCATTCGACTCCACCGGATAAGCGATCTTCAACGAAGGGATCTTCCGGATCTCCTGTTCAAGGACCCTGGCCAATTGATTGGTATATTTTGCGATCCTTTGCCAAAGCCCATCCCGGAATAGCCGGCTGAATTGGACGGCGATAAACCTGTTCTTGGAAGCCAACTGCATGCTTCTCTTTAAGTTGAATTTAAATGCCCTCTTATCGGCCGGGTTAAAGAACAGTACAGCCTCGCCAAACATCATCCCGATCTTCGTGCCGCCCAGGGTCAATATGTCGATCCCCCCTTCTCCGCAGAGTTCCTTTAAGGAAAGATCCAGGCAGGCCGCTGCATTAAAAAAACGCGCACCGTCCACATGCAACAACAGCCCGTGCTCCCTGCATACCGCCTTGATCGCTTTCATCTCTTCCAACCTGTAGACCGTTCCAAGCTCCGTCGGTTGTGTTATAGAAACAATTCCGGGCTGAGGGTGATGGATGTCCCCTACCCGTCTGATCTTAGTCTTCAGGTCGTCGATGCGAATTTTCCCATTCAAAGAATTTACCGGGTAGATCCGGCAGCCAATAAAGCATTCGGGGGCGGTGGACTCATCCACGTTCAAATGCGCCATATCCGTACAGAAGATCGAACTAACTTTTTCCGTCACACAGCTCAATCCAAAGTTATTGGCACCGGTGCCGTTAAAGGTAAAATAGACCTCTATGTCCTGCCCGAAATGTTCTTTCAACAGCGCTATGGCAGCATGGGTGAAGGGGTCATTCCCGTAAGAAGCCACCTGGTGCCGGTTGCTCTCGATCAATGCCTGCATGATCTCCTCCTGAACACCCGAAAAATTCTCGCTGGAAAAACATAATTTCCTCGTCGATTCCATACCTTCTTATTTGATCTTATTTTCCAGGAACGTGATCGCCGACCTCAGGATCAGATCCCCTTCGCTGCCCGGCTTTTGCCCCCTGACATCTACTTTAATAAAGGGCTGGAATTCCTCCCTTGGCAATCCCTTCGTGGTATAAAGCCTTTCGGTAGGGAAATTGAAACGTATGCCGGTATTAGGCATGGTAAAGGTCTCTACCGAGCCATTCAGGCGGGCTAATTCCGTCCCGATAATTTTTGCCCTGTTCATGCCATCGAAGCCACAGGTGATCGCCTCGGCAATGCTACCCGTCCAATGATCGGCCAGGATCACCAGCGGTCCTTTATAAAGGGTACCCCGGGGCGAAACGATCTCCATCCAGGATCTTTTTACGCCCGTCTCTTTCTCCTCGGCATAGTATTCATGCTTTTGATAGAATTGATCCTTATCGGTAAAATGACCCAATATGGCCCGGGCTACACTGGTGTTGCCTCCACTGGGTGTTTCACGCATATCGATAATAAGGGCCTCTTTCTCCTTTACGGCATTTAATACGCTATCGAATTGGCCTATCAGCCGGTTGTCATAAAGGAAATTGTTGACCCTGATATATCCTATCTTACCCATCACCCGGGATTCAACATAAGCAGGGTATTTTACATGCTCCAATAGCACACTATCCTTATCGGGATAAAAATCAGTCACCGTATGATCGGACCGAAGCATAATTTTTCTTTTGGTCACATGATCGCCCGCCAGCAATACGCGTAGGGCATAGCTTTTCGAAGCATCATTGACCGCATGGCTTAAAAAAGGCTGTATCGCCTCGCTGACGGGCACATCGTTCACTGCTATGACTTCCATGCCTACCCTTATACCTGCCCTCTGAGCGCCAAAATCCTGTCGCAGTTCTATGACTACCGGCTTACCGCCTATATATTCCGCCCAAATATCCGCACCCGTGGGTGCCAATCTGCGGGAAAAAGGGGTATTCGCGCCGAGGGAACAATGATGGTCATACAGTTCATAAAAGGCTTTTTCAAGAATGGAAATAAAGCCATCGCGGGAAGTTACGGTATCGACCAGGGGGCTTAAACGGAGCCTGACCTTTTGCCAATCCACCTGTTTTTTTTCAAAATAGCAGTAATTGTCGTTGATGCTATTCCAAAAATACTGAAAGTCATCCTTATACTGCCGGGACGTATAGGATTGCGGGAAGGCGCTCAAAGAGCCCAAAAAGAAAAAAAGAAAACCTATCCTTTTCATATCGTTGATTAATTGAAAAGTAAAGATAGGCTGGGGCCGGGCCACCCCATTGTAAGATATTGCAACGGATCATGCGCCTAAGGCATAAGCCAGGGGGGACACGCCGGTAAATTTCTTAAAATGCTTACAAAAATGCGCGGCGTCATAAAAGTCCAGTTCCAGGGCTATGCTTAACAAATCCTGCCCTTCTGCCAGGAGCGCCTTGCTTTTTTCAATCCGTCTCATGATAAAGTAATTACCCGGCGTCAAGCCCGTCTGATGCTTGAATAAACGCAGAAATTTGTACTTATCGATGCCAAATCGCTTAGCCGCATCCTGTAAAGAGAATCTCAAAAGATGATCTTCCTTTAAAAAGTCATTGAACAGGGCTTTTAATTTTACATCCTCTTCCTTATCCGGCGCTGTCCCGTAGCTCTCCATCAACTGTTGTAATGCTCTGCCCAGTTGGGTCTCAAAATTCTTTTCATGGACAGGGTCCTGTTTTAGCTGCGCCGAACTATGCTGCAAGGCGTCAAACAGAAACTCATCATAAATAACTTTCTGATCGAATACCAGGGGCCTGCCGTTATTACAATATTGTAAAAAATCATCGGCCAGGTAAAAGGTAAAGAAGGACACACTGCTGTCACGCTCGCAGGGGTTCGCGTGTATTTCCTGCGGGTTGGTGATCAGGATAGCTCCGGAGGGCGCCGTCACCGATCTGTCCTTCAGCCTGGATTGAAAGATCCCCTCCTGTACTAAAGTGATGTTGAAAGTCGGGTGAAAATGAAAAGGGAAGGAAATATTATGGTCTGTCACATCCAGCGCCTCCAGGCTGCCGCAGCAAGACGATTTATAATATTTAGAGCCCTTATTTTTCATTGTGCTCATGAAGGTAATGACAAATTATAATTAATGATCCACTGCATGCCGAATTTATCACTGCACATCCCGCAATAAGCGCCCCAAAAGGTTTTGTTCAACGGCATTTCAATTTTACCGCCCGCAGAAAGGGCTTTAAACAGCCTGTCCGTTTCTTCCACGCTTTCGGAATTGATATTGATGTAAAAATTGTTGCCGATGGTAAGGGTTTGACCCATCGATTCGAGGGCGTCGGTAGCCATTAGTACGTCGTCTTTACCCATGGGCAGGCTCGCATACATGATCTTCTTCTGTTCGGCCTCCGGCATTTTCTCGTGACCGGGGACGGTGTTGAATCGTTGAAAGGCGGAGAATTCGCCGCCAAAGACGGACCTGTAAAAGTTCATGGCCTCTTCCGTGTTACCCAAAAAATTCAAATAAGGATTGATGCTGATCATAAATAGATGTTTTATGACACCAAATATAGTGGCATTAATCCTTTTGTAAGGTGTGGTAATCCGACATTTTCAAGGGGGGTATTGCGACAGGGATTTGTAGTACATTTAACCATGGTCAATATCTCCATTTTAGCGCTTAAGAATGCCGTAGCAGCATCCATTGCCGACACGGAATATGTATTCAGCATCGTAAACGATCTCCTGAAAAGATCGGGGAAGCCCGCGTTATTCAAGGTTAGGCTCGTAGGTTTATCCGGGGAGGTCAAATTGAGCAATGGCAGGTTCTTTCTAAAGCCCGACGTCCTTATTGACGAAGTGCATCAGACCGATCTGATCATCATTCCTTCCATGACAGGCGATGCGGTCGGCGCTACCTACTTAAATAAGGATTATGCCCCGTGGATACTGGAACAGTATAAGAACGGGGCCGAAGTTGCCAGTCTTTGCGTAGGAGCATTTTTATTGGCTTACTCAGGTCTGTTGAAAGAGAAGCAATGTACCACGCACTGGGCCTATGCAAATGAGTTCCGATATTATTACCCGGATGTTAAACTGGCGGCTGAAAAGGTGATGACGCACCAAAATGGCTTGTATTCCAGCGGTGGCAATAATGCTTACTGGAACCTCCTGCTCTACCTCGTGGAAAAATACACCACCCGCGAGATCGCCATCCATACGGCAAAGTTTTTTGTGATCGACCTGGAGCGCAGAGATCAGTCCCCCTTTATCATTTTCAGCGGACAAAAAAAGCACGAGGACGAACCCATCCACAAAGCACAGGAATTCATCGAGCAGCATTATACCGGTAAATTAACCGTCGACCAGATTGCGGACAGCTTTAACATTACCCGCAGGACCTTTGAGCGCCGGTTTAAAAAAGCAACCGGGAACACGGTGGTCGAATATATACAGCGCGTAAAGATCGAAGCCACGAAAAAGCAATTGGAGATCGGCAGAAAGCCGATCAATGAAGTCATGTATGACATAGGGTATACGGATGTCAAGACCTTCCGGGATGTATTTAAAAAGATCACCGGGATGACCCCTAATGATTACCGGAATAAATACAATAAGGATTAGCAACATCAACCGGGATAGCGAAGATTGCCCCGGAGAAATAGAACCCTATTTTTCAAACGTCAAATAGCCCTTGCGCAACAGGTTACTAAACTCCGTGATCTCGGCACGGGAGCGGTCGGGATTTTCATCGATCGATTTTTGTATCCGGCTCAGCGTATTCATGATCGTATCCATATCCACGCCCGATCCTTCGGATTCCAGCCGCATTTTTTCCAATTTTGTTTCCAGCCGCCTCTTCTCCAATTCTTGTCGATGCAGTCTTCCCATATAATAATAAGATGCATAGATCATGGTCCATGGAATGACAACAAAGGTATAATTCAAGGCGCCCAGGTAGAGAAGCCGGGGGAATGCAAGCCCTCTATGATGTGAAAAGATGAAGGGGAAAAAACTGATCGCAAGAGTCCGGATCAAACTGGCGATCGTACAGGCCGCCAGGGCGCCAAAAAATAATCGGGTCAGCCCTACCCTGAACGGCAAATGTAACCATTGGTATCTGAGGATCGCATTTCTTAACAGGTGCGTAGCCAGCAGGCCGGAAAAAACCAATATAAGAGGTTCCCGGATAGAGAAGCCGTAAAAACCATAGATGATGATCAACCCTACGAGTAGGGCGCTCCATCCAAGAAGCTGGCAGCGCCAATAGTATTTGGACATCGTTGCGGACATGTCCTAATTTAGTCCAATTTTTAGCTGTCGGACCGAAGTTTATGTCCGAGACCTCTAATTTTGGATCGCTGGCTAAATGGGTAGGTAGACGGCAAAGCCTGTCTTATTTACAAGCCTTAATATCCGACCTCGACAATGGCTTGCCAGGTCGTTCTGTCTTCCATACTCCGGATCATAAAGTGGGCCAGGTCGGCCCTTGAGATCTTCAGGCAGTTCTTTAAAAAAGCATTCGCTGCCCACCGGTAATGACCGGTTGCCTCTGCGTCTGTCAACCTGGGGGGTCGCAGGATCGTCCAGTCCGTATCACTTTCCTTCACCAAATGCTCCATGATCCGAAGGTCGGCATACATATTACGCAATATTTTCTGTACGATATACTTTTCGGCCAGCCTTACATAAAAAGGAAGGACGGGGCTTATTTCAAGAGCAGAGGCGGAAATAAAGAAAGCACGCCGCACCCCTTTCTCCTGCATTACCCGCAAAAGAGCGGCATTGCCTTGTGAATAGATCGTAGTAGGGCCGGTGCCCTTCGTCCCTATCGCAGAAATGACCGCATCTTTCTTTTCCAGGGATCTTTCATAGGTAGCAGGGTGAAGGATATCGCCCTTTATCACTTCCAGCATTGGGTGTGTGAGGGTCAGATTAGCCGGGTTCCTGAGCACCGCCGTAACACGATGTCCGGCATTCAACGCTGCTACAACAGCCTGCCGGCCGATGCCCCCGTTGGCGCCGATGACCAGGATATTAAAGATCTTCTGAGGGTCGTTGTTGTTCATTGGATGATCCTTAAAATTTAAAAATGCTGAGGATGAAGATGACCAGGAAGAGGATAAATTGAGAGGCATGAAAGATACTCAGCCGGTTCTTAATCGCTCCGATCCGGCTATCATTCTCAGGGGCGTTCCCCGCCAGCAGGACTCTTAACCTGGCCGTATTTTGCCTCGGTATCAGGGATCCATTCACACCAATCAATACTACGAGGATCATTTTTATCCTGAACCATAACATCTTAACGAATACGCCTTTCATAATGACCACCATTCCTATACCAGTCGTCACTAATAGCAGCGCCCCCAAGCCTATGAGGGCCGGAAAACCTGCGGTGCTGTCCAGCATGGCCAGCCCTTTTTGCCGATCCGAAAAAAGGATCCTGTTCAATCGGCGATGGATGGAGAAATCGACTACGATCGTTCCTGCCATTAGCGTAAACCCAATAAGGTGTACTACAAGGAACCCTTGCAAATAATTAACTGCGTTCATCGGTCTGTTTTTTTGTCGGTTATTTTTTTAAATGCTTTAGTTTATGCGGGTTTGTGTGCACATAGATATTCCTGATCAGCCCTTCTTCGGGCTCGAGGATGACCAGGCTCATCGGCGTATCGCCCGAGTATGACAGGATGGAAGGCAATCCATTGACAAAAGTGAGTTCCTCATGGAAATCTGCAATGGATTCCCGAATCTTTGGTACGACGCTTAACAGGAGTTTGCCTACATTTTCCCTTCCATGGATCGGTTTTGAGAAAGCCGTGAGGCGCTGGCCCCTGACCGTAAAGGTCTTTCCTCCCCCATCGGCAAAGAGCAGGATATCTTCCTTGAGCAGACCGATCAGATCCTCCACGCTGCCCTCTGAGACCGCCAGCAGGAAATTATTCAGGATCTTTTCATGGACCTTCATATCGACTTCGAAGCGCCGGGTGTCCTTACCGAGGTTTTCTTTTGCACGTTTCAGGATCTGCCGGCAGTTATCAGTGGTCTTATCGAATATTTCCGCCAGCTCATAATAGTCATAAGCAAAAACTTCTTTTAAAAGGAAGATGGCCCTTTCACCGGGGGTCAGTTTCTCCATCAGGACCAGCATGCCGATGGAGAGGGCGTGATAGGTCTCTATCTTTCCATGCGCTTTATCCCGGTCGTAATTCTGTAAGGGTTCGGGCAGCCAGATCCCGATATATGCCTCCCGCTGCACCCGGGCGCTGTTGAGGTAATTGATGCATTTATTAGTGGCGATCCTTACGAGGAATGCCTTTGTATGCCGGACGCTGTGCGCCTCTACTTCCATCCATTTTAAATAAGTATCCTGCACGATATCCTCCGCGGCATCGATATGTCCGAGCATATTATAGGCGATGGAGAAAAGCAGGGCCTTGTATTCCAGGAATGTGTCTGTCTTATTGTCCATAATGTAATATACATTAGACAATTCACTATCCTTTTTTGTGACAGGCTCCTTTACTTTCCTCCCGGCGGGCAATACTGCCGCAGGAAATTGGCCATCATGGTGGTCTTGTGCAGGATCGTTCCCTCTCCTTCCGTGATACCGTGGGTGCGGTTGGGATAGGGCATGAAAGAGAACTGGCGGTTGTACTTAACGAGCTCATTCACAAGCATTTCTTCCCCCTGGTAGTTAACATTGTGATCGCCGGTGCCGTGCATGATCAGCAGGTGCCCCTGCAGGTTCTTTGCATAGGTGATGGGCGAACACCTGATGTAGGCGTCGCGGTTCTCCGGCAGGACGCCCATGAAACGCTCCTCATAGATGGTATTATAGATGAGCTGGTTGGGCACGCCGGCGCTGGCCAGACCTGTCTGATAAAGCCCGGGGTAACGGAACAGGAGGTTTTGCGTAGTGCTGCCGCCCCCGCTGCTGCCGAACACCGCTACGCGGGTAGGATCGATGAAGGGCCATTTAATGACCTCCCGGCAGGCCGCCGCCTGGTCGTTGACATTGATCCAGCCGACACTCTTGTAGATGGATTTACGCCAGGCGCGTCCTTTGGGCGTTTGTGCACCACGACCTTCCACCGACATAAAGATATATCCGCTGTCGACATTGAAGAAATTCGCCCGGGCGACATTTGCAACATCACTGACAGTAGATCCTACGGGTTCGGAATAGGTATAGAAGACGACGGGATATTTTTTCGTGCTGTCGAAGTTGGAAGGTTTGATCATCCACGCATCCATGGTGATCCCTTCGGCGGTCGTAAGCTTGAAGAAGGTGGTCTGTTTGCCAAGGGGGGTGACGGTGAGTTTTTTGGCAATGCTTTCGTTCTCGTTCAGCGGCTTGTTGGCGGGCAGGGTCAGCCATTCGGAGGCGGGTGCATAGAGGTGACTGGAAAAACTGTGCTGGGCCCAGTGACCGTTCGGAGAAAGCGAATAGTTATGCGTGCCGGCCAGGTCGGGCGTCACACGGGCGGCTTCGGCGGATTTGGTAAGGGATGCGCGATACAGATAGCGTTGGGTCGCATTGTCGGGAGACGCGCCAAAATAGAGGAGGCCGTTCTTTTCATCCCATCCGTTGACACTGGTGACATCATAATTGCCTTTTGTCAGCAAGATCTCTTTACCATCGAGGCCGATCCGATAGATATGACGCCAGCCGTCCTTTTCACTGACCCACAAAAAGGCCTTGCCATTGTCCAGCCAATCCCAGCCCGTGCCGCCGCTATGCGACCAGAAGGCACGGAGATCGATCCAGGCTTCATCCGTCTCATTATAAATGACTTTGCCGGCGCCGGTGGCCGGGTCGCTCAGGATGAGCTTGCTGTTATTCTGCGCCCGGTTGAATTGCTGCGTGATGAGCTTGCTACCATCGGGCGTCCACTCCATACGGGCGAGATAATTTTTACCGGGGTCGCCTTCGATGTTCATCCATTTTGTCGCTTTTGTAGCCAGCGTGAGCACTCCGATATGTGCCTCGGCGATCGGCTCGCCCACCTTCGAGAAGGGAATGGGGATTATCTTCGGGTAGATGCTGTCGGTGTTATTGATCATATAGAAGATGCCGACTTTGGCGAGGTCCATCTGCCAATAGGCGATCTGTTTGCTATCGGGGCTCCATCGGAATCCATCGACGCAGTAAAGTTCCTCACTGTAGGCGTAGTCAAACCAGCCGTTCAGCTTTTTGTCGTTGCCATCCGTTGTGAGGGCCGTCGTGGTCCCGGATGCGAGGTCCTCGCTATAGATATTGTTATCATAGACGAAGGCCACT
>Ga0307516_10003428_pt1 | contig 20368 bp, 18 predicted proteins | sample 19_EM_MG_FD_203310 | JGI IMG/M metagenome (GOLD analysis project Ga0307516, IMG submission 203310) | Populus trichocarpa ectomycorrhiza microbial communities from riparian zone in the Pacific Northwest, United States - 19_EM | ecosystem: Host-associated > Plants > Roots > Unclassified | place...
CGGCGAGCAGCGGCACGTCTTCGCGTCGTTCGCGCAGTGAAGGCACGCGCAGCGGAAATACTTTGAGCCGGTAGTACAAGTCTTCACGGAAGCGGCCCTCCGCGACTTCTTTCTCCAAGTTACGATTCGTGGCCGCGACGATGCGCACATTGACGCGGCGCGTGGCGCTCGCGCCGATGGGGCGAATTTCGCCCTCTTGCAGCACGCGCAGCAGCTTGGCCTGCAAGGCGAGCGGCATTTCGCCGACCTCGTCCAAAAACAGCGTGCCGCCGTCGGCGACCTCGAACAGGCCTTTCTTTTCGTCGGTGGCGCCCGTGAACGCCCCGCGCTTGTGGCCGAACAGCTCGCTCTCCAGCAAATTCTCGGGAAAAGCTGCGCAATTTTGCGCGACGAACAGCTTGTCGCGACGGTTCGAGCGGTAGTGCAGGGCAGAGGCGAACAGCTCCTTGCCGGTTCCGGTCTCGCCTTCGACCAGCACGGTGACGCGCGTGTCGACCACCTTGCCCAGCTGCAACAAAACCTGCTCCATGCGCCGGCTCGTGCCGATGATGCGCTGCTCGCCAGCGCGCGAACGCTCGCGGCCGCGCAAGAACTGATTTTCTTTGCGCAGCTGCTCTTCGGCCAGCATGAGCTTGTGAATCAGGCGCGCGTTGGCGACCGCCAGCGACGCGCCGTGTGCGAGCACACCGAGCGCTTCTACGTCACGCCGATCGAACATCGCCGGTGCGTCGCGATTGTCGACCTGCAGCACGCCCAAAATGTCGTCGCCCTTCCACAATGGCACGCCGATGGTGCTGCGGATGTTGGCGCCGAGCAGCGATTCGGAGCCCAGCGACTCGCGTGGGGCGTCCGCCGCCAGCACCGCCGCGCGACCCTCCACGACGCGCCGAGCCACGCTGCGCGTCAGGGCGACCGGGCCAGCCGGCGCCACGGGCGCGCCGCCGGGGCCGCGCACGCGCGTGACCATTGGCAAAAGCACGCCTTTTTCGGCCTGCGCGTCGTCGAGCAGCGCCACGGTGGCGTGCGTCGCGCGCGGCGAGAGCCTGAGCGCCGCCTCGGCGACCTCTGCCACGACGGCTTCCAGCGAATCGGCCGCGCCGAGCGCGGCCAGCACGGCGGCCCACACTTTGGGCTCCAGCGTCTGCGGCGCGCTCTGCAGCTCTTGCAAGCTGCGCGTCGCCACCACCTCGGGCGCCGGCAGCTCGTCGCCCAAGCTGAAGCGAAGCCGTGTCGGCTCGCCGCTCTCGCCGCCCAGCTCCAGCTCGTCGCCGTTCGAGAGCGCGTGCCGTCCGCCGCTGAGCAAAAGCTCGATGCGCTCGTCGCCGCGTAGCAGCACGCTGCCGTTGGCGCTGCCCTCGTCTTCGACCACGAAGCCTGCGGCTGTCGCGGTGATGCAAGCGTGCCGGCTCGACAGCTGCGCGCCGGTCAGTCGTAGCTCGCACTCCGCCGCGCGCCCGATGCGCACGACGTCCGCATCCGATTCGAAAACCCGAGCAGGCTCGTCGCCGCTCAAGACCTCGATTCGGATGCGTGACATCAGCCCCGGCCCGCGCGCACGCGCCTCAGTTGCGGGCTTCGATGCGGTACATCACCGTCTTCAGCGGCGCGTCGTAGGCGGCCTTTTCGCGGTCGGCGGCCTTGGCGTTTTTGCTGATGATGGCGTTCAGCTTGTCGGCCACGGGCTTGCTGCCCTTGGGCGTGAGGTGGTCGAGCGTTTCGCCGGCCACGAAGCGCACGGCGGCGTTGTTGATGCTGTCGAGCACGCCGAGCAGCTCGTCGCGGGCGGCGTCGTTGCCCAAGATGCCGATCATGTAGCCGGCCTTCACGCCCGCAAACTGCGTGGCTTGCTCTTGGTTCTCCGGCTTCTGAATCGCCGCCACGTAGCAGGCTGCGCGATCGCCGCAGGCCTTGAGCTGCGCGTCGACTAGCTTGAACAGCTTCTGCTCGATGTCGGCGCTGCCGTACCTGTCCACCGCGGCCTTCACCGCTGCCAGCTGATCGGGCTTGGCGAGCTTCATGGCCGTCTGGGTGATGCCGGCCTGGAACGACTTCAAGTCGTCGCCGCTGCCACGGGTCTTGGCAGCTCGCTCGAGCAGCCAATCGACCATGCCCGGATCGTAGAATTGACCTGCGGCTTCCGTGAGCGCCTCGAGCGCGCTGCCGCCAGGCGGGATCTCGGTGTCGAGCGAGAACGACTCGAACGCCCGCTTGAAGGCCGTCTTCGACTCGTCGGTGGCCGGCACTTTTGTCAGCTCGCGCGCGATGACGGCGCGGGTTGCGGTGTCTTTCTCGGTACCGAGCGCGGCCACCAGCGGCGCCGTCGCTTCGGCGCGACCCGAGGTGCCGAGCACGAGCGCTGCGGTTGCGACGTAGGGCGTGCCCTCGGCGTCCTTGCCCGTGATCTCTTTGATGCGGCGCATGGCGAAGCCGACCAGCTTGTCGTCTTTGCCGCTCAGCAACTTGGTCGCGGCGTCGACGGCCGGCTTGCCGAGCTTCACCAATGCCGAAATCGCCGTCGGCTGCACGTCGGCCTTGTTGGGGTCCAGCATGACCTTGAGCAGCGGCTCGACGGCTTGCGGGTCGCCGATCATGCCCAAGAGCTGAGCCGACGTCGTCTGCCAGAACAGCTCGTCCTTGTAGGGGTCGATGGCGTTCTTGTCTTTGCCAGGCGGCACGATCTCGGGCTCGAGCCGCTTGATCAAGGGTCCTACCCAAGCTTTGCTCGGCATGTCGAGCATTGACTCGCTGTAGTCTTTGTACGTCACGCCACCCAGCATGGTGCTGGCGCGCAGCTTGGCGAAAGCTTCGACCATCGGCGCTGCGAGCGATTCGAGCTTGAGGTCACCGGTGGCCTTGGCCGCCCACTTCACGTCGCTCTCGTCTTTGGCGGTGGCTGGCGTTTTGACGAACTCGTCGAACGCCTTCTTCAGCGCCGGTTCCACGCGCTTGTCTTTGAACGAGGCGAGCAGCTGGATCAAAGACACGCGCGTCTTGGTGTCGAGCGCGGCGTAGTCGTTGATGTAAGTCTTGGTCAGCGGATCGACGGTCTTGTTGATCAGCTCCTGCACGTCGGCAGCTTTGATGTCGTTGCCGTTCTTGGTGACGGCGTCCTCGAAGAATTGCGCCAAGCGGTTGATGGCGCGCGCCTTCCACGACGCGTCACTCAGCTTTTCGACCCAGAAGTCGGGTTGGCTCTCGTCTTTACAGCCCGCGAGCATGGTTGACGCCACAAGCACCGTGGCGGTCGTGGTGGTGACGGTGCCCAGGACGAGCGAACCGATGAGCGAGACGACAGTACGCGAAGAGCGCAGCATGGAAATTCCTCCCGAGACGGATAGGCGAGTGGACAGTCGAGGACCCGAAGAAACCGGAGGATGCGCAGAAATTCGCGCAAAATCCCCAAGTTCGCGTGCGTGGGGACGGTACGCCGGCAGCCTCGAACCTGTCAATCAAGGCCGAGTCAGCCACACTGTAGGTGTTTGTGGACACTCGTAGCGTCAGCGATTCGCCGGTTGCGTACCGAAGCCCCAACCTGGCTACGATTTAGCCAATGATCATCGCTTCAGTAAGCGTGGTTCCGAGCGCGAAGCGTCGGTAGGCCCACGCGCCGAAAGGCTCTGGCGTCTCGCCGGTCGCGATCGCGCGCGCCAGCCGCTTGCCCACCGCGGGCGCCATCATGAAGCCGTGACCCATGAAGCCGCTGGCGAGAAAGAAGCCGGGCACTTCGTCCACCGGCCCGACGATCGGTGCGTGATCGGGCGACAGATCGTAAAGGCCGGCCCACTGTCGTTGCAGCTTCAGCGACGAGAGCGTGGGACACGCGCCGATCAGCGCGCGCGAGTAGAGCGCGAGAAAGCGCACCGACGACGCTTGGCTCGAGCCTGCCGGCGTCTTTGCGTTGCCGATGCCGCCGACGATCTCGCCGCGTGTCGACTGAGAGAAGTACAGCCCCGAACCGAGGTCCGCGACTAGCGGACCGAGAAACGGCTTGAGCGGCTCGCTGGCACAGATCTCGTGCCGGTGCGGTTTGGTGGGCAGCTCGATGCCGACGCTGCGCGCAAGCTCGGGGCTGAACGCGCCGCAAGCGTTCACGACTACCGGCGCTCGCACCGGCCCGCGCTCGGTGACGACGCCCGAAACCTTGCCGCCCGAGCGCTCGACGCCGTGCACGCGACAGAAGGTGTGAACGTCGACGCCGAGCGCGCGTGCCCCTTCGGCATAGCCCCAAACGAAAGGCCAAGGAAATACCACCGCGTCGTGCGCGTTGAAGCTAGCCGCCAGAATGCCGCGCGGCTCGAGCTGGGGCACGATGCGCTGCGCTTCGGCGGCGTCAATCAAGCGCGTTTCGAGGCCCAAACGCCGCTGCAGCTCGACGCTTTTGGCAAGCTCTGTCGCGTGCGCTGCGTCGCGCGCCAAGAACAGATAGCCGCCTTGCCGGAACCAGGTGTTGATGCGGTGCTCGTGCGCGAACTCCTTGCACATCGCAAGGCTCTCTTGCATGAGCCGCACGTTGGCTTCACTCGACCACTGCGCACGCACGCCGCCGCCGTTGCGCCCGCTGGCGCCGCCGCACAAGTACCCGGCGTCGAGCACCAAGATGCGCCGCCGCGCGTGCTCTTTGGCCAAGTGATACGCCGTGGCGAGCCCCATGATGCCAGCGCCGACCACGATGACATCGGCCGCCTCCGGCAAGGGTCGCAAAGAGCCGCCGCGCACAGTCACGCGCCAAGCTTAGCATCGTGCCTGGGGCTGCCGAAACGCAGCCTGAATTGCAGAAGCTGCTGTTGCGGTAGCCGGTGGCATCGAACGGCGGGCGCGGGAGCGGTGCGTCGTGCTCTCGTTTTGGTATCGGTATTAGCCGATAGCGCGCCCCGCGCGTCAGCCGTCGTGCAGTTCCGCGAGGCCTTCGACCAGTGCTTCGTGCACGTGGCCGTTGCTGGCGATCAGGCCGCGATCGTTGCTGAGCGAGGGCGCGCGGTAGTCGATCGGATCGCCGTAGGTGTCGGTGAGCTTGCCACCTGCTGCCGTGACCAGCGCGTCGCCGGCGCAGGCGTCCCAACGCTGCCCGGCATAGCCCGGCGCCACGTAGGCCTCGACCTGGCCGCAGGCGACCAAGGTGCTCTTGAGCCCAGCGCTACCCATCACCAAGACGTCGCGCGGTGCCAGCCGGGCCAGCGCGCGCTCGAGGTTTGGCCCGCGGTGCGAGCGCGAGCCGACCAAGCGACCCTGCTTGACGTCGCTGATCTCGCTCACCCGGATCGGCTCTTGTTTGCCGTTCGCGATGCGCACGGCGCCTTGGCCGACCCAGCCCGCGAAGATTTCGTGGCGCGCGGGCGCGTCGATCACGGCCGCCACCGCGCGCGCGCCTTCGACGACGCCGATCATCACCGCAAACTCGCCGTTGCGATCGACGAACTCGCGCGTGCCGTCGACCGGATCGACGAAGAAGACGCGGTCGGACTTGCGGAAGCCTTCGAACGTCGACGGGTCGCTCTCTTCGGCCACGATCGGTACGCCCGGAAATTCGCGCTCGAGCAGCTCACAGATCAGCGCGTTGGCGCGCCGATCGGCTTCCGTGACCGGATCTTGCGGGCCCTTGTACTCGACGTCGAACGGGCGAGCGTAGACCTCCATCACGACTTTCGCGGCGGCCGCAGCGATGCGCAGCAGCGCCAACAGCTCCGCGTTCACGGCTTGATGCCCACGTTTGCCAGCCGATAGGAGAGCGACATCTTGCCGTCTTCGTCCATGTACGGCGGCTCCTTGCCGGCATCGCGCACCAGCTGATCGAGCTGCACGGCGCTGCGCGGACCGATTACGACCGAGCTTAACGCGGTCTCCGAAAGCGCGTAGCGCAGCGCGGCGGCGCGCAGGCTGGTGACTTCGCCGTAAACGCAGGGCCGCAGGGCCGCCAGCTGTGAAATGCGCTTCTTGAAGTCGTCGCTCGTCCAGCGATCGCGGCGGTGATCGCCGCTGGGAAATTGCTTGGTGTTCGGCCATTGTCCGCACAAAAGCCCGTGCGCCAAGACCGAGCGACCAAGCAGGCCGACCTGCTTTTCTTTGGCGAGCCCGACCACGCCGCTCAACTCTTGCGGGTGAAAGACGCTGTAAGCCAGCTGCAAGACCTGCGCGCCCTGCTCGATCGCCAGCTTGCCGATCTCCGCGTCGCCGATGCTCACGCCCCAGGTGCGGATGCTGCCGTCTTCGACGAGCTGGTTCAGCGTTTCGGCGACGTGCGGCTTCTTGAGCGCGACGCTCGACGGGTTGTGCAGCAAGAGCACGTCGATACGGCGCTGCAGCCGCTCTTTCGACTCGCCTACGGTCCGCTTCAAGTAGTCGGCTTCGAAGCGCTTGACCGGCGGCGTGGCCGTACGGTCCGTCCCGACTTTGGTGATGACGATCGCGTCGGGGTGCTTTTCGAGCAGCCGCCCGAGGCGACTCTCCATTGCGCCCTTGGCGTACACGTCGGCGGTGTCGAAGCTGTTGATGCCGAGCGCGACGGCGCGTTCGATGACTTGATCTTGCTCGGCCTCGTCGACGGGGCCGTAGCCGTCGCCGGACAGGCCCCAGGTGCCGAGGCAGAGCTCGGAGATTTCGAGGCCGGTTTTGCCGAGGGTGCGGCGGCGCATGGGCCGGCTATAGCACGCGCCCGAACGACCAGTAATGAAGCAGGGTGAGCGGCTGGCTGCTCTGCACGATGAATCCGCAAAGGGGCAAGCCCCAGGTGCCTTCGGGCTTCCACTCCGGGAACGAGATGGCGACTTCCTGAAAAGCCCCAGCTTCGAGAGGGACTTTGCGCACGAAGCTGCCGGCGAAGGTTACGCTCAGCTCGGTCGCTGCGCTCGCCGACAGACGCACAATCAGTAGGCCGTCAGGGGGTAGACACAACCGAAACACCTCGCGCGTTCGGCGCGCCCGCCCGCCGTCGACGCGGCCGCCCCGCGCCTCGACGATGTCGTCTTGGGCGCTGCTCGCGCCGAGCACGTAGTCGTGGGCGCTCTCGCTATCTAGGTCAGCGACGTCCAGCTCATCGACCAGGGGCCGCGAGCCGACGTCGAGAGTCGGCAGCGCGCCGGAGCCGAGGCTCGACAGGTCCGCGCGGTACGCCACCATCAACGGGCCACCCAAGATGGTCGCGCCGTCGACGCGCCGCTCCGTCAATCGCTCACCCAGTAGCTCCGGAATACCGAACCATTCTGGGTAGACGATGAAGTGCGTTGGCAGCTCGGCGCGCGGCAGGTGCTCGTAGTGCTCGAAGCGCGAGCCGCTGCCGCCGACCCAATAGCGGGCTTCGCCGCGCGTGGTCAGGCCGACGACGTCGAACGTGGCGCGGTCGGAGAAGAACGAGATGGCGCCGGCGTCGTTGACGCCGATTTTAGCGTCGCGCGGCAGCTCTTGGGCCGCCCAGCGGCCCAGCGACACTTGCTGTGCCGAGATGGCGGCCGCGCTTTGCGCCAAGTCGCCGACTGAAATGGGCGAAAGCTTGGCGAACCCGACGCCGGCCAGCGCCGGCACCGCCAAGCCGGCCAGCCCGAGCCAGGGCTTGAAGCGGGCGAGCGGCAACGCGGCGAGCTCGCCGAGCGCCGCCAAACCCAGCAGCCAGGGACCGCTGAAAGGCCACAAGTAACGCAGCCGATTGACCAGGAAGGTCTCGTAAGTCGTCGGAATGAGCATGCCCAGGCCGACCAGCCACAAGAAGGCCGCATGACCGCGCGCGCCGCGGCGCTCGGCGGCCAGCCACAGCGCCGGCAAAGTGCCCAGCGCCACGAAGCGATAACCCTCGGGAATGAACGTCCACGACCATTCTCGGCCATCGAGCAGCGTGCCGTAGAACAGCTGCAGGTTGGCGAGCACCGTCGATGCCAGCCGTCCGCTGTAGTACGGATTGGTGAACAGCCACTTCGCCAGCGTGGTGGTCTGCGCGGCGCTGCCGGTAAACAGTAAGTTCACGGCGGGCGTCGTGAGCGGTGCCGCCAGCGCCGCAAGCGCGTGCCAGCGGGTGGGCCTACCACTGAGTCCCAGCGCCGCGGCGGCGCACAGGGCGCCGAGCGCGCCCTCCGGCCGCATCAGCGCCGCCACGAAGGCTAGCGCCAGTAGCTCGCGGGCGCGCGCGCGTGAACGCGAGCCTTCCAAGAATTCCGCGGAGCGCCGTGCGGCGCGCAGCAGCACGTAGCCGAGCGGCACCACCTCCATCGCGCTCGCCGCAAACCAGGTGTTCGCCGAGAACGTCAGCAGCACGAGCCCGGCCGCGAACGAAAGCGGCTGGCTGAGAAAGCGCCGGCTCGCCAGGTACACCTCGCACGCCTGACCGAATAAGGCGCCGAACCCGAGCAGCCACGTGAGCCCGAGTAAACCGCCGCTCGACGCCCCGAGCCAAATTGCGGGCGTAAGCAGCGCGGGCCACAGCAAGCTCGTCGCGCCGGGCACCCGGGGCAGCCCGGGCACGTATTCGAAGGGGCGAAAACGCGCGAAGCTTCGGGCAAATTGGAAGTGGATGTAGCTGTCGTCGAGCGGTGCTCCGAGCTTTCCGCCGCAGGCAGTCCGCACCGAAGAACCTGCCCAAATCGCCAGCCCCAGCGTGACCACGGCGAAGGTTGCAAGGCATGCCGTGTCGAGCCAGCTCCGGGCGCCCGCCGGCTGTGCTACGGCTCCGCCGCCATTGCCGACCGGGCCGCTCCTCGAAACCATGTCAGCCGCCTCTAACACGAAGCCGAACCCTTACGCCGACGCGCCGCGGCTGCCCGAGGCAAACGAGCTGAATCTGGCGGAGCTGGTGCGCCCCGACTGGCCCATCGAGCTCGAGATTGGCCCCGGTCGCGGCGGCTTTTTGTTCGAGCGCTTGGCGGCGGTGCCACAGCTTTGCATGCTCGGCTTCGAAATCCGCCGCAAGTGGGCGACGATCGTCGACAACAAGCTGAAGGCGAACGGCTTTGGTCAACGCAGCCGCGTCTTTTTCGAGGACGCGCGCAGCGCGCTGCCGCGCGTGCCCGCCGCGTCGCTTGCGCGCGTGTACATTCACTTCCCCGATCCGTGGTGGAAGAAGCGCCACGAGAAACGGCTGGTCGTAAATCCCACGCTGCTGCCCGAGGTGGTGCGGGTGCTCGTGCCGGGTGGGGAGCTGTTCGTCCAGACCGACGTCGAGGATCGCGCGGCCGAATACGAAGCGGCCATCGATGCTTGTCCCGGGCTCGTGGCGGCGGCGCCTGGTGGGCCACGGCTGGCCGAAAATCCCTTCCTCGCCCGCAGCCCCCGCGAGCACCGGGCCATCAAGGACGGATTGCCGATACATCGGCTGCTGTACCGCAAATCGGTGGGCTAGGCGGGGTCGGGGCCCCGCCGACAAACGCGATGCGGCCCCAAATGCTACGAGACAGCCGCTTGCTGTACCGGAAAGAGTAAGGGTAGGCTGCCTGGAATCATGCGGCTTCGGCTCCCTGCGGCTTTAGCTTTGCTCCTGGCGTGTGCTGGGTGCGCGACTTACCGGGAAGACTTGTACCGGGGGCAGCGCCTGTACGAAGACAACCAGTACGAGAAAGCGCTCGCGCTGTGGCGCGTGCTCGAAAGCGACACCGACTCGCTCAGCTTCAACGAGCAGGCGCGCTACGCGTACCTGCGCGGCATGACCGACTACCGGCTCGGCTTTCGCGCGGATTCGCGGCACTGGCTCGCCATCGCCAAAGCGACCGAGCAAGAGCACTCGGGCGGCATCAGTCCGGAGTGGAAAGAGCGCCTCGACGAGTCGCTCGATGACCTGAACAAGGACGTGTACGGCGGCGCCGAGCGCTTCGACAAGAGCCGCTCCACGTTCAAAGAGCACACCAAAGAAGCCGGCGACGATAGCGGCTCCGGCGACAAGCCGAACGACGGCAAGTGCTACGCCAACTCGGACTGCCCCGAGAATTACATGTGCGACAACAAGCAGTGCGTGAAGCTGTAGGCAGCCCGCCCAACGTGGCCCAAATGGCCGCGCGCGCCTACGACCTGCGCAAGTCTTGAATCAGGTCGCGCGTTCTGAGCTTCTCTTTCTTCAGCTCAGCTACTTGATGCTGCTCCGTGTTCGTTAGGTAGATTTGCCGTTCCAGGCGGTGGACTTCGCTGTCCAGAGAACGGTGCCGACGCTCGAGATCCTCCAGGCTCACTGACTTCATCAACGTTCCTCCTCGTGAAGTGGTCCTCTCGTCTTTCGCTGGAACGCGGAAGAGGAACCACTCAGCATCAACATGGAAACTACGCCTCTCAATGGGAGCGTCAACGACTGATTTCGCCTTTCAACACGACGCCTCAGCGAAACATTCCGCGGGTCTTGGTCGCGTGGGTCGCCGGGGCCCAACCCGGCTCCAAATCTGCTTCGGATCCAACCCATGTATCGAACGAGAACGACGGGCGTGCTGTCTAAGACTAAGGTCGGTGTGGCGTCATGGTCAGATATTTCTCGTTAATGATGCTGGGTTCCGCGCTCGGGTGCGGCGGCGTGAAGCCCGCGGCACGCAGCGCGCATGACGGCGCCGCTGGTACGAATGAGATCGAAGTGCCACGCACGGTGGTAACGCCGAGCGGGGCGAGCAGCATTCCGGAGCTTTTGCGTGACGCCGGGGCCTTGGCGTCGGCTGAGCGCTGGGGGGAAGCGGCCGCAGCCTACGAGCGCGCCTACCTTCTCGAACCCGAAGGGCCAGCCGGCGATGAGGCAATTTGGGGGGCCGCTGACGCCCACGACCACGCCAATGAGCTCGAGCCGGCGCTCTCACGTTACGAGCTCTTGTCGCAGCGCGAGCCCGACACGGCGCGTGGTCGCGAAGCGCTCGTGCGCGCGACGCGGCTGCTCGTCTTTCTCGATCGCTTTGCGCCCGCCGGCGTCTACGCCGAGCGCCTGCTGAAGAAGATCGACGAGCTCAGCGACTTCGATCGCATTGCAGTGCTCAGCGCGCGCGCGCTGGCGTTGATCGAGCACGGCGAGGATCAGCAGGCGTCGTACTTCATCGAGAAGGGACGCGACATCATCGACTCGCGACAGCTCGACGCCGCCGGTCGCGTTCCGCGCGACTTGGCCCAGCTCTACTACGCGCTCGGTGAGTCGCGGCGCGTGAAGGCCGAGCGCGTCGTGTTCGACCCGCTGCCGCCCAACTTCGGCGCCGTCCTAGAAGAGCGCTGTCAGTTGCTGCTCGATGCGCAGAGCGCGTATTCGGACAGCATGCGCGCCTACGATGCGCACTGGTCAGCCAAGGCAGGCTTTCGCACCGCCGAGCTCTACGAGCACCTGCACCAAGATTTGCTGGCGGTGAAACCGCCGCCGAGCGCCGACACGGAACGCAAACGTCAGCTTTTCGAAGGCGCCGTGCGGACCCGCTACGCCATCCTCCTCACCAAAGCCAAAGGCATGGCCGAGCACACCTTGGCCATGGCCGACCGCACCGGCGAACACTCCGAATGGGTCGACCGCACCCGCGAGGCCCTCAAGACCATCGACCAAGGCATCGCCGACGAAGCGGCGGCGCTCGCCAAGCTGCCGTACACGAAGCAGGACTTCGAGGCCTATTTCACGCAGATGAGCTCGGCGGTCCCCCCGGCGCCCGGCACTGCAGCCGCGAAGGGGCCCGCCAAGCCTGGGCAGAACCCGCCGAGCCCCGCCAAGCCTCCGCGCGAAGGAGATCGCGACAGTCGCGGCATCCTTTTGGGAAAGTAGGCTGACTCGTGGCGGCAGCCCCTGGCGAGAGCCAGGTCGAAATTCGCAACAAACGGGAATGCGCGTTCAGTAGTTAACGCCCGGAATTCGTTGATTTATTGGCCGAGGGGGCAATGTAGGCAAGGTTGACGATTGCGCGGTATGAATTATGCTTGACAGCCCTAGAACCCGGCGCTACCAGAGCGCCGTTCTCCTCGGTCCCCGCCCAAAAGCTCATCTGACCTACTGAACAGGTTGGAGGGAGCAAGGGTGGGGTGCCCCAATTTTACCGCCCCAGTCTTCGTGGGTGGAGCTTGGGGGAAGAGGATCCCGCTGCAAAGCGGGAGAACGCCTACCCGCCACGCTCGCCAGACTGCTCATGCAGCTTCACGGCTCTTCACAAGTGTCCCCGCAAAGCGCCCTCGTTAACGAGGCGGCTCGGGCTATTGCCCAAGCCTCGGGCGCGGAGGCGGCGGTGTGCTTCGCTGGCGTAGCTCAATTGGTAGAGCACCTGTTTTGTAAGCAGGTGGTTGCGGGTTCAAGTCCCACCGCTAGCTCCGTGCAGAGTCCCCTCGGGTCGACCGTTGGGGACGCCCGCGCATTTCGGGTTCTGGCTTCGTTTGGGCTCCGCTCCGGTGCTCACGTACTCAAGTACGCTCCGCTCCGGTGCTCGCCCAAGCCTCGCCAGAACGCCGAACTTCGCAGGCGGGGGTCTGCTGGCCTCCTGTCAGTGCAACGTGCGGCGCTATTGCCAAAGCGTTCGGCCCTAAGTCTTGCTCGTTGTGCGAGTGCTACAGTTCTCGAAACTTCGGAGAGTTGCCCGAGCGGCCAAAGGGAGCAGGCTGTAAACCTGCCGGCTTATGCCTACGCTGGTTCAAATCCAGCACTCTCCACCTCAGCCCGGCTCTGCCGGGCATCGCTGTCGATCACTGGTCTCGGGGAGCTCAGCTCCCCCTCGGCTGAAGTGAATTCAGCCGAGCCTCCCCCTCAGGTTTTGGGGCCCCAACCCCAAAACTCAGTCGGCGCGCGGCTGGGAACAAAGCGCCGTGGCTTCTGTTTCACGGTCCTGGGCCGTGGACGGAGTCGCGCGATGTCGAGCTTTGCGGGAGTAGCTCAATTGGTAGAGCGTCAGCCTTCCAAGCTGAATGTCGAGGGTTCGAGCCCCTTCTCCCGCTCTCAGTTTTTCGGATTCGATCTTGAATCCAGATCCGGCATTCGCCACGTGTCATCGGATCTTCATCCGTTGGCTACGCGGAGGACGCGTGGGTCAGCCCGGTTGCCAAGTTTGGTCGCTGGCGCAGCCGAGGCGAGGACCGGAGCGGAGCGTACTTGGGTACGTGAGCACCGGACCGGAGCCGAGGCGAAGCCAGCGGCCAAAATCGGCGACCGTCGGTTCAGTAGAGACAACGCAGCAACAGCCGCCCACCTAGCTCAGATGGTAGAGCACGTCCTTGGTAAGGACGAGGTCACCAGTTCAATCCTGGTGGTGGGCTCGAAACCGTAAATAGTCCGGAAGAATAAGTCATGGCCAAAGAGAAATTCGTTCGTTCTAAGCCGCACGTCAACGTCGGGACGATCGGTCACATCGATCACGGCAAGACGACCCTGACGGCAGCACTGGTGAAGGTGCAGTCGAAGAAGGGCCTCGCGAAAGAGATCAAGTACGCCGATATCGCCAAGGGCGGCATCGTGCGCGACGAGACCAAGACGGTGACGATCGCGGTTTCGCACGTGGAGTACGAGACGGCGACGCGCCACTACGCGCACGTCGATTGCCCCGGCCACGCCGACTACATCAAGAACATGATCACCGGCGCGGCGCAGATGGACGGCGCGATCCTGGTGGTGTCGGCGCTCGACTCGGTGATGCCGCAGACGCGCGAGCACGTGCTCTTGGCCAAGCAGGTCGGTCTCAATCACATCGTGGTCGCGCTCAACAAGTGCGACGCGGTGGAAGACAAAGACATGCTCGAGCTGGTCGAGATGGAAGTCCGCGAGCTGCTCACCAAGTACAAGTTCGACGGCGACAAAGCCAAGGTCGTTCAGGTTGCTGCTCTGCCCGCGCTGAACGGCGTGCCGGAGTGGGAGAAGAGCATCGAGAACCTGCTGGCCGCTCTCGACAGCGAGATTCCGGAGCCGACGCGCGAAGTCGACAAGCCGTTCTTGATGGCCGTCGAAGACGTGTTCTCGATCAAGGGCCGCGGCACGGTTGCCACGGGTCGTATCGAGCGCGGCATCGTGAAGGTCAACGACGAGATCGAGATCATCGGCTTCGACAAGCTGACGAAGACGACGGTCACGGGCGTCGAGATGTTCCGTAAGCAGATGGAAGAAGGCCAAGCTGGCGACAACGTCGGCTGCCTGCTGCGCGGCATCGAAAAAGAAGGCATCGAGCGCGGCCAGGTGTTGGCCAAGCCGGGCACGATCAAGCCGCACAAGAAGTTCACGGGCGAGGTCTACGTGCTGAAGAAGGAAGAGGGTGGCCGTCACACGCCGTTCTTCACCAACTACCGCCCGCAGTTCTACGTGCGCACGACCGACGTCACCGGTTCGGTGATGCTGCCCGAAGGCATCAAGATGGTGATGCCGGGCGACAACGTCACGGTCGAGGTGGAGCTCATCACCACCGTCGCGCTCGAAGAGCAGATGCGTTTCGCCATTCGCGAGGGCGGCAAGACCGTCGGCGCCGGTGTCGTAACCAAGATTATTGAGTAATTACAAGTGGTTAGTGGTCGGGTGGCGCGATGCCGCCCGGCCGGTCACACTTTCGCCCCCTCGGTTATCGGCTGTGACCTGTGCCTGACACCAAACGTATCCCGATCGCTCTCTGCTGCAGCGTCTGCAGCGCCCGCAACTACAAGAAGACGAAGGCTCGCGTCGACGGCGGAAAACCCCTCCAGCTCAAGAAGTTCTGCAACACCTGCAACGCGCACACGGTTCACATCGAAGGTAAGTAACGACAGACCCGAGAGGCGGGCGCACCGAAGCCCTCCAAACCTTTAGGGGTGTAGCTCAGTTGGTAGAGCAGCGGATTCCAAATCCGCTGGCCGGGAGTTCGAGTCTCTCCGCCCCTGCTGAAGTTCTCGCAAAGTCTTGCAGAAGAAGAAAACGAAGATGGCCATCACCGACGAAAAAGACGAGAAGCTAGACGACGCCGAAAGCGGCGACGCCGAAGGCTCGTCCAGCGAGCCGAGCGAAGCCCTCGCGACGACGTCGGAATCCGAGGAGGCCGTCGAAGGCGCCGAAGCGGGTGAAGGCAGCGACGACGACGACGGCAACGCCGCGTCGACGCTCGGCTCGGAGCGCTACGTCCACGCGGCGTTCTTCGTGGCCGGCATCTTGGCCGCGTTCATCGCCAGCAAGACCTTGGTTTTGGCCTGGAACAGCCTGGCGGCTTGGGCCCCGGCGGTGCGCGCCTTGCCCGCCCTCGTCAGCTACAGCGAAGAGCAGCGCGACACCGTGGCGATGGTGGCCGGTGCCGGTATCGGTACGCTCACCATCGTTCAGGCCTACCGCAAAGAGAACGTGCGCACCTGGGCCAACGAAGTCGCCGCCGAGCTGTCGAAGGTGACTTGGCCGACGCGCGAGGCGGTGCTCAACGGCACCGTCGTGGTGGTCGTCGCCAGCGCGCTCGCCACCGTTTACGTAACCATTTTGGACAGAATCTGGTCGTTTCTGACGACCCTCGTGTACGGAGCCTGAGCATGGAAGCCGCTGCCTCAACTCCCGGTAAGAAGTGGTACGTCGTCACGACCTACTCGGGTTACGAGAACAAGGTCAAAGGCGCCCTACAAGAGCGCATTCGTCAGTTCCACCTCGAAGAGAAGTTCGGAGAAATCCTGATTCCCTCGGAGCAGGTCACCGACACGCTCAAAGACGGCCGCCAGCGCGTCAAGGCGAAGACGAGCTTCCCCGGCTACGTGTTCGTCGAGATGGAGATGAGCGAGCACGCTTGGCACATCGTCAAGGACACGCCCAAAGTCACCGGTTTCATCGGTAACCAGCGCCCGCAAGAAGTGAAGCCCCCGCACATCGAAGATTTGCGCAAGGGCATCGTCGAGGGCGCCGTCAAACCGAAGCCGCGTCATCAGTTCAATGAAGGCGATGAGGTCCGCGTCGTGGTCGGCGCGTTCGCCAACTTCTCCGGCACCGTTCAGGAAGTGAAGCCGGACAAGCAGAAGCTCAAGGTCATGGTCAGCATCTTCGGGCGCCCCACGCCCGTCGAGCTCGACTTTTCACATGTGGAGAAGCGCTAAGCCTGCCCATCTAGGCAGGTGACAAAGCTTCGCAAGGACACACCGTTATGAGCGCCAAAAAGAAGATCAACGCCTACATCAAGTTGCAGCTGCCGGCTGGTAAAGCCAACCCGTCGCCGCCTGTCGGTCCCGCCCTGGGCCAGCACGGCGTCAACATCATGCAGTTCTGCAAGGACTTCAACGCCCGCAGCGCGCCGCTGGGCGACACGATCTTGCCGGTCGTGATCACGGTCTACGCCGACCGCTCCTTCAGCTTCATCATGAAGCAGCCGCCAGCCAGCGTGCTGGTGAAGAAGGCGCTCGGCCTGGCCACACAGAAGAAGCCTGGCTCCGGCTCGAAAGAGCCGAATAAGACCAAGGTCGGTCAGCTCTCGATGGATCAGATCCGCGCGATCGCCAAAGAGAAGATGAAAGACATGAACACGACGGATCTCGAAGCCGCCGCCCGCAGCATTGCCGGCACGGCCAAAAGCATCGGCGTGGACGTGATCTGAAGAGTTACTGGTACGGCGGCGTGAACCCCTTGGGGTGAACGTTTCCGACCGTGTCCAGGAGTCGAAAGACGAACCCAATGGCAGTGAAAGAAACAAAAAATCGCAAGGTGGCGGCGGCTAAGCGCGACCCATCGAAGCGCGTAACGGTCGATGAGGCCGTAGCGCTCGTGAAGTCGATGGCCTTCGCCAAGTTCGACGAAAGCGTCGACGTCGCGGTGCGCCTCGGAGTCAATCCGAAGCACGCCGATCAAATGGTGCGCGGAGCAATCGTGCTTCCGAATGGCACCGGCAAGACCGTGCGCGTCCTCGTGTTCGCGCGTGGTGACAAAGAGAAAGAAGCCTTGGCCGCAGGAGCAGACGTCGCCGGTGGCGACGAGCTGGTCGCAAAGGTCCAAGAAGGCTTTCTCGACTTCGATCGCGTGATCGCGACGCCCGACCTGATGGGCGCCGTCGGTAAGCTCGGTCGCGTGCTCGGTCCGCGTGGCTTGATGCCGAACCCCAAGGTCGGCACGGTTACCTTCGACGTCACCAACGCCGTCAAGGAAGCCAAAGCCGGCAAGGTCGAGTACCGCGTCGACAAGGCCGGCGTCGTGCATTGCCGCATCGGACGAAAGTCGTTCGACCAGGCAAAGCTGACGGAGAACGCGATGGCGCTGATCGGCGAATTGCTCGCCAAGAAGCCGTCGACCGCCAAGGGCATCTACATGCGCAGCATCACGCTGAGCAGCACGATGAGCCCGGGCGTTCGCGTCGACACGAGCACCGTCGTCGCGACCGAGGAGGATAGCTGATGGAACGTGCAGCAAAAGCCGAGGCGATCAAGGACATCAAGTCCCGCTTCGATCGCATGAGCTCGGCAGTCTTCCTCGATTTCACGGGAATGACGGTCGAAGAGGTCTCCAAGCTTCGCGACGTGTTTCGGGCCAAAGGCATCGAATACAAGGTCGTGAAGAACAAGCTGGTGCAGCAAGCACTTGCCGATCAGCCGTGGAGCAAGGGCCTCACGCCCATTCTCCGTGGCATGACCGGTGTCGCTTGGAGCTTCGAGGAACCGAGCGCAGCCGCTCGCGTCGTCAAAGACTTCGTCAAGGACAACGAGAAGCTCAAGGTGAAAGCCGGGCTGCTCGAGGGCCAGGTTCTGAGCAGCAAAGCTGTCTCCGACCAGCTCGCGACCTTGCCGAGCAAAGACGAGGCGCGCTCCATGTTGCTCGCCACCATGATCGCCGCACCGCAGACGTTCGTACGGCTGCTCACCATCCCAGCTCGCGATTTCGTGGGCGTGATGGCTGCCAAGCAGCGCAAGGATGGTGGCTAGTCGCCGCCGTCTCGTTCAAACCCGAAAAAGTTTTAATAAGTTTAAGTTTGCAGGAGTTCTAAAATGGCTGAAATTACTCGTGACCAGGTCGTCGACTTCCTCTCCAACCTCCCGGTGATCCAAATCGCCGAGCTCGTCAAAGAGCTCGAGACGAAGTGGGGCGTCAGCGCGGCTCCCGTCATGGTCGGCGGCGGCGGTGGTGGTGCAGCTGCTGCTGCTCCGGCAGTGGAAGCCCAGACGGAGTTCACCGTCATTCTTGCCGACGGCGGCGCCAACAAGATCAACGTGATCAAGGCGGTCCGCGAGATCACGGCCCTCGGCCTCAAAGAAGCCAAGGACCTCGTCGAAGGTGCTCCGAAGGCGATCAAGGAGAACATCGGCAAGGAAGAGGCCGACGACATCAAGAAGAAGCTGGAAGCAGCCGGCGCCAAGGTCGAGGTCAAATAAGACCAAATTGACTCGAACCGTCATTTCTAGCTGCAACCACGCCCGCCGATCTCGGGTTCTGGCTTCGTTTGGGCTGCGGTCCGGTGCTCACGTACTCAAGTACGTTCCGCTCCGGTCCTCGCCCAAGCCTCGCCACAACCCGGGCTTGGCAGGCGGCTCGGCTGCAGCGTCCGGCGGATCGCGTCAATCGATTCTGAGTGTTAGCAGTTCGAAGCTATTTTCCTGGCCTTCGGGTCGGGATGTTTTGGAAGCGCGCGTGGTTAGCTAGCGCAACGCGGGTAGACGGAAGCGTCCGTCGTGCCCGCTATGCGCATTTTGGAGGTTTCGCATATGGCGTCCAAGGTCCAGTCGAATTTTCGACATCGCACGAACCTCGGTCGAGTTGACTCAATCGTCGATATCCCGAATCTGATCGACATTCAGAAGAGCAGCTACGACAAGTTCCTGCAGACGGACGTTTCTCCGCGCGAGCGGAAAGAAATGGGCCTCGAAGAGGTCTTCCGTAGTGTCTTCCCGATCAAGGATTTCGACGGTACGAGCGAGCTCGTCTACGTCTCCTACAATCTGGAGAAGCCCAAGTACGACGTCGACGAGTGTCGCCAGCGCGGCATGACGTTCGCGGCGCCGATCAAGGTGACCACGCAGTTGATGGTCTACGACACCCGCGAGGGTGGCGAGCGCATCGTGCGCGACATCAAGGAGCAAGAGGTCTACTTCGGCGAGATTCCGCTGATGACGGAGACCGGCACCTTCATCATCAACGGCACCGAGCGCGTCGTCGTCTCGCAGCTGCATCGCAGCCCGGGCGTGTTCTTCGATCACGACAAGGGCAAGACGCACTCGAGCGGCAAGCTCTTGTACAGCGCGCGCGTCATCCCGTACTCGGGCTCGTGGCTCGATTTCGAGTTCGACCACAAAGACATCATGTACGTGCGCATCGACCGCCGCCGGAAGATGCACGCGACGGTGCTGCTGCGCGCCTTGGGTTACAGCACCCAAGAGCTGCTCAACTACTTCTACTCGACCGAGACCGTTTACATCGAAAAGGGCGGCAAATTCAGCCGTTCCATCGAGTACGATCTGCTCGCAGGTCAGCGCGCCACGCGTGACATCAAGGTCGGCGCCGAAGTCGTCGTCAAGAAGAACACCAAGTTCACGCGCGCCGCGATCAAGAAGCTGAAAGAAGCCAGCCTCGATCGTCTGCCGAACGAAGCCGGCGATCTGATCGGCAAGGTTTCGGGCGAAGACGTCATCGACAAGGAGACGGGCGAAGTCTTGCTCGAGTGCAACGAAGAGGTGACCGAGATCACCCTCGATCGCCTCAAGGAAGCCGGCGTCACCGAGTTCAAGGTGCTGTTCATCGACGGTCTGAACGTCGGTCCGTACCTGCGCGACACGCTGATCGCAGACAAGGTCAAGACGACCGAAGACGCGATCATGGAGATCTACCGTCGCCTGCGTCCCGGTGATCCGCCGACGCTCGAGACGGCCAAGCAGCTGTTCCAGAACCTGTTCTTCAACCCCGAGCGCTACGACCTGTCGGCCGTCGGTCGCTTGAAGCTGAACTACAAGTTCTACCGCGACATGCCCGAGGACCAGAAGCCTGGCCTCGAAGCTACCGTGCTCACGCCGAGCGACATTCAAGAGACGGTTCGGCACCTGATCGAGCTCAAAAACGGCCGCGGTTCGGTCGACGACATCGATCATCTCGGTAACCGCCGCGTGCGCGCGGTCGGCGAACTGATGGAGAATCAGTACCGCATCGGTCTCGTGCGCATGGCTCGCGCCATCAAAGAGCGCATGAGCGTGTCGCAAGAAATCGACACGTTGATGCCGCACGACCTGATCAACGCCAAGCCCGTCGGCGCGGTGGTCAAAGAGTACTTCGGCAGCTCGCAGCTCTCGCAGTTCATGGATCAAACCAACCCGCTGTCGGAAGTGACGCACAAGCGTCGCCTTTCGGCGCTCGGGCCTGGCGGTTTGACCCGTGAGCGCGCCGGCTTCGAGGTGCGCGACGTGCACGCCACGCACTACGGCCGCATCTGCCCGATCGAGACGCCTGAAGGTCCGAACATCGGTCTCATCGCATCGCTCAGCTGCTTCGCCCGCGTGAACGAGTACGGCTTCGTCGAGACGCCCTACCGCAACGTCAGCGACGGCCGCGTGCACGACGAAGTGCAGTGGTTCAGCGCCCTCG
>Ga0307516_10003429_pt1 | contig 20367 bp, 35 predicted proteins | sample 19_EM_MG_FD_203310 | JGI IMG/M metagenome (GOLD analysis project Ga0307516, IMG submission 203310) | Populus trichocarpa ectomycorrhiza microbial communities from riparian zone in the Pacific Northwest, United States - 19_EM | ecosystem: Host-associated > Plants > Roots > Unclassified | place...
ACATGGCCAACCTCGCTATCCAGTACAATGCATCAGACTCCGAAGCCACCATACCCGCCGGCTACACCGACTCAGACATCGCCGAAGATCCCGATGACCGAAAATCAACATCTGGCTATGTATTCATTCTTGCCGGGGGCGCTATTACCTGGTGTGCTCGTAAGCAGCCGCTCGTCGCTTTTTCAACGGTGGAAGCCGAATACATACGTGCTTCCGACGCCGCAAATGAAGCCATCTGGGTCCGCTCCTTATACGTTCGCATATTATATGGCAAGATCCTGTACAAGCATGCCGAGCAATGCCCCCACTGCTTGTGCTCTGACAACGACTGTAAGGCTACCGAGCCTCAGCAAATCTTCGTCGGTAACCATGGTGCAATCCAACTTGCAAAGAACCGGAAGTTCCATGAGCGACCAAGCACATCAGTGTCCGCTTCCACTTCGTCCGTGATGCCTGCGAACGGAACGCCATCAAAACCACATACCTTCCGACATCCGACATGCTCGCCGACATCATGACGACATCATGACAAAGAAACTCGCTCGAGATACTTACTGGAAGCACGCTCACGGGCTTGGGCTTGTAAGCCGGGACTCTGGGGAAGTGGTTGACAGACCACGTGTTAAGCGGTTGAAATAGTTTTCCCTTTTTTCTTTCCCTCTCATCTTGCTGCTCTTTCTTTAGAGGATGCACTCTTTCTCCTATGTCCATAGTTTCTCCTTCGAAGGGTTTTTTACACGGTTACGAGTTTTAACGAGGCATCCGAGGATTCTGTTTTTCTCATTCTCTCCTGTGTTCCTTTTCATCTTCCGTACGAGAGGAAGTGTCTGAATAAGGTGGCGTCCGGAGATGAGGAGGCGGCCGGACATGAGAGACCAGAGGTGGCGTCCGGAGATGAGGAGGCGGCCGGACGTGAGAGACCAGAGGTGGCGTCCGGAGATGAGGGGGCATCCGGAGATTAGGTGGCGTCCGGACATGACTGAGTCCCGGACCACGGCTCGCGGGGGGGGCAGTCTTCCGTCCTTTGTCCTGACGGCCTTCCTGTATATAGAGAGATCTTGTGCCCTCATAATACTGTAATACAATCTTCACGTTTATCGATCCATATGTATTCCAACACGCGATATATACATGCATTGCCAAAGAGAAAGCAGCGACCTCCGTTTCCCATCACCGACACGTCTAGATCCCGTTGGTGGCTACTTGCCACCTCCGCCACCCAATACCTTCCGGACGCATCTTCACGCAGCGGCCTCGCTGGTCGTGGACTGGCCTCGATCCATATATCTGACGCTTCCGCTCGTTCGGAAGGGCAGAAGTGAATAACAGTGAAGAAAGGAAAATGACAGTGAAACCCCACGTCCTCGGATGCCTCGTTAAAACTCGTAATCTTGTAAAAAAACCTCGCGGGGAATATCACGGACATAGGAGAAAGAGTGCACCTCCAAGGAAAGAAGGACAGGGAAAGGAAACCTGTTTAACCAACAGCCACATGCTTCACCAGGAGCTTCCCCTGGATACCAGGCCGATTCCCAGGCGGGTCCCGAGGATGGTCAGTCAATCGTCAGCAATGGGCGCGCACAGCAGCTCCGGCATCACCGAGCGCACTACGGCCACACCAACATCAGGTGCGCACAGCAGCTCCACCGAGCGCGTACGACGGACATATCATCACCAGGCGCGCACCGCAGCTCCACCGAGCGCGTATGGCGACCAAGACAACAGCCGCGCACAGCAGCTCCGCATCACCGAACGGTTTCGTCAAAGAAGGAAAGAAAAAGAAGAAGGCATGCCAGTAATCAGCTGTAAGCCGTGAAGAACGACCTCATCCGAGTAGCCCCCGAGGTTCGCCCGGGCAATCTGTGCAGAAGCTTTCTGAGACCATCTTTCCTTCCTGAGTCTTTCTGCGTCTTCCTTCAACCGGCAGTCCGCTTCTTTCTGTCCTTGTCGTGTGCAGTACAGTAAAAGCATCGCCGTCCTGAATCGCCTGGCCTTTCGTAAGACTTCCGACCTCTGTGACCACTGACTCCCAGTCGCTTGCCATGGTGACGAGTCGTTGCTGCAAGCGCTTGACTGGTGGTGTCGGCGATGTTCTGGTTCAAGCCGGCTCAGTCGTTGGGGAGTGTAATCGAGGCTTTGGCGTCAATCAGTGTGGTGGTGACAGTATCCAGAGTGAGTTCAGCCGCCGGCGTGTTCTCAATTATGCCGGCGATGGTAGCGAACGTCTCCGGAAGCGTAGACAGGAGGTGGCCGATCAGGAAGTTGTCTGAGATGCGTTCTTGAGTACCAGCGAGCGGTTGTCGGATGTCCTTTAGTGCGGAGACATATGTTGCGACAAAGGTGCCCGGCTTCATTGTAGTCTTGTGGAGGCGGCGAACGGTTGTAAGTCGTCCAGACAGCGAGGATGAGGTATCGAATGCCAGACGCAGAGCAGTCCAGACGTGGTCGGGTTCTTCATTGGGGAGGTTTTAGATGAGGGGTCGTGTGGTTTCGTCTGGTGACACGTATATCAGCGAATAGGCCGGTCCGGAGCGGCGGCGAAATTCTCTGAGCTGAGCGGTTGCGTCCGCGTTCGGGGGTGCTTCCGTTCCGGTTACGATTCCGAAAGCGTCTTCTGCGGTCAGAGAAACCTTGGGCGAGCGCTTCCAGGAGTGGTAGTGGCGATCGTTGAGCATCTCCGTTGAGCAGTGCTTGCAGGTGAACTTAGTGGATTCCATGTTGCGAGGTTGGGATCTTTGAAGGATAACAAAAGCTTGGGAAAAGGTGCAGGGATTAGGTGCCGTAGCGAGGCGTGTACAATGGGTGCGAATATCGTCGGGTTGCGTTGCAGATTGGCAAAGCGTTCAATCCGGGCTCATAACCTGTCGAAGATATTCGAGTCATAGGGTGTTTAGGAATTCCGTTGCTTGATCTCCGAGCGAAATTGAAGCACACTCGATATATAGACGAAACCGCCCTGATCCAGGACCAGCAAAGACACAGAAGACCGCAGCATCCGGTACTACCAGCTGAAGATGGGCTGTGCGCGTACGGGTCAATACCTGAAGTGGATTCGCAGCAGGGAAGACGATATCTGCCGGTGGTGCTGTAAGCCTAGAGTGACTCAGACCCGTGGGCATCTGTTCAAGGTGGGCACCACCTGGGAGAAGCAGCAGAAAATCCTCTGGAAGGCAGTGCGAGCACAGATGAAGCGCGGTAGGGATCGGTTTCGTATAGCCGATCTCTTCGCAGATGAGCGCAGCAACGAGGCGATTCTTGAGTTTCTGGAGTCGACGGACCGATTTCAGAAGGAAGGCAAGAGAAGTGGAGTGGGAGCAGGCTAGCAGTGGCACTGCGGAACAGCAGGAGGAGGGAGCGGAAGGGGCGGAGGAGTTGATGGAGGTGGAGCGTGATGGAGTTGTTGGTGTGTAAGATAGCTATTGAGCAGGCCAAGAGGGCCAAAGGGAGAGCCGCGTAGCTAGACTCGCGGACGGATATGGGTTGGTGTTGTTGTTGGCTTTGCCGTAGTCTGGAAAGGCTTATATGCGAAATAAAATCGATGTCCCCCCATCACCCCACAAATCCAATGATGCAATAACCGTCATCCGTAGGCGCCAAGTTGTTTGGCTCCTACCCAGGACTTACTGAGACGACGGAAGGTCAGGACGAGGACCCGGAAATGGTTAATCTCACTGTGTCCAGGCAGCTACCGTAGGATCAGCCCCTTCAGTGGCCAGCCGCCACAGCAGAAATTCCTCTAACTGCACCCCCCTCCCCCGCCAGTCCAAAACCGATATCCAACAATACCCCACTGCTATCACCAACTCTCCCTCACCTACCAAGCGCACCCACGGGGGCAACGCTGCCGAGTCGGATACGAGGAAAATTTCGGAGAGGTTGAGAGCGAGTGCCCGAGTGACACTTTTTGCAAGAAAGTCAGTGGAGAACATATTCCAGAGGAAATCCTACAACATCGCCCAGCTATATGCCCCATTGCGCTCCCTGGGTATCTGAGGCATGCCCTTACTTTGCATGAGTAGCTGGCAAGTGTTAGGTAATACGAGGAACAGTCAGCGGATGTTAGGAGTGGCTTAGGTTGGAAGGAGACGACCCTGCATCGCCTGAGGAGAAAGATGTTAGGTGAGGACAGTGACAGTTGGAGCCAGACGACATGCTGTGCTCCACGTCGAAGATGAAGCCCTTCGATGGCGGACGGGAGAGAACGTCGACTGCCTCGCTCGGAGGTTCGACCGAGGATAGATTTGCATTTTGGAATAGCTACTGGCTGCTGATGAGTGTGGGCAGGGCTATGTGTTGCTGAGGAGGCTGGACGAGTGAGGATCCACCTACGAGCCGAGGACGAGGATGGTAAAGTCGGAAGGAAGAGAAGACGAGGAGGGAGGAGGAGGAGAAGAGTTCGAGCGCGAGGGGGGGGGTTTATACTCTTGGCAATCTGCAAGTCGATGGATTCGGTCTATAATTGAATCTGCAATTCGATGGATTCGGTCTGCAATTGATGGGATGATAGAGTCGGTCGGACCAGGGATATGAAGATGCAGGTGGCACAGCGGCACGGGATGAAGGTGAAGGTAGAAGAGGCAGCACAGCACATCGGTCCATTGCGCCAGTCGCTCGCTGGTACGTTACCCGCCACCCTCCTTGGTTTTGGCAGTTGCTAGGCAACATCGCGTGACCTGTGGAGCTGCATGCGCTGGGAGGATGAGCGCTGCCGGCGGCCCCCGACAGATGGAGCGGAGTCAACGGGTGCTGTCGTAGCTGTCGCACCACTGCACCAGTCGCTCGAGTGACAGCTACGGCTCCCACCAGGGGTCACGGTTGTACGGCCAGGCAAGATCGGCACCGTATTGGCCTGGACAGGGCGACGCAGTCTCCTGGTGTCATGAGGTGTGGCTCGGACGGGGTCTGGGCATATTCTCGGAGATGAGACCGATAGCGTCGGCATACTGGTCACCGGTGGAATAGCCACGGAGACCGATATAATGGGGCGTCCCGCGCTGGACCGTTCTTCTACACCGAATACACTATACCCACCACGCATTCTGACAGCTGCCACACACCCCAGACGAACCGCTGTCGCCCAGGCACTGGAGGAGGCGTTGAGAAGAAACATGACTCCGGAATGGGTCACAATCTTGACAGACGCGCAAGCGGCTATCAGACGGAGGTATCTGATGAACCGGGCCCCGGTCAGCAGTATGCCCTCCAGGTGCGGAAGCACATCGCCACGTTGTGCAGGGCCACGCCGGTCATCATCATCGAAAGCCGGTGGTGCCCAGCGCGCAAGGGCATCGCAGGCAACGAAAAGGTGGACGAGTGGGCCAAGGCGGCAGCAGAGCAGGCAGGCAGCCACCGACCCATCCCACGGCCTCTCGCCAACCTCAAGCGAGAAATCTGGGAGAAGAAGTGGGCGGAAGCGCGCTAGTGGGCTGGGGGCCGGACCTCCAAAAAGAAATACCGAATGCCTACGAGCCGAAAGCCCGATGGCACGGTGGCCAACAGCACCAAGAGGCTCGCCGCTCGGTTCTACCAGTTGACAACGGGGCACTGCCTGACTGGCCAGTACCTCAACTGGACGAAGAAACGGCCCACCCCGCAGTGCTGGTGGTGCCAGTACCGAACGCAGACCCGGGACCACCTCTTCAAGGAGTGCCCGGAGTGGAAGCCGCAGCAGAAGATCCCGTGGGCGGAGATGAAGAAGGAGATGGAGAGGTGGAGGGTGCGGGACCTTCTGGCCGATGGGAGGTGCAGCCGGGTGGTAGTTGACTTCCTATCGTCTACGGATGTGGGAAGGCGGGTGCCGGCTGGGGCAGAGGACGACGCGGTGAGCGCGGTGTCGGAGCTGGAGGTGCGGGAGTGGCTGGAGGAGTAGGGAGCGGGGGCCGAGTAGCCGTGCGCTGCGGGGGAACCGCCGTTGTTCCTGGCAACACCCGGCTTCTTGGCGTCCGCAGGAACGCTGTAGGCGCAGTAGCGGCTCTTTCCTTCGGCCTTCCCTTTGCCCTGCACGCTCGCTACTCTCTTTTATCCTTTTCCTTTGTAATCTCCTTGGCGCGCACCACACGTTCTCGGGACAGTCCTGGGCAGAGGGCAAAAGGGGTGCTTGCAACGAGCTGCTACTGCGCGGACAGCAGTGAGGAAAGGACTGTACCTATCCTCGCTATGATCTAGATAGGACGCACGCGAGTAATGAATAAATATATAAAAAAAAGACACCTCGGACGAAACTCAACGCCTGAAAATGCCAAACGTTCTTCCCACACATCAAATTTCGCACGCACTAAGACTTCGTCGGCATCACGATGCTTGCCGAAGCGACCGTATCGACCGACCCGGCCCCGGTGGTGGCCGCAGACGTCGACTCCTCTCCTGCTAGAGAGTTGGTGGGGGGCCAGGGGGCATTCAGGGAGGGGGAAATGCAGGAAGACGATTCCGGAAGCGAGCTTGAGAGCAGCATGGTGGGGATGGAGGTGGAGGAAGAGACGGGCAAACCCAAGACTAGACACGCCGCTTTTGGCGCCGGGCAGCGGCAGCAGAGCACGCAGGAATTCATTCGCCGTGGCAACAACCTCGGACGCGACGACGGCTCGCGCGACGACATCTTCTCGACGCCGGGCAAGCAGACCCTGAGGGGAGCATTTGCGCGCTCTTTCTCACCGGCAGCCAGCAGCCCACAGCAGGTGGGAATGGCAGAGACCGTGAACTCTGCCAAGAGCTCCAGGTGCCAGAGGCGGAGCTGCAGGAATGGAAAAAACAGCAGAGAGCGGCGGCTGAGGTGTGGGGCAGCGGGGGTGGTCATCCCTTGTCATTGTTCCGTCCTGCGCCGGACTTCATGGCGGCCACAGGAGAGGAGTAGGGGAACAACAGATGCCCGAATACATGGCGATGCCCTTTGCAAGTCGACACCTTATATCGCTACTACGTGGGCTTCAACAACTCCGACAACACACCTCATATGGTGTCGCAACCGACAGCCAAGGAGCGTTAGAACTCGCCAAGAATCATCGGATCAACAATCGATCGAAACATCTCGATACCCACTACCATTTCGTACGCGAGCAACTCGAAGCCGGCACCTTTGACCTGTTATGTACCGACCGATGATAACCTTGCCGATATTTCACCAAAAACCTTCCCAAACCGCGGCATCACGAACTTGTGGAAAAGATACGCTGTGCCTAGCGTGGGGAAGTGTTAAAATAGCGCTGTCACACCTATGTATTTCCTATGTCAATACTGGGTAAACATTGATACGTCGTGGTGGCGGCGCGGAGGAGCTGCTGCCGACCGCACGGCGCAGAGGGTGTCATTGCGCAGCGTGATGCAACATCGGTGGAATAATTGCATCGCCTTTCTCCGTTCCGCTGTTATGTCATTTTCTCACTCAGATGGGTATATATGTAGTGTTCTTTCTGTTCGGAGAAGGGATATGTTCTTGGTCTTCCATCAATCGCAAGCTCTCTTTCTCTCCCTATATCTCTCCCGTATCAAATCTTCTAGTTTCCAAACGACCCCCACTTCCGCAGTGCGCCCATAACTACAACCTCCTCTCCTCCACCCGCCGCCATTGTCTCGATAAACTAAATGCGAGTACGATCAAAAAAAACTCCGCCTCCACCACCACCACTCGGTTGCGCGGCACGGCGTTGGCATCGGATTTCCGCAACGCTTCACAGGTACGTCATCCACTACTTCATACTTCCATGGCGGCCGCGGGCTTTTCTTACGATCCTATAAGCTCCTCCTACTTCACCACCCGAAGGCTACTGCCCACGTCATCGGCATAGTCAAACGTTCTACCCCTGACCTGCTACCTCGTACTTCCTCGGCAGTCACGTACTTGTCCCGCAGTTGCTACCATCTGCTGTACCACTGCAGGTCACTTTTCGGCATTGGCAAGAAGACATCGCGGGTTACCAACCCGACGGCGAAGGCCAGGTCATTGTCAGTAACGTTAATCAATTGACCAGCTGGGCACGGCCAATGCCGGACGCGGCTATCGGTGGTAACTTCGAACATAGCTTTGTCACCTGGTTCACCGCTACTGCACCTCACCTGAGGTGGTGGGTGCAGCGCTGCCCAGCGTCCGAGTGGCGGTGAGGCTTCCTGAGGCGGCGGCAGCCTTCCATTACTGGGCAGCGAGCAATGGAGCGGGTTTCGACCGGGGAGACCAGAGGCGGCGACCATCCACAGGAAGAAGATGGTTGCCACGGCTCTGGTGACAGCTGCCGCCAGCCATGTCCCGTTTAACAAGGAGGCGAGCCGGTTGCTCGGTGTCTGGCTAGACTCCCATCTCACCCTCAGGAGCCACCATGCCGTCTGGCTGATAGAGGGAAAGAAGGAAATCGGAATGCTCCGTTGGTTCACGGGCCAGACGGGTCTTTCTCCAACCAATTGCAGGAAGGTCATGACAGCGTGCGTTTGGTCGGCTGCCATGTTTGGTTCGGAGCTGTGGTGGGAGCGCAACCAGGTCCGGGCACCATGGGCCAGGCAAATGTGCTGGTCAACCAGGAGGCGTGGACTACAACCGGCTGCCTCCGGACCATATGCCTAAGCGCTCCCTCCATGGAAACTATACTCTGGACGTCAACAGTACAGCTGAAAAATAGGCAGAGGCGATTTGGCTACGGTTACCGAGCCCGTCTCATGCAGACCTGGCCTGAGCACCCCAACTGCGATTGGGCGGAGACTCACCAATGCCCTCGCTACACGGGCAGGACGGAGGGTACAGTTATGCTAGAGAAGCCGGAAACTAACGATCCGGGCTGCTGCGGGAGGAGGGGGCGGGGCCGAGCCGGGAGGGCGGAACCTGGGCTCACGTTTTCACCGAGGGGTCGGGGCTGGACGGTGGGGCCGCCGGTTGCACAGTGGTGCGGAGAAACGGCCAATCCTGGGTGGACATCACAACTCACATGGACTACAACCGGGAAGCCTATTACGCAGAGTACGCCGCTATTGCAAGGACGCTGGAATTGGCTTCAGGGAGGTAGACAACACTAGAGCGGGTCACAATCTTCACCGACGCGGAAGCAGCCATCAGGCCGATGGCCTCAGAGGAGCCTGGCCCCGGCCAGGAGGACGCACTTCAGGCGTGAAAGCACGCCGCTGCCGTGCGGAGTGCCAGGCCCGGTACCGCCATGGAGATAAGGTGGGGCCTGGCACATAACGGGGCAGAAGGTAATGTGAAGACGGACGAGTGGGCAAAAGTCGCGGTGGAAGAGCCAGGTACCTGCGGGCTGGAATGGCTGAACTGGACGGAAGTATGCCCAATGCCTTGAGGGTTACGATCCCTCGCAAACCTCAAGTGGGAGATTTCGGAGAAAAAATGGATGGAAGCAGGATGATGGGCAGGGGACCGGGCCTCCAGTAAGCAATACAAATGCCGAACAGAAAGCCACAAGCCGGACGGTACGACTGCTGAGAGAACGGAAAGGCTCGCCTCAAGGTATTACTAGCTGAAGTCAGAGCACGGCCTCACTGGACACTATCTGCACTGGGCTACGTTCCGGCCCACGGCCCCCACGGCCCAGTGCTGGTGGTGCCACTGTCCATCGCCAACTAGAGGCCACCGTTTCAATGTGTGCCCGGAATAGAAGACGCTGCAGAAGGTTCTTTGGGCGGAGGTATAAAAGGAGACTGGGAGGTGGAAGAGCCGGTGGACGGTTGGAGATCTGCTGTCTGACAGGGGAAGTGGGTAGGCGGTCCTGGCCTTTCTCGCATCCACGGATGTGGGAAACCTGGTGCCAGCGCTGGAAGGGAGTGACGCCGTTAGTGACGTGTCGGAAGCGGAGCTGCGGGAGTGGGAGGAGAGGGTGGAGGACGAGCAGCTTGGCTCCGAGGGGAGATTACCACTGTCCCTGCCCACGCCTGACATCTTGGCGTCTGCAGTAGAGAGTAAGGGCGGTATTCTTTTCTGACAACTAATGATTCCTGGTTCAGCGATTCGGGTGAAGTTGAGACGCGAGGGCGCCGGATCGGGAATTACAGATTAGGCACGGGCAACAGACTGACGTGTGGGTGGGGGTTCGCGAGAAGACTCGAAAACCCAAGCGACGGTCTAATATTGCAACACTCATTGCAGATGGGTGATGCAGTGAGTCCATATTTAGCCTTCCCAGGGCTGGCGGAGGTTAAGCTGAATGGGCGGCGTGGCCTCGTGGCCGCGTGGGTTGGGGGTGTGGAAGTATATCCTTCACAAAGGACTGGTTGGGGAATAGGAGTTATTCGCATGTTGTATTGTTTCGTAGGTTATGCAAATGGTAGTTACCGCAAAATATCGTCTAAATGGGGCAGTTTACCTCTTTAGTCAGGGACCAGGAAAACTTGGTCTAATTTACCGTTATCTAATAGGTCAGTTGCAATATCTGGAGTCTCTGTCAGTCTCATTCGGCTGTTCCTCCGCGTCCACCCTCCTCATCCCCCCCATCCACCTCTCAGTTGGACGCCACGGCATCGGCATTGGCTTTGTCACTTGGTAGACAGCTTGGGCCCCCGCTAACACACTCTTCGTCGACACAACCACGGTTATACCGCCATTGCCACCACCTTCTCCTCCACCTAATGGCTGCGTGTCATGGCACCGCCAGCGGCTTCCTTACTTGCTTCCCCTCTACGGCACGCGGAATCTCAAACTTCATTAGAGGTCTCCCCTCGCGACTACCATCTCCTGCTCATGGTCCCCCCCCGCTTCGCGGCTGTGCGCCCGGGCATCAGCCTCATCATCATCTTTCTCACCCAGTTCCGCTACGGCACTTGCTACCGCGGAGTTCCTTGAAGGTCGCGGGCTTGTTCCGCCGTTCCTATCATCTGCAGTTGTACCTCAAGTTTGTTCGCCACAGTATCCGCATCGGTTTGAGTTTCCAATCCCCGGCTATGGCACCCACGAACACACGCTTCTTATCTAGGCACGCACGAGCTTCGGTCCTTGCTACTATCACCATTGCAGAATCCCTTTCCACCTGACTTTTGCGTACCACCTGATTGGTCATGAACTCGACCCTACGGCAGCCGCTTCCTCAAACCTACTCGTCGATCGAGGGCGCGGTTCCTCATCAACACCGCAAACACCACCATCATCTCAATATGCATCTCGGCCCGACGGTTGCCTGCTACGGCATCGGTAGCGGCTTGGTTACAAAGTCTTCTGTAATGGAATCCACTACCTGGGACTTCCTCGGCGATTGATGGCGTGGCTCATCACTAATATCACCACTCCCACTTAGCGTTCTCCATTTCCTGGCAGCCCGCGGCAGCTGCGGCATCGGTTTACTTGCTCATACTCCTGCTAGGGCCCCCGCAATCCCCCGCTTCCGCGGCGGTCGATAGCTTGGTACTTGGCTACTACCACCACCAACACCAACATATCGACAACGCCACCACCACCTCATTCTTCTCCGTCTCCACCTTGGAGATGCCACGCTCAGGCTCCGGCTTCCGCTTTTGAGGCCATCGCGCCAACTACGCCACCCGCTACCTTAACATCCTCGTTGGACGAGGGCGTGGTGTAGCGTTACTACCACTAGTGCCACCTCCATCATCCCCCCGTGATAGGGCGTCGCACCATCAGCATCCGATTGCTGCTCTCTCAGCTGCTTCGGCCCATTCTCCGATGTCGGGCGGTGAGGTTTCTTGCCCCTTAGGGAATGTTCGGATATTTTAATTGCGTTTTAAGAGTGACTTTTGGAATTGTATACTGACCAGAATGTGATGTCAGCTTTTGCTGAGCATGGAAAGTGTCGAACTGCCTGTCCCGTGGAATGGGTCCACATCAGCTGCACGCGCGCGTTGACCCAGCCGCACCCATCCTCTCAAGTTGTCTATCCGTACAGTACCTGAATTGGACGAAGAACAGATCCACCCGCAATTTGTGGTGCAGGTACCCGAGCCGTACCCGAGAGCACCTGTTCAGGGTGTATACCGAGTGGAAGGCCCAGCAGAAGATCCTGTGGGCGGAGGGGCGGAAGGAGACCGGGAGGTGGAAGGACAGGTGGAAGGTGCGGGACCTCATGGCGGATGAGAGGTGCGGGCGGGCGGTGATGGACTTCCTATCCACCACGGATGTGGGAAGGCGGGTGCCGGCCAAGGGAGACGCGGTGGGTGAGGTGTCGGTGGCGGAGGTGTGGGAGTGGTTGGAGGATCAGGTAGCTGGGGCCGCGGGTAGGAGCCTCCACTGGAATCGGGCGGCGGCTCAAGAACGCCCTCGCACATGGCGGACAGACAGAGAGGACAGTGCTTGTCAAGGAGCCGGAAACCCTCGATGCGGAGCTACTGCAGGAGGAGGAAGCTAAGGCGAAAGCGGCGGCAGAGGGGACCCGACCGGGCCTTACCATGTTCACGGACGGGTCACGACTTGACGGGGGGGCGACCGGGTACTCGGTGGTGTGGAAGAAGGGCGAAATCTGGCCGGGGGTTGTCAAAATGTTGGACGTCCGGAGATGACGCCGGAGATAACGCCGGAGATGACACCGGAGGCGCTGTCCGGAGAACTGTCACTAGACGAACCAGCTCAGCAACCCTCTGTATATAGAGAAAGTTGTGTACGTGACGTTGTATTTGCATCGAATTCATGATCTTCATCGCTATCTATTGATATTATTCTGACAAGTTATGACCCCGGATTGAGGTTTGAGCCTAGTACTTGCACTGAACAGTCAAACCAAGTATTTGGACGTGGACGCAGAGATCCCCCGAACGATGCCACGAGTGATCCCACGAGCGATCCCAGAACGATCCCACGAGGGATCCCACAAGCGATCCCACCAACGATCCCACGAGCGATTCCACAAGCGATCCCACCAACGATCCCACGAGCGATCCCACTAGCGATCCCACAAGCGATCCTACGAGCAAATCGAAAAAGAAGCTGTCGACCAGCAGAGCGAATGAGTGACCGAACCACTTGGAATATAAAGCCCAACGTCAAACTGGATGCCAAACCGGTCATCGAACTGTCGCAGGATTTCCACTACTCTAGCGCGTTTTGACGGCTACTGTGGATTCAGCCACTTCAAAGGATTTGGTGACTTCGGCATAATCGCTACTCCTGTAATTTTTGGCTTTGCTCCTGAGTGAGCTCTCCACCAAGATACCGATTGAACAAAGACCATATCTGGAATGCATTCCAAAAGCTGAGTATTCGTTCCAGACATGAAGACATCCACTGAAATATCCAGTTTCAGAACAGTCTCGCTGCTGAGACATAGACTACATCCACGCCGGATCTGGGTGGAAGTGCTGCTGGGTTAAGCGGATCCGTCGAGCAAGCGGATATTCTTCGAAGCTCCTATCACTGTCCTGACTGACGTACCAGGAGTGGCAAATGGTAAGAATTATGGCAAGACCGAAATCTACCGTGAGTTTGATATCGACGGCGAGTCTGCTATTGACGTGGAGCTAATATCCACAAGAAGCCGACGTTGATACGAGGACGGCATCAGTGGCGAGGCCAACAACTGATACAAGGCCTCTATCGGTGGCGAGTCTGATAACGTTGACCCTTCAACACTGATAAATTGACACGTACTTGCTAAGAGCCTCTGAATGTTGATTTCGCCAATCAGCCAATCTACCTATCACCGTTGATAGCATCCATCAGTACGACTGCAGAAGGCCTGTAAGGGTGGAAGCATTACACGTCTCAGGCTATGATAGCTTTCTGCCTGAACGCTATTGCTTAAATGAGGACGTTTCAATGTCAGCCGCTCGTTCTCCGTGTCACCGATAGCAGCCGTCCATCTATCGAGAACGAATTCCTGTATGCAGACAGCAACCGAGTGTACCGAATCTACGGAATGTGACGAGCGGACTCGGTACCTCGGACGGACTCGGAGTCAACGCCTCGGCGTTTGGACTGCAACTCGGCGTCTCAAACAGACTCGGTATCCCGGACGGACTCGGAGTCGACGCCTCGGCGTTTGGACGTCGACTCGGCGTCTGCGGACTCAGTATTCAGGACGGACTCGGAGTTGACGCCTCAGCGTTTGGACTCGAACTTGGCGTCTCAAACAGATCGGTATCCTAGACGGACTCGGAGTCAATGCCTCGGCGTTTGGACTCGGGCTCGGCGTTTCGAGCGGAAGACTTGGCACAGTTTCCCTACAGACTACTACCGGCCGGTATAATCTTCGGAGAAGGCCTAGAGCCGTCGCCCACCGGATCCGGCTGGGAAGAGGAACCAATGGATTCTGCAGATCCGGTGTCCTACCGGGAGGCCATTGCGCACCCGAGGCATGGCCAGAAATGGTCTGACGCGGTTGATGAGGAACTCAGATCTTTGGCTGAAAACTCAACCTGGGACTACGTCGGGCTGGAAAACGTTCCAGCCGGCGTCACGCCCATTAGCTCCAAGTGGGTCTTCAAGACCAAGGAGTTGCCAGGAGGCGGCATTCTGTATAAGGCCAGGCTTGTTATCCGAGGTTTTGAGCAGCAGGCGGTGGTTGACTTCGATGAAACGTTCGCTCCGGTAGCAAAGTTGCAAAGCCTACGTATGATGCTAGCCCTCGCTGCCGTCCACGACTGGGAAATCGACCAAATGGATGTTGTCACCGCCTTCCTGAATCCCAAAGTTGATGGTGATGTCTATATGGCTCTGCCACAGGATATTGAGGCGGACAAAGCTCTATTCTGCAAGCTGAGAAAGTCGCTTTACGGACTTAAGCAGGCCCCCCATCTCTGGTATGAGCATATTGACCAGTTTCTCAGATCTCTCGGTCTCCAACGATGCGAGTTCGATCCGAACATCTTTCTCTCGGCAAGCACCACTTTAACCGATCGAACTGATTCCCCGCTAGCCATCTGGAAATCCAAGCAATCGGCTTAGGGTGATGCGCCAATATCTTGTTGCTCTACGTCTATGATATGCTGCTCTTCTCTCCATCGGTCGACCGAGTCACCACCATCAAGAACTTCTTCATGCCAAGTACAGAATGGCAGACCTCGGTCCAGTTCGCTGCTTCCTCGGTATTGAGATTGAGAGCGACCGACCACGACGGATACTTATCCACCAACAGCGCGCTGTCCGGGACCTGCTTGCGACTAATGGTTTTTCCGACTGCAATGGCCACTGGACACCACAGCCTAGGGACGTTGTGAGGTCTCTCACTCGCGCAGCTTCGTCATGTGTAGAATCATGTCACATACGTGTTTCCAGATTTTTCAGATTTTCAGCGATTCTACCTAAGTCAATACAGCACACAGAAGAGTTCATTGCTCCACCAAACCTGTATCATAATCTTGACATTCTCCAGTTTCATACATTGCGAGTGATCTCGCGTGCAAGCTGTATAGAGCCAAGTATTTGCTACCACCTACGTGTTGTACGGCAGGGCTGTCTCATCGCTACTTGTCTTGCTACATACGACTGGATTGGCCTCCGTTGTACTTCAGCATGACCCCTATTTTCTTACGCCCTCCTTGCGTGTGACCGCGCGGAAGTGTAAGGTACCTACCAGGTTTTTCTTCTGTTAATCATACACACGTACAGCCCAAGTATCTAGACCATGGTGTCGTACATTTCGCCCATTCTCATTGTCCGCCGTCCGCGCAGTGGCGGCATGTTGCATGCTCCCCTTTGCCGTCCACCCAGGTCTGTCCCCCGAAGTTGAGGTGCGCACCAAGGAGGAAATTCTTTCAAAGAGATCACGGCCGAATGAACGACTTGGGCAAAGGGAATGAAAAGAAAAAGAGAAACAATTCCCCTACTAATCGTCTCCTGCCGATGCCTGGAGTTGGGCGTAGCGATGGATAGCAGCGGCCCCCCCAGCAATCTGGTCCCCCTGCGCGGCTTCCACCCGTCTCTCCACTCGAATCTGCTGGCGCTCCCGGAGCTACCACTCAGACAATCTGCTTCCCGCGTCATCCTCGGCTGGCACCTGCGTCCTGTCTTCCGACATCCGTTGCGGATAGGAACTCCAGTACTGCCTGTCTACATCTCCCATTGTCCAAAGGGTCGATGGGGCCCAGCTCACAGGGGGATCGCCGGCAGCGAAAAAGCCGACGAGCGGGCAAGAATTGCGGCGGAGGGGCCGGACCCCTATGGCGTGGAATGGCTGGCCTACTGCCATCGAACGGAAGAGCGGGCCACGCCTCTCCCGCGATCCCTCGCCAACCTCAAGCGGGAGATCGAGGAGAAGAGGTGTGTGGGGACACTCGTGTAGGCTGCAGGCTGCACCTTCAAATCGAGGCCCTGCGTGTCAAAGAGCCCGAAGCCCGATGGCGCAGTGGCCGGTAGCACCAACAGGCTTGCTTTGCGGTTCTACCAGCAGAAGACGGGGCACTTCTTATCTGGGGAGTACCTCCACTGGACTAAGAACCGGGTTGACGCTCTCACATATGACTTCATTGTTCTATCTAACCGGTAACAAAACCCCGACAGCACCGGCGCGCAACGAGCGCGAGTGCTGCGTGATGGATGTCCGGCGAATTTGAGCCCACGCGTTGCCGCACCGCGCTGACGTGCCGTTTACGGTGAGTTTGACGGCGCGGAACTGCGTGCCGAGAGGCCATCTATTAAAATGGAGTAGATTGGAGCCAGGGTTACGGTGGCCATCGATCTGCAGCTCTACGCCAGGTGTCAATCACCTAGCCCAGTCCTCATCATCCTAGATTGCGCTCCCGCGAGGCCCGCCGGGGGCCGACAGTAGACGGGAAGCAAGCTGTGCACATCGCCATGAACTAGGTGCCACCGGACGAACGGATGTCGCCGAGAGAGCCAGCCGAAGGCACCAAACCCCGGATGTCCTCGAGCGTGTCAGCCGTAGACACCGAATGCCGGATGATGTCGATAGTGCAAGCCGTAGCCACCAACCGGCGGACTTCGTCGGGAGCCTCAGCCGTGGCCAACAAACTACGGGCGTCTTTGGGAGCGCAGGAACCCGCGACACTACTGTCTTTACTAAAATCAACCCAACTTTATGTGTAGAATCGTCGTTCATGACTATCTGTTTCTGCAGTGGAGTCGACTGGTAATAGAAAATGCCCAACCCACACTCGGCGGCTACGCCCAACCCCAAATAACTGTACATGATCCCATATACACAATATCTTCACCCAGACGCGCGGTAGAGGAATAGTATGGTGAACAATATCGGTGATCGTATCGGGGTCGGATCATGCTTCGCTTCTGCCGGTGTTTTTCCATCATGCACGTTATGAGTCAGTGGGAATGTTGATGCTAAAGAAGATTCGGGGAAACATACTAGAGTAAATGTTGTCAAGCGGACGTTGGCAGTGCTGATGCCGTAACAAGGAACCAAAGGTTAGTAATGAGTTGATGCAGGACGACGCCGAGTCGGCTCAGGAGGCAGTGAACGATGGCGCGGATTCTCACCTGCAGCGTGTGTTGGCGTCTTTTCCTTCAGGCTGCAGCCTTACATATTATCTTAAATACGCAAGGAATCGGACATTCGGGCAACCCAACGAAGGAGTGTCGTGCTCAAAACCGGTTAGTACGTGGTTGGCTTCTTCCCCCAAAATTCCGTTGAAGTCAGATCTTTTTGCCAAGATATGAACAAAAGAACTGCGTGCTCACCTTGCTGTTAAGCCGCACAAACAGTGCCACGCATCTGTATCTTTCCTGCTCAGGTTCGCTGGCATTATCTTCACGGCAGGGTGATGGGTGTGATCCCTTTCTGGACAGCTCAGGGTTGATGTTGTCCACATCGTGACTCGCTGGTGTTGACGTTCTATCTTTTGCCAGGTTGGTGTTTCTAGCGCTGGGGGTCGTGATTTAGCGACGTAGACAATCAGTTATTCAGCAGCGTCGTCACCACCACCAAACCACGGATTCAATTCCAATGACGCCTCGCTATTCCGGCAGATATTATCGCCATCACCGAGGAGGTCGGCGTTGTGAACATGGTCTACCTCGCTCACGGGTAGTATGGGCCTCGTCCGCAACACATCGTCACGTGAAGTGGCATGGCAATGGCGACGTTGCCTTCCGCTATAGATCGGCGTCATTGGAGTTGAATTCGTGGTTTGGTGATGGCGTCGATGCTGCTGAGTAAGAGACTGTCGTGTCGTGGACGTTGTCTCCACCACTCGCTGGCGGTGAGGAACATCCACAAAACCTCATTATTGAAGCTGACTTCGTGACTTGGCGAAGGGGGCGACGTCTACCTCTCCTGCTTGGCATCGGTGGTGACGACCTCTTCCTCGTCAGCTTACCTGAAGCCGGTCAACACCAAGGTAGCGAGAGGTCGTGGTTGTCGGAACAGGAGACCAGGTAACCAAACCACTTCCGTCGCTGTCAACACAACCGAAAGGACAGAGGGATATCGAGGTGGCGATGGGGTGGAGGGTGCTTTATATCCACCAGCGAGGAGCCAAGCCCGTAATCACCTAGAAAATGAGTTAGACGTTGAGGTAGCAGGGGACAGGGTAGCCAAACCGAACCCGCTTTCATGGTAGGGCAAGCTGAGATGGCGTAAGTGGAGGTAATGATAGAAGTAGCGATAAACCGCCCACCAGCATGGGTGAAGTGAGATCGTGGGGTCATCATCGGGGACGGGGTCATCAAATGGGTGGTTGGCAGAGATGAGGTGCGGAGCGAATTAGAAGTATTCATAGTAGCGAGTAATAAGCGGGGCCGCGCCTGGGAGGTGAGAGATAGCGGTTTCCGACGTGGGGCACTGCATCACAAAACAGGAACCAATTCCCATGTAATCAACCATCACGTGCAGAGGAGGGCGGCACTGGTAGTAATAGTGATGAACCACACACCTGGCCGACAATGGCGTTCCGGGTCGCGTATGACGTAGGGGATGACTGGGTAAACAAACCGCTGCTGAGAGAGTGGCGAGAACATGCGAACCAGAGGAGAGGCATCAAGTGGTAGTCACGCGGAATAAGGCCGCGACTGCCAATGAGGTGTAAGGTTGCAGCTACCGTATCGCGGAAAGGGTTGACAGAATCGACGCAGTCCTAAGTAATCGTGAGATGGAGGAGATGGTGGTGGTGGTACGAAGAGGGAACAAGTACGTGACCGCCAAGGAAGCCGAGTTGCAGGCAACCACGCGGTGCAACGGAGTGACCCCCCTCCAGATCAGCAGCCTTGATGTCGCTGCTGTGCGGAAGACCATCTCCACCATTCGGACCTCGTGTGTGACATGAATCCAAAGCGTGGCGGTGAGGTTGGTAGTGTGGTTTGGGTGTTGGGTAGGGCGGGGTTGTTGAGCAAGGTTGAAGTGTAGAGAGAGGAAGAGGTTGTGGTTCTGTGGGGGACATCAGTTTTATTTCGCGTCTGTTACCCTACGGGGAACACCAACAACGACACCAACCCTTATCCATCCGCGAGTCTTGCTCCACAAGAAAAGTGGTTAGCGGCCGACACGTAGACGTGCTAGCGTCCTGGCAAATATAATTTCGGTGGAAATGCTTTTAAACCGAGTGCGAAAGCATGACGCCACCAAAAGTGCCCAGCCAGAACCCCGCTTTCCCCAGCCATGATTGCTACAAATCTAGCGGCAGCTTGTTCAGCTCGAATCATACTCTATTTACTGTGTTTCTGTACTGACTACCGTTCCCGCCATCCCCGCAGTGCGCCGGCTTCTATTTACATTGCAGGATCCGATCAGGCCTCCACAGGGTTACATATTCGCTGACGTTCTCGCTGGCGGCTTGGTAGGTCTCAACTGAGGAAAATACTCCCCGGGGACCGACCCCTCGGCTCCTGTAGCTCCACCTCGGACACCTCGCTCACAGCGTCTTCCTTCTCAGCCGACACCCGCCTTCCCACACTCGTAGAGGAAAGGAAGTCTAGTACTGCCCGGCTGCACCTCCAATCCACCAGGAGGTCCCGGATCTTCAACCGGTCCTTCCACCTCCCGGTCTCCTTCTTCACCTCCACCCACAGGACCTTCTGTTGTGGCTTCTGTTAGATATATCGATCGCCCAACGAGGCCCGCCGAGGCCTGCCTAGACCGCTGCGAGCAGATGCGCGCGCGGGAGGCATCAGGTGGCGCAGGTGGCCAATGGCCACCGGCGACATCTAGGCCCGGCGACATCTAGACCGGAGGTGGCGAATCGCCGCCGGCGACATCTAGACCGGAGGTGGCAAGTTGCCACCAAAGGATCTAGACGAGCCGGTGATGGGTAACGGGATTGGATATGCATGTATATATAGAGAGCGGTCCTCCCGCTATGGTGAAAAAGATCAAGCAACGGAATTCCTACCTATCGATGGACGAATATATTTGACAGGTTATGAGCCCGGCTCCTCGACGCCGCAACGATCACAATACTCCTCGAACCTGAAAATCCCCACCTCGCTTAAGCATCTTATCCCCGTCGATTGTCGATCTGTTGATCCTCCATCCTGATCCAGCACTATTTCCGACGATCCGTCGATCTGTCGATCACCCATCGTCACCATGA